>Ga0335079_10004209_pt1 | contig 16550 bp, 16 predicted proteins | sample Lox_Sample_33_FD_206719 | JGI IMG/M metagenome (GOLD analysis project Ga0335079, IMG submission 206719) | Soil microbial communities from Loxahatchee National Wildlife Refuge, Florida, United States - Lox_Sample_3.3 | ecosystem: Environmental > Terrestrial > Soil > Wetlands | place: USA... | reverse complement strand
ACATTTCACGCCCCTAAGTCTCCTGGAATGAACACTTGCAGAATCACTGTTTCTAAGCGCCTTTGGAATGAACACTTACAAAAAAAGGGGGGAGGGGGTACCTCATTCTCCCATTGGGAATCTCTTCCAGGTCTTTCCCTACGGGCATCCCTCGGATTTCAGCTTCCCCAAGAGCCTCTTCGCTTCGGGGCTCCCCTTCTTCACCGCCGCCTCAAGCAGGATCCTCGCTTGCCCGCAGTCCTGTGGCACTCCGTCGCCCCGCGCGTACAAATCCCCCAGCGTTACTTCCGCCCGCACATTGCCGCGCGACACCGCTGCCAACAACAGTTCAACGGCATTTTCTAGCTCGCGGCTTCGGGAATTCCCGTGCAGAATTTTTCGTGCCTCCTCGAATTCCTTCTGCCCGGTGGCGGAAATCACCATCCCCGGCGCCGTTCCCCCGGAGGAATTCACATCCCGGCTTCCGCCCCTGTTCGGCGAACTCGTTGCGGTATTCCCCGCGTTGCCGGACTCCGAATTATCCGGTTGTTTCGGGGCCTGTTCCTGTTGTGTGGCCGGCCGTTGCTCCGCCGCCGAACTTGGGTTCGCCGGTGAGTTGTTTGCCGGCTGCTGCGGAGAGTCGGAAGGCGCTGCGGAAGTTTGCCTCGACCCATCCGGCGGCGAGCTCCGCGAAGTGGGAACTTGCTCGCCCGCGATCTTCTGCCCCAGCCGGATCATCTCTTCGCCAATCTGTTTGCGGAATCCCATTGCCAACAACGCGAGAGCCCAGCCGACGCAAATCCATACAAATGCCATCGCGGCCGTGCGGCCCCAGTGCCGCCTTATATCAGCCGGCCTTTGCCGGACGCTTTCCACTTCCGGAAAAGGCTCGAGGCGCGGGAACTCCCGGGCATGCGGAGACTCTGCCGGAGCCACGCTCGGCGTCGCCACAACTGGAATGATGGGGGCCGCGATTTCAGGTTCCACACCCACCGGCGAAGCAGCAAAAGTCTCCTTCACTGCTTCCGGTTCCTCCGGCGGGGTTTCGACTTCGGGGAGGAGTTCCGCTTGTGGTTCGATGTGCAACGCGAGTGTTTCCGGCCCGCTGGCGATGGGCTCCGCATCGGGAACGACCGGCGTTTCAGCCGGAGTCAGCTTCACTCGGGGAAGTTGGATCGAAGTTTCTTTCTCCGGAGCCAAGGGAGGTTCGACCGCGGGAATAGCGACCTCAAAAAACGCTTCGTTCGCAACGAACTCCGAGCGGAATCCTCGCGACACTTTCTCCATCGTATCCGCGGCGGGCGGTTCGGAAATCTTTGGCGTTTCCTGTTCGGCCGCTCGTTCAGGCAGGCTCGGTTTCTCAGCGGTGTCCGCTGCTACTTCCCGAACCGAAGACGCCGCGGGTGGTTTTTCCAAAATCTGCGCGCCCACATCGGAGGGAACCGCGCTTGGATTTGCATTTTCGACCACTGGCGAAACGAACGCCGAAGGGTCTGCGAGCTTTTCTGGCGCAATTGATTCTGGAGGTGCGGGAGAAGACGAGACATGTGGCGGAACCGCCGTTTGTGGACTGTCCGCGCGCAACGCCGCTTTTTTCAGGGCTCTCTCCAAATCTTCGAGAAGGGGCTCGCTGGAAGCTTCCGCGCGGATTTCTTTTTGCGGAGGCTTCGAAGCGCCTGGAAGAGGGGGCGCAGCTTTCGGGGACGCCGCGAGATTTACATCCGGTTGCGCCGCGGGCGGCATCGGCTTCAATTCGGCAACCGGTTGCGGCAAAGGCGGGCGTTCCGGCCTGGCCTCTACAATTCCTTTCCGGCCTTCCTTGCGGCGCAGCCAGCTTTCAAACTCGCGGCGGAATTGCGGGGTCACTTCGGTGAACAGAATTCCGCCCTTTCGCCCCTCTTCCTCGCTCCAAACCAATTTTCCTTTTCCTTCGAGACGCGTCTTTCCGTCCAGGAGAAATACGAATGCAACGGGTCCGCTCGGGCGAAGGGGAGTGACCGCGCGAAAACAAAATCCATCTTCGGAAGCGCTCAACAACATCCCCCCGTTGGTAGACTCGAGCTCGACGTAGACGAGCTGCGACGGTTTGAAGCGGTTGAAGGAAAGACTTTCATCCATGGGCGCGAGAGGCTCCGGTCCCCCGCGCCATCTTATCCCGATTGAAGGCAAAACGCCGCAAGTCCGCAAAAAACGGCGAGGGAGAGCGTAGGGAACTACCGTATCGCAGTTATATCGTAATCCGATATAGTTCGCGAGTTTGAGCCGATTTTCCGGGACTTCCGCGCCGCCATCTGTTAAAATCGTTTTGAAGATTTGTAAGGGGAAGTGTCGTGCGACTCCAGACAACGTCTTCGCTAGCCTCGCGTGCGCTGGCCCTGGCTGTGATTATTTGGTTTCCCCTGCAGGGCAGCCAGATCCTACATTTTTGAGCCCGACAAGAAGTCGCACGGCGCATCCGTCTTTCAAAGAGCCCCGGAATGCGGACACCATTAAAAATCGCCTTGCCGTTGGCCGTGAGCGTTGCAGCCGTGTCGGTGCTCTTTGCGGCCTACCAGGTGCGCACGGAGCGCCGCAATCTGCGCAACGATTTGGCGCGGCGATCCGAGATTCTTGCGGAAAGCCTGCAGGAAACAATTGAACCGTTGATGGATCGCGAGCGGCCGGCGCCAGACCGGGTGATGCAACGCATCGTGGAGCGATTCGGCCAGAGAGAACATTTGAAAGGTATTGCCGTGTACGAGGCCGATGGAGACCTTCTGGCGATCACTCCAGGGCTGAGCCCGGATTTTCGCACCGTTCCGGACGTGGTAAAGCGGGGCATCGCGCAGGATTCCGGCATCGGTGAATTCATTTATATGAACGACACGCCGATGCACATCTACGCGTTGCCGCTGCACCGTGACTCGAAAGCTGTGGGCGCGCTGGCGGTAATTTACGATGCGAGCTACATCGAATCGCGAATTCTTCTCACATTACGCGACGCGCTGCTCTCCGCACTTCTTGAAACGCTGCTCATCACGCTCCTTGCGTTGATCCTCGTACGCTGGGCATTCACAGACCCGCTGCAGCGGACGGCAAAATGGCTGCGCACGCTGCGCATCGGCGGAGTGAGATCCGGGTCGCCGCTACCACAGGGAGAAATATTCGATCAGATCAAGAAGGAAGTGACGAACCTGGCGCGCGATCTGGATGCCGCACGGGCCGCGGCGGAAGAAGAAGCGCGGTTGCGCGACACGCACGCTTCGGTGTGGACGGCGGAGCGATTGCGCGTGAGTTTGCGGAACAAGCTGCAGGATAAGCCGCTTTTTGTTGTTTCGAACCGCGAGCCGTACATGCATCTGCACGGAGACAAAGGAATCGAGCTGATGGTGCCGGCGAGCGGGCTGGTGACGGCAATCGAGCCGGTGCTCGTGGCCTGCGACGGAACGTGGATCGCGCACGGGTCAGGCAGCGCAGACCGCGAAACCGTGGATGCGCACGACCGGCTGAGGGTTCCGCCGGACCGGCCGAGCTACACATTGAGGCGGGTGTGGCTCACGGATGAAGAAGAAAAGGGCTATTACGAGGGCTTCTCGAACGAAGGGCTCTGGCCGCTCTGCCACGTCGCGCACACGCGACCGACATTCCGTCCCGAAGATTGGCTGAATTATCAGCAAGTGAACCGGAAATTCGCGGATGCGGTTTTACAGGAAATGGAGGGTACGGAATCACCCATTCTGCTGGCCCAGGATTATCACTTCGCGCTTTTGCCGCGAATGGTGAAAGAGGCGCGTCCGGATTCGCGGGTGGCGATCTTTTGGCATATTCCCTGGCCGAATCCGGAGGTTTTTGGAATCTGTCCGTGGCAGCGGGAACTGGTGGACGGACTCCTAGGAGCGGACCTCGTGGGGTTTCACACGCAGACGCATTGCAATAATTTTCTCTCGACCGTGGACCGGGCGCTGGAAGCACGCACGGAGTGGGACCGATTCGCGGTCAACAGGCAAGGGCACGTCACGCGGGTGCGGCCGTATCCGATCAGCGTGGCCTTCTCGGAAAACGGGGTGCCGGCGAGTACGAGGGGCTCCGGCCAACTGCGCGCGGAGATTTGCGACGAGCTGGGGATTGAAGCTTCGCTGCTGGGAGTGGGCGTGGATCGAGTGGATTACACGAAAGGGATCATCGAACGATTTCGCGGCATTGAACATTTTCTTGAACTGAATCCCGCTTATCACCGGCGGTTTGCATTTGTACAGATTGGAGCGCCGAGCCGGACGCAGATTCCGCGATACCAACAATTTCTGGACGAAGTGACGGCGGAGGCGGAGCGGATCAATGCGCGCTTTCAAGCTGGCCGGTGGAAGCCCATCGTGCTGCTGCGCAGGCACCATTCGCACCAGGAGATTTTGCGCTATTACCGGGCCGCTTCCGTCTGCCTGGTGACTTCGCTGCATGACGGAATGAATCTTGTGGCGAAAGAGTTCATTGCTTCGCGGGACGATGAGCAGGGCGTGCTGATTCTGAGCACATTTACGGGGGCGGCGCGGCAGCTTCCCGATGCTTTGCTGGTGAATCCCTACGACGTCGAGCAGCTTGCGGATGCGATCCTGAAATCACTGGAAATGGGCGAAGGGGAACAAGCGGCACGCATGCGGCACATGCGGGAGAACATCCGGGAGCACAACATCTATCGGTGGGCCGCAACTTTACTCTCGGACCTGACGGAGATCCGCATTGACACCGCGGAACGGCCGGAAATCGCGGAGGCTCAGAGCGCTTCCTAAGGAACGAGCAGAATTCAAACGGGCAGCGCGGCGGAAGCGGCGGAATCGCCGAAGCGGGCGGAGTGCTGCTTGAGAAGAAACTGGTCGGTCATTCCGGCGACGTAATCGCAGACAATCAGAATTCTTGGAGATTCCCGCGCGAGTTCCTCGTAACTAGAAGGCATGGAGCCGGGACTGGAGTCGTAAAACCGGAAGAGTTCCTCGAGACAGCGGACGGAGCGATCGCGATCTTCAGTAATTGCGTGATGCGAGTAGATGCGCGAAAACAGAAAATGTTTCAGCTGTGCATTTGCCCCGGCAGCTTTTTCGCTCAAGCCAGCGAGGCGGTGTGACGCGCGGCGAACTTCCTCCGCGGTTCGAGCGGCCGAGACGCGGACAGAATCGCGCGTGGTTTGAATCAGATCGGTAGCGAGAACATTCAGGACGCGCTTCAGGGCTTCATTGAATTTGAGTTTTTCGCGACCCTCCGGATGCATGCGATTGACGGTGGTGTACTCCCGTTCGAACACGGGCACTTCGCGCAAGAGCACCTCCAAATCCAGGACGCCCGCTTCGCGAGCATCATCGAGATCAGCGGTGTTGTAGGCAATTTCATCCACCCAGTCGATCAGTTGAGCTTCGAGAGGAGGAAGCAGGTCGAGGAGATATTCTGCGAGGCCGGGAAAAAGAGATTCGCGGTAGTCCCGGGAGTGCTTGATGATGCCTTCGCGGACCTCGAAAGTGAGATTGAGGCCGGGAAATTCGAGGTAGCGCTGCTCGAACTGTTCGACGATGCGCAGGGCGTGGAGATTGTGGTCGAAGCCGCCGTGAGCGGCCATGAGATCATTGAGCTTGCGTTCTCCAGCATGGCCGAAGGGCGGATGACCGATGTCGTGGACCAGAGCGAGGGCTTCGGCGAGTTCGGCATTGAGATGGAGGGCGCCGGCGACGGTGCGAGCGATCTGCGCGACTTCCAGAGTGTGAGTGAGGCGGTTGCGGAAATGATCGGAATAGCGCGTGGTGAAGACCTGGGTCTTGGCTTCCAGGCGGCGAAAAGCACGGGCGTGAATGATACGGTCGCGATCGCGGGCGTATTCGGAGCGGTAAGGATGGCGAGGCTCGGGATAGCGCCTGCCGCGCGAATCCTCCTCGTGCATGGCCCAGGCAGCCAGATTGAGAATTGGAGTGATGGCCGCTCCGTTCCTCTGCGGCACTTATGCAGTGAGACTATGTTTTTGGCGAAGACGAAAGCAGATTGAGCCCGCGATCCGCGCGGTCCGCGACCGGCGAATTCGGATATTCGTTCTTCACTTGCTGATAAATTCCGGCGGCTTCCGCAGGACTCTTCTGGCGCAGGAGATCGGCCAATTCCAGCAGGGCCAGCGGACGAGGAACCAGGACGGCGTGCATGTCCGCGACCGCGCGGTAAGCTTTGACGGCGTCATCGGTTTTGCCGGTGCGAGCGTAGATGTTGGCCATCTGATATTGGGCCATGGCGGCGAGTTCCTTATCTTTTCCGGGTGCCAGCTTCTTCAATTCCTCGAGCGCTTGATTGAAACGGCCCAGATCCTCGAGACAGAGAGCGGCATAGTAGCGCGACAGGCGGCCCGGATTCGTGTTCGGGTACTTGTTTGCGGCGACCAAAAATTGGCCCGAGGCAGCATCGGCGCGCGCATCTTCACTGGGATAGATGGTTTCACTGGTGTCGCCCGGAGGGGCGGAAGAGCGGAGGGGAGCATTGAAGGTTTTCATGGCAGCGTCCAACGCCGCGGAAGCCTGCAAGTTCTGGCGGCCGGTGTAGAAATTCCAACCGAAGTAAGCGCCAGCGGCAATCAGAGCAACGAGGATGATGACGGTTGCAGTCCTGCTGTGGGAATAGACGGCTTCCGCGCCGTGCTCGATGGACTCACGGATTTTGTCCTGCTTCAATTCCTTGCGCGAAATGTGTTCGGGCACGCCTTTTCTCCTGAATATTCCGGAAGCTCCATCCTAGCATAAAGAGAAGGAAGGAACGCAGCGGGCAAGATCCCGGGCAAAGGAGCAAGCCGAAAGAAACCACAGGCTTCGAGGGTGCGGCGTATGATGCTGGACGGAATGAACGAGAGACTTCCGCTCGCAACGCTGCTGTCGTTCGCGCTCACGGCGTTCACGATCGAGTTCGACAACGAGTTCGAAAAGCAGATGACGCACCGGACGACGATGCAGGGCTTGAAGGGAAACGGACCGCACGCTCCGTGGCTGGTGTCGCTGGTAATGTGGCCAAACTGCATGCAACACATTGGGGAGGAAGGAGTGAGCGTCCGCGAACTTGCACGGCGAGCGCGGACGAAGACAAATCTCGCGGGAATGGAACGGTGGGGATATATCACGGTGAGTCCGGACCCGAAAGACCCGAGGCTGAAACAGCCGCGATCCGCCTGGATCGCGCGGGCAACGCCAGCGGGCCGCAAAGCACAGGAGGTGTGGAAGCCGCTTTTCGGAACGATCGAGAGACGCTGGCGGGAGAGATTTGGTGAAGAGGAAATTGACCGGGTGCGGGAAACGCTGAGGGAGACGGCAAAGCACACGGAAATCGAATTGCCGGACTGCCTGCCGATTTTGGGATACGGGCTATTCAGCAAAGATGAAAAATATGGGCCATGCGAACCTGGGCGAGGGAGAGAAAAATCAGTGCCAGACCTGCCCCTTTCTGCGCTTCTTTCCAAAGTCTTGCTGGCATTCGCGATCGAATATGAGGACAAGTTCGAACTCTCACTGGCAATCAGCGCGAATCTGCTGAGGGTCCTGAAGGAAGAGGGCGTCCGAGTGCGAGATCTGCCGGAGCTGAGCGGCGTGTCCAAAGAAGGGATCCACATGGGGATGGGGATTCTGTCGAAGAGGGGCGCTTGTGTGCAGAGAGTGAAGCGTGAAGGAGGACCAACAAGGATTGCGCAACTGACGGCAAAGGGCCAAAAGACGCGAGAAGCGTATCGTCGAAGAATTGAGAGTGTTGAGGAGCGCTGGAGGGAGCAATATGGGAAAAAGACGGTCCAAGGTCTTCGCGAAGCGCTTGAAAAGCTGGCCGGGAACGGAACCGCGGCGCAATCGCCGCTGTTTCAGGGATTGGAGCCTCCGCCTGAGGGGTGGCGGGCATCCGTGCGGAGACCGGGAACGCTGCCACACTTTCCGATGGTGCTGCACAGGGGAGGATTTCCTGACGGGAGTTAGGCGTAACGCTAAAAGGATGAGGAGTAGGAGCGTGAAACCATCCGGATGAACCGGGGTCAACCCGAGATCCGGGAGGGAGGAACATAACGTTTGCGGCACGGTAGGGGAGGCGCAGAAGCCGAGGGCGCGGCGGGGTGATATCTTGTAGGGATGCAGGCGGAATGCAGCCATTGTGGCAAAAAGCACCTGCTGAACGACGCAGACGTGGAGAAGCATGGCAAAGTGCAATTCCGGTGCACGAAGTGCGGCGGGTCCACGGTAGTAGAGAGCAAAAAGAAACCGGAAATGACCATGGTGATTTCTCCGCTGCCATCGTTTGCGCGCTCGGAGGGAGGCGGGACGAGCTTGCTCCTGGCCCAGGATGAAGGAGTCCGGCTGCCGACAAACGTAAAGATCGTGCTGGCGATCCTAAGCGGGCCGGACCAGGGAACGGCGCATACGCTGACGAAGCCACGCGTGATTATCGGGCGAAGAGGCGCGGACATTCCCCTAAACGATCCGGAGATCTCCCGCCAACACTGCGTGATCGAAGTGCGCGACAAAAACGTGAATTTGAAGGACCTGGATTCGACGAACGGGACCTTTTACGACGAAGAGCGGACGCGCGCAGCGGTACTGATGGATGGTGCGGAGTTCCGGATCGGATCAAGCCTGATTCGTGTGAGTATCCTGCCGAAGTAATTGACCGCCAAGAGGACGAGCCGGGATCGTGGGGCTGCCGGAGCATTTGTGAGATACTGACGGCGACCCCGGACTGCCTCTGATGAACCGCTTTTCCGCCTGCCTCATCACCCTCAATGAGGAACATAACCTGCCGCGCGCGCTGAAGTCACTCGAAGGGATTGCGGACGAAATCGTGGTGGTGGACTCCGGAAGCACCGATCTGACAGAAGAAATCGCGAAGGAACACGGCGCAATGCTCATTCGCCGCGCATGGACGAATTACGGGGAGCAAAAGAATTTTGCGGCCGCGCAAGCGAGCCACGAGTGGATTTTTTCGATGGATGCAGACGAGGAGCTGAGCAGCAATCTGCAAAGCTCGCTGCTGGACTGGAAAAAACGCGACGCGGAGTTTGCGGTGTACGAAGTATCGAGGCGGACGTGGTATCTGGGCGCTTGGATCCGGCATTCGGGGTGGTATCCGGATTTTCAGCGGAGGTTATACCAAAGGGACGCGGCGCGGTTTTCCGGAAGGATTCACGAAGCGCTGCGGTTTGAAGGCAAACCGGGACGTTTGAGCGGCGACTTGCTGCACTACACGGTGCGGACGTTTGCCGATCACGAAGAAAATGTGGAGAAGTACACGACGCTGGCCGCGCAGCAGATGTTCGAAGAAGGGCGGAGAAACTGGCGGGCGGCGGTGTGGTTCGCGACGCCGTGGAGTTTTTTTCAAAACTATATTCTGCGGGGCGGAGTGCTGGACGGCTACCGGGGAGGGCTGATCTCGAGGATGGCGGCGCGTTCGGTGCGGCTGAAATATTCCAAGCTGGGCAAACTGGTGAAGACGAGGGGCGGAGAGAGGGGAGATGCCGGGTGATTCCGCTGCTGGTGGATCTGGAAACAGAGTGGCGTGGCGGGCAGAACCAGTTTCTGCTGCTGCTGACGGGATTATACGAACACGGCCATGCGGCGGAGCTTCTGGTGTCGGAGGGATCCGTGTTGGGACATCGAGCAGCGAAGGCGGGGTTCTGCGTGCACCACGTCTCGCGAGGGATGCTGCGACTGCCGGCGGCAAAGAAGATCCGCAAATTGATGAGCGACGGGCGATTCGATGTGGTGCACGTGAACGAATCGCATGCGCTGACGGCGGCTTGGCTGGCACGCGCGCACAAGCGCGCGCCCCTGATCATTTCACGAAGGGTGGGTTACCCGCTGGCAAACCGCAAGCTGGCAAGAGCGCGATACTTTGCCGCGAGACGAATCATTGCCAATTCGCACTGGGTGGCCGAACGCGCAGCCGAATCGGGAGCGCCGAAGGAAAAGATCACGGTGGTATACGAGGGAGTGCGCATTCCGCCCATCCCGACGGCGGAGGATCGAGAAAGAGCAAGGGCGCGATGGGGCGTGAGCGCAGAACAAATTTTGACCGGATGCGTCGGAGTGCTCTCCCCGGACAAAGGGCAGGAATGGGTGATCCGGGCGCTGCGGGAGTTGCAAAGGGAATTTCCAGCATGCCGGCTGGTGCTGGCGGGAGAAGGGCCGGACCGGGCGCGGCTGGAGGGGGTAGCGCGCGAGGCGGGAGTGCTGAATAGCGTGTTGTTCGCGGGATTCGTGAAAGATATGGAGGCGATTTATCAGGCACTCGACCTGTTTGTATTTCCAGCGCTGTATGAGGGGCTGGGAACTTCGCTGCTGGCGGCGATGTCGTTTGGAATTCCGAGCATCACTTATTTCGGGTGTGCGCTGGGAGAGATCGTGGAAAACGGAGTGAGCGGAATTCAAGTGGAGGCGCGAAAACCGGAGGAAATTGCAGCGGCGGCGGCGAAAATTCTGCGCGATCCGAAATGGGCGGCGGCGCTGGGCGGAGCGGGACGGAAGCGGATCGAGGGGAAGTTCTCAGCGGAAGCGATGGTCGAGGGGACGATCAAGATTTACCACGAAGCTCTGGCAGAGTGATGGAGAGAAGAGTGAATGTAGGCGTCTGCTTCAGCGGGATCGGAAGGGCAAAAAAGAAGCGCCGGGCGGCTCCTTCTCGATCCGCACGGCGCTTCGGTAAAACATTTGCACCAGTTTTCTGATTCCACTTGTTCCGAGTGTCCCCTCCTTTCCGCTAAGCCGTTGGGCCGAGCTATCTCTCGTTTTGAACAACCCATCGTCCCTTTGGATCGAGGAACTCCACGCCGATGGCAAAGCCGTCGCCTTGCAATGGTTCGCAGTAAGCTACTCGTGCTGAGGAACGAAACTCTCCGGTGCGCGAACTGAGGAGAAGCTTGTCGCCAAGCTCCCAGCGCCGAACGCTAACCACGCGGGCGCCGCGCACGCTGACATTTTCCGTAAAAGTGGACTCCGCGCCGGGGACCTGGCGGTTCCCCTCGAGATAGACGCCGATCTCCATGGGGATACGGCGTTCAGCGCGATGAAAGGGGTAGAGGGAATGGCGCGGCATGCTTTTTGTCACCTTCATAGACACGCCGCGATGCGGGTGAGATTTGGAATGCTCGAGCCGTGATGCTTCATGCGATAGAGGGCGCGATCGGCCGCGGCGAGAAGTTTTTCCGGGGTGTCGCCGTCCTCCGGGTAGGCGGAGACGCCGGCGCTGGCGGAGATGGACGGTGCTTCGGGGTCGGCGGCAAGCTTTTCACGGACGCGTCCGACGATGCGAGCAGCAATCTCTCGTCCGGCTTCGGGAAGCACGAGCGCAAATTCGTCTCCACCGTAGCGGGAGGGCGTATCAATGGCGCGGCAATGCGTGCGAAGAATTTTTCCGAGGCGCACGATGGCGCGACTGCCGGTCAGGTGGCCATACTGATCGTTGATAGCCTTCAGGCCATCCATGTCGAAAAGGACGACGCTGAACGGGCGCTGAGTGCGACGCGAACGATCGAGTTCTGCTTCCATTACGGCGAGGAGGCGGCGGTAGTTGGCGAGGCCGGTGAGCGAGTCGCTGACGGCCATCGTGTTGACCTGGTCGAAGAGGCGCGCCTGGTCGAGCAGAGCGCCGGAAAGCATGACGATATAACTGGCGGTTTTGGAGAGCTCGGCAAGAATGAAGGGGCCGTCGAGAAGGTGCCGCGAAAAAGCAGCAGCGACATGACAAACGACGTTGAGAACGGCGACGATAAAAAGCGCATAGTCGTAGAGGGAGGCAGCGTTCTTGTCCTTCTTGAACCTGTGACGGAAACCGAGCGCGGCGATAAGAAACAGCGTTCCGGGCAGCAAATCCCAGGGTCGCGAGATGAAGGAGTGCGCGCTGGCAAGCGGAGCAGAGGGAGCAGCGAGGAATGCCGCGCTGGTGGCGTAGGCGGCCAAGGCGACGACGAGGAGAGCGCCGGCGATTTCCTTGCTGGGCTGACGAGCCGTGGGCATATAGCGCTCGACCCCAAGCGCCGCAAGAAGCAAAACAGCCAGGAGTGTGCGGCTGACCATCCAGCCCATAGGAATGCGATAGAGGGCGAGCGGACCGCCCTGAAGCAGACCGTTGAAAGCGAAGTAGCCGACGGTCTCGATCATGCCGGAAAGTACAAAGCCAAAGGCGAGAATCAGCGCGGTACGGTCATGGGTGCCACGAAAGCGGACAAGGGCGTTGGCGGCATAGCAGAAGCTGAGAAGCGTGCCACCGACTTCGAGGTAAAGATAGACTTGCGAGTTACCAAAGAAATTCAAATGGCGGAGATAGAGGAGAAGTGCGAAGAAGACGGCCGCTGCGGCGACACCCGCAGAGACCAGAAGCCCAGACGGCTTCCGCCGGAGAATCCCGATGATCTTGCCCCAATCGCCCAAGAAATCCCCCAAATAGCGGCAAAAACCCGTGATTACCTACAACAGCAAGCCAATGACCGTTTTTGTCAAAAACGATGGAGCTCTAAATCACGGCAAAACAAAGACTTATTGACGCATCACTCGGTCGAGACCGGGTAATAGGACTATGCGAGACGCTATCGGCAAATTCAGGTGGGACTTTAAGGCATGCTATCGCGTTTGTTCAGTTAGAGTTACCGGACAAAAGGGCAGTTGGAGTGGTGCAGAGACATCCGTCTCAGGTTGAGACTGTCTCACTTGGTAGACGAGAAGGGGAATTAGAGCTTCGGCTTTGGGGGAGGAAGATCGCGAGCCACAATGGTGTCCACGAAGCCAGTTGTTTTGTGAGAGCCATCGCAGAAAGGCTTGTTAGCGGAATGGCCACAGCGGCAGAGACTGACTCCTGTGCGCCCGCCGAGACCGAAGGGTGTGCCCGAAGGATCGAGAATTTCAAAGTCTCCCTCGACGCGAATCGAACCGTTGCTGTTGATGGTTATCTTGGTAGCTGCCATAGGGTCTCCGTCGGGATTCTCAATCTAAAGGCCAATCAGAAAGTGCATCTTACGCAATCCGACGTTCAAGCTAAGGTGCCTGCACTTCCTTAAGGCGACCTGATTTTACGTCGTAAACGAACCCTCTGACTTCAATTTTCTTGGGCAGAAAGGGATTCTCGCGAATACGGCGAACCTGGGCGCTGACATTCTGATCCACGTCGCGAAATGCATGAAAGACGAGATGAGACGCGTCGCGGCCACATTCGATGGAGAGCCGGCGGCGGAACTCGTCGTCGGTGATGGACATCAAGCCGCAATCGGTGTGCTGGATGACCGCGATCGCGCGCGTGGCGAGAAGATGCGTCGAAAGAATCAGGGAGCGGATCGCATCGTCGGTGGCCAGCCCTCCCGCGTTGCGGATCATGTGGGCATCACCGACACTCAAGCCCAGGAGTTGCTCGAGATCCATACGAGAATCCATGCAAGTGAGGATAACAATCCTTCGAACGGGCGGCGTCTGCAAATGGCTTAGACTGAAGCTTTCGGCATAGCCCTTGTTGTGCGCCAACATCTCTTCAAACACACCCACTGCGAACACCTCATGGAAAAGTAATCAGGTTTCAATATTTTGGGACGGAATGATCCACTTCGTCCGACCAAGCGAGAATACCACCCTTGAGATTGAGAATCTTGCGGAATCCGGCCTTACGAAGAAAATCCACGGCCTCAGCGGAACGCTTACCGCTGCGGCAGTGAGCGACGATTTCGCGAGACGAATCGAGCTCGTGAACGCGGCGCGGCAATTCCCCGAGCGGAATCAAATGGCCGTTCAGATTACAAATCTGAAACTCATGCGGCTCGCGGACATCCAGAATGTAAAGATCGTCACCGCGGTCGAGGCGCAATTTGAGTTCCCGTGGAGCGATTTCGGGAACCAGCAAGTTCGACACGGGCGCTTCCTCGCCGCGAACGCCACAGAACTCGAAATAGTCAATCAGCTTGTGAATGGAGCGGTTCTTGCCGCACATGGGGCAGTCGGGATTCTTGCGCAGCTTGAGTTCACGGAACTTCATCCCCAGGGCGTCGAACAGAAGGAGACGTCCGATCAAGTTGTCGCCAGTGCCGAGGATGAGCTTGATCGTTTCCATGGCTTGAATGGATCCGACAATGCCCGGCAGGACACCCAAAACGCCGCCTTCGGCGCAGGAGGGAACCAGGCCTGGCGGAGGCGGTTCCGGATACAGGCACCGGTAGCATGGCCCATCGGGCATGCCGAAAACGGTGGCCTGCCCCTCAAAACGGAAAATGGAGCCATAGACATTCGGCTTTCCGAGCAGGATGCAAGCATCGTTGACAAGATAGCGCGTGGGAAAATTGTCCGTGCCATCCACGATGACATCGAAATCCCCGAACAATTCCAAGGCGTTTTCGCTGGTCAGTTTCGTTTCGAACGTTTGAATTTCGATGTCGGGATTGAGGCTGGAAAGACGGGCACGGGCGGCTTCCGTTTTCGGCTTGCCGACATCTTGAGAATCGAAGGTGACTTGACGCTGAAGATTGGTGAAATCCACGACGTCGAAATCCACGAGACCAAGCTTGCCGACCCCGGCAGCAGTCAAATACAGGCCGAGCGGAGCGCCGAGCCCGCCCGTGCCGATCAAGAGAACCTTGGCGTTCTTGAGCTTGAGCTGGCCGTCCATGCCGACTTCGGGCATGATCAGATGCCTGCTGTAGCGCAGGATTTCCTCGTTGGAAAGGACAGTCACAGGCCCTTTATCTAACACTGTTTGCGTGTTCGCCGCCATAAAGAATCCTCAGTCAATTTGAAGCATTACCGGCAACCTCCGGCGATGGACGGAATAATGCTAACGATATCGCCGTCTTTCGTCGGAGTATTTTCCTTCGCAAGATAACGGATGTCTTCGTCGTTCACATAGACGTTGACAAAGCTGCGGAGCTTTCCGTCGTCCGTGAAGAGGTGCTTACGCAGGGCGACGAACTGACCGGTCAAAAGGCTGAGAGCTTCGCCTACTGTTGCTGCGGGGAATTCCGCGGAGTCGCTCTTTCCGGCGAAAGCCCGGAGCGGGGACGGGATGATTACTTTGACTGACATGCCTCTTTCTCCGTTTCCCAAACTTGTCGTTTGACCCTTCAGACAGCGGCGTGCCGACAAATCTCGAGAGGTTCTGGAGCGAATTCCGAGCGATCGTCGCTCAAGCGCCAAGATGTTAACTCTTCCGGAGCGCCCTTCTGCACACTGAGGATGATGTAGCTATACCAGGGCCAAGCGTGATCGTGGTCATACTGACTCGGCCGGGCGGGATGATCAGGATGGGAGTGGTACCACCCCACAACCTCAAGGCCGTGAAGTTGCGAAGCTTTCTCCGCTTCGCGCACATCGAGCGGAGTGACGGAAAAACGGTTTTGCGGAGCATCGTCGCGCCGATTCACGAGTGGGTAGAGGCCCAACACCCGACGAGCAGAAACCACGGCGCCGGTTTCGGGATCGAGGCCGGGCTCCGCAGAAGTGTCACACCCGAAGAGAGCGCCGCAGCATTCGTTGGGATAAGCCTTTGCGCCGTGGTTGCGAATTCGCTCGGCCAATTCCCTGCTGATCCATAAGGTCGCTGTTTCCGGCATGTTCAGGCCTCAGTCCAGAAGCGTTCGCTCAGGTATTTCGATGCATTGTCGGCGAACACGGTGACGATGACGGCGTGTTCGTTGGGCGCGAGCTTCTCCGCCACAGCAAAACATCCCACGAGAGCGCCTGCTGCGCTCGGGCTCGCCAGCAAACCCTCTTCACGCGCCAGCCGTTTGACCATACGGTAGGCATTTTCCGTAGCGACCTCCAGATTTTCGTCCGCCAAAGTTTCTTCATAGATGGAGGGACGCAAGGCAGTAGACATGTGCTTCCAACCCTCGAGACCGTTCCAAGGACTGTCCGGCTGAAGGCTGATGCATCGAATCGCGGGATTCAGCTCACGCAGTCGCCGGGAAGTTCCCATAAAAGTGCCGCTCGTCCCCAAGGCAGCTACGAAATGAGTGATCCGGCCCTGGGTCTGCTCCCAGATTTCGTTGGCGGTGGTGCCGTAGTGCGCCTGCCAGTTTGCCGGATTGCTGTATTGATCGGGGTAAAAATAAGCTTCGGGCTGGGCAGCGGCAAATTCGCGTACACGATGGATCGCGCCATCCGTCCCCTCGTCTCCTGGAGTGAATACCAACTCAGCGCCATAGGCGGCCAGAATTCGTTTGCGCCCCTCCGAGACGTTCTCCGGCAAGAACAATTTCACCGGATAACCGATGGCGGCGCCGATCATAGCGTAGGCTATACCGGTGTTCCCGCTGGTGGCGTCCAAGATGGTTTTTCCAGCACGCAGCTCACCACTTTGCAGGCCAGCTTGAATCATGCTGAGCGCAGGCCGGTCCTTCACTGAACCACCGGGATTGAGCCACTCCGGTTTGGCGGCAAATTCCACTGTGGGAAATTCGCGCCCGATGCGTTGCAAGGAGAGAAGCGGAGTATTGCCGATGCGATCAAGGAGGCCTTCGCCTAACGGCGGACGAAAGAGTGTGGGATTGCTAAAGGATCGAAATTGCTCGGCCGTTGCCACGCGCTCTGAAAGCTCCCCAGGGAGGGATATGAAAACCCGACTAAAATGCACCTATTTCG
>Ga0335079_10004207_pt1 | contig 16553 bp, 15 predicted proteins | sample Lox_Sample_33_FD_206719 | JGI IMG/M metagenome (GOLD analysis project Ga0335079, IMG submission 206719) | Soil microbial communities from Loxahatchee National Wildlife Refuge, Florida, United States - Lox_Sample_3.3 | ecosystem: Environmental > Terrestrial > Soil > Wetlands | place: USA... | reverse complement strand
GCGCGGTTTCGCAGACAGCCACCACGCGACTGCAGAACAGAGCTGCGCAAGCCCAATACTTGAAATCTTTGCGCAGCCGATAGGGCGGCGCCGCCATGCCATGTCGGGTGCTGAATACCGCGCGGACGCCGGCCATCCGGGCAGCCGGTGCCGCGTGAACGGTGGCTGCCTTATTGTGGCAATGCACGACGTCCGGCCGGATGCGCCGGAATTCCCGATATAGCCGCCAGATGAACTGGCCGGCAGCGGGACCGTGCACAAAGACGGGAAACCCCTCTGTCTCGAGTTTCGCGGCCAAGGTCCCGCCCCTGAAGAGACAATGCACCGAAACCTGGTGTCCGGCAGCAGCCTGCAAACGGCAGAGCGCAGCCACCACGGCTTCTGCGCCGCCGATCTCCATGCTGTCGATGATGTGGGCAATTCTCATTTTCCCGAGTCAGCCCGCCATTCCAATGGTGATTCGCCGCTTCCCCGACGGAAGCGCCGGAATTTCCTTTACCGGCTGTATGTCACACTTGGTCGCGCCGCCGAAGACTTTGCCAATTTCGCGATCGAGCATTTCGCGGCTGGGGCCGGAAAGCTCCCGGGCCATCACCGCTGAGATTACTATTCGCTCCAGATCCGTCTGTTCCACGCGATACTGCACGAACTCGGGAATTTCTTTCAGCAGGTGAGGGAAGAACTCTCCTGGGACGATGCGGCCGTCGGCTGTGCGCAGTGTGTCCAGCACGCGGCCTTCGATTCCCTGCAAGCGCGGCAGACCGCGGCCACAAGTGCACCGGCCCTCCTTTAGATTGCCGAGATCCCCGATTTCATACCGTATGAAGGGCATCCCGTAGTTGTGAAGGTCGGTCACAATAATATTCGACGGCTCTTTGAAATCGCTTCCGGCTTCAACCAGGACGTTTTCCGAGTTGACGTGCAGCCCATCGCGCTGCTCGCACTCCCCGGCAAGCGACATGAACTCGCGCGATCCATAGGTGTTGTACACCGGGGCCCTAAGCGCTTCCTCGATAGTTCGGCGCACACCCTCGAATAAAGGTTCCGCGGCCGCAATAACGCCTCTTACTCGGGGAATGCTGCGTCTGGTCCGCCCAAGGAACTCGGCGAACTGCTGCAGACTCGAAACGTAGCCAACGATTGCGACGGGACGCCTGCGGCAAATTTCCGCATGAATGCGCAACCAGAGTTCATCAGTTTGGGAAAATGTATTGAAGGTCCGCTGGCGCTGCAGTGCTTCGTGAAACCGGGCCTTCCAGACCTGGTGCTTTGGAACGGCTCGTACGGGCGCACCCCACAGATAGACGGACTTATCGCCAACCAGCAGTCCCGACCACGAATAGACCCGATCCTTGGCGGCGGTTCGCCAGTCGTAGCTCTCGTAGGTCCGGTAGAAAGAGGTAGGCACACCTGAGGACCCTCCGGTGGCGTGAGGAAGCAACCTTCCCGGATATGTGGTCGAACAAAGCTGGACGCGGTGGTGCCGGATTTCGTCGCGCGTCAACGGGGGCAGGCGCTTGAAATCGTCCCAGGTACGAATGTCGGAGAAAGATGCGCCCGCAGCGCGGTACTTCCACCGGTAGTAAGGAACGGAGTCGAACGCATGCCGTAATAATTTGTGCAATTCGGCCCACTGAAACGCCAGGAGTTGTTCGGGTTCCCACCACTGACTGACTTCAAGAAAGCGGCTGTGTTCTACGTACCGCCGAGACCGAATTCGATCCCAGGCGGGCAAGAGGAAAGATGTTAACAGACGCCGGTACAGGAACATGTCAGTTAGTCCTCGCGCCGGCCAATGCCCCGATTCCCGCGGCGTCCAGGGGATCGGATTCGCGGCGGACGGCATCGATGGCTCTCCACATCTGCCATGCCGAGACGAACAACACTTCCGCCCCTATGTCATTGCCCTCTTCGATTACATAATCCAGAGCGCGACCCAGTGCGCCACCTTCCAGCAGGGGCACGGCGTTCTTTTCGGGGGCGCCATGCGTGAACAGCTTTATGAACACGTCCGCGCCAATTCGCGGAGCCACCTTCGTCCACAGGCACGCCCGGTGCCTGGAAGGAAGCGCATGTCCGGCCAACTCACCGGTCTCGATCTTCGGTACGAGGCGCCGATTCCACTCCTTCAGATTTAGGGTCAACGGGCCAGGTACGATCAGTAGATCACCGATAACGGGCCCGCCCGCTTGAACCGGTGTGCCCCGGTCGTGCGACTTAGGGCGCGAAGCATCGTCGGTCGCCCAGTAGATGGTATTCACCATTCTCACCTGTGCCGACGAAGGCACGCTGGGGAGCGTAAAATCCGCATAGCAGCCCAACTCGCGCAGCAAGGAGATCTCGTTGTTGAGGCCGCAGAATCGTCCTCCGGAAAGCGAGTTATCCAGGGCCCAGTTCCCGTGAATGAACCCAAAGACAGGCCTGCCGTTTTCCCTGTGGAGCAGGCCGTGTTGGCCATGCAACCGTTCTATGAACAAACCCATGCGGTGGCAGAAACGGTCTTCGGTATCGTAGTCGTGATGTAGATGGATCTCAACGTCGCCGATTTTCTCCCGGCACAACTTAGCCAAATCGTCCATCACCTGCGGATCATATTGTTCCTCAGGGTAGAAGAAGGTATAGCAGGCCGGGCGACCGGCGCTGTCGCAGTGTCGCTGGGCAATTTCGGGCCACAACCCGGTCCACCGAGCCACGCGCTCTAGAGCTCCTTGGTCGCTTGGGTTTCGCCACCAGGGCTCGAAATGATCCGCGATCATTAGCCAGATCCGTTTCGGTGGTTCCACGCCGCGCATGCGCAGGCGCGATCCGCACCATCCGGGCAGCCACAAGTGCGCCGTGCGAAGCGCCCCAATCATACGTGAGCTCCTTCGAAGTTTGGGCTGTCTTCTGGTGCCGCGGCACACTCCGGGTCAGCATGGATCGATGAAAAGGACGGCCTTGGAGTCGGTTTCCAGACCGTCGATTGCGACTGACGGAGAAAACGCACAAACCCCAAAAGCAGAGCCAGGTTCATGGAAAGAAAGTAGTAGGGTAAAGCAAAGACCGCCCAGCGACCGCCGCGAAGGTCCAGACGGTGACCCGCGAACCCAAGCGCCGCTATCAGGAAGCCCATTACGGCCACCCCGGCATACCGAAGATCCCTCGCCAGCAGAATCGCCGACAATTCCGCGATGCACAGGGCCAGCGGCACTACCCACCGGAAAACTTTGTGGGACCAGTAGGAGAACGCTACCCATCCCATGCCGGGATTCAACAGTTTCCATGTATACTTCAGCGCGTGAAAATTGCCCGCTCCAATCCGGATTCTTCGTCGGAATTCGTGGTGTACGCCTTCCGCCAGTTCTTCGATCGCGACCGCTTCCGGATCATAGAGCACACGGTGACCAGCAGCCCGGATTCGCATCGCTACCAGGAAGTCGTCAATGATCCCGTCCGGCGGCAGAGATGAGAAGAGTTCTTTGCGAATCGCAAAAATGCCGCCGTTGGCCCCGACAAGCATGTTGAGGCGACTCTCGAAAAACTTCAACATCGTCTCGTACTTCCAGTACAGATTCTCAGAACTGCGTTTCTGACTGACGTCCACCAGGCGCAGTTCGCCGCACACGCAGCCAACGTTCTGCTCTTCAAAGTGCCGAACCAAGGACAGAAGAGCCTCGGGTTGAAACATCGTATTGCTGTCGCAGAGAACAACAATATCTCCTTGAGCCAAAGGCACCAGGAGGTTTAGAATCGCTGCTTTCCCACCCCTGTTCGAAGTCTCCAGGATGCGCGTGTTGGGCGCGTTGGCCTGACGCGCCAGTGCAGCGGTTCGATCGGTGCAGCCATCACAACCAACCAGGATTTCGAGGCGGTCCTCGGGATACTCCAGAAGCTGACAATTCTTCATCTTCCGTCTAATCACGCGGGCTTCGTTATGGGCCGCGAACACCAGGGATACCTTTGGCAGTTGCGAGTTGCCTCTCTGGCGGCGGGTGCGCTTACCTAAACCGAAACGTATGTCCGCGACAAGCTGCTTGACATTGGTAATCAGCAATAGGACCAATGGGTAGCCTAAATAGGTGTAAAGGACCAGCCCGGCAGATAGAGCAAGCAGTGCTTGAAGTAAGTTATGGATCATAGGTGCGGTTCTTACTGTCGTGCCTTCGCCTTTTTGTTCTGCAGGCCGGCTGCTCCCTCGACGGCCTCGAACAGCCAAGCCTCGTCCCTATTGAGCAGAACTGCGATCTGACGCTGCAATTGGAGACTAGGGCGCCGGATGCCGTTCACAATCTTGCTCAATACGGTTTCGTCCATCTGCAGCGTTTTCGCCAACTCATTTTGACGGATGCGCTGTTTCCAAAGTTCGAGTCTCAAATTTGGGTACATACGAGCATCCCCTGCGACCACCCTAAACCTTCGAATAGTAGCGACTGTAGCCTCTATAGTCCTTTCTGTACAGAAGCCAGCGTGAATTGCAGTTGAGCACTACGCCCAGAAGCTTATGTTCTGGGACGCTCCGGAGAGCATCGTTCAACTCATCTCGTCCGGTGTGATCGGGCCTTGCCACCAGGACCATTCCATCGCAGGCGGCCAGCAACCTCGCGTAAAACGGGACAGCCTCCACCGGCGGCGAATCGAAGACCACGTAACCGAAGCGCTTGCGTAGATTCCCCATCAATCTGAGCCAAACATCGGAGTCCAACAGCTCTGCGGGATTGGCCGCGCTCCGCCCGGCAACCAGGAAATGCAGGCGCGGGAACTGTGCGGCTCGCACCATCGCATCCTCCAACGCCGCTGCCCCGGTAAGTACCTCCCCCAGGCCCGGCGAATCGGGAATTCCGGTGATGGCTTTGAGTGTGCCGCGGGCAAAATCGGCATCGATCACTAGCACGTCCGCACTTCCCTTGAGGGCCAGTGCACCACCCAAATTCACCGCAGTAATCGTCTTGCCATCTCCCGGGCATGGGCTGGAAACCAGGAACACTTTCGGGTGCGACGGATGATGTAGAATCCGGGTGCGGATCTTCCGATACTCCTCACTGGCGACGTCGTGCACGCCATCAAATGGAAGCACTGGCATGGAGCCCGGAATTCTGAGATTGACGATCCGCACGCCCTGCAGTCCAGCCGTGGAGGATGCGCCGATCTGCGAATTCGTCTCCTGCGGCCCGGCCGGCCCGCAATCGAGAGCGTGCGTAGCCTGATCCGTTCCGCGGACCTCTACCGGGAGGTCACTCCTCAATCCTGGGCTCCCTGCGGCAACCGGCGGTCTCAGGTCAGCCGTAGTTTCCGCGGCGTGTTCTTGAAGCGGCCGGAGAAGGTCTTCATACCCTCCCTCTGTGCGGCTGAGTGCATCAAATATTCGGCTCATACGTTCTCTGTGGTTGCCACATTGATCATGGGTTTCTTACGCCACCGCGGCCATCTGGATGGCCGCTTGTGGGCGGAGTCGTAACGATCCAATGTTCGGAGGACCGATCCCGAATACGCTGGCGTTACAACAGGTACGGTGGTTGGGACTGCCACTTGCTGCGGCTCATTCGGAAGATCCGCCTTGCGCATTGGTGAGAGTGCAATACTTCCGTTCAAGTGCAATTCTGCGCACGTCTTGACGATGTGGTTCGCCGTAATCGCACGCGCTCCTTCGGCAAAACCCACCGTCAGAGCGTTGTCGCAAATCACATTAATGACGCGGGGAATGCCCTTCGACGACGCGGCAATCTGCTCAATCGCATCCTCCCCGAACGCCGTGGGTAAACTGCCCCCAGCTTTTTTCCATCGGTGCTGAATGTACCGCGCGACGTCAATCGCACCCAGCGGTTGAATAGCCATTCGGAAGGCGACCCGCTGTTTGAGCTGCCATAGTTCCGGCCGATCCAGCGTCGCCGCCAATTCTTTCTGACCAGACAGGACTATTTGCAACAACTTCTGATCCGCCATCTCAAAGTTACTTAGCAGTCTGACCTCTTCCAGTACTTCTGAACTCAGTTTGTGCGCTTCATCGATGAGCAGGACCGCAATCTTACCTTCGTGCTGCGTCTGAAGGAGCATTTGCTGGAGAAGGTTCAACCGGAGTGCTTTGCTGGCGGGAATATCGGTAATGCCGAAGTCCAGGAGAGCCAATTCGAGAAATTCATTCGGCGTCAGGGTTGGGTTCAAGATGAGGCTGCTGCGTATATTCCCCTGAAACCGTTGGAGCACCGTGCCCAAAAGCGTTGTCTTGCCCATACCAGCTTCACTCGCCAGCACCACAAAACCCTTACGCGCATAGATCGCGTAGACTAGCCCAGCTAAAGCCTCCCGGTGATCATTACTCAGATACAGGAACCCGGGGTCGGCGGTCAGGTTGAAAGGGCTTGTTTTCAGGCCGAAATAAGTTTTGTACATGGCTTTCTACGACTGCAACCGACAGCATCCGTCATTGAAGTGGCTGGGCCGAGGTGGTCCAGGTCTGTGATCTAAGACTTCGGCGTCGCCAAAATCCAGGCTTCTTCGACTCGGCTACGGAGCTCGGCGAAATTTCAACCACTGGCAATCTTCCAAGGACGACGACCCCTTCCGGCAATTCCCATTCCCCAAGAAACACTGCTTTTCGTGATTCCACCAGCAAAGTCAGGCCGATACCCAAGGCCAGTCCCAACAGGCAACCGCCGACATAAAGGAGCGGGCGATTGGGGCTAATTGGCTTTGTGGGCGCGCGTGCCGGATCCAGGATAGTGAAGCGCTCTGACTTCTGGCGGCGCTCCATCTCCGTGGCCATCTCGGCTGCAAGCTTATTGTCGAGTAACATCCGGTAGTTGCTCTTGGAGTTCTCATAGTCGCGTAACAACTGCGCCATTTCCTGTTCCCTCAGGGGGAGCCGTCCCAAGCGGTCCTGGTGCGCTGAGATCTCCTTAAGGACCGAATCCTGTTCGGCCTTACGCGTCACGAGTTCCTTTTCTGCCTGGGCGATCTGGGACTTTAGCATTCGAACGCGCTCACGCGTCTGCTCCAGTTGCAGCGCATTGGACGCCGCAACCGTCGTTTCCGTTTTGATTAGAGCCAGGCCGGCAGTTGGCTGCTGCGCGCTCGATCGTTCCTCATCGATTGCTGCTTCAATAGCCCGCCGGAGCGCTTGCGCGTCAGGATGGTTAGAAGAGTATCGCTTGAGCATGTTCGCATACTGCTCTTGCAGGACCTCCGACTGCGGTTTTTGCCGAGGCGGAGGAGCCGCCTCAGCTTGAGCTCGCTCGGCCAAACTCTTTTCCAGAGCGTGAAGAGTGATCTCGGTCATGCTCAGATTGTTTTCGAGTGCGACTTTTGCATCCTGCGCGCGATTCAAGTTGTCGCGGCTGGCATCCAGGATGGACCGTAGCTGTGCCAATGTACTAATGAGCGATTGCTGCTGCTCGGGTAATTCGCCGCTGTGACTGAGCTTATATTGGCTGACCTTGGCTTCAAGATGATCCAGGGTCTTCTTTGCTTCGGCTAGCTGCGCCGTGATGAACTCCTCGGTGCCGACCGCTTGAACCTCACGAGTGCGCAGATTCTCGTCGACAAATAAGACACTTAGACGGTTGGCTACTTGAGCGACCGTATTTGGGTCCTCGCCGGAATATGCGATCCGGAACGCGCCGGGCCGGTTGCTGGTCCAACCGCGCTCGATCTTGATATTGATATCCTTCCGCATCCTGTCCGTCAGCTCTTCCCCGCTGAGACTCTTCCTGTCCTGAGCGTAGAGAGAAAAGTCATCGATGACCTTTTGCAGCCGGCTGAAACTCAGTATCCGTTGGCTAATGGTCGCCAACCGGTCTTGGACTTCCGTATTCACCGTGGATGAGACATAGCGTTCCGGGATCTTCTGCGAATCGACAAGAACAACAGCTTCAGCGCGATAAGTGGGCCGGACATGGTGAATCAGGATGACACTCGATACACTGAGAATTGCCCACACACCCAGCAATGTCCATTTTCGCTTCCAGATCATTTTGATCACTGAAAGCGGAGTAGCTGATAACAGGTTTTTCATTCTGTCCGAAGATCCTGAAGTTATCATTGGCAATATCTTGCCAGTTCCAGATAGCACGCACTGGACCAAACCTCATCCGGCCCTTCCGCGCTCGCGATGCGACGAGCTTCTTTTCGGTTTGAAGAAAAAGCTAGCAGAGGTTTGGGACTTTATCCTCAAAGACAGCCATTAGTTAGGCGAGGTGCCCGCAGTCAAAGGCGGTTCCGCAAGATTCGACTGGATTCCCCGCTTTTCGTCCGATGAATGCGTAATAATCATTTGCTGCAAGTTACCTATTTTTAGTTACTTCTGTGCCATGACACTTTTGGCGTCACGATTGCTTTCAATGAGCGTCACGAACACTGCTCGGAAAGTCAGCAAGAGTAGTGAGCTATGCGACCACGCATTCCAACACTTTTCGCTGCTGCAGCCCTGCTTTTGCCTGGCGCTAAGGGCGCATTGACCTCGTTGCCGGTCGCTGTTCACCGTGTCACGTGCTTGAACGTCGCCACAGGCGCTCCAGTCAGCAACTGGTTCGTCCATTCAACCAGGGTTTTCTCCAAGCAGACTCCAGCCGACCCGAGCGGCGACATCGATCTGAACCCCTTCCGCAGCAGCGGTTCGGCCACTCGGGATTTAACAATTATGCTCGCCGGGAACGCGTGGCCTGGGGCCGCCCACGGCGGAGCACCATCGTCGGCAACCAGTGGAACGCTCGCGAGCGGGAAGACGCTCCGGCCTGCGGTCCTGCGTCACGCCGCCGGTAGCACGCGCTACGGTGCCGGCGTTACGATTCCGGAGCCGGCATCGCTGACTCTGTTGGGTGCGGCTTTGTTGGCTTTCAGCAAGCTGCTCCGGAAGAGGCTCTGCCGCTCCAAAACGACGCTTGGTGTTTTCATAGAGAAGCACCCAGGCTGATGGGTACGGTGGCGAATCGAGAAGACTTTATGCTTTCCAGGAACGCCTGGTTAAGGTTTCGAAGTTGGAATTATGTTTAGACAAATTGTTTGCTATCTGATCGTGATGGTTGCATCTGTGGCGGCGAGCCAACGGCAACCGCCGGCTAACGAACTCGAGCGGTACGTGGTGATGGCGCGGACCGAAGGGCAGAGCGATGAACAGATTCGGCGCAATGCAGTTGCCGCTGGATGGGGAGAACCCGCCGTCTCCGATGCCATAAAGAGTGCCCGTCAAGTCAAGTCGACTCTGACGCCAAATGTCGCGCCCCAGGTTGCAGTACCGGTGGCGCCAGCCAAGACAGAAGTCGCGGACCTAAAGCTTCCCTCTACGTCCGAGGTTTCCCCAGTCGTCTCTGGCAGAGTTCCCCATGCCAGCCGGGGTGTCCCCTACGATTATCAGATCGGCGCTGGAGATGTTCTTCAAATCAACGTCTGGAAGGAGCCCGATGCCTCGGTTCCCACCGCAGTGGTACGGCCGGACGGCAGAATCTCGCTACCGTTAATAAAGGATGTTTCGGTTGTGGGATTGACACCCAAACAGGCCGAGGTCATGATCACCCAAGAGCTTGGTCACTTCATCACGGGTCCTGACGTGACTGTGGTTGTAGCCGAAATCAATAGCAAGAAGATCTATCTCGTTGGTGCCGTCAAGAAGGAAGGCACTTTGCCTTACACGTACCGCATGAGTGTGATGCAGGCAATTAGCGAAGGCGGTGGCTTGACTGACTATGCAAAGCGAAAGAAGATCTACGTGCTACGCACCGAGAACGGACAGCAATTCCGTCTGCCCTTTAACTACAACGCTGTGCTCAAAGGGGAGCACATGGAAATGAACATCGCCTTGCTGCCGGATGACACAGTCGTCATACCACACTAAAGCCAGGCTGACTTCAGATGAAAAGCTCACGTCTGACGCTGCTTTCCCGTGACAGCAAGACCCATATGTTACAGATTGCCCGCAATTCGAGGACTCTTTGCCTGGGCCGATGTGAGTTTCTACCAGATTGTTAGTCCGGCCTGAATAACACTTTCGTTTTCCTGGTTCCGCAATTGCACGGATGTTCTGCACCGATCTGCACATCAATCTGGGACCTCCGGTGAAGAACATCCTAATTGTCGACAATGACCTGGGATTTGTATTTTGGCTGTGCCAAGCCCTAGAGGCAGCCGGGTACGAGACCTTGCCGGCCAAGGGCATCCCGGAGGCCGCCGCACTGCTGACAGAACTCCAGGTCTGGGTGGACATCCTCATGGTGCGCCGCACCTTGCCAGGAGCGGATCTATTTGCAGCCGAACTTCGTGGTTCGCAACGAGGACACCTAAAAACGATTGCCCTCATTGACCAAGGCGACGGGCGAATTGAATCGATGGCAGCATGGGATGGCTGGCAAATCAAACTAAAAGTCCCTGATGCGGTTGCCCGGGCCATATTTCTGTCCTTAGTCCAGAGTGCCCTCACGAACGGCACTACCGTTCCCACGATTTGACCGATCATTGACGGCCTCCAGCCCGCGTCGTGTTTTGCGCTTGTATTTCCACTGGTAACGACGGTTGCGGCGAGGCGATCGGCCTGTTGGTGCTGACCGCGTCAAACGCCGAAATTGCAGGTGGCGCGATTGACCTATTTCGCCAGCCGAATACGCGTACCGTTTAGAAGGAAACATACGAGTCGGAGCGCCAGCACGGCCGTCACGTAGTTTCCCGGTGCCGGATTGCCTTGGGCAACAAGTTATTGAATGCTCTAAACCATCGCAATCGAACAAGGGTGTCCAACTTGAGGACCTGTTCTGGTACTTTTGGTACTTTTCTTGTCTTGGACCATCCGTGCTCGGATTTTGACTCTCAACCAATTGTTAGCATTTTGTTACTTGACCTAACGCGAATGTTTAGACCAGCTTGCCGCGCACGCGAGGCGATCTCCCCGAAACAGAGGACTTTCTCCTTAAGAAAGGTCATGCCTTAATGTGTAAAAGCATTACTAGAAAATGGACATCTAACCGGTTTCCGGATAAGCTTCATAAGTTCCGCAACTGGAGTTCGATCGTTCTGTTCGGCGCCGGTTTCTTCGACCGCACGGCAATGGCGCGAGTGGGCAAGCCTAGAACTCTTCTGGACGCGCGTTACGAGACGGTTCGGGAAACCAAAGTGATCCGCCGCAGAGGGGCGGTTATGGTCGCCATTGGCTGCGAAACCTCGACTGAAAGGTGAACATGCAATCTTCAGCGAACGGCCCAACTATCCTTGTTGGTGAAGACGAATTAGAGGTCCGTGGGTATCTGGCAACAGCCCTGAAAGCTTTGGGTTACTCTGTCGAGGTCGCTCAAGATGGGGATGAAGTGCTCGCCTGTTTACGATCGGGATCCGAAGTCGCCGCGGTACTGCTTGATATCATGATGCCTAACCGCGACGGCCTTGAAACACTGAGCGAGATCCAGCTCATTGATGCTACCTTGCCCGTCATCATGGTATCAGGCTGGTCTTCGACGCTGAACGCCGTTACCGCGATGAAGTGCGGCGCCGTCGACTTCCTCAGTAAGCCTGTCTCTCACGAGATCCTCCGAAAGGCGTTATCCCGGGCCCTGGAGATGCGGCGGCCCTCCTATGCCGCACCCGTTCGAACTACTGCAGCCGTCACTAAGACGTTCTTCGGCACCAACCCTCGCATGAAGGAGATTCAGTCACGGCTAGGTCAGATCGCGTGGTCTGACGCCCCGGTTCTTATTCAAGGAGAAACCGGCAGCGGGAAGGAAATAATCGCACGCGAATTACATGCCCAGTCACCCCGCGCCGACAAACCCTTACTCAAGCTGAATTGCGCTGCGCTTCCCCCGGAACTGGTGGAGAGCGAGTTGTTTGGCTACGAGCGGGGCGCCTTCACCGGTGCATTTCGGCAAAAGGCCGGTCTGTTTGAGACCGCCGATGGTGGCACGATCCTATTGGACGAGATTGGCGACATGGAAATCCGGCTTCAGGCAAAGCTTCTTCAGGTTTTGCAGGACCAGGAATTTCAACGGATTGGCGGCAAAGAAACGATCAAAGTGGATGTACGTATCATGGCCGCCACGCATCGGAATCTTGAGTGCGCAATCTTAGAACGCACGTTCCGCGAGGATCTCTATTACCGGCTCAACGTCATCAATCTGCACGTCCCGGCGCTCCGCGAACGCAAGGAAGATATCCTTGCCATCGCTCAATTTCTGATTCAGAAGCATTCCGGTAAAGACGTTCTCCCTCCCGCACTCACGCGTGAGCTGAGGCATACGATGATCAACTACCACTGGCCCGGCAATGTGCGGGAACTGGAGAATTTTATCCGCAAGCTGATGATCTTCCGCGACTGTTCGTCCCTAATGCAGGAACTCGAAGCGAAGGCCGCTAACAAATTGGGCCTAGCTGCACCAGCGGTTGAGACCACGCCTGTCGCACACCTGCAATTCGTCGACGATGCCCCAATTCTGGAACAAGTGGTCAAGACCAAGGAACAAGCTGAGACCAACGCAATCCTGGCTGCGCTGAACTTGACCCGCTGGAATCGCAAGCAGGCCGCTGCTCGGCTGAACATCGGCTACAAAGCTCTGCTGTATAAAATGAAGAAGCTCGGTTTGGAGGACTCGCTTATGCCGCCGGTCACTAATGCGGATCACGCTTCAATGCCTATCGCGATGACACCGCGGATTGAGAGCGATCTGAACACAAGCAGAGTAACGGGCGCGGACGGCAGGATACAGATGCCGCACGAGCGGTCGGGTCTGGCTTGATATCTTCTGGGCCTACGCAGTAGGCCAGACTTGGGAAGGACCCCGGCAACCGGGTCGGATCATTTAGATTTGTTCACGCGAACGATTATTGTCTCGAGCCGACCTCCCGGGCCACCTAAGAGCAGGTGCTTCTGGCGCGGACAGTTTACGCATTCGTCTCCCCGGCTGCTGAACCACAAGAAGACCTCATAGAAATCCAGTGAGACTGCAGCGTCACTGTCCGTCACCCAGAACCTCGAATAGTTCGGCTGCAGTCGCGTATAGCGAAGCTGGGAAGGATTGCCGCTAAGGAAGGTAACCAGCGTACGCAAGATGCGCAGCTGCCGCGCATAAAGGAGCTTGTACCACCGTGACGAGCGAATGGGAATACTTGCCTTGGTCAATTTCCCCATCCATCCGAAATCGCTATACGGCCGCACCTCGTAGCCCTCAGACGCCCAGGAATCGACATCCCAGGCCGGCCGAAGCAAAACATATCCCCGATCCTTTACCACCCGGCGGATTTCTTTCAAGGCCTTCTCCGGGTTTGTAACATGCTCCAATACCCATATTGACCAGACCACATCAAACGTGTCATCGGCAAAGGGAAGCTGTGTGGCAGAAGCCTGTGCGAAAGGCCTGCGAAAGAAGCGATGCGCGCTTAGCGAAAGATCAATTCCCACGTATCGATCGGTTATGTCTTGCAGCAGCCCGCTTCCACATCCAACCTCCAATGCGTTCGCCGCCTTATGACCATAACTTTGGACAAAAGCCTCCACTGTCTTCGGAATTCCAGCCCTAAAGGCGTGGTCTCGAGCTAGATTCACATAATCCTCATTGCCCGCTGTGGCAAGCTGGGGCTCGCGGTAGGCGCCTTCATAGAAACTACGTGGGGGTTCCAACTCGGATAACTTTGGCGACACATCCGTGTGAACAGGGTAGTGCAATGCTGTCAAGATCGCGGAAAGCCCGCCCAGAAGCAGCATAACTAAAATCACGATGGTCCAAATCTCAGTCATGTCGTTACTTGGATAGTCGATGTCCTCAATGTTGTACAAAAGCCAAGGCACGACTTGCGGGGGAAGGGGGACTGCACATCAACTTCATACCACGCATCACTCCAATGCGCGGTACCCAGCCCAGCAGTTCGCGTGCTGCGGAGCAGTCGAAGGTCTCAATTCCCCGAACGGAGGAAATTCGGTAACGGGTCAAGGGAGCCGAGCGCCGGAGAAGCCCCCCCAAAGCGCCTACCGCGATCCCTGCCGCATAGAAAGCGGGCCTCGGAATATAAACTACTCGGATGTTTCTTTCAAAGTGTTCACGGCAGTGGTCAATGTACTGCCGTTGGGTAAGACGCTCGCCATCGACAAGTTGGAAGGTTTTACCCAAAACGCCATCTCGTTGGGCGGCAAGCAACAGCGCATCCACCACGTCGTCGAGATACACCAGCGGCAGGAGAATGTTCCCGGAGCCGACAACCACCCATCGCCCCGCAAGGGCGATTGCGCCGTAAGGCGGGAGCATTTCAGCGCCCGGCCCGAAGATCTGCCCTGGGCGCACAATTGTAGCCCCAAGACCTTTGCCAATGCCATCCAACACTATCCGTTCCGCCCGCACCTTGCTCTCGGTGTACGCGCCTCTCCATTCTGGATGAGGCTCGATAGGAGAAACCTCAGTCATTGGTCCTCCGCGGTGACCGACGTAGTCCAGTACGGTAATCGAACTGACGTGTACCAACCTGCGGATCCCGTATTTCAAAGCGCCATCGACTACATTCTGAGTTCCTACGACGGTCGCGCTGTGGAAGTCGGCGATTCCCCCCTTCATTGCTGCGCCCACGTGATAGACCGTGCTCACTCCTTCGACCGCGCGGTCCACGACTGCCGGATCGCCCAAGTCGCCATAAACTACCTGCAGATCCGAGTCCGTATCCCAGCCTGGCATGGGTCGCCGGACAAGAACGCGGATCCTCTTATCCGATTTGCGCAGGCGGCTGACAAGAGCGCGCCCCAAGAATCCGCTGGCGCCGGTGACGAGAACCGAGGCTGCTGCGCCAGGGGAGCGTGAAGGCGCGAAAAAGCGCTGCCAGTCAGCATCCGCTCTTGCGGCTTCTGGTTGCAACACCTCAACGATACGCCGGGCTTCATCAGCGCAAACCGGCGGCGGCAAACCGGCCGCAACAGACCTGTAAAATTCGCACACGCCGCGGTGAATTCCGGGAGAAGGAACCAGTTGGCCCGTGGCGAACCGGAAGGTGTTTCGCGCGACTGCGGCTAGAGTGGCAATTGAGGTGCTCACCGCGCCCAGAATGATCTGCACGGGCTTCGGCGCTGAATAGGCCTTGCGCACAGTGCAACACTGCAGAAAACAATCCACCTGCATGACGCCAAGGGTTCCGTGTACGATCAACAGATTTTGCATGGGGCGCTCGTTCCAGGAAAGGTACATGTGACCTGTACCGTTTTCGCAAGTGACCGTCGCTCGCCACTCGTCGAACAAAAGCTTTACGTCACGCCCGGTAGAGACGTAGCGAATGTCCGCCGAACGGACCGGGCCGAGAAAGGCTTCCAACAAATAAAGACCGTGCACACCTAAGTCCTGAAACGGATAGGCGCCATTGCGGTAGGGAGGAGGCAGGGGGCCACCCGTGTACGGCGGATAGTCCGAGCTCCGCAGAAAATCGACGGCCAGCACCTTGCCCAATTCGCCTTCGCGGACGCGCTGCAACGCCTCAAGAACAGCCGGGTCCATCCGGGCGGAATGATTGACAGTGAGAGTACGGCGGTTGCGCCGAGCGGCGGTTATCATGCGGTCGCATTCCTCAACCGTATTCGCCATGGGCTTCTCCACCATGACATGGCACCCCATTTCAAGAGCCCGCACCGTAATATCGCAATGAAGAGCGGGCGGCGTGAGGACGTGAATGATATCTGGGGAAGCGGCGCGCATCTCTTCGAGAGAGCCGTAGGCGGCCGGGATATGGAACCTCCCCGCAACTTCACGGGCACGCGCAAGATTCACGTCCGCAACGGCTGCCACCTCAGCGAAATCGAGGCTTTGCACCGCACGTATGTGGTACGTGCTCACGTAACCCGCGCCGATTATCCCAGCGCGGAGTTTTCTTGTGGATAGCTTTTCCCTCATGTTTCTTCGATCGTCTCGAGTCGATTCCGTACCACGCCGAGAACTTCTTCCACACGGGCATCCCAACTCATGTGCGCTACCGCTGCCATGCGTCGCTGCGCGTCTTCCGGCGAATCTGACGACAGCGCATTCTCAATGGCAGCCAGGAACTCTTCCGGGCTGGCGGCGAGGCGCACGCAGTCGCCAAAGTGGAGAGTTTCCGGGATCGGCACTCCCACCACGGGCTTGCCGGTCGCCAGGTACTCCCGCAACTTCAGGGGGTTCGAATTCAGGACCTGCCTCGTACGTTTGTAGGGGATGATGGCCACGTCAAACACACGCGCCCATCGGGCCAGGGTCCGATATGGTTTGGGACCGGTGAAAACGACGTTTGGCAGGTTCTTAACACGGGCGCTGTCCACAGCGAGGCGGCCGATCATAAGAAATGTCCATTGCGGACGAGACTCGGCAAGATACGCGATCAGATCGAGATCTATCCAGGCTTCAATGAGCCCAAAAAATCCGATCACCGGATGTCGCAGCCCTCGTGCCCCCTCTGCCATTGCGTATAACGGGTCAGAAGCTTGCACAAACAGGTCGACATCCACACCGTGGGGTGAATGCCGAGTCTGCGGGTTGAGGTCCTTTTTGGATTGGATCATCGTGGGAGAGGCTACAAAGACTTGGTCCGCGCGCCGGGTCAAGTTTTCATCCATCCGAGCAACTTCAGCCGCATCGACCCCGGGCAGTGCTGCATAATCATCGATG
>Ga0335079_10004205_pt1 | contig 16555 bp, 14 predicted proteins | sample Lox_Sample_33_FD_206719 | JGI IMG/M metagenome (GOLD analysis project Ga0335079, IMG submission 206719) | Soil microbial communities from Loxahatchee National Wildlife Refuge, Florida, United States - Lox_Sample_3.3 | ecosystem: Environmental > Terrestrial > Soil > Wetlands | place: USA... | reverse complement strand
CCTGATCAACTGGGAAGCTGGAATATTGCCCGCGTTGCACACGGTTCTGGCGCGCCATCGACGTGAATTGGATGACTCGGCCATTCTTGAGCTTTATGGCGAGTTCGAAGCCCAGGCTGAGAGCGGTCCCTATCGCAAATATCGCGACGTTCTGCAATCGGTAGTGAAGTCATTCGGCCAGCGACTCGGATTCAAGGCGTCGTCCGACGACATGCGCGCTCTTTCGGAATCGGTTCCCGCCTGGCCTCCTTTTCCCGACACGGTTGCCGCTCTCCAACAACTCCAAGCGCGATTCCAACTCGCCATCATCTCAAACATCGACGATGGCCTGTTCGCTAAAACGCAAAAATTGCTGGGAGTGGAGTTTGCCGCGGTGATCACCGCCGAGCAAGCGCACAGCTATAAGCCATCACTTCAAAATTTCGCGTTGGCGCTCGAAAGGCTCGGTGTTGACCGCGGCCGTCTGCTACATGCCGGGCAAAGCATCTATCATGACGTGATCCCGGCGCAGTCGCTTGGAATCTCGACTGTCTGGGTCAACCGGAAATCTGCCCGGCCGGGTATTGGTGCAGTGCGACCGGCGGAAGGAAAGCCAGACCTCGAAGTCCCGGATCTTGCGACTCTCGCGGCCAAGGCGCTTACCTGAACCCGGCTCCGGCGGAAGATTGTCAGGTCTTAGTCTCAGCTGTTAGGTCTCAGGAAAGTCACTCGCGAACGGAGGGATTTTTGACAGCTGAAACCTGAGAACTAAAACCCAGGTAAACGAGCGTTCACGCAGGCCTCTGCGAGATTCTCTAATGCGTAACCGGCAGCGGGAGGATCTTCTTCTGGATTGCGACGGTGACGAGTTGAGCCTTGTTGTGGATGTCGAGCTTGCGCATCAGATTGAACTTGTGCGCTTCAACCGTTTTGACGCTCACTCCAAGCGATGACGCAGCTTCTCGTACGGTCTGGCCTTCGGCGAGCAGCTTCATCACTTCCCGCTCCCGCATCGTCAGCGCGCTTCTGCGTAAGGGTACCTGCGAACTCCCGTCCTTCCCGTTCCTGTCATCCTTCATTTGCGCCAGGATCTGCGGACTCCACGAACGCTCGCCGCGCCGCACGTCTCGGAGAGCGCGCAGCAAAACCGGCGTTGGCGTGTCTTTGAGCAAATAGCCGCTCGCGCCCGAGCGCAGGGCCTGCTGCACGTAGTCTTTATCTTCGTGCATTGTGAGATACACGACCCGTGTCCCCGGACAGTGTTGCTCGATCAATCGTGAGGCTTCGAAGGATGGCATCCCCGGCATGCCGATATCGAGCAATACCAGATCAGGACGATGCTGGAGCGCGAGTTTCAGCGCCTCATTGGCATCTGCCGCCTCCGCGATGACGACGAAATCAGGAGCATCCTCAAGAAGACGGCGTATGCCGTAGCGCACCAACCCGTGATCATCGGCGATCAGGCAACGGATAGGTTCGGGAATTTCAGACGAGAATGAGACAGTTTTCCTGCCGGTCTTAGTAGCTAAAACCAAAGCATACCTCGCGTCGAAATTGACGAAGCTCGCGGCGAGTTCACATTTGGGCCCAAATGTTTCATCAGAAGTCCCTTTATTGTACCTGTATTTTCACAGGGATTCAGGTGCAAATCGGCAATTGGCGATCTTTTCTTCTTGATTCTCTCTTCATTTACAATGCCAATTTCACATGCTGCGTTACTTCACTTCCGGGGAATCTCACGGCGAGGCGCTGGTTGCGTTTCTGTCAGGCCTCCCGGCGGGATTGTCCGTCGATCAGCCGTTTGTCGATCGCGAATTGTGGCGCCGCCAGCAAGGCTACGGGCGCGGCGGCCGCATGAAGATCGAATCCGATAAAGCGCACTTCCTGTCCGGCATTCGGCATGGCAAGACGATCGGTTCGCCCATCGCCGTACAGCTCGAAAATCGCGACTGGCAAAATTGGAAAGATGCACTGCCCACTGAGACCGGCGATCCGGAAAAGCACAAACGTGTCGCGTCGCCTCGGCCTGGTCACGCCGATCTTGCAGGCGCTTTGAAGTATGACTTCGCGGAGGCCCGTTATGTGCTCGAGCGCGCTTCGGCTCGCGAATCGGCCGCCCGCGTGGCGATTGGGGCCCTTGCCAAGCTCTTTTTGCGCGAACTGGGAATCGAAGTTCTGAGCCATGTGATTGCCGTGGGAGCGGCTTCAATCGTCGATCGCGAAATCGCCTGGGAGCAGATCGAACCCTTGTCGCGCAAGAGCGAGATACTGCTCTCTTGCGCCGATCCAGAAACCGAACAACGAATGAAAGAAGAGGTCGACAAAGTCTTACGAACCGGAGACTCGGTCGGAGGCGTATTCGAAGTTGTCGCTCATAACGCTCCACCAGGGCTCGGCAGCTATGTGCAATGGGATGAGCGCCTCGACGCCCTGCTGGCATCGGCTGTTATGTCGCTGCAGGCGGTGAAGGCCGTCGAAATCGGGAGCGGCATTCACGCCGCCTACTCGCCGGGATCGTCCGTACACGATGAAATTGGATATCAGCGGGACACGGGCTTTTCCGGCTTCACGCGCACCCGCAACAATGCCGGAGGAATCGAAGGTGGCGTCTCGAACGGCCAGGAAATTCGCGTGCGCGGATATTTAAAACCGATCTCGACTCTCCGCCGGCCGTTGCAGTCGGTCGATTTCTCCACGCGCGAACCGGTGAAGGCAGCCTATGAGCGTTCGGATGTGTGCGTGGTACCTGCCGCCGGTGTCGCCGGGGAAGCCATGGTTGCATTGACGCTGGCGCGCTGTGCGCTCGACAAATTTGGCGGCGATTCGCTGCGCGAAACCAAGCGCAACTTCGCCGGTTATCTCGAGCAACTCAAAAATTACTGACGGACAAACTTAGACACGGACAAATTTAGACCAAGATGATCTATCCAATCGTGAAGTTCGGCGATCCGGTGTTAGAAAAAAAGGCCGCCGACGTAACCGTTTTTGATGACGATCTCAAGAAACTGATCGAAGACATGTTCGAATCCATGTACGCGGCACGCGGCGTTGGATTGGCCGCGCCCCAGATTGGAATATCAAAGCGGATCGCCGTGGTGGATGTGACTTTCAAAGAGGATCCTGACGCGAAACTGGTGCTCATCAATCCGGAGATTATCTCGAAGGAAGGCCGCCAGCGAAGCAGCGAGGGATGTCTCAGCATTCCTGAATTTCGCGAAGAGGTCTCGCGCGCCAAGATCGTAACCGTGCGTGCCCAGGATGTGAACGGAAAAGTTTTTGAGCACACTGGCGAAGACCTGCTCGCCCGCGCCTTCTTGCACGAGACCGACCACCTCAGCGGCAAGCTCTACATCTCCCACATCAGCGCGCTGAAGCGCGATCTGATCAAACGCAAAATCAAGAAATTGGTGAAGGCCGGAGAGTGGTAAGGAAGCCGTCCTCAGTTATCAGGTCCCGGCTCTCCGCAAAAAGGAGATTTGAGCTTGGAACTTGGAACTTGGAGCCTGAAGCTAAGACCTTGGAGCTGAGACCTTGGAGCTGATTTTCTGCGGCACTCCTCAATTCGCTGTTCCCACGCTCGAAAAGCTGGTCGCAGCCAGCCATTCGGTGCCACTGGTGGTAACCCAGCCCGATCGCCCCCGAGGGCGAGGAATGGAGCTGGTCGCCTCTCCGGTAAAAGAAGCCGCGAGCCGACTCGGCATCCCCGTTCAACAACCCGCGGCGATCAAGAACAACGAAGAATTTCGCACACAGCTCGCTGCCATCGCGCCTAATGCCATCATTGTCGTTGGATACGGTCGCATCATTCCTCAGTGGATGATTGACCTTCCGCCCCTTGGCAACTTGAATCTGCACGCCTCGCTCTTACCGAAGTATCGCGGTGCTGCGCCAATCCAGTGGGCGATCGCCAATGGCGAAACTGTCACCGGAGTAACCACGATGCGGATCGATGCCGGCCTCGACACCGGAGACATCCTCATGCAGCGCGAGTTGCCGATTCTGCGGGAAGACACTTCGGAAACACTAGCTCCAAGGCTGGCTGCGATTGGTGCGGAGCTGATGGTCGAAACCTTGCGCGGTCTCGAAAGTGGGCAGGTGCATCCGACTCCACAGGAACATTCCCGCGCGACCCTCGCTCCAATTTTGAAGAAAGAAGACGGTCGTATGGATTTCTCCCGTACCGCCGAGGAATTATTCAATCGCCTGCGCGGTTTCAGGCCATGGCCCGGAGCTTTTACCACGTTCAGGACCAAGACACTCCAAGTGCACCGCGCTGAGCCCGTCAACTCTGCAGCCCCTCTAACGGCGGGCACAATGAGCGGTGAGGCGGCTCGCCTTGTCGTTGGGTGCGCGAACAGCACTGCGCTCGAATTGATCGAAGTTCAGATCGAAGGTAAGCGACGCATGACCGCCCAGGAGTTCATCAACGGCTACCAGCCGAGAACCGGCGAACGTCTCGGTGAGTAGCCGTCGCAGAATGGGCAAAATGCCCGTTTCTCCCGCTCGCGCCGCGGCGTTTGAAATTCTGCTGAAGGTCGAGCGCGAACATTCCTACGCGAACGAACTTCTTCATTCTCCCCGTTTCTCCAACCTTTCCCGCGCTGACCACGGCTTAGCTACCGAACTCGTCATGGGAGTTCTGCGTTGGCAATCCTGGCTCGATTGGCATCTGGCTCGCGTTTCGTCGCAGAAAGTCGAACGCCTCGACACCGAAGTCTTGCTCGCTCTCCGTCTGGCCGCCTATCAGCTTATGTTCTTGTCTCGCGTGCCCGCTCGAGCGGCGATCTTTGAAAGCGTCGAACTGGTAAAAACGGCCCGCAAGCGTTCGGCCGCCACCTTCGTAAATGCTGTCCTGCGCAAGCTCGCCAACAAAGCTGCCACCGACGCAGATTCCGCAAAAATCGGACACAATGCTTTTCTTGAAATCGACCAGTCGGCCGACGTACACACACTCGCCCATGCTGCCGCCCATCCCGAATGGCTCGTCGCGCGCTGGATCGCCCGCTACGGTGTCGAGACCGCCCGCCAGATGTGCGCCCATGACCAGCACGTGCCCGTAACAAGCATTCGCGTCTACGACGAAAATGCTCTGTCCGAACTCGCAGGCGTTGAACTACGTCCGGGGCATCTGCTTTCCACAGCGCGAACACTGCTTTCCGGTCACATCACGGAAAGCGGTGCCTATCGTGACGGCCGCGTTGCCGTTCAGGACGAAGGATCGCAGCTCATCGGCTGCCTCGTTGGGCGCGGAGAAAGAATCCTGGATTGTTGTGCCGCTCCCGGCAGCAAAACCGCTGTTCTCGCCTCCCGAAATCCCGGAGCCACGGTCATTGCCGCCGATATCCATCCTCATCGCGCGCGTATTCTGCGCGAACTCACTCGCTCGCCGAATGTTCATGTGGTTGCCGCCGATGCACGACAACTCCCTTTCACACTGTCATTCGATCGTATTCTTGCTGATGTTCCCTGCTCAGGCACAGGCACGCTAGGACGCAATCCCGAGATCAAATGGCGGCTCCAAATCAATGATCTGATCGATTTGCAAGCGCGGCAAATTGCGATTTTGCGTTCCGCTCTGGCCCAACTACCACCGGGTGGCCGACTGGTTTATTCGACATGTTCGATGGAGTCCGAAGAGAATGAAACAGTCGTCGAAGCAGTTCTTGACGACTCTTCCGATTTTAAGATTATCGCTTCCCGCCAGGAACTTGAGAATTTGCAACGAAGCGGAGAACTAACAATCCGCGAGATCGAAGACCTCTTCGCTGGTCCTTACCTGCGCACTATTCCCGGAATCCATCCCTGCGATGGTTTTTTCGCCGCAATCCTCGAAAGGAAGACTTAAAAAACTCTCGCTGGCCGAGGTTCACACCGCAGTTTCAAAGTGCGACTCTTCACCCTCGGCCAGCTACCTCACCTCGAAATTCACGATGCTGCCGGAGACAATTTTCTGTCCCGCTGCCGGCGTCTGGCTCACGATCATGCTCGCCGCATTGGGCGTAGAAGGAGGATTGGGCACGGGACTTACAGGCCCGTTTGACACCGACGTTCCGGTCGCCGGCGCCGCCTGTTGCTGATCCGCACTGGGCGGAGCAATCATGCTGACCCTTCCCACCTTCATGCCCGCATCTTGCAACGTGAGTGTTGCGCTTCCCAATGGCTGGCCAATCAGGCTCGGCATCACGTAGCTCGCCGTCTCAGGTCCCGCGCTGACCAGGAGATTAATCTTCGGTGCCGCGACTCCGCTCGCATTCGCTGGCGGACTCTGTGACGCGACCTGATCTTCGGGGACCTCGGGCAAATTGACTTCAGAGACAAACCCCACATCGAGGCCGCGACGTCTAATGTTTACTTCCGCTGCGCGCTCGCTCTCGCCGGTCACATCCGGAATCGCGACCCGCTGCGGTCCCAAACTCTGTGCCACGCGGATCGGCCATCCCCGCCGAACTTTCGTTCCCGGCGGAGGTACCTGCGTCATGATCTTTCCCTCTGGGATTTCGGTGCTATAGAACTGCCGCTCGACCACAACCTGCAAGCCCGAGCCCGCCGCTACATGCTCCGCCTCAAACGGTGTCATCCCAATCAGCTTCGGAATGTTCACTTCCCTGCCGTGGATCGCAAGCTGCATGGCCGTGAGCGCCGACACCATCGCCACAATCATCAGGACAAGCGTGAGGAGAACGATGCGAAAAAAACGAGGCATTGCTGCCGATTATAACTTGGCGGGGAACGATGATTCGATTTGCAAAGGCGCGTCTCAGTCTTCTCAAGACCAGGCCAGACCACCATGGAGCACAGCCGTCACCCCACCTGCCACACCGTATCCAGCACTGTGCCATCTACCCACTTCACAATCGCGCATGGACGATCGCCCAGCTTTGGCCGCATCGGCTTTCCTCCGCAGATTTTTTCAACCTCGGCCTTGATGTCCTGAATCGGACGAATCGGCAGCTTCGATCCCATCAGCGAATGCAGAAGATCAGTTCGTCGAGGATTGATCGCGATCCCACGTTCTGTCACTACCACATCGATCATCTCGCCCGGCCCCGTCGTCGTCGTTACTTCATCGACAATCACTGGAATGCGGTCGCGAAACGACGGCACCGCCAGAATCGAGCAGCCCGCAAAAAGGCAATTTTGCCATCCGCCAATCCCGTGGAGAAGACGTCCGTCGGAATGCGTCACAACGTTCGCGTTAAAGTTAACGTCAACTTCCGTCGCGCCCAAAACAACCGCATCCACCAGCGACGCGAAATTTCCCTTGCCGTGATAGTTGTACGACGTAAACGGCGACGTCGCCACGTGCCGTGGATCACTCGCGATCGACTTGACCCCGTCGAGATCGAACGTCTGCCCGTCGAGAATGTAGTCGGTCAACCCTTCCTGCAGCATCTCGACCAGATATTTCGTCGAACCTCCGCGCACGAACCGGGCTTTCACCCCATCTTCTTTCATCATCTGCTTCAGATACTGAACGAAGGCCAGATTGATGCCGCCCGAGCCCGCCTGAAACGAGAACCCGTTCTTCATGATGCCGGCTTCGCGCAGAAGCTTGGCTACCAATTCGGCGATCCTCAGCCGGTCAGGCGAGCGCGTGATCTGCGTTGTTCCCGACACAATCTTCGCCGGATCGCCGATCGACTCCACCTCAACCACCGAGTCCACGTTGTTGCCCTGGATCTGCCACGGCACGCAAGGAAACGGAACGAGATTGTCGGTCACCACGATCACGCGGTCAGCATAGATCGAATCGGCCAGCGCAAATCCCAGCGACCCGCACGCCGACTTGCCGTGCGAACCGTCGGCGTTACCGAAAGCATCTGCAGTTGGCGCGGCAATCACCGCAATATCAATGTGCACGTCGCCATCCTGAATCGCCTGATAACGGCCACCATGCGACCGCAGCACGCCCATGCCGCGCATCTTTCCCTGCGTGCAATAGTCGCCGAGCGGGCCATTCATCGAGCCCTCAATATGATGAATAACTCCTTTTTCCATCAGAGGAATCGCGCCCTGCTGCGACGGAAATGACGCGCTGGGAAACCACATCACATCCTTCACGCCCAACCGTGCCGCTGCCTCCAGCGCCATCAGCGCGACTTTATCGCCGTCCCGAAGATGATGGTGGCTCGAAATCACCATGCCATCGCGCAAGCCGCAATTCCTCAAAGCAGTTTCGAGGTCGGCCACGCGCTTGTCGCCACTGTCGGGATAGTCCTTGTTCGAAGAAATCGGCGGTGCCGCCTTGCGACCACGCGGCTGGAATTTCCCCACGCCCAGGAATGGAATCTGCGGCTTGCCATTCACCATCGTCGGCACCTGCCGGCCGAGCGCGTTATACGCGAGATCTGCCCGATCGCTCACGAAATCGCTCCCATTGCCCCCATCACTTTCGCCCGTTCCACCAGTTTCACCGCGCGTTGCACCACAGGAGCATCGATCATCTTCGATCCGAGGCTTACCACGCCCAAACTCTTGCTTTGCGCCTCTTCATAGGCCGCGACGATCCGTTGTGCTTTTTCGATCTCCGCCGCGGTCGGCCGAAATGCCTCGTGGATCACACGAATCTGCCCCGGATGAATGCAGCCCATGCCTTCAAACCCCATGGCGCGCGACGCTTCGCCCCAACTCCGCAACCCATCCATATCGCCCACGTCGCTGAACACGGAATCGATTGCCTGCACGCCTGCCGCGTGCGCCGCATTCGCCACGCGCGCTCGCGCGTATGCCGACTCCTTCCCTTCGGCGGTCCGTGCCACACCAAGATCGGCGGTATAGTCTTCGAGCCCGATTGACACTGCGGCCACGTTTTCGGTTGCGGCTGCAATCGCAAAGGCGTTTTCGATTCCCAGCGCAGTCTCCAGAATCGGCATCAGCCAGACCGGTCGCGTGATCCCATGGCGTGCCTTGATCTCGCTGATCATGCGATCCACTTCCGCCACTTGCTCCGGCCTCTCGACCTTCGGAACCAGGATGAGGTCCGGGCTTTCGCCTACGATCTCGGCCAGATCTTCAAGGCCCAGCGGTACCTGATTGATGCGTACCATGCGTTCGCATGCGCCGAAATCGGCTGCCCGCAGCGCGTTGCGCACTAGAATGCGCGCCGCGTCTTTCTCGTTGCGGTGAACCGAATCCTCCAGATCGAGGATGATCGCGTCCGGTCCATGCAGCGCCGCGTTGATGAAATACTTCGGCTCGGAACCTGGCAGATAAAGCCGCGACCGGCGCAGCCGGTCTTTTGTCGAGGGCTCCGGAAGCAGATGTTGTTCCGGGAGCCATCGTTTCTCGAGACCGGCCCCGGCGCGGCGTGCTGCCGCTTCGATCCTTGCGCCGATCGTGAAGGGCAGCGCGCCTTCATCATGAATGGAGACCCGAGCGTTCTTGATTCCGAGTTCCGCCAGCACCGCGCGTGCCTGCTCCAGAATCGCCGCGCCATAATATGGCGCCACCCGCGATTCCAGCGCAACCTCGACTCCGCCGGAATCTCTTCCCTCGAAGGCCACATGCAGGTCCGAGCGAACTTCCTTGCCCCAGTGACCCGCTTCCGCGGATTGAGCTGTTTTGGCTTCGGCAGTGCTGCTCATAAAGCTCCTTCACAGAAGCACGGAGCCACAGAGAAATTCTGGCTTTTATTTTCCTCCGTGTCTCTGTGTCTCCGTGGTGATTCGAGTTTCTGCGAAAGGATCATCCCAGTTTCTCCACAATCGCGTCCGTCATCTGCACTGTCGAAGCGGCGCCTTGGATGATCGATTTCGCTCCGCCAGGAATTCGCATCATATCGTACGTTCGCACCGTGCCCTCGGAAACCACATCCGCAATGGCCTTGCGCATGCGACCTGCTTTTTGCCCTTCGTTTACGTGATCGAGCATCATCGCCGCCGAAAGAATCATCGCGATCGGGTTCACAATCGGCGGGTCAAGCTCGGCATACTTGGGAGCCGACCCATGTGTCGGCTCAAACACCGCAACCTCATCGCCGATATTCCCCGAGGCCGCAAAACCAAGTCCGCCGACCAGCCCCGCGAATGCATCCGACAATATGTCGCCAAACAAATTCGACGACACAATCACGTTGTAATCTTCCGGATTCTTGTTCAGCCACATCAGTTGCGCGTCAATGTTCGTCGACCAAAGCGCGACGCCGGGATAATTCTTCGCCACCTCCTTTGCCACCTCTTCCATCATCCCTGAGGTCTCGCGCACTACGTTCGGCTTCTCGCAAATCGTCACGCCCTTGAAGCCGCGCTTCTTCGCGTACTCGAACGCCGCCGTGCAGATCCGCTTGGCTGCGTTGCGCGTAATCACGCGGCAACTGACCGCGAGTTCCGATCCCGGAACGTTAGCAAACGCTTTGAACTTGGCATGGCTGCCCAACGCGGCGCGAACATTTTCCGGCGGGTTCGTCCATTCAATGCCCGCGTACAGACCTTCAGTGCCCTGGCGAAAAACAGTGGTATCGATGTGCGGCTCGTCAAACCCGCCTCCGGCCTTCTTGCGAATAAAGTTCAGCGGATTACCCTTGAACCCAATGCACGGACGCATGCAGATATCCAAATTGAACTTCTGCCGCATCGTGACGATCGGCGAGTAATAGACGTAGCCCTTGCCTTGCAGCTTCGGCTTCAGCTCTGCTTGCGCCGCCTTGTTCGGCTTCGACGTGATCGCGCCGAAAAGACCGAGCTTGTGCTTCCTCAACAGTTCGATCGTGCGGTCAGGCAACGCATTGCCGTTATTGCACCAGCAATCCCATCCGATATCGGCATGAATGTATTCGGCGTCGAACCCGACCGCTTTCAATACTCGCAACGCTTCTGGTAAAACCTGATTCCCAATGCCGTCTCCCGGCATGGTCACGACCGTGTATTTCGCCATGAATGCTCCGTAGAAAAATTCGTGTGGCGCGGACACTCTTGTCCGCGCGTACGCTCGATACACTGCCCAGACGCAACAGACGCGGTGAATAATCGAAATGCAGTTCCAACTTGTCATCCTGAGCGAAGCATGAATTTCGCGCAGCGAAATCCATGCGAAGTCGAAGGATCCCTACTCGACCAAGTTGTTCTCGGCGTCCTCCGCGTCTCTGCGGTGAAATCAAACCAATCTCTTCGCCACCAGATTCTCCACTCCGCCCGCAATCACCAGCGACTGCGGCACGCTTCCCAGCGCCGGGAATCCAAACTTCTCGCCGCGCCAGGAAATCGTGCTTGAAGTGAAGTCGATATCGATCTCGTCACCGGGAATAATCGTTTTGTCTTTGGCGGAGACCTCCGCCGCAAACTGCTCCCGCAGCCGCACCACCAACTCCGGCACCTCAATGCACAAAAATCCGTTATTGAACGCGTTGCGCAAATACGTCTGCGAAAAGCTCGCCGCGATCACTAGAGGAATTCCCTTCGCCTTCAAACATGTCACTGCCTGCTCGCGACTCGATCCCGTGCCGAAATTAAACTGGCTCACAATCACGTCGCCTGCCCGCGTTCGCCCCGCAAACTGCGGATCGTAATTTTCCATCACGACCTTTGCCATCATCTCCGGCGTCATGTCGTCGCGATAGGTGTAGTCCTTGCCATAGATGGCATCAGTGTTCACATTGTCCTGCGGCATGAAGACAAGGCGTCCGGTGACGCGCTGCGGAAATCCGGGAAGGATCTCGACTCTCTCTTGTGTGGGGCGGGCGCCCTCGCCCGCCAGCTCCGTAAACTGCCGCGCTGGCGTAGTTCGTGTGGCGCGGGCGCCCTCGCCCGCGGCCGGCCCGCAGATATATCCCGCTACCGCCGAGGCCGCGACCACCTCGGGACTCCCCAGATAGCATTTCGCGTCGCGCGATCCCATGCGGCCTTTGAAGTTCCGGTTTGTCGCGGAAATTCCCACTTCGCCCGCCTCCAGCAATCCCACTCCGAGGCCAATGCACGGCCCGCATCCCGGAGGCAGCGGATTCGCCCCCGCCTCCAGCAGCGCCTTCCATGCGCCGCGCTTTTCGGCCTCTTCCTGTACCCACTTGCTCGCCGCGCTCAGATAGAACTTCACCCCCGTCGCGACCTTCTGGCCCTTCAGCACATTTGCCGCCGCCTCCAGGTCCTCAACCCGCGAGTTCACGCACGAAATCAGATATGCCTTCTGGACTGCTACCTTCTTCCCCTCGATCTCGGCCAGCGATTGCATCGTCTGCACCGTGTCGGGACCCGAAACATGCGGCGTCACTTCATCCAGATCGAGCACAATCCGCGCCGCATAAGCCGCGTCGGCATCGGGCGCAGGCGGCGTCTTCTCCCAACTTGCTATGTCCTGCTCTGAGAAGCGCTCAACTCCAATTGCCTTCAGCCGCGCATGCACTCCCCGCATGTACGCAATCGTCACCGCGTCCACCGGAAACCATCCCACCAGCGGTCCCCACTCCGTCGACATATTCGAGATGGAGAGCCGCGCATCCATCGACAGCGACGCCACTCCCGGCCCCGAGAATTCAACCGCCGCATTCAGGCACTCATCGTGGTTGTAGAGCCCGCACAGAGTAATAATGATGTCCTTGCCGGTCGCTCCCGCCGGCAGTTTGCCCTCGAGCACCACCTGAATTGTCCGCGGAATCTGCCACCAGAACTCGCCGGTCGCCCAAACCGCCGCCGCGTCCGTCCGCACAATCGGAGTGCCGATCGCCCCCAGCGCCCCGTACATATTCGAGTGCGAATCGGAAGCGACCACAAACGATCCCGGCACCACGTATCCGCGCTCCACCATGATCTGGTGGCCAATGCCCGAGCCCGCCGGATAAAAATCCACACCATGCTCTTTGGCAAACGCCTCGATCGAGCGGTATTTCTTCAGGTTCGCTTCGTCCTGATTCTGGATGTCGTGATCGAGCGCAAACACCATCTGCCGCGCGTCTTTCAGCTTCTTCGCCCCGATGCCTTTGAACTTGCTCATCACTGCCGACGTGTTGTCGTGCGTCATGCAGCGATGCGGACGGATCGACAAAAAATCCCCCGCCCGCAGCGGCCGCGCCGGCCCTTCCGCCATGTGCCTCTGCGCAATCTTCTCAACGATGGTTTGCTTAGAAATGGTCTGTCCCATAAATGTCTGTCCCATCACTGCTCTCAACCGCTCTGTCATCCTGAGCCCTGTGTCATCCTGAGCGGAGCGTGAATCTCGCAGCGCGAGATTTACGCGGAGTCGAAGGATCCCTACCGTCTTCTCAACCGCTTGCCCAATCCTCCGGGTCGGGGACTTGCCGCCTTGCGTCCGTTCAACTTGTCCGCTTCAACTCATATCCCAAATACATCATCTGTCCGACGTGGTGATGCATGTGCGTCGCCGATTGCAGCACCATCTCGAACCGCGTCCTCGCGTCCGATCCCGTCCCCGAATATGGCGCTGACCAGTCCTCCGCCGATTGCCTCCGTATCGTTTCGACGACCATCTCAACCGCCTCATCGAACTTCGCCAGCACTTCTTCCTTCGACGGCCGCGACGTCTCGCTAAACTCCTTCGGACGATCCCTCACATATCCCGTGCCGGCAATCTGTGCCCCGATGTAGTAGTTGAGATTTCCCGTCAGGTGCAGCACCAGATGGCCAAAGCTGTTGCCGAACGCGAACGGCTTGGTCCAGAACTGCTCGTCACTGAGCGGTGCAGCCAAATCTCGCACCCAGCCCGCCATCTTCGTGTAGCGAGTCGCAAGGCTCTCCGCCACCGTCACTTTCAGATCAGTCATGCGTGATACCTCTAACTTGCCTACTTTCCTCCGTGTCTCCGTGACTCCGTGGTGGACGTTTTGCTCCCACATCCGCCTTCATCAACCGCATCAGCTTCCCAAGCGATCCCGCATTCTCCAAATCCCAGATCGCGGCAATCAGCTTATCCTGCGCCTTCTTAGTCAGCACGCCCTCGGCGAGCGCCCGAAATTTCTCCTCAATCTCGGCATCCGTCAGCGGATTCCGCGGATCGCCCTTCGGGAAATCGAGCTGCTTCGAGAACGTCTGCCCGTCTTTGGTCGTGATATTCACGATCACCCGCTGCAGCGCCGGAAACACCTTCTCAATCTCGGGATCAGCCACCACCTCCACCTTCCTCAACTGCTCTCGGATGGTCGGGTCCATGATCTTCGCCATCTCAAACTGTGCCGGCGTTACCTGCCGATCCACCAGCGCCGCTGCGATCACATACGGCAGCGAATGATCCGCTGTCTCTTTGGTATGCGGATCGTACTTGCTCGGGTCCGACAGAATATCAGCCGCGCGCGCCAGCGAACGAATCTGCACCTTCTCCACCTGGTCGTGGTGCACGTCGTTCTCTTTCACCAGATCGAGCACCGCCGAAATCGGAGCGTGCGTCAGCGCCTCGGTGGGGAAGAACTTCATGCCACATTGCGTGATCCGCCACGATTCACCGAGCCCATCGGTCAGCAAATTCAGCTTCCACTCCGGTCCGAGGCAATGAACCAAGCCCTCTTTGCCGTCGATCACGTGCTCGGGCCCGGTATATCCCTTCTCCGCCAGCAGCGCGGCCAGCACGCCGCTCTGTGTCGCCATCGGATCGACCGTGTTCTTCATCATCGTCAGCTTGCCCGAGACCGCTGCGCCCAGTGTGCAATGGTGCGACGCCGAAATTCCAATCGCGTGCTGGATCTGCTCCGCGCTCAGGCGCAGCGCGCGTCCCGCCACAATCGGCGAGGCAAACGCCGTAAGCGTCGCGTGATGCCATCCGCGCTCGCGAATGCCCGGGAATGCCGCTTCACACAGGCGCATCTCGAACTCGTGTCCAAGCACAAATCCAACAATCAACTCCCGACCATCGCTGCCCGCGCGCTCGCAGCACGCCATCGCTGCCGGAAAAATATCAGAAGGATGCGACGGGTCCTGCTTCCAATAAATGTCGTTGTAGTCCATGCACCGGATCATCAGCGCATTGGCAAGCGAGGCCGAGACCGGATCCATCTTCTTGCCCGTGCCAATCACTGTCGAGGCTCCGCGCCCTGCGATTTCATTAAGCACCCCGAGCGCGATGACGACGTCATGCTGTTTGTATCCGCCCAGCGCGCAGCCGACCGAATCCAGCAGAAAGCGCTTCGCCTGATACACAGCGTCTTGCGACAAGTGCTGGTACTCGAGCGTCGCGGCCCAGCGTGCCATTTTCGCGGTGATAATTTCTTTTCCTACTGCCTGCACGGTAACCAATGAAATCTCCTTAATAGCTCCAAGCTCTCGGCTCCAGGCTCCAAGCCCTCAACTTCAACGGTCTTACTTGGAGCTTGGAGCTTGGAACTTGGAGCTTAGGTTCTTCGCATTCTTAAACGGCAAGAACGCCATGAAATCCGCGTGATGCACAATGAAAGCTTCTGTCGTGCGCTTCACCAGGTCGCCTTCGGCCGCGTGCGCCGCAATGATGTGGCAGACCGCATCCGGCACTCCGCATTCCAGCGCCAGCGCAACCCCGGTAAACGGATGCCGCAACGCCTCGCCTCGCTCGCTCTGCCGGCTCTTGCCATCCGGGCCAATCTCATACTCCAGCAGCTTCCCCACATCGGCCAGAATCGCGCCCGCAATCACCACGTCCTCGTCGATCGGCAGCGCTCGCCCCATAAATGCCGTCATCGCCTTGGCGCTGTCGCGCGCAATGTGCACCACACAGCGCTTATGTTCCATGAACGTGATCGGACAATTCGGCACCAGCAGCGTGAACGGAATCTGGTTCAGGTCGTCGGGCTTCAGCGGGCTGCGCTCGAGCGCCTTGATCCACGTTTGCGTGACTTGCTCGCGCAGCTTTGCATTGCTGATCCACTCGATTTCGGGCCACAGGCGAAGCACGGCCTCGCGCACGGAGAACCTCCTGGTTCGCTTAAAGAAGCGCGCTCTCAGAAGCTTTGTTGAAGACCCAATAGCTTAACGGAGCAGGTTGTGGAGAGTCGAGGAATCGCCTCACGCCAAGGTGTGATGTGCTGGATTTAAGGCGCCGTCTTGCGAATAACTACTTTATGTTTCAATGAGCTAGGGACACACTTTCGGATTTGATGAAGCAGGTTCGGGCCACCCCAGAGGATCACTAGAAGCTGAAGCAACGCTGATCGAATGCGAGGTGGAGAGGCAAGCAACGGGAGCCGCGAGGCTGCGGCTCCCGCTTCGAAGTTTACTTCAGACTCTTTACATAATCCGCGACCGCCTTGGCATCATCGGCGGAAAGGCCCGAAATGCCCTTCTTGTGCGGCGCCTTCTTGGCGTCATTGCCATTGGTGAGCATGGCGACGATATCATCCGCGCTCAGGGCTGTGCCCTTCAGCGCCGGACCGACTTTGCCCCCTCCATCGGGGCCGTGGCAGGCGGCGCACTTGGCTTTGTAAATCGCGGCGCCATCGGCGGCGAAGGCCGGTACGGCGACAGCCGCGGTCATGGTGACGATCAGAAGCAGAACGAGCAAGTGTTTCATGCAAATCTCCTTTCCTAGGGACGGATAAGAGTGAACAACCGAAGATTCTTTCCGGAATCTTTCTCGGGATTCAAAAACGGCCCAACTATACACCTTTGGGCGGCGGTTGGAACAGGGGCGTCGAGCGAGGCCAGCATTGTAAGGCTCAGCCAGGATGAGA
>Ga0335079_10004203_pt1 | contig 16559 bp, 13 predicted proteins | sample Lox_Sample_33_FD_206719 | JGI IMG/M metagenome (GOLD analysis project Ga0335079, IMG submission 206719) | Soil microbial communities from Loxahatchee National Wildlife Refuge, Florida, United States - Lox_Sample_3.3 | ecosystem: Environmental > Terrestrial > Soil > Wetlands | place: USA... | reverse complement strand
TTTGTAGCTGCCATCGAAATCGTCTGCTGCACCGACGCCGAACAACGGGCCCCCGGGGAAGCGGGCAGCACTCGGTCGGACGTGCAGGTCTGCGAACCCGCACCGGCATACGTGTCACCCGCCACGCCGGAGCCAGACACCGCCGTTCTGTTCCAACGGCCGCCTCCCGCACCTTCTCTCTTCTCGTAATCACAGCCAACAAAAGCAAACGAAAAGGAGAAGACCTGTGTCTTTAGGAAACTTACTGCGTCTCTTAGGACTCGGAGATCGCGAGTCTAAGCATCAACTGCGGGCCATTGCCAAAAGGCGGCAAAGCCTGTCTGACCTAACTGACGATCAACTCAGATCTGCCGCGAAGTGTGTGCGCCAAGGCGGTGAGGTGGTGGAAACGTTCGCCCTGGCGGCGGTGATTGCGGAGCGCGTCCTCGGCTTGCGCATGTTCGACGTCCAGATCCTGGGCGCGCTCGCCCTGCAACGCGGGCATATCGCGGAAATGCAGACCGGCGAGGGCAAGACTCTTGCAGCCGTACCCGCCGTAATCTGGTACGCCTGCAAAGGCCGCGGCACACATGTGCTCACGGCCAACGACTATCTGGCTCGCCGCGACGCCCAGTGGATGCGCGGGATTTACGAGTGGTTCGGACTCTCCGTCGGGGATATCTCGCAGGGCATGCCGGCGGAGCGGCGCCGTGCCGCGTACCGGTGCGATGTGACCTATGCGACGGCGAATGAGGCCGGCTTCGATTACTTGCGGGATGGTCTGGCACGGAGCGTGGACGAACTGGTCCAGCGGTCGTTTGCCTTTGCCGTCATCGACGAGGCCGACTCCATCCTCATCGACGAGGCCCGCATCCCGCTGGTGATTGCGGGCGGAGTGCCGGAAGATTCCGCATTCGCTTACCGCGTCGATGGGGTGGTGGCCGCGCTTCGCCCGCAAGTGCACTACTTGCTCGATGAGTTCGCCCGCAATGTGCAATTGACCGACGCCGGCATCCACTGCGTGGAAGGAGCCCTCGGCTGCGGCAGCTTGTTCGATGAAAAGAATCTCGGCACTCTGACTGCCGTGCAGGACGCGCTGCATGCGCATTCACTGCTCAGGCGCGATGTGGATTATGTGGTCAAGAAGGGATCCATCGAAATGGTCGACGAGTTCAAAGGCCGCATAGCCCAGAACCGCCGATGGCCGGCTGGGCTGCAGTCCGCGGTGGAAGCCAAGGAACGCGTGCGGCTGAATACCCAGGGGCGCATCCTCGGTTCGATTACGGTGCAAAGCATGGTGCGCATGTATGAGCGAATTTGCGGCATGACCGGCACGGCCGCAACGCAAGCCAGAGAATTCTGGGATGTCTACAAACTGCCGGTGACGGTGATCCCGACCAACCGCCCGGTCATTCGCCAGGATCTCCCCGATTTCGTGTACTCGAGCAAGGAAGAGCGCAACCGGGCCCTGGTGGAAGAGATTCGAGAGGTCCACGAGACCGGCCGGCCGATTCTGGTGGGCACTGGAAGCGTTGAGGAGTCGGAGGAGTTAAGCCGCCGCCTGCAACTGGCGGGGATTCAGCACTCGGTCTTGAATGCAAGGAACGATGAAGTTGAGGCGCAGATTATTGCCCAGGCCGGTGCGCTTGGGGCGGTAACGGTTTCGACGAACATGGCCGGACGGGGCACCGACATTCTGCTGGGCGGGAATCCTCCGAAGGACCGCGAGAAGGTTGTGGAACTCGGCGGTTTGTACGTCATGGGCACAACTCGTCACGAGGCCCGGCGGATTGACAACCAATTGCGCGGCCGTGCCGGACGCCAGGGCGACCCGGGCGCTTCCCGCTTCTTCATCAGCCTTGAGGACGACCTGCTCGTGCGTTTCGGGATTGCAGGAAACCCGGATATCGAAAGCGTGCAGCGTACGGCAGAGAGCCAGAATCTGGAGATTCGGGAAACGCTTTGGAAATACGACTGCACCGTGGAGGATCACCGCCATGAAGTATACAGCCTGCGCCGTGAGATTCTGCTCTCGCCTGACTGGGGTATCCGTTCTATGCTGCCCGATGAACAGTATGAGGAACTGGTCCATGCCGTCGATCGGGACGCGCTCGACAAGGCTGGCCGCCAACTGGCTCTGGCCGTTGTTGACGACCTCTGGGCGGACTACCTCGCTAATGTCTCCGAATTGAAGGGTGGCATCCATTGGGTTTCGTGGGGCGGCCGCAATCCGCTCTACGAGTTTCTGAGCGGTGAGCGGGAAATCTATGAGGATTTCCATCGTTGCCTCAAAGGGGAAATCGCGGCTGCATTTGCCGCTGCCGAGATCCGGAACGCCGTGATCCATTTTCAGAACGGAGAGCGCCTGGAGCGCGGAGCTACCTGGACGTACGTCACCACAGACCAGCCTTTCGGATTACTCGGCGAGCGGATCGTGAAAGGGCTGCGGCGAAAGTTTGTGAAACGATGAGGCGCGCGGCACGCCATATGGACGCGCCCCCGCGGCAGTAACCCTTCCTCAGGCGACCCCTGAAGGACGTCTAAGTGGTTCGCCCAATTGTTCCACTGCACTCCCCCGATTACTCTGGAGGCGGAGTACTCATGTTACGTGGCGTGATCATCTGTCCCGACCGTGAACTGAGCGCGGCTCTGCAAGAGGCGGTGCAGAAGACTCACCAGGCCGGCATCGTGCGGGTGCTGGAGGGCTATCCGGGGGATCTGGATCTGGTTCGCTTTCTGCGGGCCACGGCGCCGGAAGCCGTGTTCCTTGGCATGTCGAACTCACGGCAGGCGCTGGCGGTTGCCGAAAGCATAGAGGCGCATGTTCCGGGGCTGCAGATCGTCGCGGTAAGCCGGACGGTGCAACGCGAGACGCTGCTCGAAACGATGCGGGCCGGCATTCGCGAGTTCCTGGGCTTGCCGTTCGAGGCGGAAGCAGTGGAACAGATGATCGGCCGCGTTGCGGAAATTGTCGGGCGCAAACCACCGGCCATCGAGTCCACCGAGCGCGTGCTCTCGTTCCTCCCCTCGAAACCCGGCGTGGGATGCTCCACCATCGCTCTGAACACGAGCATCATGCTGGCGCAGCTTCCGGATACGAAGACGCTGCTGGCGGACTTCGATCTGAATTGCGGCATGATCGCTTTCATGCTGCAAATGGACGCGACGCACTCGGTGGTCGCGGCGGTCGAAAATGCGCACCAAATGGACGAAACACTATGGCCGAAGCTGGTGGCGAGCGTCGGCGACCTGGACGTCCTGCCGGCTGGCAAATTGGCGCCGGGACATCGCATCGATAGCCTGCAGATTGGCCACCTGATCGAATTCGCGCGCCGGCACTACCAGGCCATCTGCCTGGACCTGTCGGGCATCCTGGAAAAATATTCGGTGGAACTGCTGCACGAGTCCAAGGAGATTTTCTTAGTTTGCACACCGGAGGTTCCGAGCCTCCATCTGGCGCGGGAAAAACTGCATTTCCTGCGCAGTCTCGAGCTCGATGCGCGGGTAAGAGTCCTGCTGAATCGGGCGCAGCGCAACAGCTTGATTCCGGTTTCCGAAGTGGAGAAAGTTCTCGGAGTTCCGGTGTACATGAGCTTCCCCAACGATTATCTCGGTGTTCACAGAGCGCTCACGTCGGGAAAGCATGTCAGCTCGTCTTCCGAGCTGGGCGCGAGATTTGGTGTGCTCGCCGCCGCCATCCGGAATGGGGAAGAACCGAAGCCGCGAAACCGATTCGGCTTGCTAGACATGCTCAGGCCGCACAAAAAGCCCGCGCCCGCCGCGCCAGAACAAAGCATACTGGCTTCGTAGCCACGTAATGAACGACGATCGACCCATGTTGCGCAGGCAAACGCGTAGTGTGCGGGTACCTGCGGCCTTTAGGTGTCCACAGGTGAGAAAAAGCCGCGGGTGTCCCGCAAACGGCGCGGTACCCCCGCGCTACAGGAATGCAGGACGGCGCGTCAGCCGTTATGCCCGCCCCACTTGAGCAGGCTCGTGCAGGGGCGTGTCAGCGGATCATCGTAGTGGTTGGGGCTGATGCGCAGCGCGTAACCCAGCCGGCCGGTCTGCTGCGGGGCGATCTCCTTGGCGAATATCGCAGTCGTACCGTTACGCTCCACCACTGGCAGCACCATCACCTCGGTATCTTCCAGGCTGCCGCTCGCGCCCACGCGCCCCATCACCAGCTCGACGCGCACGTCTTCAGGATCAAGGCCCGCCAGATCCACGGTCGCTCGCACCGGCACCGTGATGCCGCTGGTTACCGGCCCGTTAGGCGCGGGACCGGTCTCGACGAAGTGCACGCGGTCCCAAACCTCGCGGACCTTGCCGCTCCATTTCACGCGGCGGCGCGCGCTATCGAAACGGCTCTGCATCTGCGCTGAAAAAGACAGATGCGCCGGCGCGTACAGCTCGTGATCGTACTCGCGCAACATGCGGCGGGCATCGAATTCCGGACTCAAATAGCGAAGCGATTGCTTGACGCGGCGCATCCACTCCTGCGTGCCGTGATCCCGCCGTTCGTAGAACATGGGCACGATCTCGTTTTCGAGCAGATAGTAGATCGCGCTGGCGTGCATGTTTTCCTGTTCATCGGAGTACGGCTCGCGGTCGCCAATCGCCCAGCCGCCGGATTCCTCGTAAGCCTCGTCAAACCACCCGTCTAAGATGCTCAGGTTCAGCACGCCGTTCATGGCAGCCTTCATGCCGCTCGTGCCGCAGGCTTCTTCGCCGCGCCGAGGGGTATTGAGCCAGATATCACAGCTTTGCACCAGCTCGCGCGCCACCTTCATGTCGTAATCTTCGATAAATACGATGTGCTTCCAGAGCTCGGGATCGCGGGAATATTGCACCACGTCTCGGATCTGCGACTTGCCCGGGTGATCCTTGGGATGCGCCTTGCCGGCGATCACGATCTGCACCGGCCGGTCCTTGTTGGTCAGGATGCGTTTCAACCGTTCCGGATCGCGGAAGATCAGGTTGGCACGTTTGTAAGTCGCAAAGCGGCGCGCGAAACCGATGGTGAGAACGCTGGGGTCCAACACCTCGGTGGAGTGGCGCAACTCGGATGACGCGGCCTTTCGGCGGAAGGCGGAAGCGGTCTGGCGGTCGCGGACAAACGCGATCAAGCGGCGCTTGCGGCGGCGATGCACCTCGAGCAACTCCTCGTCTGGGATCTCGTCTACCAACTCCCAGGTTTTCGAATCCATGGTGTGATCGCGCCAGTCGGGCTCGAGGTACTGGTCGTAGAGATCGGTTAAGTCGCTGTTGAGCCAGCTCGGCAGGTGAACGCCGTTGGTGATCGAAGTGAGCGGAACTTCCCAAATGGGCAGATCGGGCCACAGATCGTGCCACATCTCCTGCGCCACGCGGCGATGCAGCCGGCTCACGGCATTCCGGTAAGAGGATGTCTTGACCGCCAGCACCGCCATGGAGAAGCGCTCACCCATGTCCGAGGGATTGCGCCGACCCAGGTCCATGAACTGATGGAATTCAATTCCCGACTCGCGGCAGTAATCCTGGAAGTAGTAGTGCATCATGCCGGGGTCAAAAAGGTCGATGCCGGCCGGCACGGGCGTGTGGGTGGTGAAGACGTTATTGGTGCGTGTCGCCTCGAGAGCTTCCTCGAACGAGAGCCGGTGCTCTTCCATCAGGGCGCGGATACGCTCCACAGCCAGGAACGCGGAATGGCCCTCGTTCATGTGATACACAGTGGGCTCGAGATTCATGGCGCGGAGAGCGCGCAGGCCGCCAATGCCCAGCACGATCTCCTGGCGGATACGTGTATCCATGTCGCCGCCGTAGAGCTGGTCGGTGATATCGCGGTCCTGTGGCGACGAGTTATCCGGAATATTGGTGTCGAGCAGGTAGAGCTTGATGCGGCCCACGTCCATGCGCCATACCTGGATCACCAGCGGTCCGGTCGGCAGCTTCAAGGTCACCTTCAGGTCTTCTCCGAAGCCGTCTTTCACGGGCAGGATGGGCAGGGTGTAGAAGTCGTTATCGCTGTAGCGTTCCTGCTGCCAGCCATCCGCGTTGAGGACTTGGCGGAAATAACCCTGCTGATAGAGCAATCCCACGCCGATGAGCGGCAGGTTGAGGTCGCTTGCCGATTTCAGATGGTCGCCGGAAAGAATGCCGAGGCCGCCCGAATAAATGGGCAGGCATTCGCTGAGGCCGTATTCCGCGGAAAAGTAGGCGATGAGCTTGCCGCTACTCGGGGTGCGGCCGTTCTGCATGTGCGCGTCGTAGCGCTGGCAGGCCTGCGCATAGTGGGCCAGATAGCGGGGATCGGCGGCGGCGCGCTCCAGCGCCTCCTGCGAAACCCTCCCCAGCATCATGACGGGGTTGTAGCCCGATTCCTTCCATAACGCCGGATCGAGCCGGCGGAACAGAGCGCGGATGGGGGCTTCCCAACTCCACAAAAGGTTGTAAGCGAGTTCACTCATGCGCGAGAGGGGAGCGGGAATAGCAGGCCGCACCAAAAACTCGCGCACGGGTCGTATATGAAACGGCATCTTAAGACGCTTCTTCTATGATAAAGCGTCCGGAGCCTGGATCGCGGTTCCCGTGTAACATTAACTTAATTTAAGCAGCAGAGGGCCGCCGATCTGATCCGGGCAGCGGAACGTCGTGGCGGGTGTATAGTTAGGGTACCGTTGACGTTACGTTTGTTGGTTTTCTTCGGTTGTCTGGCGCTCGCGGGACGCGCGAAGGCAGCGGGACGCGTGCTGGCGGTGGATGTTGACTCCATCGTTCATCCCGTTACGGTGGAGATCGTAGGGCGCGCGCTGGACCAGGCTGTGCGGGACCACTACGATCTGGTCCTGATTCGCCTCAATACGCCGGGCGGGCTGATGGACGCCATGCGCGAGACCATCCAGAAGATTGTGGCTTCGCCCGTACCCGTGGTCACCTATGTCGCGCCCAGTGGCGGGCGCGCGGCTTCGGCGGGCTTCTTCCTACTGGAGGCCGGCGATGTCGCGGCCATGGCGCCCGGCACCAATACCGGTGCGGCGCATCCGGTCCTGATCGGCACCGAGATGGATCCGGTGATGAAGCAAAAAGTCGAGAACGACGCCGCGGCTTCGCTGCGCAGCCTGACAGCCAAGCGCGGGCGCAACAGCGACCTGGCGCAAAAGGCTGTTCTCGAAAGCAAGTCCTTCACAGAGAAGGAAGCGCTGGACAATCACCTCATCGAGCTGATCGCCAACAACGAGCAGGATTTGATGCGCCAGCTTGACGGCCGCGAGATCACGCGCTTCGACGGGCGCAAGGAAACGCTGCACACGGCCGGTGCCGAGATCGTGGCCTACGAGAAAAACTTGCGGCAGCGAGTGCTTTCCGCAATCAGTGATCCGAATATTGCGTTGATCCTGCTGGTGCTGGGAGCGCTGGGCATCTACGTGGAGTTTTCCACTCCGGGTGTCATCTTTCCCGGCGTGGCCGGCGCGATTCTGGTTCTGCTAGGCCTCTCCGCGCTCTCCATGCTGCCCATTAACTGGCTGGGTGCGGCGCTTTTGATTCTCTCATTCGCGTTTTTTGTGCTGGAGGCCAAGTTCGCGGCGCACGGAGTGCTGGCGGCAGGCGGCGCGGTGTCCATGGTTCTGGGAGCCGTAATCCTGATCAACAGCCCGCTGCCCGAAATGCGCATTCATCTCTCGACGGCAATCGCGCTGGCCGTTCCCTTCGCCGCCATCACTGTATTTCTGCTGTCGCTGGTGATGCGCGCGCGTGCCGGGAGGGTATGATCGGCGAAACCGGTGTGGCGCTCGCCGACCTTGCTCCGGAGGGGCGCGTGTTTGTGCGCGGAGAATATTGGAACGCAGTGGCAACGGCCCCGGTGAAAACCGGCGAGAAGGTGCGCGTCACTGCCGTCGACCACCTGAACCTGACCGTGGAACCGGTACAAAATCAATCGCGAGGCTGAGTCATGTTCGATCTTCCAACGCTGGTAATCATCCTGATCATCGTTCTCTACCTGATCTCCTCGATCAAAATCCTGGCCGAGTACGAGCGCGGCGTCATCTTCCGGCTGGGCCGCGTGCTGCCCAAACCCAAGGGACCGGGCCTGGTGCTGGTATTCGCGCCGATCGACCGCATGGTGCGCGTCTCGCTCCGCATCGACACTCTGGAAGTGCCGGCGCAGGACGTGGTGACGCGCGACAACGTCACCGTAAAAGTGAACGCGGTGATCTATTTCCGCGTGCTGGATTCGACACTGGCGGTTATCGAGGTGTCCAACTTTCTGTATGCCACCTCGCAGCTCGCGCAAACCACATTGCGCAGCGTATTGGGCGAGGTGGAACTGGACGAGCTGTTGAGCCAGCGCGAAAAGCTGAATGTGCGGTTGCAAGCCATTCTCGACCAGCACACCTCGGCCTGGGGAGTAAAGGTGACGATGGTGGAGGTCAAGCAGGTCGATCTGGCCGAGCAGATGATTCGCGCCATCGCGCGCCAGGCTGAGGCGGAACGCGAGCGGCGCGCCAAGATCATTCACGCCGAAGGCGAGTACACGGCTGCGGATAAACTCGCCATGGCCGCCGAGGTTATCCAGAAGCAACCGGCGGCACTTCAGTTAAGGTATTTGCAAACGCTGGTCGAAATCGGCACGGAAAAAAACACAACCATTGTTTTCCCGCTGCCTCTCGATATACTTTCTTCTTTAGGGCGCGCGTTGGATCATATAGGGGGAAAGCCTCCAACGGCATAAATCGCGGCGCGAACCAGCAGTCTTTATGAGCAAAACCGAAGGCGAGTACGAGCTGGTACTGGGTAACCGGCAACTGCTCAGCGCATTTTTCATCATCGTGATTTTGTTCGGCGTATTCTTCACGATGGGATACGTGGTCGGGCGCAACTCAACGCCCGGCGTCTCGGCGTCCAGCTCCGGCGTTCAACGGCCGGAAGCCGCGCCGGCATCGACGCCCGCTCAATCCGCGGCGGCACAACCGGCTCCCACGCCGCCGAAGGAAGAGGCGAAAGAGCCTGAGCCGGCGGAGACCAAGCCGGTGGAGACCAAGCCGGTTGAAACAAAACCCGTGGAGACCGCTCCGGCCCCGCCGCCGGAGAAGCCCCCAGCGAAGGCTGAAGCTCCGCCGCGCCGGGCATCAGCGGCGAAAGCTGCGCCGAGTTCCGGTGGCGCCGTCGCGGTAAATCCCGGACCCGGCAACATGTACCTCCAAGTGATGGCGGTCGAGCAACCACAAGCCGGCGTGGTCATGGACACGCTGAAGCAGAAGGGGTTTCCGGCAGTTCTGGCGCAAAGTCCGAATCCGACCCTGTTTCGCGTGATGGTCGGGCCATACACCGACGCCGCAGGTCTGGGCAAGGCCAAGGCACAGCTCGAGAACGCAGGCTTCAAACCGCTCGTGCGAAAATAGTCCGTTGGGTTCTCCCCTGGTACAGATTTCCGGCAGCCCGCGCGCTGCCATGGCGCGGCCCCGTCTGCCTGAGTGGGCGCGCAAGGCACCCACGCATTTTGCATCGTTGCATCGCCTGAAGATTGACCTCCGCGCGCTGAATCTCCACACCGTTTGCGAGTCGGCGCGCTGCCCCAATATTCACGAATGCTTCCATCGCGGCGCCGCCACGTTCATGATCCTCGGCAATCTGTGCACTCGCGGCTGCGGATTCTGTTCGGTGCCCAAAGGCTCGCCCGCTAAACAGGAGATGCGTCTTGATCCCGATGAGCCCGCCCATGTGGCGCGCATGGCCGCGGAGATGAAGTTGCGCTATGTCGTCATCACCAGCGTGAACCGCGACGATTTGCCGGATGGCGGCTCGCATCATTTTGCCGAGACCGTGCGCCAGGTGCGCTGTGCGCTGCCCGACGCGCGCGTGGAAGTGCTGACGCCCGATTTCTGCGGCGATCTCGATGCCGTGGCGCGCGTGCTCGACTCCGGGCCTCACGTGTTCAACCACAACATGGAGACCGTGCCGCGGCTTTACCATCGTGTGCGCCCGCAAGCTGACTACGGCCAATCCCTCCGCGTGCTTGCCTTCGCGCGAAAGCACCGCGCCGATGTGTTGACCAAGTCCGGCTTCATGGTAGGCCTCGGCGAATCCGCGACGGAAGTGCACGCGCTGCTCCGTGATCTTCGGTCGGCGCATGTCGACGTCGCCACCATCGGCCAGTACCTCCAGCCCACGCGGCGCAACCTGCCCGTCGCTGAGTACATCACGCCCGCGCAGTTCGACGCCTATCGCGATGACGGGCTTGCCATCGGTTTCCGGATGGTGTTCAGCGGCCCGCTCGTGCGGAGTTCTTACATGGCCGACCATGTCGACGGCCAGGCGCAGCGGGCAGCCCTTTGAATTACCGCTTGACGCGTTACCTGCTCGCCGCGCTCAGCGCCGCCCTGCTGATCCTGGCTTTTCCCCGGTTCGACCTGGTATGGCTGGCGCCCGTAGCATTGGCGCCTTTGCTGATTGCCACGGTTCTCGAGCCGCGTCCTCTGCACCGCTTCTTATTGGGATATGCCGCCGGTGTCATCTACTGGTTCGGCGTGTGCTATTGGATTCAGACCACTCTGGCGCTTTACGCCGGCGTCGGCGTTGCCGTGTCGTGGGCTCTGTTCGCTCTCTTCTGCCTGGCTAAAGCGATACACATGGGCGTTTTTGCACTGCTTGCAGGCATGGTCATGCGCTCAGTTTGGGCGATTCCCGGCGTCGCGGCACTCTGGGTTGCGATCGAAGTAACGCACGGCTCGCTCGGATTCGCCTGGCTGACATTGGGCAACGCGGGTATCGACATGAGTGTACCGATGCGCCTCGCGCCGTTTACCGGCGTCTATGGACTCTCGTTTGTTTTTGCCACGCTCTCCGCAGCCCTGGCACTGGCGTTTCTCCGCCGCCCTCGTTGGCATCTGGCCTGGCTCGCGCCTTTACCGTTGATGATCCTTCTGCCGCGCCTTCCGGATTTTCGGCCGGGAGAGCAGGTAGCTGTCCTGGTGCAGCCGAATATCTCCGACACCGCGCAGTGGACGCCGCAAACTTTGCGTACGATGGAGCGCGGACTGGCCTATCTTTCGCTGCGGACCGTGATGGCTGATCGGTCGCAGCCTCCGCAATTGCTGGTGTGGCCCGAAGTCCCGGCGCCGTTTTACGCCGACGATCCGGACTACCTGCAACTGGCGGCCAACCTCGCGCGCGTCACCCGAACCTATTTTCTCGGTGGGGTGGTGGGTCATCGGGCCGACGGCGGGCTGCTCAACTCCGCGCTGCTGGTGACGCCCACAGGCGAGGCCGCGGGCCGCTACGACAAAGTGCACCTGGTTCCGTTCGGCGAGTTCGTTCCGTGGCCGTTCGGCTTCGCCAAGAAGATCTCAACCGAAGTCGGCGACTATGTACCGGGTAGCAAGGTCGTTGTACTTCAAGTTGGTGACCACAAGATCGGCACGTTCATCTGCTATGAATCCGTTTTCCCGGATTTTGTGCGCCAGTTTGCCGCCGATGGCGCGGAACTGCTGATCAATGTATCGAACGACAGTTGGTTCGGCCGAAGCGCCGCGCGGCAGCAGCATTTGAAAATCGCGCGGATGCGCGCGGCAGAGAACCGGCGCTGGCTGCTGCGCTCGACCAACGACGGCGTCACCGGTACCATCGACCCCGCCGGTCGGCTGCTGGGCACCTTGCCAAACTACGTGCAAGCAGCTTCGCGCACAGGGTATTCGTACGTGAAGGAGACGACGTTCTATACGCGCTACGGCGACTGGTTTCCACTGCTGTGCGCGATCATAGCCGCCGGCGCGTTAATTTCATCCACTCGACGAGGGCTCCATCTCCCGCACTAGTATGTGCAGCCAATAGCGGCAGCCATGGCAATATGCAAAACTTGAGATAAATGCCAGTTCTCACGGGCGTTGCGCCCAAGTTCTGCCCTGTCCTAGACCCCGATTTTCTTCCGGCATCGCTGTGGAATCGATGCTTCCGCGCGCGAGTCGAGGAGGACGGCAAGGCGAATCCGCTGGGAATCGCGCTGGAGCGCGCCGATGGATCCATATCGGTTTTCCGGACTGCCGTACTGCCGCACGAGGGACCCAATGTCGCCCCCAATGAGCGATACGTTGAGCGCCTGCTGAAGTTTCTGCTTTGGCAGAAGGGCGGGTATCGAGTGTGGATCGGCGGCGACCCACGGATTGCTCGATTGCTTCAGAGCGTGTACTCGCCCTCCGGCCGCCGGGCATTCGATTTTCAATTCATGGGTGACCGGGTTTACGGCCGCGCCATGGTTGTTCAGCACACTGCGTACGATCAGTTACCCGCGGAGCACGAGGCGGTCGCGCCGTTGGGACGTCATCTGGAAGGCTGCCGCATTGGTTTCGATTTGGGGGCAAGCGATCGAAAATGCGCGGCCGTGATCGACGGTGAGGTGGTCTTCAGCGAGGAGGTGCCCTGGGATCCGAGCCGCCAAGCCGATCCGCAATACCATTTCGACGGCATCAACGACTCGCTGAAACGGGCAGCGGCGAAACTGCCGCGCGTCGATGCCATCGGCGGCAGTGCGGCCGGCGTTTATGTGAACAACGAGGTCCGCGTCGGTTCGCTATACCGGGCAGTGCCCCAGCACCTGTTCGACAGCCGCATCCGGCGGCTGTTTTTCGAACTGCAGGAGGCTTGGGGCGGAGTTCCATTCGAGGTCGTCAACGACGGCGAGGTCACCGCGCTCGCCGGTTCCATGGCTCTCAACGATAACGCGGTTTTGGGCATCGCGTTCGGCAGCAGCCTGGCCGCTGGGTATGTCACGCCGCAGGGCAACATCACTGGCTGGCTGAACGAGCTGGCCTTCGTTCCGATCGACTATCGCGAGAATGCCCCGCTCGATGAGTGGTCGGGGGATCAGGGTGTCGGCGCCATGTATTTTTCGCAACAGGCGGTTGGACGCCTGCTTCCCGCCGCCGGCATCGCGCTGCCGAACGAAATGCCGCTGGCCGCGAAGCTCGTGGAAGTGCAGAAGCTGATGGCTGCCGGAGACGGGCGCGCGCGCAAAATCTACCAGACGATCGGAACTTACCTCGGCTACAGCGTCGCTCACTTCACCGATTTCTATGAGATCCGCAACCTTCTTGTGTTAGGCCGCGTGATGACGGGAGAGGGCGGCGATCTCATTCTGTCAGTGGCCGGCGGGGTTTTGCGGGAGGAATTTCCCGAGCTGGCCGGGACGATTCGCGTGCATGTTCCCGGCGAGCAAGAAAAGCGGCACGGGCAGGCCGTGGCCGCAGCCAGCCTGCCGAGCCTTAAAAGGTAATTCCAGAAAGAGGACGAAATGAAATTTCACAACCCCCATGCCGACGCATTTGTTCCCGATGATCACGATCCCGACGCCGCACTCGCGCGTACCACGCATCTCTGCGTCTCGGCTCATCAGGACGATATCGAGATCATGGCCTACCACGGCATCGCCGAGTGCTTCGGCCGCACGGACAAATGGTTCACAGGCGTCGTGGTTACGAACGGCGCGGGCAGTCCGCGCAGCGGCATTTACGGGCAATACACCGATGACGAGATGCAGAAAGTCCGCTTGAAGGAACAGCGCAAGGCGGCATACGTCGGCGAGTATGCGTGCCAGATCCAGCTCGGCTACCCGAGCTCCGCCGTCAAGGATCCCAACAACGCCGGAGTCTCGGACGATCTGACAGCTATTTTTCGCGCGGCCAAGCCACGGGTGGTCTATCTGCACAACCTCGCCGATAAGCACGATACTCATGTCGGCGTGGCTTTGCGATGCCTCCGCGCTTTGCGCGCACTACGCGGCGAGTACCGGCCCGAGAACGTATACGGCTGCGAGGTCTGGCGCGACCTGGACTGGCTCCCCGACGAATGCAAGCAAGCTCTGCCGGTCTCCTCGCGTTCCAATATCGCGATGTCTCTGGTAGGACTTTTCGATTCTCAGGTAGCCGGCGGAAAGCGCTACGATCTCGCCACCGAGGGCCGGCGCCTGGCGCATGCCACGTACTACGCTTCGCATGCCACTGACGTCGAAACCGCCCTCAGCTATGCCATGGACCTCACCCCGCTCGTTGACGATCCGGCGCTGCCCATTGCCGGCTACGCACTGGGCTTCATCGATCGCCTGCGCGCGGACGTCGAGCAACGTCTGGCGAAGCTGGGGTAAACCAATTCACGTCAATCGACGACGCGGGTAGGGTAGCGCAGGGGCACGCGCCGTATGCAGGTACCTGCGGCCTTTTCCTCAATCCTTAGGCACGCCTCTCCATTCGGCGGAGAACTTTTCCAATCTTGCTTCACTGTCTTTTTAAAGACAGGTAAATCAGGTGCCCAAGACCTTACAACCAGCACACGTGAAGTGTGCCTGCGCGATCTTAATCATTCTCGCGAGCCTGGCAGTAGCACAGGATTCCGTTCTACACATCAAGGTCGTCGCCGGAGACGGCGCGCAGCATGCGGCGGGTGCGCACGCTAAACCGCTCACCGTCGAAGTGACGGATGCGACGGGACGCCCGGTCGCCGGTGCGCGCGTGAGTTTCCAGGTTCCCGAGGAAGGCCCAAGCGGCGTGTTCGCCAACGGATTGCGGACCGATATCGCCATCACCGACTCCAGCGGCCGCGCCACCGAGCACGGCTTGCAGCTCAACCGCGTGGCTGGTTCATTCGCGATCCGGATTACCGCGGCGAAGGAGCAGCAGCGAGCCGGAACGATCGCCCGGCAGTCCATCGGTAACGCAGATACGGCAACCGAGAGCGCGGACCGCAAGGCATCGGTGCCCGCAACAAAGGAACCGGCTCCGGCGCCGCAGCCGCAGCCTCCGGCGACGCCACCGCCAACGATTACGGTGCCAGGGACCACGTCGACTGGCCCGGTCAAAGTAGGCGCTCAGCCGGCGCCGCCGCCTGCCGCGCTTAAAACCGTGGCTGAGCCACCGCACGGCGTGCCGACCATCATCGTCACCCAAAAGAGTTCGAAATCGATTACAGAGGTCGGCGCCGACAGCCCCCACAGATCGCACAAGAAGTGGATCTGGATCGGGTTGCTCGCCGCCGGAGGCGCTGGAGCGGTCTTCGCGGAAAAAGGTCTGTTAACAGGAGCGGGCCACGGCGGGTCGCCATCGGGGGCTGCCACTGCTGCGGGCTTGTCCACCGCGACGGTCACCATCGGCACTCCAACCATCACGATTGGGAGACCCTGATGAACCGAGCAGCAGTGATCGTCTTGCTGTGCGTGGCATCCGCTGTCGCACAACCGAAACTGAGCGCGCCCCTGGCGGGCATCGCTCGCGACTCTAACCAGCAACTCCGGGTCGTACACGGTGTGTCGGGGACCTTCGTCTGGCACGACGTGATCGGCGAAAGCATTGTCGATTGGGCCTTTGACGGTAACTGCGGGCTGGTAAAAACCGCTACGGAACTGCTGACGATCGGAGCGAACGGCGCGGCTATTCGATACCTCCCGGCGGCCCAGCCAGAAGCTGTGCTGAGTCCGCAAAGTGCGTTTTTTCCGGCGACGCACGAGCTGTGGCAAACGGGGCCGAAGGGCGAGACCAAGATATCGATCGATTCGGAAATGATCGGCGGCAGCGTGATTGCGCTGGGGTCAACCAAACCTCACGGCGTACAACTCGCCGTGTGCCGGGCAAAGGCGCTCCGGCTGCTTTCCGTCGACACAACGAACGGCTCCATCACGCAGGAACTGGCGCCGGGAGGAGCGATCGCTGGGCATGCGTGCCTTTCGGCAGGCGGCGGATCGCTGGTGTTGCTGCCCGACCGTATGTTGCTGGCTACCGCGCACGCGGTCCTGGTCCAAACCGCGGCCGGAATCGAGCGGAGCATTCCGATATCCGCCAGCCACCTCGCTCGGGCCGGAGAGCAATGGATCGAAGTAGAGAGCGCAACCGGGCCGGCTCACATGATCCGGATCACCAGCGACGCCGAAAAAGCGTATCAGTTGCCCGCGGCCAAGGAGCTCCCATGATTCGGCGGCTCATTCTTCTTGCGTCTCTCGGCACCGGCTGCCTCTCCGCGCAACTGCAACTGTTCTACGTGCAGGGCGCCTACCAGGCGCAAATCACGGTTCCACAATACAGTTTCGGGACGGTCTCGACCGGCGATTCCCGCGACGTCCAATTCAGCCTGATCAACAATGGCACGGCTTCCACGCCGCTGACGACGCTGACGGTAGGCGCGCCCTTCGCCATTCTTTATGGGCCGTCGCTTCCGCAAACGGTCCCCGTGGGAGGCGCGGTCAACTTCACCGTGAGTTTCTCTCCGGCACAGGCGGGATCTTTCAGCAGCACTCTGACGGCGGACGGCGTGTCCCTGGTCGTGGTCGGGACGGCAACCTCCGCCGTAGCAATTTCGGTAGGCGATGGAACCAATTCGCCCGTCCCGCTGGACGCAGGTGCCAGCATCGACTTCGGCAGCTTGGCCCAGGGTTCCACGGCATCGCGCCAGGTGGTGATGACTAATACAAGTCAGGCGTCGCTCACGGTACAGAATATTGCAGTCGTCAACCTACTGGGCGCTTCATTCCAGATGCCGCCCGTGGGGCTGCCGATTTCGCTCGACCCTGGCGCGTCGGCGACCCTGGAAGTTGATTTCACGCCAACGAGCAATGGTCCGCA
>Ga0335079_10004200_pt1 | contig 16564 bp, 12 predicted proteins | sample Lox_Sample_33_FD_206719 | JGI IMG/M metagenome (GOLD analysis project Ga0335079, IMG submission 206719) | Soil microbial communities from Loxahatchee National Wildlife Refuge, Florida, United States - Lox_Sample_3.3 | ecosystem: Environmental > Terrestrial > Soil > Wetlands | place: USA... | reverse complement strand
ATACCAGGAGCCGCCACCTATTCAGCCGATATACGCCCGCGACACGCCGAACGAACTCAAACCAGGACAGCACCTCCTCCTGCCTCACCGGGCGCAACGTGTGACGTGCCAGGTCAGTGCTCCAAAAACCTTTAAGTCGATAGGGTTATGACGTTCGCGCCCTAAGCGCCCAAAATCAGGCTATTGACACACGTTCTAAGAAAATGTAGGCTCACATCGGCAATTTGCTTGTCCGAGAAATGAGATGAGATATGGAGAGTCGCCGTAAAGTCTTGGCCGCGTTCCTGCCCTTACTCGCTTTCCTGTTCTCGGTAGCCGCAGCGTCCTCTGTCAGCGCCGCCGTCAACCCGAGCGGTTATTGCAGCCGTGGCGTAAGGCCGGGATGCATCGAATCCACTGGGCAGATATCGACTCTTACGGAGAACTCCGATAGTATTTACCTGAATAAGGGTGATACTATGACTCTTACTCTCTGCAAGACCTATTCGAATTCTGCGGCTCTTGGTGGCCAATTCACGCCGATCAAGAACTATGTTAGCCTCAATTTTAGCGTCAGCCTCACCGTGTCCTATCAGCTTTGTACCGGGGCAAACGTCAAGGCGACGAGTGCGGGGTACTGGCACTGGTATGGCTACGCGAAGCGCTGGGAGTCAAAGGTGTACCAAGGTCTCCTCTGTGGCGCGAAGTACTGCATCCCAAACTATACCTACCCGATCGCTCAGGACCGCTGGTACTGGAGACTGATAAAAGGATAACGTCAGCTGGAGCAACACCCACGACTGAGCTGTCGTGCTTGGGCCCGCCCGGTCGTCGGGCGGGCCCAAGCTACTTCTTCTGGAGCACTTCTGACTGGTCCTCGGGCTGGGGTGCCTGGAGCATCTCCGCCGCTGCGGTGCGAGACCGCGAACCACCGCTTTAGAGCAGGGATCCACGACCTGTCAGATCCACAGCACTGGGTGTGGGCCAGGGGAAAGCCCTGCCGAGTGGTGGTATCGCGCTCGTGTTGGGGTCCTCGATGGGCTGGCGGCTTGATGCCGCCGCCGGGCAGCGGCAGGCCCGTGGAGTCGAAGCAGTTCATCGGTCGGCGGGCTGCGTCGCTGGCCGGTCGTGTCACCGGAGCCGCACCTTGGTGGCGCCTCGGAACTAGCATTTGCCGGATAGCAGCGGCAACGAGATAGCGTGCGACCGTGACGAAGACCATCCTGGATCATGTGGCCATTGGCACGCGCGCGCTGACGGATGGCTGGGATTTGTTCGGCGGGCTGCTCGGCGGTTCCTGGGTCTACGGGGGTGATTCGCCCGGCTTCTGGTGGGGTCAGTTGCGGTTCCGCGCTGGCCCGAAGATCGAGCTGCTCACGCCGGCTGGCCCCGGCGCTGCCTTTCTCGAGCGCTTCCTGGCCTCCCGCGGCGCGGGTCCGCATCATTTCACCTTCACCGTCCCTGACATCGCCGCGGCGCTGTCGCGGGTACGGGCGGCCGGCATCGAACCGGTCCAGATCAGCCTGTTGAACGCGGCCTGGAAGGAGGCGTTCCTGCACCCCAAGGACGCCTACGGCATCGTGATCCAGGTTGCCGAGCAGTCCGGCCCGCCGCCGGTGCTGGAGGCGCCCGCCCAGCTTCCGGCGCCGGGGCCGTCGTCGGCGTTCACCCTGGTCGCCCACCACGTGGCTGACATCGACGGCGCCGTCCGCCTGTTCGAGGAGGCGCTGGAGGGCGAGGTCGTTCGCCGGCAGGACACCGCAGAGGCATCAGTCGCGGAGCTGAGCTGGGAAAACGGCGCATGCCTCCGGCTCGTCCAGGCAACCCCGGCCGCGGGCGGTGCAGGGCCGCGCCGCGGCGGCGTGCCCGGCTACCTGCGCTTCAGCCGCGACGGACAGCAGTTCAGCCCGCCTGACCGCAGCCGGACAGCGGACCTGGCGCAGCGCCTCGGGATATCACTTCAGCTCGGCTCGGACAGCTGAATCGACCTCGTGCTTAGCTTAGGCAGTCAGGTGACAGGTCTTTCCGCCGTGCATGTCGAGGGTAGGCGGCAGTTTCGGCGGGGGGCCGGTTACGTATCCGGGGGGCCGTGTTGAGTCGCGCCGCAAACCAGAAGATGTTCGGCTACCGTCGGAGTGGTGGGGCTCCCAGCGGCCTCCCAGTTCGACTGGACGAGCCCTCAGCTGCAATGGCGGAGATGTTGCCGTGCGTCATCCCATGCTGTCGGCGTGCAGCGCGGGTATGTAGCACCCCGGCGCGTCAGCGGCAGGTGTGTGCGGGCCTTGGGCTGTAATGGGCTCGCGCACCCTGGCTGATGGGCGGCGCAGGATCGGGCTGAAGCACATCGGCTGGCTCGCCGGTCTGCGCCTGGTTCAGCTGTGTGCCGTTGCCAGGACGATTTCGCGGGTCTGCGGGGCGTCAGCACTTCTCTGGCGGCATGGCCGATGCCGGGGAGCTCGATTAGCCGGTGGCCACCCCGCCACCGCCGCCTCCCGCTCGTCCGCGACCTAGCGGTGGTGCAGCACCACGCCGGGTGGTCAGGCAGCGCGCGAGCCGTTGCCCCAACGCGGCGGCGTCGCGGCAACCCGGCACCGTCAGCTCCGCGCGGCCAGCCCAACCCTCTGGTCAAAGAATGAACACCATGAATGATCCCGAACGGCTGCGCGGCGGCGCTCCTCCCGTCCAAGAAGAGCATCGGGGCCCCGGCGGCGATCCCGGTGCCGGACGCGGACGCTCACCTCGACCGGCGCGGCGTAGATGGCGAAGGACGGCAACGCCATGGGTGATCCCGGTGCTGTTCCTCCACTGCGACGGCATGGAGATTGTCCTGCCCACGTTCGCGAGCCACAAGGCCGTCACCACGCGTCGGCATCCCCGCCATCGCGGTTACGATCGATACGAAGGGCCGGGCCCCCGATAAGCCGCTGCTCCGCCGGGATCGTCAGTCGGCGATGTGGCGGCGCCCGAGTACTTTCTCGCGCAGCAACCGCCTGGGCCACGCCAGCGCTGGCCGGCTGCGGAACCGGTCTTTCCATCTCGGTCATCCAGAGTGTGCGCAAGTTCGTCTTGTAAGCGTTGGCTGCGCACTTTCGAGGGGGGAGCACCATGCCTGCGGAGGGGTACGAGCGGAGATCACTACGTTCCCGCTCCCGGCCCTATCACGGAAGCGGCCTAGTAGCTGAAGTTGGACTGGCGATTTTTGTTGGCTCGCGTCGTCTCGCGCATGACAGTGCCCGGAACCCCGCCCGCAGGATTTCTGAACACTCCCGCCACCAGCCCTACCACAGCCCCCGAGGTCACGAACAACCTCGCCCATAGGAGACCTTCCATGCCCAGCATCCAGCTACGTGCAGCTGCGATTTTTCTCCGCCTCACCCGCAAGCGCAAGATGAACACCGAAGCGCGTGCCCAGGCGCGTATCTACGGCCCGAAAGCAGACCCAGCCCCGCCTGCCGATCTCGCGCGACGCCATGCCATCGAGCAGCGCACCGTCGCAGGGTTCACCTGCTATACGGTCGCCCCCAGGACCGGGACTGCCAACCAGGCTGTCGTGTATCTCCACGGCGGCGTCTACATCTACGAGATCACGAAACGACACTGGGCCTTCATCGACCGGCTCGTCACCGACCTCGGCTGCCGGGTCGACGTTCCCATCTACGGGCTCGCACCTCAGCACACCTATAAGGACGCGTATCCTCTCGTCACTGACGTGTACCAGCACCTCCTCGACCACTTCGAGCCTGCCGCTATCACCATCGCCGGTGACTCAGCTGGTGCAGGCCTCGGCCTCGGCTTCACCCAGACACTTGCCGACACGCCCATCACGCCGCCGGGACGGCTGATCATGCTGTCACCATGGCTCGATGTTTCCATGACCAACCCCGGCATCGCCGACATCGAACCGAACGACCCGCGGCTCAGCAGTGTCGGCCTGGCAGCCGCCGGGCGGGCCTGGGCTGGGGGTGGCGACCCCACTGACCCGAGGCTCAGCCCGATCAACGGATCAATGGCGGACCTTCCACCGCTCGAGGTCTACATCGGCACCCACGACATCCTCCTGGCCGACACCCGCAAGCTTCGAGACCTCGCCTCCGCGGCAGGCACCCACGTCCGCCTGCACGAGATCGACGGCGCCTTCCACATATACGTCCTCGCACCAGTCCCCGAAGGCCGCCACGCCGTCGACGACATCATCAACACCCTACGGGCCGTGCCCGGGCGCTAAAGTAGGACCTCGACCCGGTCCGGTGGCGCGCATGTCCAGGCGCTAGCCGGGCTGTCGGCATAGCGCAGGTTCAGTCCCGCAAGGGAGTCAGGATTTGGGCCACCGCACAGTCCGAGCAGCACCGCGCTGACCGGGCTGGAGCCCGGCGCAATCTCAGGACCCGGTGCATAGCGACCGCTCTCCCGGGCCGGTCATGTTAATGGCCTGACATGATCCGGTGGTTGTGGTGCCGAACTGTCGCGGGCTGATGCGTCACCGGGCGCCAAAGAAGTACGTGCTGGCGGCCGTCACCGAGCACCCTTGAATCGTTCGCCGAGTTCGGCGGCAGCTCGATCACAGACCACCATGATCACGACATCCCGGCCGTGATTAGGTCGATACGCTGGGCCGACTCCGAAAGATCCTCGCTCCAGCTCGATCACTCAGCGCATATGGCCTGAATGTCTATGCATGATCCTGGGTCAAAACATCCAGGGTTCACGGAGAGGGCTCCCCACCGATCCGCTAGTCCGCATGATGACGTGCCCTAACCACCTATGAGTCTTCATCAGGAAGATCCCCTCGTCGGTAACAGAAAGCAGAGTTCTCTAAGAAGGAGAAATTACACCAGAAACCAACTCGGCGTATGATATTCGGATCGATCCGGACATCTTGCCAGGCGTGCTCGGCGTCGTCCGCGGCGCGCGGGCAGCCGCGCCGCTCGCGCCGTACTGACCACTACCGTCCCTTTCGGTGGGCAGCATGGCAAGCATTGGCCCATCGCGGTGATTGCGGTTGCGACGACTGACGGCGATTGGCCAGGCAGGCGGGTCGTGGCTGCGCCGTGCCAGCCACGTGCCAGCCGGACATGAGCGTGATGCGTCGGGTCGCGGCGCACGAGATCTCCCGGCGATGCACTGGCTGACCGCCCGCGCCGCGCTGGCCGAGCGTTGCCACTATCGAGCGCTGCCACTATCGAGCGCTGCCACTGTCAGGTGTACGCTTCGGCTAGTTGTCCGCGAGCCGACCGGTCACCTGGGTTGGTACCCGGCAGACGGGACATGGTGAACGGCATTCGCGCATCACCTGGCCAGCGGCAGCCGCAGCGGCGCGCGATCGCGCTGCGGCAGTCGGGCAAGCTGCGGCAACACCCGTGCCGATCATCGCCGTCGCCAGGCAACGCCGCGAGGGAGCCCGCGGCAGGGGTCATCCAGGCGCTGCGAGGATGACCCCTGCCGGAACTGGGCGCCTTCGCCGTCGGCGCCTGACCGCGCCGCCGCCGATAGCGACAGCCCGCCGACATCATCTGGGAACGCGAGAGCAGTATGCGACCAAGTATGCGACCGGGTAGAAAGGCACGGCATGGGAAACGCCTGGAAGAAGGGCCTAGGCACCGCCTCTTCTACTGGGAGCTTCCCAGATCCCGGTGACAAGGTCAGGTCTCACTAGTCGCGTCATGCCACGCCAGCCTGTACCGCACCAGCTCTCACCCAGCATTACCAGCCATCGCAAGTCCCAACCATTCTGCAAATACGCTATTCTACGGGCATTGCAGGCCTGTGAGCGCAATCGTGAAACCTGCACTGCAAATTTCATTGCACCACCTGCAAGCGCCGGAGGAGGTGATCACATTTCCCATTCTGGCTAATCTCAGGATTCGAGTGAGAACTGCCCGAAACGGGTATTAGTGCGCGGATGTTTCCGTACACCTCCTTCGAGTACCAGCTGCGAGCTTGTCCACGGGCGGTAGAAAATGCGAGGCGATCATGGAATTCCGGGCGCTCGGGCCTATTGAACTCTGGTCGGCTGGGCAGCAACGTGATCTTGGGTCAGCCAGGGCTCGGTGTGTCCTGGCCATCCTCCTATTGACGCCGCGCACGATAGTGCCGGTTGAGGTACTCATTGACAGGCTGTGGGACACCCGGCCTCCGCCAAAGGCCCGAGAGAGCCTCTCCGTCTACATCGCCCGGCTTCGAGCGACACTCCGGCATGCTCTGGGCGATCGCGTACAGCTGGTGGCGCGCGCGAGAGGTTACGTGCTCGACGTCGACCCTGAGGCGGTCGACTTGCATCAGTTCCGCCGGTTGCGCCGACAAGCGAACGCGCTGACCGCAACCGGCGACTACGGTCACGCGGTCTCGCTGCTGCGCGAGGCGGACGGGCTCTGGCATGGCCAGGCGCTGGCAGGGATCCCCGGCGACTGGCTGGCGCGGATGCGTGACAGCCTCGAAGAGGAGCGTCGAGCGGCCGTCCTGGAGCGCGTTGAGTGCGAACTGGAGCTTGGCCGGCATGCCGACCTGGCAGGAGAGCTCCACCATCTGCTGGCTCAGTACCCGCTGGATGAGACGTTCATCGCCCACCAGATGACGGTTCTTTACTGGAACGGCAGGCCAGCCGACGCACTTAACCTCTACCGGGAAACCCGCAGCCGCCTGATCGATGAGCAGGGCACAGAACCTGGGCCCATGCTGTCCAAGCTTCACCAGCTCATCCTGCGCCACGACCCCCAGCTTGCCGTCCGGCTTGCCGGCCAACGTCTAGGCCGGGTGTCACCGCCAGACACCCTTCCGCCCGAGACGGTGGAATTCGTGGGCCGCAGCGCGGAACTAAGGCTGCTCACTGGGGAGCACGGCGACACCCCCCGGATCAACGTGATCGAAGGCATGCCCGGCGTGGGAAAGACCGCGCTGGCGGTCCACGCTGCCCACATTGTCTCCGGGCAGTACCCGGATGGGGTTTTCTACCTCAGCCTTCGTACCCACAACCCGGGGAGCACCTCGCTCGACCAAGCTGAGGCACTGCACCGCCTGCTCCGGATGCTGACCGTGCCGGCCACCCAGATACCTGACGCTATCGGCGAGCGCGCCGCGCTGTGGCGAGCACAGCTGAGCCGCCGCCGTGCCGTCGTGATTCTCGACGACGCTGCCAGGCACGACCAGATCCGCCCGCTCCTGCCAGTGGCGGGCCGGTGCCTGATCTTGATCACCACCCGGCGCAGGCTCCCTGACCTTCAGGGCGCCCGCACGCTGACCCTCGACGTGTTGTCCACCGATGACGCGATTACGCTGTTTCGGCAAATCGCGCGGCGAGGCAGTGTCCAGGACGATGCCCAGGTCGCCACGGCCGTTGGACTATGCGGGCGCTTGCCGCTCGCGATCCAGCTCACCGCCGGCAGGCTCACGCAAGACTACCCGCCGAGGCTCGACGACCTGATCGAGCAATTGTCGCAGTCTCCCGCTCAGCTTGGCGGCACAGGCGCAGCAAGCCCGGAGGTGATGTCTGCCTTCGACCTGTCCTACCGAGCGCTTGAACCCGATCACCAGAGGATCTTCCGACGGTTGGGCGTGAGCCCTTGCGCATCTCTCAGCCTGCAGGCGGCCGCAGCCCTGGGCGGCTGCACTCCCGCCGAAGCGGAAAAGGCTCTCGCCTGTCTGTTCGATCATCACCTACTGGCACCAGCCCCAGGTGGTCGATTCCGTTTCCACGACCTGATCCGCCGATACGCGGCCGTGCGCGCGGCGCGTGATGATCCCGAGCCTGAGCAGCGACAAGCAGTCGCTAGGCTCCTTGACTACTATCTGCACACAGCCGATACGGCGGACCGGGTGCTTCATCCGTTCCGACGCCGTATGCCCGTATCGGTCACCCAGCTACCAGCCGCGAGCCCGGCATTGGGCACGCAGGAAGACGCGGCAGCCTGGCTGGAATCGGAATGGCGTAACATCCTGCAGGCCGCGCAACACGCGGGCAGGCACGAATGGAAGCAGAAGTGCGCCGATCTCACCCATGTGCTGGCCGACTTTGTGGAGACCAGGGCGTACTGGCATGAGGCAATCGCGGCCCACACCCTGGCCCTGCAGGCCTGTCGTGACCTCGCTGATCCGCTCAGGATCGCGCAGGCGTCACTCGAGCTCAGCGCCGTGAGCCAGCAGACCGGCCGCCACGAGGCGACGCTTACCCTCGCTGAGGACGCCGCGACGATCTACCGGTCGCTGGCCGACCGGCGAGGCGAGGCCGAAGCCCTCGACCAGATAGGCACGGCCCACCAGCGTACGGCCCGTTCCCATGAGGCCCTCGCCTATTTCCACGAAGCAAGGATTCTGTACCATGGCGCCACGGACCAGCGCGGCGTAGCCAATACATTGAGTCATTCCGGGATAGCCTGCTGGCACCTTGGACGCTATTCTGACGCGATGGGTCACCTCGGTCAAGCGCTTTCGCTCTACCGTGACGTCGGCGACAGACGCGGGGAGGCGAAAACCCTCAACAATTTAGGAAGGATGCAACGCTATTGCGGTTATCATAGAGACGCCCTTGATGCCTACCAGAAGTCACTCGAAATATTTAGTGAGATAGGCGGAGCGCAGAACCAAGCGATTCTGTACCATAACATCGGGGGCGTCCACCATTACAAAGGCAGCTACGAGGAAGCTCTCGCTGCTTGTCGGCGGGCGCTCGCCATATATCGTGACATCGGCGATCTTCCGGATGAAGCCGATGTGCTCAATGACATTGGCGCAATTTACCAAAGCGCAGAGTGCTATGACGAGGCGTTGATTCATCATCAGAAGGCGAGATTGATCGCTGAGGAGATTGGGAATCTGTCCCAGCAGCTGATCGCTCTTCGCAGGATAGCCGACGTGCGTCGCGGATCTGGCCAGCATGGCGAGGCGTTTGATCATTACCACAACGCTCTCACACTTGCCAGGGAGATCGGTGACCCGTACGAGGAGGCAAAAATCCTCGAAGGAATCGCAGAGTCGACGCTTAACACACAGCGCCCCTATGCTGCCCGGATCGTATTTAGGCAGGCCCTGGACATCTTCGAACGGCTCGGCGTGCCAGAGGCAGAGTCGGCGCGGATACGTATAGAGACCATGAACCCCGCCTCCGACCGCGGCATCTCCTAGTCGGCCGCACGGGCGGCCGCACGGAGGCACAGCCGCTCGCCGTCCGCGATGGCGGCGGAAGAGTGGATCTGATGGCCCGCCCGATCATGTTTCGACGGCCTCGGCATCGGCGGCCAAGGTCGCCGGCTAGGCGGCCGGAGGAAGGAGAACTGAGCGCGCTGGTGCCGCGTGCCGCTGGTCCACCACAGGTCCAGCCGCGCCGAGGGCACGGCGCTGGAAGCCGCCGACGCCAGGCCGGACGATTCGTCCGGCCTGTCTGCCGAGCACTGAGCGTATCGCCGCTACGGACCCCGAGTTCGGTTCGCGGGTGCAGGAGTTCTGGCCTTCTGGCCGGCGTGTGCGGAACCGGATGTTGGGACGGCAGCGCCGGGTCCGGAAAGCTGAATGTAAATCTATACGTCCCGCCCCGGTCTTAAGTGGTTCCAAGCGGTCCAGAGCCGGTCCTGATCATCCGCCCGGGAGCCGGCTGGCCGCGTCCTGAGCACACCCGGGCTTGCGTATGTGACCTGGAGTGCAAGGAAGGCGTCAAGGCGAATGCAATGCGGACGTCCGGGCTGGTAGCGCAGGCTTGTGCCGCAGTTCCCGGCAGCGGAAAGTCGCCGACTGTCGGCTACAGAAGGGCGATTACCCGGGAGGGCTACGTGGGTCTGAACCAGGGCCGGATCCTTCCGGATTCTCGCTGGCCTATTCCTGATCGCGGCCGGCCGCGCGACCGCGCCCACGGCCAGGAATCAGGCGGGGAGTCCTCCATGGTCCCGTACTTGCGCGCCTGCCCGGTCGCGGCGAACGAAACCGAGATCGGCCTGACCGCCGACCGGGGCGCGCTACCTGTCAGGCGATCCTTGGCAGGCGATGACTCGTTCGCCCTCGACAGCCTGCTAGTCAGCGCCGAGCGGTTCGTCACGCTGTTCCACAATGAGAATCGCGCGGGGCCGCCCGACAGGCGGCTACGGCACGTCCGCCGCGAGATCGAGATGGTGGGCACCTACCGGCACACTCCGGCTGAGCTGGCATTCGGCGCGCGTGTCGCCTGGCGGAACAGCTCGCGGTGCATCGGGCGACTCTACTGGCGGAGCCTGCGGGTGCGCGACCGCCGCGAGCTCACTGCGGCATCGGACATCGCCACCGAGTCGATCGTGCACCTGCGTGAGGCAACGAATTGCGGCCGGATCCGGCCGGTGATCACCGTGTTCGCGCCGGACGCGCCGGACCGGCCAGGTCCGCGGATCCTCAATTCGCAGCTAGTCCGGTATGCGGGTTACGAGACCGCCGACGGCGCCGTCATCGGTGATCCGGCGAACGCGGACATCACCGGCCTTGCCCGCGACCTCGGCTGGCAAGGCGGCCGACCGGCCGACCGGTTCGACATACTCCCCCTGCTCGTGCAGGAGGCAGGCGGGCCTGCCACGCTGCACGAGCTACCCCCCGACGCGGTACTCGAAGTAATCATTGGGCATCCGGAGTTACGCTGGTTCGCCGACCTCGGGCTGCGGTGGTATGCGGTGCCGGTGATCAGCGACATGTACCTGAACGTCGGCGGCATCTGTTACCCCGCCGCGCCATTCAACGGCTGGTACATGTGCACGGAGATCGGATCGCGCGACCTCGGCGACACCGGCCGCTACGACCAGCTACCGGTGATCGCCAGGCGCATGGGCCTGTCCACGGCCAGCGACCGGACCTTGTGGAAAGACAAGGCAATGACCGAGCTCAACCTTGCGGTCCTGCATTCGTTCAGCACCGCCGGGGTAACGATCACTGATCATCACACCGAGTCGGTTCGCTTTCTCCAGCACATGGAACGGGAAGGGCGGCAGGGCCGGGCGTGCCCGGCGGACTGGACCTGGATCGTGCCGCCTGCCGCATCTTCCGCTACCCCCGTCTTCCACCGCTACTACCAGGATTTCGACCAGGCACCGAACTTCTACCGCCACCCAGCGTCCGGATAGCCATCAAATGAGCTCGTATGCACATCTTGGATCCGCGGCAATCGGCTCGGTGACTGCGTCATTTACCGAAAACCCTGGCCGACGAGAGGCTAGTGGCCGTATGTCAAGAGCATCGATATGCGTCGCCGTCAGTGGCCGATGCTCCGGCGATCGGTGTGCCACTGTGCTGCTTCCTGGAGTGAGGCAGCTTCCTTGTGCTCCCACTCCTCGATACTGCGCAGGACACCCTCGGTGTAAGCCCGCAGGTGTGCCCGGTAGACGTCACTGTAGGTACGCAGATACGCCAGTTCGGCCTGCGCGGCACCCCGCTCGCGGTCGCTTGGCGGCGGCGCCGCGACGTCCAGCGCGGAAACCGCCGCCTCGCGGGCCCTGGCATGGGCGTCTTCCAGGAGTATTTCCGCGTGCTGCTGGGCTTCTCGCATGATGTCATCGCGGCGCAGCCTGGCCTCCTCGGTTACCCGGCTGCTGTAAGCCTGGGCGTCGGCCACGTAGCGATCGGCGGTGACTTGCGCGGTTGACAATATCCGCACCGCGTGTACGTGCGCGTCTTCCTGACCGTACAGCACCTCATGCGGATCACTGTCGGCGTTAATCCGTTTGCGCAGCCGCTGAACTTCCTGCCACAAAGACGCCCGCTCGTTCACGAGATGCACGAATTCGGTGTGCACCTCGCTCAGGAACTCGTGGACGGGTTCCTCCTCGTAGCCTCGCCGCCCCAGCCGCGACATAGGAAACGTCACGGTCTGCAACTCTTCCGGAGTCAGCCTGCTCTGCTCGTCGAACCGTACTGTTGTCAAGGCTCGCTCCACCCGTAATCCTCGATATGTATCTGCTCCTGCGCCATGCCCGCTGAAGCCAGCCGAGCGACAGTTTCCCGGACCATCTCGGTCGGTCCGGCCAGGTAGGCATCGTGTCCTGACCAATCGCCGTGCCGGGCCACGACATCCGGGAGGCTGCCGGTCTCGCCGGCGAACTTAGCATCGGCTGACACGGCTGGCGTGATGGTCAGCCACGAGTGCTGGGCGGCCATCTTCTCCAGGCTGTCCAGGTCGTACAGTCCGTCGGCAGTCCGAGCGCCGAAGAACAGGTGCACCTTCGGCGGCTGCGGTAGAGCCGCCACCTGATCGAGGATGGCTTTCAGCGGGGCCAGTCCGGTACTTCCCGCCACTAGCAACAGGTCCTGGCCGGAGACCGGTTGAGTCAGCGTGAGGGCCCCGACGGGAGGTCCCAGCCTGAGTTCGGTGTCTGCGATCGTGCCGCTGGTAAGCGCCATGCTCACTGCGCCGCCGTCGATCAGCCGGATATGGAACTCCAGAAGCCCGTCGCGACGCGGCGCGTTCGCCATGGAGTAGTAGCGCCACAGCTTCGGGCGGCTCGGGGACTCGATCGCCACGGACTGCCCCGGCAGGTAGTCCATTCGCGGCTCCGGCCGGACGAACAACACGGAGACATCGAACGTCCTCCGCTCGTGGGCCACGACCGTGCCCCGCCACCAGGACGGCCGCAGTTGCTGTTCGTCCTCGCGCGCCGCCGCGGTCATGACCGAGCCGATGAGTTCGTAGGCCGCCTTCCAATCGGCGGCCAGCTCCGGTGTCCAGTCCGGCCCGGAAAAATGCTCTAAGGTCGCCAACAGACTGGCGCCCATGGCGTCATAGTGTTCGGCGACAGCACCGAACCTTCGATGATCACGGCCCAATCCCTCGAGGAACGCAGTCAGATCATCAACATTGTCTACCTGGGAAACGATCTTCACCAGCGCATCGACGAGGTGGTCGCGCTGCGCCGCCATCGAGACTGGGAATAGCTCCCGCACCCCAGGATGCTTGATGAACAGGTCGGAGTAGAAGAACAGCGGGAACTCGTCACCGTGCATCGCGACACGGGCGAAGCTTTCCCGCAGCCGGACAACGTCCAACAGTCGCGCCTTTCTCCGCCGCCGCCGCCACCAGTTGATTGATCTTGGCACGCTGACCTCGCCCTAAGAGATCGATCAAACTGTTGACGCTGGATCACGCCTGTGATTTGCACGACAGATATTGCTGCAAGTTTCAGGCGGAGACATCGGTCAGGTGACGGATTTTTGAAGCCACGACCACGGCCGACACTGCGCGGGCCTTGATGGCGCCCGTCGAGTGCAGGGGCTGCGCGAGGCCGGGATGCAGTCCCGACTGGTCACGAGGTCGGCCTTCTTGCATCCCGGCCCGGACTTGGCCCGAACTCCACTGGCGGGGTGAGGCCGGCGGTGGCGGCAGGGCCAGTGCCCTTGTACACGCCGACGGCGAACGTGGCGCGGCGAAGGCCCCTCCGTGCTCGGGAGGGGCCTTCGCCACAGTTCTGATCGACGGTTAGGGTGAGCAGGACGCTACGGAGCTCTGCCCGTAGCGGTCATATCCCACCGAAGCCATCGAATTCTCCGTTTCGTACTCCTCCGAGAAATGCATGCCATTCGTCCGATGTGAATCGGAGAACCGGACCTTCGGAATCTTTACTGTGCCGAACGCCGATCTTGCTATCAGGCAGGCTGGCCACCTCGACGCAGTTGCTGTTGGAGAAACTCAGGGAACTCTTAATCCAGCCCGCACCCGGCTGTCTCGAGTCGCTCCCGAGCGTACGTCTTCCCATGTCATTACCTCACTGAATGTCGTGTGATCTTGGCCTGGAGCGTAGCTACTTACGGTACTATAGCTACTACTGAAGGTGACTTACGCTGAAACGGGAGATACCCGTTAGGCTCTTGGGTCTCCTGGCACTAGAGAGGCTAACGAGCAAGGGAAGACTGCTGAGAAGGAACCTGGGCAAGAACGAGGCCACCGCATGACGATCATCCGGCCACACCCGCGAGTGGCCGGAATGTGGCGCTACCTGCCGGTACTAGAAGATCAGACGACAGGTCTTGCTACGGCAGGTACCGGCGCCACCGGTTCGACGGCCCGGCAGGCTGCGGGACCGCCCAGACGGCCATGCGGTGTCTGCGCCAGAGGCCGAGACTGTCAGGAAAGATCATCTACGATCGGCCCGCCGAACGGCAGGACTTCCACGACTACTATCGGCCTCACGGCACCCTTGGCAGCCCGACACCCTACGAGCAGCCATGGAAGAAGACCAGCACAGCTATCGCCCCGCGTAAACGATCTACGCCAGTTGCACATCAGCCTACCCGCTGGGTACCTGACCAATGCGACTCTGCCGTCTCGAGTATCAGCGCCCTCGATGACGCCGGGTCGAGTGACGCACTGGCAAGCATCTGAAACGCGATCCTGTGCAAGTAGGTCTCTCTCTCGCCTTCCAGCGAGAAGTCATTTCTCAAATGCTCAGTGCTAACCACATCTTGTAGCATAGCATCCTTGTCTGGCCCAAAGCTAAATATAACAAATGACTCCCCAAATACCATGTGCTGCGCGTCAAGGGGGAGGATCTGCAACGTTATATTTGGCCGGTCACCTGCACGCACGAGCCGCTGAAGTTGTTCATACATCACCAGCTCATCGCCGATCCGGCGCTTCAAGACCGACTCATCCAGCACGACTGCCAGCTGAAGTCCTGGTTCTCGATTCAGCACCTGCTGGCGTTTCATCCGGACCTGGACCAGCCGTTCGATCATGCCCGGTGCATTCGGCTCGATCTGGCTATAGCTTCTAATTATATGTCGAGCATAGCTTTCTGTTTGTAAAAGACCAGTTACGACATCGACATGCCATATAGCGATCGAACTTGCCTCATGCTCGAGGCCAATGAACTGCCGATAATCGGGGCTAAGGATATCTGCGAATTCTTCCCACCATCCCTTCTGAGCGGCGTCGTCGGCGAGCGCGAGAAGGAGGGTGCGGCGGGATCCGGTGATCTCGTAGTAGTCGAGTAGCCTCTCGACTTCGCGTGGCTGCAAGCCGGTCCTGGCCCGCTCGTATCTACTGATCTTGGAAGGCGACCACTTCAACGCGGCGGCGACTGCATCACCGCTCTTGCCCTTACTTTCCCTGATCCCGCGCAGCTCCGCAGCAAGCCGGAGGCGCCGTACCGTGGGGCTTCCAGGCACAGTCATCCGGTGTCCCTCCTCTCCGGTGCCCCGCGAACGGGATCGTATGACAGTCAGTAGATTACATAGAAGCAATAGTGAAACCTTTATTGACCTCACGCTGGGATACAGCGCAACCAAACGTTGGCGCTGGAGTTATTGTCAAGACCTGTGGATCAAGATCGTTTAAGCGGCTTCGGGGATCTCCGTGTCGGTCGCAGCGGGTGACGGGGTGCCCGCTTCGGGTGCCTGGTCTTCCGGCCGTTCCACGAGCTTGCCGTTGACGAAGACGGCGCCGGCGCGGACGAGGGCGACGAGATGGGGCGCGTTGACGGCGCGCCAGCGGCGTTGCGCGGATTCGATGAGCTTGTAGGCCATGGCCAGGCCCGCGGCCTTCGAGCCGGGACCCTTGGTGACCTTGGTCCGGTGCCGCACGGTCGCGAATGTGGATTCGGGTTGGTGGTACGCAGGTGCACCCAGTGCTCGGCCGGGTAGTCGTAGAACGCGAGCAGCTCGTCTTCATCATCGGCGATCTTGGCGGCGGCCTTGGAGTGCTTCGCGCCGTAGGCGGCGGCGAAGGCCTTGACTGCCGTACGGGCGTGGTCTTTGTCCTCGGCGTTCCAGATCTCGGCGAGGGCCTTCTTCGCGCCCGGGTGCGCGGACTTGGGCAGCGCGCCGAGCACGTTCGCGATTTTGTGGAACCAGCAGCGCTGTTCCCTGGTTCCGGGGAACACTTCGCGAAGCGCGGACCAGGACCCGAGCGCGCCGTCGCCGGCGGCCAGGACCGGGGTGCGCATGCCGCGGCGGGCGCAGTCGCGCAGCAGGTCAGCCCACGACTGCGAGGATTCCCGGTACCCGTCGCTCAGCGCGATGAGCTCTTTGCGGCCATCAGCGCGGACCCCGATCATCACCAGCAGGCACAGCTTGCCCTCCTCCAGGCGGATGTTCACGTGGATGCCGTCTGCCCATACGTACACGTAGCCGGCGCCGGACAGGTCACGGGCGGCGAACGCACGGGCCTCGGCCTTCCAGTCCCCGGTCAGCTTCGTGATCACCGGGGCGGACAGACCCGCGCTGGTGCCCAGGAACTGCCCGAGCGCGGGCACGAAGTCCCCCGAGGACAGGCCGTGCAGGTACAGCAGCGGCAGCACCTCGGTGACCTGCGGTGTCTTGCGCGCCCACGGCGGCAAGATCGCCGAGGAGAACCGCGCCCGCTCACCGGTCGCCGGGTCAGTGCGCTTGTCGTTGACTCGCGGCGCGACAACCTCGACCGCCCCGGCGCTGACCCGAAAAAGGGACCCCAGCTGGGCGCGCGGCAGCGCCGGCGGAGCCGGCTCTTTTTTGGCCCGCCGGTGGTGGTGATGTGGGCTGGTGGTCAGGCGGCCTGGTGGCTGTCTGCCTGGCCGGGTTCGGGTTCGGGTTCGGGTTCGGGTTCGGGGAGGCGGCAGAGGGTGACCTCGAAGCCGAGGGCGCCGAGCTTGCCGACGTGGTGGGCGATGTGCCGGCGGGC
>Ga0335079_10004198_pt1 | contig 16567 bp, 18 predicted proteins | sample Lox_Sample_33_FD_206719 | JGI IMG/M metagenome (GOLD analysis project Ga0335079, IMG submission 206719) | Soil microbial communities from Loxahatchee National Wildlife Refuge, Florida, United States - Lox_Sample_3.3 | ecosystem: Environmental > Terrestrial > Soil > Wetlands | place: USA... | reverse complement strand
CAGCGGCGGTGACGCTCCGGGGATGAACGCTGCAATTCGCGCCATCGTCAGGGTCGGCGTGGCGCGCGGTTACGAGGTCTGCGGCGTCCGGCATGGCTTCAGCGGCCTGATCGAGGGGCAACTCAGGCAGCTTGGCCTGCGTGACGTCGGCGGGATCATCGATCGCGGCGGCACGATTCTCGGTACCACCAGGTGCTCGCAGCTCAAGACCGAAGCCGGCCAGCTCGCCGCAGTCGGGCAGCTGCGCCGACACCAGGTATCCGACCTTGTGGTCATCGGGGGTAATGGCTCACAGGCGGGAGCGCTGGCGTTGGCGCGGCAGGGTCTGCACGTGATCGGTATCGCATCGACGATAGACAATGATCTGCCGGGATCGGATACGACTATTGGCGCGACTACCGCACTCGATACGGCGATCCAGGCCATCGACCGTCTGCGCGTGACCGCGTCTTCACATGAGCGGGCTTTCCTCGTGGAGGTCATGGGGCGCGACAGCGGGCATCTGGCATTGGTCGCGGGGGTCGCCGGCGGGGCCGAAGCGATTCTGCTGCCCGAGGTCGACACCGACGCCGAAGCCGTTGCCAGCCAGCTGCGGGCGGCGTATCAGCGCGGTAAGAGTCATGCGATCGTGGTGGTCGCCGAGGGCGCCCGATACAACGCAGATGCACTTGCCGGCTACTTCCGCGAACATCAGGCGCGCCTGGGATTCGAGCTCAGAGTGACCAAGCTCGGTCACATCCAGCGCGGCGGAGCACCCGGCGTGTTCGATCGGATCATCGCGACGGAGCTCGGTGCGGCTGCGATCGACTACCTGAGCGCGGGAAGCCACGGCATCCTGCTTGGAATTGCCGACGGGAAAGTTACCTCCATGGATCTGTCCGCCGTCGGCGGCTCAAGGAAGATCCTGGACATGCGCCTGCTCGATCTGGCGCAGATATTGGCGCGCTAACTCACGGAGAACAACCATGCTGCTGAAGTCGATCTGCACTCTAGAGGTTGCCTGTTGCGGTCCCCAGACGACGGTGCTCGCGGCGGCCCGCCTGATGCGCGACAGGCACACCGGAGACCTGGTCGTGGTGGCTGGTGACGACGAGAGGGTAGCGCCGCTCGGCGTCATTACCGATCGCGACATCGTCGTCGAGGTTCTCGGTAAGGGCCTGGATCCGGCGACCACTACGGTCACCTCGATCATGCGTACGCCGGTCGTGATCGCGAACGAGGGCGAGGATACCTCACAGGCTCTGGAGCGGATGCGGCACCACGGCGTTCGCCGCATCCCGGTGGTCGGCGACCGCGGCAAGCTGGTAGGTGTCGTGACCGTCGACGATCTGCTGCGGAATCTCGCTGCCGATGCGGGCTCGCTCGCGGACATCGTCGCTCGGGAGCAGAGGCACGAGCAGCGCACTCGAAGATGAGCTCCGTCTGCTGACGCAATGCTCACGATCATCAGATGAAGCGTGGTGGCATGGAGGTGCAGTGATGTTCGCGATGCGCTCACCGGCATTCACCCAGCAGGGCTCGATTCCGAGGAAATACACATCCGAGGGCGAGGACATATCACCGCCGCTCGAGTGGGCGGATGCTCCCGCCGGCACGTGCAGCTTTGCCTTGATAGTCGACGACCCCGACGCGCCGGACCCCCGGGCACCGCAGCGTACCTGGGTACATTGGGTCCTCTACAACATACCTGCAGCCGTGCATGGCCTGAAGGCGGACGCCGACCAGCACGGTCTGCCTGCCGGAACCAGCCAAGGTCGCAACGACTGGCAACGAGCCGGTTACGGCGGCCCGTCACCCCCGATCGGGCGACACCGCTATGTACACAAGCTGTACGCACTCGACGTCGTGCTGCCCGATCTGGGAGAGCCAACCAAGGCGCAGCTGCTGGGCGCTATGACCGGGCACGTGCTCGGCGAAGCGCAGCTCGTCGGCACTTATCAAAGCGGCCGCTGAGCCGCGCGGTTCTGCGATGCCGCTGGTGAGTGCAGGATCCGTAGCTCTACGGATGGTTCGCCCGGACGTGCGGACTAACATGCGGGCTTGCCGCGGGCTCATTCGGCCCGCGACGCATGCATGAGCGACGAACGACCATACGGCTGGATGTGGCTGCAGGCTCTGGAGTTGTCGGAGCAGGCGGAGCGCCTGCAGCGGCGCTTCGTCCATTATCTCGGACCAGGGGAGGGCGTCGTCAGCTGGGAGCCGCCGTTGGACATCCAGGAGTCGGACCAGGGTCTGAGGCTGCTGTTCGCGCTGCCTGGTGTCGCTCCCGAGGACATCGAAATCCGCCTCGAGGGTGCGGTGTTGAGCGTGAGCGCGGTACGCCGCTTATCGCTTCCGGGCCGGGGCGCTCTTATCCGTCGCCTGGAGATTCCCCACGGCCGCTTCGTGCGACGCGTCGCGCTCACCGGGCCGACACGGATCGCAGAGTCGCGATGCCTTAACGGCTGTCTCGAAGTGCGTCTCGTTCCCGCTGAGTGCCGGGAATGACTATGGCCGCCGGAACAGATACCTCCGATTCGAAGTCCGCGATCGAGCAGCCATCGCTGCCGGCGGACGCCATACCCATTGTTCCCACCCGCAGTGTGGCGCTGTTCCCCGGAACGGTGGGGCCCATCACCATCGGTCGCGAGCTGAGCATCGCAGCGGCACAGGAGGCGATGCGCAGCGGACACAAGATCGCTTTGCTCGCGCAACGCGACCCGAGCACCGTGAAGCCGGGCGCCGCGGACCTGTACGAGATCGGCGTGCTCGCGACGCTGCTGCGCTACGTCACTTCGCGCGAGGGCGTTCATCACCTCGTGTGCCAGGGCGAGAGCCGTTTCCGCATAGTGCAAGTCCTGCGCGAGACGCCGTTCCTGGCTGCGCGCATCGAGCAGCTGCCCGAGCCTAGCACCAGTGGTGCGGAGATCGAGGCGCGCTTCGCTCTGCTCAAGGAGCGCGCCATGGCCGCGCTTGCTCTGTTGCCGCAGGCACCCGCCGAGCTGCAACGCCTGATCGCCAGCATCGACTCTCCGGGACAGCTCGCGGACATCATCGCCAACTTCATGGATCTGACCCCGGATGAGAAGCAGGAGATTCTCGCAACCCAGGACCTGAAAGAACGCCTCGACAAGGTTCTGCGGCAGGTGGCCCACCGGGTCGAAGTGCTGAAGATCACCAAGGACATCGGCGAGCAGACCCAGGCGGCTCTGGGGGAGCGGCAGCGCGAGGCCGTGCTGCGCGAGCAATTGCGCCAATTGCAGAAGGAGCTCGGTGAGAGCGATGGCTCGCAAGCGGGGCTCGCGGAGCTGCAAAAGGAAGTCAGCGCGGCCGGTATGCCGCCCGAGGTGGAGGAGCACGCCCGCAAGGAGCTGCAGCGCCTCGAGCGTATGCAGGAAGCGAGCCCGGAGCACGGCATGCTGCGCAGCTATCTCGACTGGCTGGTGGCATTGCCATGGAGCAAGGCCGATGCGGAGGACATCGACATCGAGCGCGCGCGGCGCGTGCTCGATGAGGATCATTACGGCCTGGAGAAGGTGAAGCGCCGCATTCTCGAGTACCTCGCGGTCCGCAAGTTGAACCCGCAGGGGCGTAGTCCGATCCTGTGCTTCGTCGGGCCGCCCGGTGTGGGCAAGACCTCGCTCGGTCAGAGCATTGCGCGGGCATTGGGACTGAAGTTCGTGCGAGTCAGCCTCGGCGGCGTGCACGATGAGGCCGAGATCCGCGGTCATCGGCGTACCTACATCGGCGCACTGCCGGGCAACATCGTCCAGGGTCTGCGTAAAGCGGGGACGCGCAATCCGGTCTTCATGCTCGATGAGATCGACAAGCTCTCGGCGAGCTTTCATGGTGACCCGGCGTCGGCGCTGCTCGAGGTGCTCGATCCGGAGCAGAACGCGACCTTCCGCGACAACTACCTCGCACTGCCCTTCGATCTGAGCCGCGTACTGTTCATCGCAACCGCCAACGTGCTCGAGACGATCGTGGGTCCGCTGCGCGATCGGATGGAGATCATCGAGCTGAGCGGCTACACGGAGGATGAGAAGCTCGAGATCGCGAAGCGCTATCTGGTTAAGCGCCAGCTGCAGGCGAACGGCCTCGACGCCGGGCAGTTCACCGTTACGGACCAGGCACTGCGCCGCCTCATCAGTGGCTACACGCGCGAGGCCGGCTGCCGCGGCCTTGAGCGGCAGATCGGCGCGCTTGCTCGCAACGCCGCCATGCAGGTCGCCGAGGGCAAGGCGCGCAGCGTGGCATTCGATGCGATGGATATCGAGGGCGTGCTCGGCGCGAGCCGCTTCGAGAACGAGGCGGCGGCCCGCACCACCGTGCCCGGGGTCGCGACAGGTCTCGCCTGGACGCCGGTCGGCGGCGACATCCTCTTCATCGAGTCGGCGCGGCTGCCGGGAAACGGCCGGCTGATACTGACCGGACAGTTGGGCGAGGTCATGAAGGAGAGCGCCCAGGCCGCGCTGAGTCTTCTCAAGGCCCAGGCACCCGACCTGGGCATCGACCCCCGGCTGTTCGAGGATGCCGACATTCATATACATGTGCCCGCGGGTGCCATCCCCAAGGACGGGCCGAGCGCCGGGGTCGCCATGTTCGTCTCCCTGGCTTCGCTCATGAAGCGTCAGGCGGTCCGTCCCGATGTCGCCATGACGGGTGAGATCAGCCTGCGGGGGCTGGTGCTGCCGGTCGGGGGCATCAGGGAGAAGACCATCGCCGCAGCGCGCGCCGGCATCCGGCGCGTGATCCTGCCAGCGCGCAACCGGCGCGATCTCGAGGACATCCCGCAGAGCGTTCGTGCACGGCTGCAGCTCACTTGGGTGGAGCAGGTCAGCGAGGCGCTTGCGGTCGCATTCAGCGAGCCCGCCCCGACACAGGACACCGCTGACGCCGAAGCGGACAGGCTCGCCAGCGGCGATGAGCGCCTGCCCGAAACGTCGGGTATTGCGGCGCGCCCCGCATACCCTGCCTGAGCAGTGGCGCAAGCCGTCTGCGGCAGCGGGATGCGGAGGCTGGTACTACTACATATTGTTGATCGTATGGCCGCAGCCGATCCTGTGAGCGACGCGGGGCCATGAGTATCTCGATGCACACGGATCTGTTCGAGCCCACGCAGCTTGGGCCATACCGGCTGGCCAATCGTATCGTCATGGCGCCGCTCACGCGCAGTCGCGCAAGCGCCAGCGGTGTTCCTACGCCACTGATGGTCGAGTACTACGCGCAGCGCGCCTCGGCGGGGCTGATCGTTGCGGAGGGAACCAATATCTCGGCCCAGGCGCGTGGCTACGCGCTGACGCCCGGCCTCTATACCGCCGAGCAGGTCGAAGCCTGGCGTGCGGTCACTGCCGGCGTGCATGCTCAGGGGGGCCGCATCTTCCCGCAGCTCTGGCACGTCGGCCGGATCTCGCATCCCTCACTGCAGCCGGGTGGCGCACTGCCGGTGGCACCCTCGGCGATTCGCCCGCAGGCGACTGCTTACACCGACCGGGGCTTCGAGCCCTGCGTCACTCCGCAGGCGCTTGCCACGGGCGAGATCGCGGTGATAGTCGAGCAGTATCGCCAGGCTGCCGTCAACGCGCTCGCGGCAGGCTTTGACGGAGTCGAGATCCATGCGGCCAACGGCTATCTGATCGATCAGTTTCTGCGCGACAGCACCAACCGGCGCACTGACGACTACGGCGGCTCGCGCGAGAAACGCGCGCGGCTGCTGCTCGAGGTAGTGCGCGCGGCGAGCGCAGCCTGCGGTGCCGAGCGTGTGGGCGTGCGGCTCTCGCCCCTGAGTCCGGTGAACGGGGCGGCCCTGGACAGCGATCCGGCGGGCACGTTCGGCTTCGTGGTCGCCCGCCTCAACGAGCTCGGTATCGCCTACATCCATGTCATCGAAGGGGTCACCCAGGGTGCGCGCGCCGTCCCGGGGGGCTTCGACCTGCAGACCCTGCGCCGCGCGTTCCAGGGCTGCTACATCGCCAACAACGGCTATGACCTCAGGCTCGCTGTCGAGGCGCGCCGTCATGAGCTCGCCGATCTCATCTCCTTTGGGCGCCTATACATCGCCAACCCGGATCTCGTCGAGCGCTTCATTGCCGGCGCGCCGTTGAACGAGCCTGACCGGGCGACGTTCTTTGGTGGTGGCGCAGCCGGCTACACGGATTATCCGCGGCTCGCACCGGCCGCGCTGGCCGCTGCCCCGGCTCGGGCTGCGCGTCCACAGCGATACGGGTAGGGCACCATGGACCTGCAACAGGCCTTGCATTCGCGGCGCGCCGTGCGGACTTTCAGCTCTGAGCCGGTCGAGCACGCCACGCTGCTGCGGCTGATCGATGCGGCCATTCAGGCTCCGAGTGCCGTCAACGCACAGCCCTGGTCGTTCACCGTGGTGGAGAATCGGGCGCTGCTCGCACGCGTATCGACCGAGTCCAAGGCCCACATGCTGGCGACGGCGCCCGGCGATATCGCCGCACATCAGCTGCAGGAGCGGCTGCGTGACCCGGCCTTCGACATTTTCTATCACGCGCCGGCACTGATCGTGATATCGAGCATCAGGGCGGACCTGTGGGCCGTGGAGAACTGCTCGCTGGCCGCGGAGAACCTGATGCTCGCCGCGTGCGCCGAAGGGCTGGGGAGCTGCTGGATCGGCTTTGCTCAGTCCTGGCTGGCGAGCGCGCCAGGCAAGGCGGCTTTGGGCATTCCCTCGGCGTATCTTCCGGTCGCGCCTATCATCGTCGGGCATCCGCAGGGCGTTGCACCCGCGGTGCCGCGTAAACAGCCGCAGATCCACTGGATCGGCGCGGCCTAGATCATTGACCTCAACGGCGGGAGATTCATATGACCGGGCAACCCAATCCATTCGCGGATATGGCGAGGTTCATCGAGCATTTCAAGCTGCCGGGTATCGACCTGTCGGCCGTGGTCGAATCGGGGCGCAAGGACATGGAGGTTCTGATCGAAGCCAACAAGGCGGCTTACCAGGGAGTGCAGGCTTTGGCACTCAAGCAGAAGGAGATGCTCACCGAGGCGATCCACAAGATCGAGGAATATGCCAGGCACCCCGGTGCAGCTTCGACCTCGGCCAAGCAGGCGCAGCTGGCACGCGATGCCTACCATAAGGTGCTGGCGGACATGAAGGAACTGGCGGACATCGTCCGAAACTCGCAGGCGCAGGCGATGACCCAGGTGACGGACCGCGCGATTGAGCATCTGCGCGAGCTGAAGCGGATGATCCAGCCGAAGTAGGGCGCGCCAAATGGGGAATGAGAGTCGCAAGCGGTTTGGAACGCAACTGCTGCTGCTCGCAGCGCTGAGCATGGCGGCGGCTGCTCCGGCGGCACCTTCCTCGCCAGCCGTCCGCGCCACAGAGGAGCTGCGCGAGGCTCTGCGCACCAGCCCGGACACCGCGCACGGTGCGCAATTATTCAGCATCTGCGCCGAGTGCCACGGTGCCCATGGCGACGGGAATGCGAACGGCTGGCCGCCGCAGATCGCCGGTCAGCATGCCCGGGTGATTGCCAAGGAGCTGATCGACTTTCGCACCAAGGTGCGCTGGTACGATCCGATGCAGCGCATCGCAGGTCGCCACGTGCTGCAGCGGACTCAGGACATAGCCGACGTGGCCGCGTACGTGGCCGGGCTCGTACCTTCGTCTGCGACGACCCCGGGCCCCGGGCGCCACCTCGAACAGGCGGGCGAGTACTACACGCGCCGCTGCGAATGGTGTCACGGCCCGCAGGGCGAGGGGAACGATGAGCGCTTCGTGCCGCGCGTAGCGGGGCAGCAGTACGAGTACCTGCTGCGCCAACTGCAGGACGCCCGCGAGGGACGGCGACCGAACATGCAGGCACAGCACCCGCGGCTCATCACGAGCCGCTCGATGGACGAGCTGGCAGGTCTTGCGGACTACATGGCGCGCCTCGGCAGTGCCGCCCAACAGTAGCGCCGTTGCGTATATCTGCCCGATGCACGCGCAGGTGCGCCGCGACCTGCCGGGCAATTGTCCCGCCTGCGGGATGGCACTCGAGCCGCTGAGCCCCATCCCGGCAGAGGACGAGGGGTTGGAGCTGCGCGACATGAGCCGGCGCTTGCGGGGCGCAGCGCTGCTCAGCGCCCCGCTGGTCCTGTGGGAGCATCTTTCCATGCTCGGAGTTCAGGCGCCGCTCCCGCGGCCACTCGGCAACTGGCTCGAGCTCGCGCTGGCGACCGGGGTGGTGCTGGGAGCCGGCTGGCCGCTCCTCACCCGGGCATGGGCCTCGGTGCGCAACCGCGCGCTCAACATGTTCACGCTCATCGCTCTTGGCGTCGGCGCGGCGTACGTCTACAGCCTGGCGGCCACCTGCGCGCCGGGGCTCTTTCCGCCGTCGGTGCGTCGCGCAGATGGCAGCGTCGCCGTTTACTACGAGGCTGCCGCGGTGATCACCGTGCTGGTCCTTCTGGGGCAGGTACTGGAGCTGCGGGCGCGAACGAGGACGAGCGGCGCCATCCGTGCCTTGCTCAGGCTCGCCCCGAAAACCGCCCGGCGCCTGACGGCAGCAGGGGGGGAGGAGGAAGTCCCGCTCGATCTGATCCATCGTGGCGACCGCCTGCGGATCCGGCCCGGTGAGGCGGTGGCGGTCGACGGCGTCGTGCTCGAGGGAGAGAGCGCGGTCGATGCATCGATGATCACCGGTGAGTCGATGCCGGTTGCGAAGACGCCTGGCGCCCGGGTGATCGGGGGAACGCTGAATGGCACCGGCACGCTCGTGATGCGGGCGGAGGAGGTCGGTGAAGGCACCATGCTGGCGCGGATCGTGCGCCTGGTCGCCGAGGCCCAGCGCAGCCGCGCCCCTGTGCAACGGCTGGTCGACGTGGTCGCAGCCTGGTTCGTGCCGGCCGTGGTCGCCACCGCCGGCGTTGCTTTCGCAGCGTGGATGCTGTGGGGGCCGGCGCCGGCCCTTCCCTACGCCCTGGTGGCCGCGGTCTCGGTACTGATGGTCGCCTGTCCCTGCGCGTTGGGGCTGGCGACCCCCATGTCGATCATGGTCGGCATCGGCAAGGGTGCGACGGTCGGCGTACTGATCAGGAGCGCGGAGTCGCTGGAGCGGCTGGCGAAGGTGGATACGCTGCTGCTCGACAAGACCGGAACGCTGACCGAAGGGAAACCGCGAGTGGTCGGATGCGCCACGACCGGCGGCTTTGACGAGGCGCAACTCCTCGCCGCCGCCGCCGGAGTCGAGCAGGCGAGCGAGCATCCGCTGGCGGGCGCAATCCTCGCTGCGGCGCGTGCTCGTGGTCTGGCATTACTCGCCATCAGCGACTTTCGCGCGGTCACCGGAGAGGGAGTGCGCGGGCGCATCGGCGCGTTGCAGGTGGCGGTCGGCAGCGCGCGGCTGGTCGCGGACGTGCCGCAGAGTCTCGAGAGACGGGCCGCAGAGCATCGCCGCGCGGGGGCGACGGTCGTCTATGTGGCACTCGATGGGCGCCCTGCGGGAATCCTGGCAGTCGCCGATCCGATCAAGCCCTCGACGCCGGCGGCGCTCGCGAGCCTTCGAGCCGCTCACGTCCGCATCGTCATGCTCACGGGGGACAATCGCGCGACGGCGCAGGCGGTGGCCGCGCAGCTCGGCATCACCGACATCGAAGCCGAGGTGCTGCCCGAGCAGAAGCACGCGGTGGTGCGGCGGCTGCGTGCGGCGGGGCGCGTGGTCGCAATGGCTGGCGATGGCGTCAACGATGCGCCGGCGCTGGCTGCGGCGGACGTCGGCATCGCGATGGGTAGCGGAACCGATATCGCCCTGGAGAGCGCCGGCATCACCCTGGTGAGCGGGGATCTGTCAGGGATTGCACGTGCGTATGCGCTCAGCCGGGCGACGCTGCGCAACATCCGCGAGAATCTCGCGCTCGCCTTTGCCTACAACCTCGTCGGCGTTCCGCTCGCGGCCGGAGTCCTGTTCCCGGTATCCGGCCTGCTGCTGAGTCCCATGGCGGCCGCCGCGGCGATGAGCCTGAGCTCCCTGTCAGTGATCGGAAACGCGCTGCGGCTTCGAGCCCTGCGCCTGTAGCACCAGGCGGCCGGCTGCGAGCCGCCGGATCCCGTAGGTAGTTGCGCGGATCGCGGTCGGCCGGCACGCCAGACAGTATGGACCGTGGTTATCAGGGTTCAGGTATTGGGGGGGTGAGCATGCGCATTCGCATCGTCGTCGCGAATCAGGCGGAAGCGGCTTTTTATGATGTCGGCTCGAGAGGCGCGGAGCCGCATTTCACTTCCCGGCTGACCGATCCAGTGGCGCACCTGCACGACCGCGACTTGAAGTCCGACCGCCCGGGTACCTTCTCCAATCATGCATCGCCGGCCGGCGGGCGTCGCGGCGCAACGGGGCATCACGGCACCGGGGGAGAGCGCAGCCCCCGCAAGCACGAGGCGGCGCTGTTCGCCGGCCGGATCGCCGAGCAGCTCGAGCACGCCCGGCGCGGCGGTGAGTTCGACCGCGTGGTGGTGATGGCGGCACCCGCATTTCTTGGCCTGCTGCGCAAGGCGTTGCCGAATTCGGTGCACGTCGCGGCCGAGGTAGGCAAGGATCTCGTGCACGAGCCGCCCGCCATCCTGCAGGCGCATATGCCCGAGGAGGCTTTCCACGAGCTGCCCGTGGCGCAGTAACGCCATCCAGCCCTGACATCGCATCGCTGATAGGCACTTGCTCGTATACGCCGCGCGCCGCGAGTCAGTCACCATCAGCCGTAACCGTGAAGTACATGAACATTCCTGCCGCAGCTGTGCTAGTGCTGGTGGCCGCATTAGCAGGCTATGGCGTCGCTCAGCCGGGCCCGCCGGCGGCCGCTGCCGGCGTTCAGTGGACGCCAGCGCAGCTCGATCAGCTGACGGCACCGATCGCCCTCTATCCCGATCCGCTGCTCGGTTCGATCCTGGCGGCTTCGACCTACCCGCTGGAGGTGGTGGAAGCCTCGCGCTGGCTGCAGGATCCGGCGCATGCGGCGCTCAAGGGTGAGGAACTGGAGGCGGCGCTGCAGGGGCAACGCTGGGATCCCAGCGTCAAGTCGCTGGTGCCCTTTGCCGCGGTGCTGCACCTGATGGACAGCAACATCGAATGGACCGAGCAGCTCGGCGACGCATTCCTTGCGCAGCAAGCCGACGTCATGGACTCAGTGCAGCGGTTGCGTCAACGTGCGAGCGCCCAGGGAGCGCTTCAGTCCACGCCGCAGCAGACTGTTACGACTGCCCAGAACGACATCACGATCGAGCCTGCGAGCCCTGACGTGGTGTACGTGCCGTATTACGTACCCGCGATATACGGACCCTGGCCCTGGCCCTACTATCCCCCCTATGACTTCGGGCTGCCGCCGGATATCTACATCGGCGATGCTCTGATCGGCTTCGGTATCGGGATCGGTTTTTTCGAGCCGTGGGGATGGTACGGGTGCGATTGGCGGGGCCACGGAGTAATGGCCTATCCGCCGTATCCGCGGCAACCCGGCAATCCACCGCGCCCCTATCAGCGCCCCGATCCGCGCCTGCCCGGGAAACCCTGGCAGCACAATCCGCAGCATCGCGACGGCGTGCCTTATCGTGATGCGGCGACCGCGGCCCGGTATCCGGGCGCCCAGGCGTCCGGACAGCGGGCGTTCCGCGGCTATCCCGCGGCTCCCGCGTCGCCAGTGCCGACGCCCCGGCCATCCTATGCGAGGCCGCCGGCTCCCGCGCCGCGCGCGGCGCCGCCTGCATTCGAGTCGTTCGGACACGGCCCGCAGGTGCGCAGTGAAGCCGCCCGCGGATCCTCCAGTCGTTCGGCGCCGGCAGCCCCCGCGGGTGGCGGCGGGCATCCCGGCGGCCACCGATAGTAAAGGGACAGGAGCACGACGGTGATCATCAGAGGCAAGCAGCCGCCCGCGCGCGCCATTGCGCTGCAGCCTGGAAGGCTGATGGCAAGCGTGGCGACGATCTGCCTGGCGATGGCGGCGGTTCTGGGCACCGCGGCATCCATGAGTGCGACCGGTGCCGCGCAGCGCGAGTTTCCGACGCCGGAGCAGGCGGTCGAGGCGCTGCTCAGCGCCACGCGCGCGGATGAGCCCGAGAGCCTGCTGGCCATTCTCGGGCCGCGCGGCGCGAAGCTCATCCATTCGGGTGACCCGATCGCGGACCGCGACGGGCGCGAGCACTTTGCCGCTGCGTACGATGAGGCGCACCACATCGAGTACGAGGGGGCCAAAGAGGCCGTGCTGTTCGTGGGCACCGAGGACTGGCCGATGCCGATCCCGCTGGTACACGCGAGCGGCGGGTGGCGTTTCGACACGCGGGCCGGCGAGCAGCAGATCATCGATCGGCGGGTTGGACGCAACGAGCTCAACGTCATCGAAGTCTGCCGCGCCTATATTCTGGCGCAGCGCGAGTATGCGGACATTCAGGCCAGCTCAGGCGGCAAGCGGCAGTATGCGCAGCATTTCCTGAGTCACGCGGGACAGCGTGACGGGCTCTACTGGTCTGTCGCAGGCGAAGAGCCGGAGAGCCCGCTCGGCCCGCTGGTCGCGCAGGCGCGTGCCGAGGGCTACGCAGGTGAACGGACCGCGGGCAAGCGGCAACCGTACTACGGCTATTACTACCGGATCCTCACGCGGCAAGGCCCGCATGCCGCGGGCGGTGCCAGGAACTACATCGCAGGGGACGGGCGCATGACCGGTGGTTTCGCACTGCTCGCCTACCCGGCTGTTTACGGCGACTCGGGAATCATGACCTTCATCGTCAACCAGAACGGCATCGTTCGTGAGAAAAATCTCGGGCCGCGCACTGCAGCGGTCGCGCACACTATCCGCGAGTACGAGCCCGATCCGAGCTGGCGCATCGCACTCAATCCCTGAGGCCTGGCGCGAGCCGGACAGGACCGGGGCGGCACCGCGGGCGCGGCCCCCGGCTGCTCAGCGCTTCTTCAGACTCAGGATGTAGCGCGTCACGGCCCGGCTCTGCTCAGGTGTCGCCATGAGCGCCGGCATGGTCATGTCGAGCTTGTCCGGGTCCCAGTGCGTGGCAGCAATGAAGTGCTGGAGACTCTCGGCACTGACTCCCGGGCGGTTCGCGATGTCGAAAAAGCTCGGCGCGGGTTTGCTCAGCAGCGGCGCAAATTCCTGATCCTTGGCCACCACGTGGCATGTCGCGCATACGAAGCGCGCAATGTGCTCGCCATGCGCGAGCTCCGCAGCAGGAGGCGCGACCGTCTGTGTCCGTCCACGAGTGCTCAATAACCCGCAGACGACTGCCCCCATCAGGGCGCAGATGGCGGCATTCATCAGCGTGGCACGACCGGGCATGGGGCTGATCTTGCCCCAGGACACCGCCGGCTGCCAAGTTGCGCTAATGCATGTATTGCCCGCCGTTGATCGAGAGTGTCTCGCCGGTAACGAATGCGGCGGCATCGCTCACCAGATAGACGACCGCAGCCGCAATCTCCTCGGGTTTGGCGAGGCGTCCGACGGGAACGCCGGCGATGATGCGCTCGCGGACATCCGGGCGCACGGCCGCCACCATCGCGGTGTCGGTGTACCCGGGCGCAACGGCATTGACGGTTATGCCGTGCGTGGCGCTCTCGAGCGCCAAAGCCTTGGTGAAGCCGATGATGCCGGCCTTGGTGGCGGCGTAATTGGTCTGACCGAACTGGCCGGCGAGTCCGTTGACGGAGCTGAGGTTCACGATACGGCCGAAGCCGCGCTCGCGCATCGATCCGATCACCGCCCGACACATGTTGAAGCAGCCGCCGAGATTGACGTCGACGACCTCGCGCCATTGCTCGCGGGTCATCTTGTGCAGGCTGGCATCGCGGGTGATCCCGGCGTTGTTCACGAGTACATCGACAGGACCCAGGGTGCGAACGATCTCGGCCACGCCGTTCTCACAGGCGTCGAAGTCCGCGACGTTCCACTGAAACACGGGGATTCCGCTCTCCTCGCGCAGGCGGCGTGCAGCCGCGACGTCGCCCACGAAGGTCGCGGCCACCTGGTAGCCGGCCTTCTGCAGTGCGCGGCAGGTCGCCGCGCCGATTCCAGAGACGCCACCGGTGACGACTGCGACGCGCGCCATGACTGCCTCTCCAGCCTTTGCGGACGTGGCGGATTCTGCAGCCGAATCGTTGCCGGGACAGTGCGCGCTTGCCGCATCGGGCTTGGTATCTTTGCGTATGTACGCGCGGTCCCCCGGGCAATAGCGTGCATCGATTGGAGGCGGTGTTATGGCGGCTACCATCCGGCTTGCTTTGGCCGCATTGCTGAGCGCAACGGTTGCGGTGGCTGCGGACGCCCCTGACCCACAGCACGGCCAGGTGCTCTATGCGCGCCATTGCACTGCGTGCCACCGCGCGCACGGCTGGGGGGACGGGCCGCGCGAGATCCCGGCGCTCGCCGGACAGCACGAGCCTTACCTCATCGAGCAGCTGACGCGCTTCGCGAGCGGCGAGCGGCCGGGATCCGCGCTGCACGGCCCGGCGATGCGCGACACGCTGAAGGCCCCGGACCTCGACCGCATGCCGGCGATTCGTGATCTCGCCGCGTACCTCGCGCACGCCCCGGTAGCTGCACAAGCCGACCAGGGTGAAGGGCGGGCGCTGGCGAGCGCGAAGAGCGCGTACCTCGGATCCTGTGCCGGCTGTCACGGCGCGGACGGCGCGGGGACCGATCGCGGATCGGTGCCGCGCATCGCCGGCCAGCATTTCCGTTATGTGTTGTCACGGCTGCGCGAGTTCGGCGCCACACATCGCGGACAGGTCGCGCCGCCCGCGTTCCCGGCGGAGCAGCAGCAGGCGCTGGCCGACTTCATCTCGCGAATGCCGGCGGGCACGAGCACGCCCTAGCACGCGCGCTCGTGAAGACCGCCGACTCACGGGAACAGGCACGGCTGCTCGGCAACTGGAGGGCCGAGCGCGACAGCTCGGCACTCTATGCTGCGCTCGCCGGGCTCGAGCGCGACCCGCAGCGCAGCCGCGTATATCACGAGCTGGCGAGCGCCGAGGGTCGGCATGCCGAATTCTGGGAGCAGCGGCTGCGCGCGTCGGGACGCAGCGTGCCGGCCTTCCGCCCCTCGGCCCGGATCCGCATTCTGATCCTGCTGGCCCGGCACTTCGGCACCGGCTTCGTGGAGCCGAGCGTGATTGTGCGTGAGATGAAGGAGCGCGATGACTACGCCGGGCAACAGGATGCGCTCCTCGCCGGACTGCCATCGGAGGAGCACGGCCACGCGACGGCACTGCGCGTCAGAGATCACGCGGCGCTCGGCAACAACCTGCGCGCCGCGGTGCTCGGCGCCAACGATGGGCTGGCATCCAACTTCTGCCTGATGATGGGCGTCGCCGGCGCGCAGGTGTCGACCTCGATCGTGCTGCTGACAGGAATCGCAGGCCTGCTCGGCGGCGCATGCTCCATGGCCCTCGGGGAATGGCTGTCGGTCACCAACGCACGCGAGCTCGCCCTGAGCCAGATCGATCGGGAAATCGGCACGCCCGAGCCCGGCCCGACGCATGTCAGCGTGGCTTCGGCCGGCGATGCGCTCAGCGCCGCCGGCCTTTCCTTTCTGCTGTTTGCGCTCGGCGCGCTGGTTCCGCTGCTGCCGTTGTGCATTCTGCCGGTGCAGCTGCGGATCGCCGGCAGTATCGGGCTCTCGGTGGCGGCGTTGTTCGTCCTGGGCGTGGCGACCTCGCTGTTCAATGCCCGCTCGGCCGTGTACTCGGGAGTGCGGCAGACCGCATTCGGCGTGGCCGCCGCGCTCGTCACCTGGCTTGCGGGTCGCGCGTTCAGCGCGCTGGCGGGGGGCAACGGCTGAGGGCGCGCGATGGGTCACGATCGCGCTAGGCACATCCCCGTATAGGCTTTCATCGTGGACGGCGTGAGCATCATCAGGAGGATACGAGGAGCCCGACCATGCCATGGAGCGACAGCTACTTCCCGCGTTCGATGGTGAATCTCTCCGGCCACACCCGTCACAAGGCGATCGAGATCGCCAACGCGCTGCTCGCGGAAGGCTACGAGGAGGGGCGGGCGATTCGCATCGCGATTTCCCAGGCCAAGCGCTGGGCGGCGCATCCCCTGTCCGAGCGGCGCGCGAGCCCGGCGCGCCACTGACGCGCAGAGCTGCTGCAGCGAGCCTTTGCGGACCGCAGCCGCGAGGTTAAGCTGCGCGGTGGAAGGGATGCGTTCGAGGGTTGGATCCTGTGACATGGCGAAGGCCGTTCCGCCGCCACCTGACGCTGCTGCTGCTTGCCAAGTTTGCAGCGCTGCTGCTGCTGTGGGCGCTGTTCTTCTCACCTGCGCATCGCACCACCGTCGATAGCGATGCGACCGGACGCCGGCTGGCGGTAGCGCGGCCGCCGGCCGCGCCGCCGCTTACTCCGCAGGAAGGCACCCATGATTGATCTGACGGTCGTGCAGCTGTCGCGCATGCAGTTCGCACTCACGGCGCTGTATCATTTTCTGTTCGTGCCGCTCACGCTCGGACTGTCGATGATCCTGGTGATCATGGAGTCGGTCTATGTCATGACGGGGCGCGAGATCTGGAAGCGCATGACGCGCTTCTGGGGGATGCTGTTCGGCATCAACTTCGCCATGGGGGTTGCGACCGGCA
>Ga0335079_10004196_pt1 | contig 16569 bp, 13 predicted proteins | sample Lox_Sample_33_FD_206719 | JGI IMG/M metagenome (GOLD analysis project Ga0335079, IMG submission 206719) | Soil microbial communities from Loxahatchee National Wildlife Refuge, Florida, United States - Lox_Sample_3.3 | ecosystem: Environmental > Terrestrial > Soil > Wetlands | place: USA... | reverse complement strand
GCCCCAGCTGGGTGTCTTCCGCTTTGTAAACCACTCCCATTCCACCGCCGCCGAGAAGTTCCAGGATCCGGTAGTGGGAGACGGTCTGTCCGATCATGAAGTGTGGTCCGCAGCCCCGACTGCGTAAGGACAGAGGCCGGAACATCTTAGGGGCAATTGCAGGTAACGTCAATGGCCGGTTCGAGGCGCAAGAAAAGGAATGCAAATTCGGCGCCGGATTCGTTCTGTCAGAGGGAAGCGAAGTCCGGGCTGGAACAAAACGATCCAGCCGAGGCTCTATTCCGAGTAGAGAATGCGTTCCGTCGAGTGAAAGGACACGACCATGGCGGTGACTTGGGGGCAACGTTGGCAGTCTATTTGGACGAACAGCAGCCGTCTGAAAACGGGATGGCTTATCGCAGCAGGAATCGTGGCGTTGTATGTGGGAGCGATCCGGCCATACCAGCTGCAGCAGAGGATTAGCAACTCACGCGAAACGGGATTGTCCGAGTCGGCCGGGATGTGGCGACAAATGGGGTACAACGCCGTCGACCATGCCGTTATTCGGCAGGAACCTGTAGCCGGCGGAGGCGGCGGCATCGCCGATAAGGTTGCTGCGCCTCGGATGAGGGCATCGCTGAGTGCTTCGATGAGTGCCGACGCTTCGCCACAATCTGATCAGAACGCCACGGACCGCAAGGTCGTTCGCACCAGTTCCATGGAATTAGTAGTTCAGAAACCCGCGGATGCCGCGGAGCAGATTCGAGCTCTGGCGGAACGTTTGGGCGGGTTTCTCGTGAGCTCTGAAGTTCGAGGAGATTCCGATGTGACTGGCGGGTCACTCACTGTGAGGGTTCCGGCCGAACGCTATGAAGAAGCGCGAGCGGCGATACGCAAGCTGGCTTTGCGCGTCGAGAGCGAAAAGATTGAAGCGGAAGATGTGACGCGCCAATACGTGGATCAAGCGGCGAACCTTCGCAATCTGAAGGCCGAGGAAACGCAATATCTGACGATCCTCAAGTTGGCAAAGACAGTTCAGGACACTCTCGACGTCACCGAGAAACTGAGTGAAGTCCGCGGGCAGATCGAGCAGCAACAGGCTGAATTCAATGCGTTGTCGAAGCAGATAGAAACCGTTGCCATCACGCTGACGCTACGCGCGGAAACAGATACCCGAGTCATGGGGCTGAACTGGCGGCCGCTGTACCAGTTGAAGATTGCCATGCGCGATGGGCTGGACGGTCTTGCGAACTATGTCTCCGCCATGGTGGCCTTTGTTTTCTTTCTGCCAACGATTGCTCTTTGGCTGGCAACCATCGTGATTGGCTGCGCTGTGGGCTGGAAGTCGCTGCGCTGGATCGGCCGACGCTGGTTCGGGTGGAAACCCAGAGTTCCGGTTCAGGCGTGAGGATCCAGCGGAGCCGAAGCATTTTCCGTTTCAGGTTTTTCGCCACGAAAGACGCGAGAAATCCCACGGACGATGCGGCGCATGGGCAACTGCGAATGCGAATCGGCAAAGAAGATTTCCCCGACGCGGGTTCCGCGATAGAACCAGCGTTTGAGAATGGCGAGATGCTCCATCGTTTCAAGGGCGGATTTCGTTTTGGTGAGCGCTACGGTCAGCAGGGCATCCTGGACCCGGGCTTCCATCGATTGCGACTTCGCGTGCTCTGCAGGCTGGATGCTGAAGGGGACCGGCTCGGAGATACGGCCGGCTTCAACGCGGAAGAATTCCACGCAGCCCGATCGATGGCTCGGCTGAATCACCAGCGCAGATAGACGGTCCAGGCGTTGCACGACTTCAGGAAGCTGAGCAACGACAGGCTTGAGTTTTTCAACACGGACATGAATTGCTGCCGCATCTTCGAATGCCAAATTTGAAGATGCGGCTTCGCGTTCGTCGGAGAGCTGGCGGAGGAAGGAATCACCTCCGGAATCGAAATACGCCTGCACGCGATTCACTTCGACTGCATATTCCTCGTCCGTGCAGCCCTTGAAGCAAGGCGCCAGGCACATCTTCATCTCGGAATAAATGCAGCCGGGAAATTTCGGATCGGGATGCAGGTCGTCGACACAGCGGCGCATCTTGAAGAAGTCGAGAGAGTCGTTCATGAACTTCTCGGCGGCGACGCGCGAAAAAAATGGGCCGTAGTAGAAAGCGCGTCCATTGAGGCGTCCGAAGCGGGTTGTGACGGACGCTCGCGCATATTCATTTTCGAGGTGGAGCTTGACGAAGGGAGCGAAGCGGAAGCGCAAGCGGTTCTGGTACGTTTTTGGAAAGGCATCGCGGAGTACGCGGTAGAGCAGAAATCCGGATTCGAAATCGGAACCTGTGGGCGAGTATTCGATCAAGCGAACGCGGTCACGAAGATTCAGCTTTTTGGTGCGTTCGGTGACGGGGCCGAGAAGGCGCTGGAGGCGGCGGCGGAGATTGGCGGTCTTGCTGACATAGGGTTCCGCTTTCGCGTCTTCGCCGCGCAGGAGGAAGACAGCCGGGCCTGCAGGGGCAGCCGCAAAGATTTCGGCATCCCGCTCGGGAGTGAATTCGAGTCGCTCAGTCAGCACTCATTTCAGTTTAGTGGATCGGATCACCACAAAGGGCACGAAGTATCACGAAGGAGATCATCGTAGTCCTTCGTGAAACTTTGTTTTCTTCGTGGTTATTACCTTTGAAGCAGGGCGAATTGGAGAGTCCGCCTGTGAAGAGAGACTAGCGAAAGTTGGCGCTGCGGAATTTCTGGCGGAAATCCGATCCGTCGAGCGTAATGATGCGACACATTTCGTGGAGGCGGGAACGCATGCGTTCGCCGATCCGGTCACCCAGGGTCTCTCCGCGGCTCGCGGCCTTCGCGGGAGACAGTGTGCCAGAGACCGCCGCCGCGGGCTGGTCATCGAAGTTTGTCGTGATGATCGTCGTGCGGTTGTCGTTGTAGCGTGTGTTGAGTATGAGGCTGACAGTGTCCCAGACCCACTCGGTGGGTTTGACCGCGCCTAGTTCGTCGAGAACCAGCACGTCGGTTTCGAAGACTGGCCGCAGGACGTCGAGTTCCGTGGTCTGAACGGTCGAATTGTACGAATTCTGGATTTCCTTCAGAAGTTCGCGGTAGTCGTAGAACAGGCAATTGATGCCGCGATTGAGAATCAGTTCCTTGACGATCCCGACCGCCAGATGAGTCTTGCCGGTGCCGATCTTACCAATGATCAGAAGGCCCTTGTCACCGCGAGGGTCGCATTTCCTGGCGAAGTTCGATGCAACAAAATGGGCATCCGCCAGGGATGGATGGGCGCCTGGAAAGTCCGTGTCGTAATTGGTCAGTTCGCAATGCTCGTAGCGGCGCGGAATGCGGGCGGCCGCCAATAGAGAACTTGCCCGGGCGCGCAACTGGCAGTCGCAGCGGGTCACGCGACGGTCGTTCGGGCTGAGGGCAGTGGGGGCGGCCGACACGGTCTTCCAACCGGTGCCGGAGCAAATGGGGCAAACATCCGCAGGGGCCTTGATCACGTGGACATCATCCTTGCTTGCGAGTCTCTTCTGACTTTGCACCTTCGAGTAGGTTCTGCGCAAGCTGGAATGCATGGCCTTCTGTGTACATCCTGTGCAGGATCGGCAGGTCCTGTGGACACTGGAGGAAAACGCGCAAAGCGGGTTCGGCAAAGCCGCTCCGGTAGCCAGATGCGGGGCGAATGGGGTACGAAACGGGCTTCCGGCGCGGATTTTCACAGTTGACATTCGCGAAAGAGGGAGCACAATAGCCAACGGTCAGGTTTCCCACTCAGCCACAAACCAAAATGTCCTCCCGGTGCACGGCTGGGACGAACGAGACCTGCGAGGAGAGTCTATGAACAAAGCCGATCTAGTTGACAAGATCGCAGGCGCATGTGACATCAGCAAAGCGCAGGCCACGACCGCCATCGATACGGCTGTCGACAGTGTCACCGCAGCACTACGCAAGGGAGATCGCGTGGCCTTGATTGGCTTCGGCACCTTCTCCGTTTCGCAGAGAAAGGCCCGTAACGGCCGCAACCCGCAAACCGGCGCAACCATCAAGATCGCCGCGCGCAAAGTCGCGAAATTTACTCCTGGGGCAGAACTCAAGAAGGCAGTCAATAAAAAGTAATTGGGGAACGATTCTAAGTTCATCCAGCGGCAGGGGGTCGGCCCTGCCGCTTTTGCTTGTCTGGGGAAGGGAGACCTGCCTTGATGCATCGAGCGATTTACGTCTGTCTTGTGCTTTGCGCGCTGGTAGCCGTACTTGCGGCTGAGAACAAGCTGGTTCCTTTTGGTGTGTGGACTCGACTTTCGGAAACTCCGATTGTGGCTCCGCGCGGTGATGGATGGGAATCCGCCGGAACATTCAATCCTGCGGTTGTCCGGCGGGGAAACAAGATCGTGATGTTATACCGCGCACAAGACAAGCAGGGCACATCACGCTTGGGATACGCAGAAAGCGACGACGGATTGCACTTCACACGGCGCGATGAGCCCGTATTAAGCCCTGAGGCGGATTACGAGAAAAACGGAGGCGTCGAAGACCCACGTCTCGTGCAGTTCGGAGACACGTACTATTTGACCTACACGGGCTACAACAGGACAGACGCTCAGCTCTGTCTGGCGACTTCGAAGGACCTTCTTCACTGGGAGCGGAAGGGCGTGATCATTCCCGCGAACAAGGGCAACTGGAATGTGAAGTGGACGAAGTCTGGCGCGATCGTGCCGGAAAAAATCAACGGGAAATACTGGATGTATTTCCTGGGCACTAGTGCAGAAAACAAAGATCAGGCAGGCCTCGCGGAATCAACCGACCTGCTGCATTGGACGGAGTCCACAAAGACACCAGTGCTACCGGTTCGCGCCGGAAGATTCGATTCACGGGTGGCCGAGCCGGGACCAGCCCCGATCCTGCTGAAAGACGAAATTGTTCTCATCTACAACGGAGCCGATGACAATCTGGTGTATCGCACCGGAATCGCAATCTTCGACCGCAGTGATCCGCGAAAACTGAAATGGCGCAGTAATCTTCCGATGTTCGCTCCTGAAGAGGAGTGGGAGAAGGTCGGTCAGGTGCCCAACGTTATTTTCGTGGAGGGAATGGTTAAAGAGGGCAGCCACTATCTCTTCTACTACGGTGGCGCGGATAAATACGTGGGTGTAGCCGAAGCAAGTCCGGCACAATAGCTCAAATTCGAATGCCCGATCCACAAATCCGATCGCGGACGGTTACGAGTTGGCATACTTCAGCCACTTCACAATTTCCGGCAGCGTCGGTCTCTTGCCGTAGATAAGAACTCCGATCCGGTAGATCCGCGCGCAGAGCAGCGTTAGCCCGGCAATTGTTGCGACCAAAATCGTCAGACACAGGGCGATCTGCCACAAGGGCGGCGTCTGAACCACGATGCGTGTGTACATCACGATGGGAGCGAAGAACGGGATCATCGACATCCAGATCACTGCTGGAGCATCGGGAGTGCGAATCGCGGGAGTCAGCATAAACACTGAGAGCACGAGAGGGATCACGATCAAGAATTGCACCTGCTGCCCTTCCTGTTCGGTCGTCGTAATGGCTCCGATGGTGGCGTACATCGTGCTGTAGAGGAGATATCCCAGAAGGAAGAACACTGCGAAAGAGATCATCGCCAAGGGGGAGATCGCCAGTTCGCTCAGGTTCGGTTGTGCCGCCAAGGCGGGCAATCCGACCACTCCGGCCATGATCATCCAGACTGCGATCTGCGTTAGGCCGACCGCACCTACGCCTAAGATTTTTCCCGTCATGAGCTGGGTCGAAGTCGCGGATGAAAGCAGCACCTCCATGACTCGCGAATTCTTCTCTTCCAGCACGGAGCGCATTACAGAAATTCCGTAGAGCAGTACGGCCATGTAGATCAGCATCACCATGACCACAATCTTCAGGAACCGGCCCCTGCCGGCGCTTTTCGTTTCCTTTCCCTCTTCGATCCGGACGGGCTGTACCTTGATTGGCTGCAGGATTTCTTCGACCTGCGCACTCGGCACACCTCTGCTGGAAAGTAGTTGCTGTTGCGTCACCCGGTTGATCGCCGTGCTTAGCCAGGTTCGTTCATGAAAGCCAGCTACTTCGCGGCCATACCATGTGATCTGGTGATTCGCGATGGCATCGTCTGTAAGCCAAATGAAGCCATTGATGCTGCGGGCGCTCAGTTTCTCGCGCAAGGCATTACGCTCGGCCTCGGTAGGATTCGCATCGATCTCGAGCGTGTACAGATCCTTGGTCTCTTGTTTGGCTTCGGGGTTGGATTGATCTTCATCCTCGACAACCGGCGACGCCAAAAGCTCCTTGCGAATCGTCTCACCGAATTGCTGATTCGAAGTCACGATCACCACATGTTCGGGACCCTGACCCATGTTCGCGAACTTCATCGGCAACACCATCAAAACGGTGACGATGGCGGGCGCCAGGATTGTCAGAACCAGAAACGTCCGGGTACGGACGCGCTGTAGATATTCCCGCTGAATGACCAGCCATGTATTACGCATTTGATTTACCTACTGCGTCGATAAAGATTTCTTCCAATGACGGCTCCATGACTTCGAATTTATCAAGACGCGCACTGGCACATGCCAGGCGCAGCAGGTCTTGTGAATCAGCGCCGGCAGCGAGGCGTACTTCCACATAGTTGCCGTAGTCGTTGAACGACTGCACGAGCCGGGGCTCTTGCAGGAAACGCGCCTCGCCCTCGTACCGGATCTGAACGTTGGTGCGCCCGTATTTCGCTTTGACTTGATTCAGGTCGCCTTCAATCACGATCTTGCCGTGGTTGATCAGGCAAATCGATTGGCAAAGACGTTCGGCCTGGTCCATGCGATGAGTCGAGAGGAGGATCGTCTTACCGGTCTTAGCCAGTTCCAGCAGCGCATCCTTGAGCCCGACGGCGTTCGCGGGATCGAGCCCGGAGAACGGCTCGTCCATAATGATCAGCTTTGGATCATGAAGAACGGCGCCGATGAATTGGACTTTCTGCTGCATGCCTTTGGAAAGTTCTTCGACCTTCTTGTCTGTCCATGCGGTGAGCTCAAAACGTTCGCACCAGGTGCGAGCCCGCTTGCGAGCCTCGGCCCTGCTCAAGCCCTTGAGTTGGGCCAGGAAAACGAGGTGCTCGAGAACTTTCATTTTCTTGTAGAGTCCGCGCTCTTCGGGCAAATAGCCGAACTGGTCCATATGCGCGCGGCTCAGAGGCTGGCCAAAAACTGAGATGGAGCCTGAGTCGGGCATGGTGATGCCCATGATCATCCGGATCGTACTCGTTTTGCCTGCACCATTAGGGCCAAGCAATCCGTAGATTCCGCCCGGCTGGATGCGCAGTGAGAGATCCGCTACAGCGACAAATTCGTCGTAACACTTCCGCACGTTCTGGAGTTCGACGGTGCTTGACTTGCTGGCGACGACGGCATTGGCCGAGACAGGATAGAGTGGCGCTTGCGTAGAAGGCATGAAACCGCCAGTTGGAGTTAAGAGTCAAACCGGGACAGGGCAATGATAAAGCGGGCACAAGAAATCTGCCATCCGGCTAGGAGTAGCACAAGCCAAGTTCCAGGCCTGATGGTCCGCTCTCCGACTACGCCCGGAATGCGGCGATGTGCGAAGCATCGGGCCACTGAATCCTGGCGAAGCCCGCGCGTTTTAGATCTTTCACCAGCGCGGCTGGGGCCTGTTCCATTCCGCGCTCGGAAAGCACCTGGAAGTGGACTTCGATAAAGAGTGCGCGCACGCCATCGAGAATTCCCTGAAGGCCGCGAAAAACCTCGAGTTCGTATCCTTCGACATCGATTTTGGCCACCGTAGGACGAGGCAAAGATGAGAAGCTGTCGCCGCGTACCACCCTTACCTTCTGTTCGGGTGCTCCCGGGTAAGGAGCAACAGCGATCGAACTGAACTGATTGTCGACAAACATCGACATCTCGCCGGAAACGTCCCCCAATGCCACCTGAAGACATTCCACATTGGAGAGGTGCTTCGATTCGATCTGCTCCCAGTTTGCGAAAATTGGCTCAAAAGCGACCACTTGCCGCGCCACCTTGGAGAACCGTTCGGTGTAAAACCCGATGTTCGCTCCGATATCCCACACGCAATCACCCGGCTGAATGGAAGCAAGGAGAACATCGGCGAATTGGTCCTCATACTCCGGTCGGTGCCAAAGCATCCGGATTTTGTGTGCCAAGCCCGTGAGCTTTGTCTTCCGCAGCAGCTTTCGGGCGAAGGTTGTGAATTCGAGAATCATGGGAGGACTTTCAGAGGTGCGTGAAAATAGAAAACGTAAATTTCAGCCGAAGTGAACGGTTGGCCTTCGGCAAACAATCATAGATCAGTTCATCGCCAATGGGACACTGCCGGCGAAGAATGCATGGAGTCCCGATAGGTTGCTGCAAGGCAACTTGACCCTATGCTGAACGGACCCTAACATCGGTTGGGCTCCATGACATCTTCGATTCTCTCTTCTTTTGCACGCAGATGGCTGCTATTCGCCCTTTGCGGGTTGCTTTCGTTCGGACCAGCAATGGTTTCTCAGGCCGTTAAACCTGCAAAGTCATCTGCTGCTCCCGTGGCGAATTTCACTGACATTGCTGATAAAGCCGGTCTCACGACGCAGAACGTCTTCGGTGGGGTGGACACGAAGAAGTACATCATCGAGACCACCGGGAATGGCGTCGCGGTCTTCGATTACGACAATGACGGCTGGCCGGACATCTTTCTCGTGAACGGAACGAAGCTCGAAGGTTTCCCTGCCGGCAAAGGACCGACAAACCGGCTGTATCACAACAACCACGATGGCACCTTCACCGATGTGACGACGAAGGTGGGGCTCAATGCTACTGGATGGGGCCAAGGAGTTTGCGTTGGCGACTACGACAACGATGGATGGGAAGACCTCTACGTCACCTACTACGGAAGAAATAGGCTTTATCACAATAATCACGGCGTCTTTACCGAGGTCGCGGAGAAGGCAGGTGTCGCGGGCTCAGGAAAAGCCTGGGGCACGGGTTGCGCCTTCGTCGACTATGACCGTGACGGGCATCTCGACCTTCTCGTTACCAACTATGTTGACTTCGATCTATCAACTGCTCCCGCTCCCGGTGAGCGTCCGACCTGTATCTGGAAAGGCGTGCCCGTCATGTGTGGGCCGCGTGGGCTCGCTGGTGCGAAGAACATCCTCTACCACAATCGAGGCGATGGAACTTTCGAAGATGTGACGACGAAGGCACACATCGACAAGACAGATGGGCACTATTGTTTCAGCGTTTCGACCTTTGATTTCGATGAAGACGGCTGGCCCGACATCTACGTGGCGTGTGACAGCACGCCCAGCATTCTGTACCGAAACAACCACGATGGGACCTTCACCGACGTAGCCGTAACTGCCGGGGCCGCCTTTAACGAGGACGGACGGGAACAGGCCGGCATGGGATCGACCATTGGCGACTACAACGGCGATGGTCATCTCGATATTTTTAAGACAAATTTCTCGGACGATACATCCACGCTGTACAAGAATTTGGGCGACGGAACTTTTTCCGACGCTACCACCGCGGCGGGGCTGGGGCTTTACACGCAATATCTCGGCTGGGGAACGATGTTTCTCGACATTGACAATGACGGCTGGCCCGATCTCTTGCTAGTCAATGGGCACGTTTATCCGGAAGTGGATAGCCAGCATCTCGGCAGCAGCTACAAGGAGCCGAGAATCCTTTTCCATAGCAACGGTGACGGGACATACAGCGACATCTCCGCTTCAGCGGGAGTGGCGATCACAACACTCGCCTCGTCGCGCGGCCTGGCTGTCGGAGATCTATGGAACGACGGCAGAATGTCGGCCGTGATCAACAACATGAACGCTGCGCCGAGCCTCCTGGTGAATCAAGTCAAGAATTCGAATCACTGGATCGCCATTCATGCGGTTGGAACGAAATCGAATCGAGATGGCATTGGTGCGCGGATTTCGGTGAAGACTGCTGCGAGACTTCTGGTGGACGAAGTGCGAAGCGGCTCGAGCTACATTTCAAACAGCGATATGCGGGTCCATTTCGGACTGGGCTCTGCAGAAAAGGTGGAGTGGGTCGAGATTCGATGGCCTAGCGGGCTCGACGAGCGGTTTACCCAGGTCCCTGTAGATCATATCGATACACTGACCGAAGGTTCGGGTGCTCCAGTTGCGGGAGATGCAAGGAAGGGAAAGTAGGGCTTATTTCGCGGTCTTGACAATCTTGGGGAACTGCATCGTGCGAGAGATCCCTACGCCCTCTTTGACATAGATCAACTGGTTCACTTTGATATCTTTGAGGGCGTCAATTTGTCCGCTGGGCCAGCGGACCTCGATCAAGTCCACTTTCTCGGCTTTGCCCAATCCAAAGTGGACGCGCAGATCGTTCTGCGAGAAGTATCCTCCGCCGCTTCGGACTTCGTCGATTTGTGAATGTGGCTTCGATTCACCGGGAAGGTGCGTTACGCAGGTGAGCCGCGCGCCGATTCCACTTCGATTTGATTTGGTTCCGATAGTTCGAATCTTGATCCAGTTGTGATCGAGCTTCGAGTCGCAGCGCAGAAGTTGCGGGTAGTCGTTGACACAGTTGACGACCACATCGAGGTCGCCATCATTGTCGAAGTCGCCAAAGGCTGCGCCGCGCGAGGCGCTTGGATCGGAGATCCCGGGACCAACTTGAAAAGAAACATCCGCAAAGTGTCCGTTTCGCAGATTCTGGTAGACGAGCTTTCGTTGCGCGTACGCGGCTTCTGTTTTTAGTTGCTCGACTTCCGGATAGACGTGGCCGTTGCAGATCAGGATGTCAGGCCACCCGTCGTTGTCCATGTCAAAGAAGCCACAACCCCAGCCGAGGAATTGCGTATGTGCGCCGAGTCCAGCGGTGAACGTCGAGTCTTCGAAACTCGCGCCGCCCAGGTTGTGATACAGAGAGGGTGTATCGCCCGCAAAATTGGTTTTGACGATGTCGAGATTGCCGTCCATGTCGTAGTCGGCTGCAGAAACACCCATGCCTGCTTGCGGTTTGCCGTCGGGGCTGAGAGCGCAACCCGCTTCGACGGCGATGTCCTGAAATTTACCGTTCTTCTTGTTCTGATAGAGAGCGCTCGCCGTGGAGTCGTCGGCGACATAGATATCCGGCCAACCGTCGTTGTCGAAATCTGCGGTGAGAACTCCAAGGCCATACGTACCATTGGCGCCGAGAATGCCGGCTTTCTCCGAGACATCGGTAAAGGTTCCATCGCCATTATTGTGATACAGGATATTTTTTCCGCCTTGTAGACCCGGCGGGCCGCAGGCAACCATCACGCTTTTGTACAAACATGGGCCGGACTCGGGCACCGGAGCCGTGGCGAGATCCATGTCGATATAGTTCGCCACGAACAGGTCCAGTTTGCCATCGCGGTCATAGTCCACGAAGGCGCACCCCGTATTCCAGCGCTTGCCAGTGCCAGCGACGCCGGCCTTTTCGCTGACATCCGTGAACGTACCGTCACCGTTGTTGTGATAGAGAACGTTCTTGCCGAAGTAGGTGACGAAGAGGTCATCCCAGCCATCGTTGTCGTAGTCGCCGATGCAGCAGCCTTGTCCCCACCCGGAGTGGGCGACGCCTGCCTTCAGTGTCACATCTGTGAAGGTGCCGTCTCGGTTGTTACGGAAGAGATGCGAAGTGGGCTCGCTGCCAGCAGGAAAACCCTCGAGACGCGTGCCGTTCACGAGGAAGATGTCGAGCCAACCATCGTTGTCGTAGTCGTAGAACGCGACGCCGCAGCCGGTCGTTTCAAGCAAGTATTTGTTTTTGTGTTCGCCGCCGAAGATTGTCTTGATGTTCAGCCCAGACTCGCGGCCCACGTTGATAAAACTGATGCCGAGATCGGATGTCGGCTGGGTTTCCTTCGCAGGATCCGCCTTCTGCTGCGCGCGCATCCATCGCGGCCGAGCGAGTTCAAGTACACTTTCAAAAGCGAGCACGAGGGCGGTTCGGCTAAGTGATTTTAGAAAGACGCGGCGTGAAGGGAACAAGAGGTTGCTACCTGGCTCGGTCGGCTCGTGCGAGAATCCGCCTCTCCCTCTTATATTCAGGGAGCCGTTACTTTGCAAGCTTGGCGGCCCACTACCGATACCTTGAAAAGTCCTATGAACTCTGACCGTTTCCTGCATTCGCTTCGTCGATTGTTCCTGCTGGGTCTACTTATTGCATGCTTCTCCGCCTCCGAACGCAGTTTCGTGAATGCTCAGGAAGCCCAGCATTCGCCTGAACTGACACGGACCGTTCGTACGTGGGAGTTTCTTCCGGTGGTCGGTTCGCGTGCGGGTCTGTTCGGCGACGAAACCGGTCGTTTCGAGGCGTGGGTGTATCCGCTGAAGATCTTTCGCGGATTTCACCTCACGTTTCATGTGGGTGATCGTGCCGTGCCTGCCGAATCCCTCTCACGAACTCTCACAGTGCATCCGGAGTCAGCTTCGATTCTGTACGCGGGAGATTCGTTTCGCGTTCGCGAGACGCTTTTCGTCCCGGTGAATGCGACGGCGGCGATCGTTTTGCTGGATGTGGAAACCGAATCTCCGCTGGAGATTGAAGCTGCCTTCACGCCGGATTTCCAATTGGAATGGCCAGCGGCTCTGGGTGGAACCTATGTCAATTGGGACGCCAAGGAGCATGCGTTCGCCTTCGGCGAAGAGACCCACAAGTTTGTGGCCCTGGTTGGATCGCCTACCGCGACTGATGCTCACCTTGCCTATGAGACGAACTATTCGTCGTCTGATGAGAATTCGATGCGGCTCGGAGTTACGCAAAAAGGCAAAGAAAGAAAAGCGATTGTGCTGGCGGCATCGGTCGCGGGCGTCGACGATGCCATCAAGAACTACGATCACCTCGCTGCGTCATACAACGACTCAGAACGGGAGGCGGCGGATTACTATCGCGCGTATCTCGACAGGACCGTAAGCCTCGAATTGCCCGATTCCAGCCTACAGCAAGCGTACGACTGGGCGCGAATCAGCACGATCCAGGGCTTGGTAACGAATCCTTATCTCGGGACTGGTGTTGTTGCCGGATATCGGACTTCGGGCGCCGGACAGCGGCCGGGGTTCGCCTGGTTTTTTGGACGCGATTCGATGTGGACGTCATTTGCCTTGAATGCGGAAGGCGATTACGCTACCACGCGCACCGCCATCGAGTTCATCTGCAAATATCAGCGGCAGGATGGGAAGGTTCCACACGAGATCTCGCAGAGCGCGAGTTTGGTGCCGTGGTTCAAGGACTATCCGTACCCATACGTTTCCGCCGATGCGACTCCGCTGCTGATTATCGCGGTGGATGACTATGTCCGGCAAAGTGGAAACGTGACCTTTGCCAGAGACAAATGGGACAACGTCTGGCGTGCCTATCAGTTCATGAAATCGACCTACGATGCACAAGGACTGGCCAAGAATCTGGGCGTCGGACATGGCTGGGTAGAAGGCGGGCCGCTCCTGCCGGTAAAGAATGAATACTATCAGGCCGGTCTCGCCGTAGAAGCGTTGCATGCTTTGTCTGATATTGCCCACATGGTGGGAAAAGACGACGTCAGCAAGCAACTCGCGAGTGAATTCGATCATGCGCGGCCGGTTCTGGAGCAGGCGTTCTGGTCCCCGGACATCAATAGTTATTCTTTTGCGCAAAAGCCAGATGGCCAGCGTTCCGACGAAGCGAGCGTTTTGACGACGGTGCCAATGTGGTTTGGTTTGTCAGACGAGAATCACGCGGAAGCAACCATCTCTCGCATCGCGGAGGAAGACCATCAGACCGATTGGGGCATGCGCATCATCTCGGATCGTTCGAAGGTGTATGACGGCTCGGGATATCACTATGGCTCGGTGTGGCCGCTATTCACAGGTTGGGCATCGGTCGCTGAGTACCGTTACCACCGGGAATTTCCGGCGTACCTTAACCTTCGGTCGAATGCTCTCCTCGGATTCGACGGTGCGCTGGGGCACTTCAGCGAAGTGCTCTCGGGCGATTACAACCAGTCGTTCTCGACAAGTTCTCCGCATCAGATATGGTCGGCGGCGATGGTCATCAGTCCGATCTTGCGCGGGATGTTCGGTTTGGAGACCGATGCAGAGAAACATCAGATTACGCTCGCTCCACACATTCCGGCGGATTGGACTTCCTTCGCGATTCGCAACGTTCAAGTTTCAGGCAATAAAGTCAGCTTCCAATACCGGAAGACGGCGGATTCGATGACCCTCGAAATCAAGCGCAGTGGCAGCGGCGAGTGCTGGGTCGATTTCTCTCCTGCTTTTAGTCTGCGGACTCAGGTGATCAGCGTGGAGATGAACGGGCACAAGGTCGCCTTCAAAATGCTGCCCAACCACTATGACCAGCACCTGGGCGTGCGCGTGAAACTGGAGGGATCGTCTGACACGCTCGTCATTCGAACGAAAAACGACTTCGGCTTGGCGCTCTCGAGCCAGTTGCCGCCTCTTGGCAGTGGAAGCCAGGGCCTGCGCGTAGTGTCGCAAGAATGGAATGCGTCGAAAGATCAACTGTCTCTGAACGTGTCGGGGTTGCCGGGACACACATACGAATTGACTGTATGGAATCCAAGCCAGGTTTTATCGGTGGAAAGCGGGACAATCAGCAAAATGGGCAAACTAGAAATCCGAATGCCTGACGGTAACTCTGACATGTATGTTGCGAAGAAAGTCGTGTTGCACTTCGCGCGATGAATCGCTGTACCGGGCAAGCGCTCATCAGAAGCGCTACACTGCGGTAGAGGATGCACGAACTCTCGATTGCAATGGGAATCGTGGAAGCTGCCCTGGACGAAGCGCAAAAGCGTAGCGTCCATGTGAGCGCCGTCCATCTCAGGTTGGGCGCATTGTCGGGAGTCGTCAAGGACGCGTTGCTGTTCTCCTACGAGGTGGCGTGCCAGGATACGGTGCTTCAAGGTTCGCGCCTGATGGTGGAGGATGTTCCGGTAGTGATCTTTTGCTCGACCTGTGAGAAAGAGCAAACACTCGAGTCCGTGCAATCGTTCGCGTGTCCCGTGTGCGGCACTCCGACAATGAACATCCTGAAAGGAAAGGAACTGGAAGTATTCGCGCTGGAGGTTGACGAATGAGCGAGCCCCGCCTGGTCGAGGTGCGACGAAATGTTCTGAAGCAGAATGACGTGATCGCCCGAGCTCTGCGCGAAAGGTTTCGTGGGGCTGGAGTATTCGTGGTGAGCCTCGTATCGAGCCCCGGTTCCGGCAAGACGACGTTCCTGGAAAAGACCCTCACCCTGTTGCAGCCGCAATATCGAGTGGCAGCGCTCGTTGGCGATCTCGCCACGGAAAATGACGCTGTGAGGTTGGCGCGCAGCAAGGCGCCCGTCAAGCAAATCACAACGGGGACCCTTTGCCATCTGGAAGCTGCGATGGTGCAGAACGCGCTCGACGGCTGGGATCTGCAGCAGATGGATTTTCTCTTTATCGAGAATGTGGGGAATCTAGTCTGTCCCTCTTCTTACGACCTGGGAGAAGATTTGCGTCTCGTGTTGATGTCGGTCACGGAGGGCGAGGACAAGCCGTTGAAGTATCCGACGATCTTCAATAGCGCAGACGTGGCGGTGATTACGAAGAATGAACTCGCGGCCGCAGTGGAATTCGACTGGGAAGCAGCGCGGAAGAGCATCGAATCGGTGCGGCCCGGTATGAAGATCTTCCGTCTGTCGGCAAAGACGGGAGAAGGCATGCCGGCGTATCTGGAGTTTCTCGCGCAAGAGTTAAAAGGTCGGCGCAAAACTGTGCAAGCGTAGGGTGAAGTCAGCCACGCTGCACCTGTGCCAGTGCCATCAGGGTCCGAATCACGTAAGTGATCAGTAAGGCAATCACACATGCCAGAACCACTGGGCGATAGGTAGTTTCCAGCAGGTCAGCTAATACCCCCGAAACAAAAATGAATAGAAATGGCACTGCGGCTAGAAGAAAGCCTGCGCCCGCGAGATGTGGATTCGCCATGCCCAAGGCGATAAAGAGGACACCAACGAGCAGAGGCGCAGTGTTGCCGAAGTATCTTGTACGGGGCCACACGGAATAGGTCACGATGGCTGCCGGCAACGCGAGCATCAGGGCGGGGCAGGACCGTCCGATCTGCACCGCGACCTGCTTGTAGACGCCGAGCACTGTAAAGCCGCGCCAGGTTTCTCCCCAGAACAGCGCGTGTCGCAGGCTATCTGTGAATGCTTGCGTGTGAAAGAAGTAGAACGCCAGAAAAAGAATGAAGCTAACGATGCAGGCAGCGAGCCAGATTACGGTACCCGCGCCCCGCCTCACGGGGGCGACATAGAGAAGGAAGGCGAGAGCCATCGGGATCAGGACGATGAGCGAAAACTGGGATCCGATTGCAATCGCAAGGGCGACTCCGAGTAAAACGATTCGTCGCCAGTTCCACAAAATCACTTCGCGCGGAGCGTACAGCGTATGCGCTACGGCGATTGCGGTGAAGATGGTGCCGAAGGCACCCCAGGCCGCGACAATCTCGGGCTCTGTGTGCCACGCCGCGCTTGCCTGAATCAGGGACGGCGAGAAACAGTAGAAGGTCAGGGCGATGAAG
>Ga0335079_10004195_pt1 | contig 16571 bp, 19 predicted proteins | sample Lox_Sample_33_FD_206719 | JGI IMG/M metagenome (GOLD analysis project Ga0335079, IMG submission 206719) | Soil microbial communities from Loxahatchee National Wildlife Refuge, Florida, United States - Lox_Sample_3.3 | ecosystem: Environmental > Terrestrial > Soil > Wetlands | place: USA... | reverse complement strand
AAATTCCTGTATTTCCCCGACGAGAGTCACTGGGTGCTGCACCCGCGCAATCGCCGGCTGTGGTGGGGAACGGTGCTCGACTGGCTCGATCAGTACCTGCGGCCCACGGCGACGGCTGGAGGGCGGTAGTCGCGGTAGTCAAGGAGAGGCCGTGGCACGTGGCGCCCGCGCCCGGCCCCACGTGCGACGGCCTCCCAACCGTGCCACAGCCTGACGACGACGTGACTCGATCTACCGCCCCTTCGGCCACACATTGTTCTCCCGCCGCACGTCCGGAATGCGGTTGTCGGGGTCCACTTCGACCTTGGTCACGTCATCCGGATACTGCTGCACGTACACGTAGCGATTCCCCTGCATCCAGACCTCGACTGGTAGACGCACGCGAGTCGTCGAGCGGTCCGCGAACGTGATCCGCAGGTCGACGGGGAGCGGAAGTTCGCCCAGGCTGGATAGGAAAATGCCCGTGAACGTCACCCCACTCGAATCCTTGAGCGTGCTGATCGAGTCGACGGCCTGATCCACGACATCCGTGCGGTAGAACCAGCCACGCCAGAACCAGGACAAGTCTTCGCCCAGTCCGTCTTCCATGGTGCGGAAGAAGTCTGCGGGCGTGGGATGCTTGAAGGCCCAGCGGCGGATGTACTCGCGGAAGGCGGCGTCGAATCGCGTGGTGTCGTCGATGACGTACTGGCGCAGCAGATACAAGCCCGTGGCTGGCTTGTTGTATTCGACCTGGCCCAAGAGCCGCGGGGCCACTCGGTCTGCCGGGAGCATGGGCGGCTGGTCGAGCCCGAGCGATGCAAACCGCGCCCATTGCACCGCCGCCCCGCGCCCCTGCGGCACCGAGTCGTGATAAAACGCCATCTCCGAGTAGATATTGATGAACGTGTTGAATCCCTCGTCCATCCACGCATACAGCCGCTCGTTCGATCCGACCGTCATCGGGAACCACTGATGTCCCAGCTCGTGAGTCTCGACCTGGAATAGCCCGCGCCCGCCAGAGCGATCCTCGCAGAACACGATCATCGGGTATTCCATGCCGCCCACCGGGCCGCCCACATTCGTCGCGACCGGGTAGGGGTAGTGGAACCATTTCTCCGAGTAGTGCTGGATCGAATGACGGGCGTAGACCGTCGAGTTCTGCCAGTCCGAGTTGGCCTCGATCGGGTACGCCGACTGCACGAGAATTCCATCCCATCCCGCAGCATCCCAGACGAAATTCGGCGCCGCGGCCCAGGCCACGTCGCGCACGTTCTTCGCCTCGAAATGCCACGTCAACGAAGGTGTCTTTCCCGCGGGCCGGGTCGACGTATTCCCGACCTCTTTCTGTCCGATGATCGCGACTGTCCGATCGGACTTGAGCGCCTGGGCCAGCCGGTCGCGCTGCGTCGGCGTCAACACGTCGGCGGGATTGAGCAATGTCCCGGTCGCGACCACGATGAAGCTGCGTGGAACGGTGACCTCGAAATCGAAATCGCCGTACTCGAGGTAAAACTCGCCCTGGCCGAGATACTGCTCGGTGTTCCAGCCCCGTACATCGTCGTAGACGGCCATACGGGGGTACCACTGCGCCATCTCGTACTCCCAACCTTCCGCGTATAGCTCTCTTCCCATCCGGTCGGAGCCATGTTCGGGTATCTGGAAATGATAGACGACGCTGAATTCCACGGTGCCTTTGGGATTCAGCGGGCGGTCCAGATCGACACGCATGAGCGTGCCGTCCACCGTCATTTTCAGCGGCGTTTGCTTTTCCGCTGGCCCGCTCGTCTTCTTCTCGGCCCGCTGCACCGCGGAGAATTCGTCGATCGTGTACCCGCCCACAAATCCGCCGCCCGCGAATCTGGCGCCCGGTGGCGCCAGGAAGCCCGCCCGGCTGTCCGCGCGATAGATGTTCTGGTCGAGCTGCACCCACACGTATCGCAGGGTATCCGGAGAGTTGTTGGTGTAGCGTATGGTTTCGCGGCCCGAGAGCGTCTGCGTCCCGGTATCGAGCGTCGCGCGGATGACGTAATCCGCTCGCTGCTGCCAGTACACGGGGCCAGGCATGCCCGAGCCCGTGCGGATCATGGTCGGTGTGGGAAGCGTGAGCCGCCGGAACGGCGACGTGTCGCCCACCTGCGGCGGGAGCGACGGAAGCGGCGTCTGGGGCGGTCGCTGTTGCTGCTGCAACAGCGTGGCTGCGAGCACGAAAGCGAGCATGCAGGGCGGTCCTCGAGTTACGAAACGGAGCCGCGGCGGTCAGACTTCCGCGGCGCGAACGGGAGCTTCTCCTTCGGTCAGATATCCACCGGCGACTCCGCCCACAACGAGCGCGAGCCCGAGCCATCCCACAGCGGTGAGCTGCTGGGAGAAGAGCAACAAGGCGAGTATCGAGCCCACCACTGGCTCAACGGTCGCCGCCACGGCAGTCGGCGCCGCGTCGATCCGGCGCAGCGCGGCAAAGAAAAGAATGTTCGCGCCCAAAACGGGACCGATGGCGAGCGCCGCGATGTACAGCCAGGCCCCGGGCGTGGGCGGCATGATGGGTGGCTGACCCGCGAGCGGCAGGATGATCCCCAGAATGAGCGTGCCTCCGGCGATCTCGAGCAGCAGGACACGCTGCGCTCCATACCGCGGCACCGACCAGCGGCCCAGCAGCGTGCTGCCCGCATACGACAGCGCCGCGAACAGCCCCCCCGCGATACCGGCAATGAGACTGGGCATGGCAACGGTGGTGACCCCTGAACCATGACTGCCGCCGCGCACGGTCAACGCCGCGCCGGCCATGACCACGACGGCGAGCAGCAAGCGAGTGCGGGTGAGCGTCTCGCCGAGCAGCGGTTTCGCCAACAGCGCGACGATCACGGGGGCGGTATAGAGCAGCGCCGCCGCTCCGGCCACGCCCGTGCCCGCGATGCCGAACTGATACGCCACCTCGAACAGCGCGACCAGCGCGCCTCCCCCGAGCCCGACGACCAGCAATCCACGGCGGTCGATCCGAAAGAACCCTGGACGTGTCATTCCATAGGCGATGAGCGCGAGCGAGCCCACGAGAATACGCCAGAATCCAATCCCGGTGAGGGAAGCACCTTCCTTATACAGGGCGGTGCTCAAGGGGCCGGTGGTGCCCCAGACCGCACCGGCAGCCAACGCGAATCCGTACCCGGCGATTCGCGTTGCGCGTGCCTCGCGATCGCGGCCAGCCACGGTCGTGGTCGACTCCACCTTACACGAGCTCGCCGCGCAGCACGGTAACCGCCTGACCACCGAGCAGCACGCGGTCTCCGGCGAGCCGCACGCGGACCGTGCCACCACGCGCGGACGCCTGATATCCCACGAGCTCCACCCGGCCCAGCCGTTCGGCCCAAAACGGCGCGAGCGCACAGTGTGCCGAGCCGGTGACCGGATCCTCGTTCACCCCCACTTGCGGCGCGAAGAAACGGGAGACGAAGTCGTACCCCGGCGCACTCCCCCGGCTCGTGACCATGACTCCACGCGCCTCGACGCGCGCGAGCGCGCCATAGTCCGGCTGTACGGCCCGTACCTGCGCCTCGTCGTCCAGCTCGAGCAGGTAATCGAATCGCGTGCGCGCCACCGTGCGCGGGCGAACTCCGAGTGCCTCGAGCAGGCCCGCGGGGGTGGGCGCCGGTTGCGCCGGCGTGGCCGGAAAATCAAGCTCGATCCACGAGTCGAGTCGCCGCGCGCTCAACGTGCCGCTCTTGGTATGAAACTGCGCGGTTGCGTCGCCGCGCAGATGTTCGTCCTGCCACAGCACGTGGGCACTGGCGAGCGTCGCGTGGCCGCACAGCGCCACCTCGGCGGCCGGAGTGAACCAGCGCAGTCGATATCCGGAATTTTCGGGATGCAGAAACGCCGTCTCCGACAGGTTCATTTCCTTGGCGACGTCCTGCATCCAGCGCTCCTCCCGCGCGGCGGGGAGCACACACACCGCCGCCGGATTCCCGGCAAATGGCCGGTCGGTGAACGCATCGACGTGTACGATCGGGACGCGCGTAGGAGACACGCGCCTAAGTTAGCCGCTTTGCCACCGTTTTGAGGAGCAGCGATGCCGCAATGCCCAATCCGAGTGATGCAATGAGCACCCATGCCGCGTAATGCTCCACCCGCGCGAATGCGGCACTCGCGGCCGTGCCAAAACCGTATCCGCACCATGTGAACAGCAGCGACCAACCGAGTGCCGTGGCGAGGTTGTACCGGAAGAAGCGCGGGCGTTCGATTCCCGACGCACCGCATAGAATCGGCAGGGGGAGCCTGATTCCATAAGCGAATCGCATCGACACCATGAGTGCGGCCGCATGGTCGCGCACCATGGCCTCGGCGTGCGCGAGTCGTGCCGCTAACGCCGGAGAGCGTGGGACCAGCCGCCGGCCGTACCGACGGCCGAGCTCGAAATAGAGTTGGTGGCCCAGCGTGGCGGGGATGGCCGCGAGCAGCCAGGGGATCCACCACGGCCAATACCCCAGCGCGGCGAGCGATCCCGCGACGATGACCGCCGCCTCTCCCTGGAGCAGCGCCCAGAGGAAGAGCGCGGGTCCACCATAGCTGTGGACGATCGCGGTGAGATCCATGCGATCACCCGCGAGGGGCAGCTCCTTCGAAGCTAGGAGGCGGCCGCCTTCGGGACGGCGCCGAAGCGGCGTTCGCGTGCCTGGAATTCCGCCACCGCCTGGGCGAGATCCGGGGGTCCGAACTCGGGCCACATCCGTTCGGTGAAGTACAGCTCGGCATAGGCGCACTCCCACAGCAGGAAGTCGCTGAGCCGTTGCTCGCCCCCGGTACGGATGAGCAGGTCGACGTCGGGGAGCAGCCGTCCGGCCGCGATCGACTCGCGCGACGAGTAATCGATGGCGAGACGGAAGTGCAGTTTGCGACCGCCCGCTGTTGCCGATTCGGCCGCGACGATCGCCGCGACGAGCGGGGCGGGCAAGCGGTCGCGCCGACCGACCACCTCGAGCCGCACCCCATTGGCCTGGAGCCGCGGTGTCTCGATCCGCAGATGACGCGCGAGCAGGCGCATCAGGGCCGAGACCTCGGTCGGCGGGCGTTTCCAGTTGTCCGCGGAGAACGCGAACAACGTCAGGGCGCCTACACTCATATCGGGCGACGCTTCGACGATCGGCCGCACCCGCTGCGCCCCGGCGCGATGACCGGCAGTGCGCGGCAATCCGCGCCGGGTCGCCCAGCGGCCGTTGCCATCCATGACGATGGCGACATGAATCAAGCGGGAGGCGGTCACGCGGACCCCTCGCGCGTAACCCGAATCAACGCTTCCATGTGGTTCAAATACTCCAGAAGGACGCGGCGTCCGGTTTGCGTGAGGCGGAAGGCGGTTTTGGGGACGCGGCCGGCGAAGGATTTGGTGCACTTGATGTACTGGGCGTCTTCGAGCTTGCGCGCGTGCACGCTCAGATTCCCGTCGGTGGTATGCAGCAGTTGCTTGAGCTCGTTGAACGTGAGGCTGTCGTTCACGGCCAGCGCGCTCACAATGCCCAGCCTGATGCGCTCATGGATGAGGCGGTCGAGCCGCGCTGCCTCGGGAGCGGGATGAGGAGCGGCGTGTGACGCACTCGGGCCATTTCGCTGAGCGCGTTCGGGCCGGCGAGCGGTGTTGGACTTAGCCACCGTACTTCCGAGCGATGATCGCGCCGAATACCAGGTGCAGCCCGCCGAAGCCCGCCGCCATGCACCAGTTGCCCCAGGCGGCCGGGCCGAACAACGCCACGGCCCCGAGCAGCATGAAGCACAATCCCATCACGGGGACGACCCGCACCGAAAAGGCACCGGCCGTTGCGACCCCCGCGCCGTACATCATGAGCCAGGTCGCGGGGAGCGCCTGCCATACGCCGGCACGATACAGGGCGATCGTGAGCAGTCCGGCGGCGGCCATGGGCGGGAGAAAGCTCAAGCCAAAGCGCCGCGCCGGTCCCGAGAGAATGGGATCGTTCGCCGCGTGCGCTTTGCGCGCCAGCGCCCATCCGCCGATCACGAGGGCGACAACGGCTTCGGCGAGCCAGATCACGAGCCACAGCTCGACATTGCTTTGCCGCGCAGCCATGAGCGCCGCAATCACGGCCGTGCAGCCAACCCACACCTGGCCCCATCCCGGCACCGCCGTGAACGCGCCCGCCCGCTCCATCGTTTCGCGGATGAAGCGGAGGTTGTCCATCGCGCGGTCGTGCAGCGCGGGAGCGTCGGCCGGCGGCCGCACGGCGCGGCGTGAGAATGTCATGGCCACAGCCTAGTCATCAGGGGAATTTGTGTCAAGTACTTTGTGCAAAAAAGCGGATTAACTCCCGGCCGGACCCGGTCGCCGGAACACACGCACCTTCAAGCTGCGCGCCAGAACACCCAGCCCGCCGCCATCCCCCGCGCGCCGGGGGACCGCACGATAAATCCCGAGCACCAGAATCCACGTGAGCCAACTCACACGCTCGGGCCACGTGAGCCCGCGGAACATGAGCCACGCCTGGTCGTACCCGGCCGTCCAGACTTGCCGATCCGACTGGAGCAGCGCGATGGGACGGGCGACCACGCGGTTGGCCGTGAAGCCATGGGCGCTGGGCTTGGCGAGGTTCCAGACGCAGGTGGCCTTGCCCCAGCCGTGATTGTCGCTCCCTCCGGTGAGCAGCAGATTGTGTGCCCTCGCGAGCGCTACCACCCGCGCCCGCGCATCGGGCGGAAACACGATGGCCTTGGGCGCGCAATTGACGATCTCGAAGCCATCGATCCCGGCGCGCACGAACGCGTCGAGGTCGTTCCAGTGCGCGCGCCAGTATTCCGGGATCGAGGCGATCGCGAGCGCCCCTTGCTTGTGAAGCTCGGGAAACAGCGCGAGCAGCGCCGCAAGATCGCGAGTGTAGCGCCCGGGATCGATCGGCGCGGTTTCGCCGAGCGCCAGGAGATGCTGGCCGTCCACGCTCCATTCCGCGCCCGGCAGGAGCGCAATCGGCTGGTCGTCAGTCGTCCCCTGGAACACGCGGTTGTGATCGGTGACATACGACGCCTCGAAGCCCTGCATCGCATGCCAGCGCGCGAGGTCACTCACGGTCCAGTCACGGCGGCCATCGTGCGAGTCTCGGGTGTGCGCGTGATAGTCGATTACGGTCAGCGTGGGGTCGTCGACCGTGAGACGCGGGATCGGCCGAGGGAGAAAAATCGTCGCCACGACCGCCACGATCACGCACAGCACGCCCAGCGTGGCCCGGAGCACCCGCCGGCGCACGCTGCCAGGACGAAGCGCACCCACAAGGGCCAGGACGCCGGCCCAGGTGAAAAGCAGCGCGCGTGCCCGGTCGAGCCCAAGAAACGTCAAGGCATCGAGCACATTGGACACGGGCGCGATCGCCACGTAGCTCGCGGGACGGACCAGGTCCGCGTCAGGAACGAGGGCGCCGCTGGCCGCGTCGAGCAGGGAAGGGAGTGGATTCGTCGCGCTCCAGAGGATGAGCGCGATCACAAGAAACGAGACCGGGTAGCGGCGCAGCAGGCCCACCCGCAGGTTACCAGGGGGTGTACAAAGTGGGACAACAATAATGATTTTGCGCTGGAGGAGGGACTCCCATGCCCACCACGGCGTACCGGTTCGCAACGGGAACGATCCTGACCCTGGCGTCGCTCGCGTGCACGACGGTGCGACCCATCGAGCGTGACCAGCTGGCCGGCGCTCACCCGCCCGCAAGAGTCCGGGTTACGCGCTCCGACTTGACGACGCTCACGCTCGACGCCCCTCACCTCGTTGGCGACACGCTGCAGGGGACCGAGAACGGTGCCACGCACAGTCTCAGGTTCACGGAAGTCGTGAAGCTCGAGGCGCGCGAGCCGTCGGATGCGCGCACCGGGGCATTGGTGGCATCTATTCTGGTGGGCGGGGCGATCGCCACGTATGTCGTGGCGAAAAATCAGGGCGCAGGGCCCGGCGCGAACGTCTGTCCGGTGAACGATTGTCCGTTCGATGCGTTCGCCTGTTGTGGCGTTCCGTGACGTCATTCAGCGACGTCAGTAGCGTGGTCCTCGGACCCCTCGCGCAGCGTTCCGACGCAGACTGGTATCGCGCCAGCGACGGAAAATGGAGCCCCGTCCAGATCGTGCATCATCTGGCGCTGGGCATCGAGCACAGCGGCCGGACGTTCGAGTCGCGCCGCGAACGCGAGCCAATGCGGCGGCGGCCGCGCACGCTGTTTCAGATCTCGGCATATTTCTTCATCACGACCATTGGCTGGTCGCCGCGCAGGCGCGCGCCGCCAGCCACGCTGCCCGCGGTGCAACCCGAGCGAGCGGCGGTCGAACGGCAGTTTCGAGAGGGCGTGGAGCGGTTCGAGCGGCTGACGCGCGAGCTCCTGCCGCGGCGATCCGGCGATCTGTTCGTCAAACATCCCGTGCTCGGAGATCTGACGTTGCCCGAGTGGCTGCAATTTCACACCTGGCACTGCAGCCATCACGCGAGACAAATCCGGGAGCGCCTCGCCGCATGACGCGCAAGAAGGGCGTGAAAATCACCGTCCGCGTTCCCAATCCGGACGCACCGGTCAAGGAGCGATTGAAGACTCCCGCCCACAAAGTCCATCGCTCGAAGCGTGGGTATGAGCGGCACGCAAAGCACCGCCGCGACCCCGGGTCCGAGTAGACCTCCATGGCGCACTATCCCTACTTGATCATTGGTGCCGGCATGACCGCCGACGCGGCTGCCCGCGGGATCCGCGAGCTCGATTCGAGCGGGGCCATCGGCATGATCGGGGCAGACCCGCATCCGCCCTACAACCGGCCGCCACTCTCCAAGGCTCTATGGAAGGGCGAGAAAGAAGACTCGATCTGGCGGGGCGCGCTGCCGGGTGGTGTCACGACGCACCTCGGCCGGACCGTCACGAGTCTCGATCTGGGCGCGAAATCCGTGGCCGACGACAAGGGCACTCAGCACACCTTCGACAAGCTGCTGTTTGCGACTGGGGGCACGCCGCGACGGCTCGCGGTCGCCCCGAGCGATGTCATCTACTATCGCACCTTGAACGATTATCGCCGGCTGCGGGAGCTGACGGCGGCGCGCCGGCGGTTTGTCGTCGTGGGCGGCGGCTTCATCGGCGCCGAAATCGCGGCCGCAATCCGTTTACAGGATCGCGAGGTCGTAATCGTGGCGCCTCAGGAGGGGCTCTGCGGGCTCGTATTTCCCCGCAACCTCGCCAAAGAGACGGCGAGCTACTACGCCGGCAAGGGTGTCGACGTGCGCGTGAAGGAGTCCGTCACCCGCGTGGAGAAGCGGGGTGACGGCTATTCCATTCGCACGTCCAAGGGCACCGAGCTGACGTGTGACGCGGTCGTGGCCGGCCTCGGGATTACCCCGGGGACCGAGTTGGCCGAGCGAGCCGGCCTTCAGGTGGAGAATGGGATCATCGTCGATGAGTTCTGTCGCACGACCAATCCGATCTGCTTCGCCGCGGGCGACGTGGCGAACTTCTTCAATCCCGCTCTGGACACACGCAGGCGCGTAGAGCACGAGGATAACGCCAACATGATGGGCAAGATCGCCGGGCACAACATGGTGCGACCGAGCGAGCCGTACCATCATTTGCCGTTCTTCTATTCCGATCTGTTCGAGCTGGGCTACGAGGCGGTAGGGGATCTGGACGCGCGGCTCGAGACCGTCGCCGACTGGAAGGAGCCGTATCGGGAAGGCGTGATCTACTATCTCGCGCAGGAGCGGGTGCGGGGCGTCCTGTTGTTCAATACCTGGGGGAAGGTGGATGAGGCGAGAGCGTTGATCGCGGACCCCGGGCCGATACGGCGAGAGAGCCTCAAGGGGCGCATCTAGGAGTCGCTATATCCCTCCAAACCACGGATAACCCTGGTCCTCCCAGTATCCGCCCGGTCGCTGGTCGGTGAACGTCATCGACACCAGGTACTTGGTCAGCTTGTAACCCAGTTTGGTCGGCGAGTAGAGGCGCAACGGCGCGCCGTGGTCCGGCCCGAGCATGCGGTCGTTCATGGCATACGCGAGGATCGTCTGCGGATGCATCGCGCTCGCCACATCCCAGCCGTTGGAATAATCCGAGTCGAACGAAACAAAGTTGATGTAGCGCGCGTGCGGCAGCATTTCGGCCCGCTGAGCAATCGTCGACACGGGTACGCCATGCCAGGTTGCGATCGCGCTCCATCCCTCGACGCAGTGGTGCTTCACGGTGTAGGTGATGCCGGGCAGCCGCATCAGGTCGACGAGCGAGAGTGAGAGCGGCGTTCGCACCAGACCGTCCACCCGCAGGCGCCAGGAACCGGGGTTGCGCCACATGGGCACGGTCGGAGAAACGAAATAGCTCGGCAGAGCTGCGCTGCGCTTCCCCGGATCGTACGTGCGCGCGAGCCGCGTGGGAGAGTAGAGAATCTTCTCGCCGATCCAATCGTTCACGCGGCTGATGTCGAGCAGGCGGGGCCGGATGGCGTTGCCCCCATCCCAGCCGCACGCCGCCACGAGCGGCGCCGTTCCACTCGCGGCGGCGAGCTTCAGGAACGCCCGACGGTCAATCATGCGATGGGAACCGCCCGCGATACATCCCGGTCAGCATCGCGCGCAACGACGCCGGATCGACCGCGAACACGAGAATCACATGGACGATCGTGAATGCGACGAAGATCCACACGATCCAGAAATGCCAGTAGCGCGCGGCCTGAAATCCGCCCAACAGCGCGGTGAGCCAGCCGAACTGCAGCGGTTTGTAGATGGCCAAACCGGTGAGGATCGCGGCGCACCCGAGCAGCACGATGCTCGTGTATGCGAGCTTCTGCAGCGGGTTGTGTTTGCCCTGGGGCGGATGGTCCTTCGAGAGCCGCAGGTAATAGCGCATCATGGCCACGGCGCCCCGGGCGTCGCTCGGCCGGAACAGGAGGGCACGCCACTCCCCGCTGGCGGCGAGATACCCGGTATAGGCCAGCCCGATCGCGACCAGCGGCCACATCAACGCGAAGTGCCAGTTCAGCGCCCCCGCGAGCCAACCGCCCAGCCGGCTCCACGCGGGAAACATCTCGCCGTTCAGCGGACTGGGATATGCCGGGGCGCCTCGATTCCCGAACCGCGCATACGCCTCGTAGATTTGCAGGCCGCTCGTAATCATGCCCGCGAGGACGATCACCGTCGCCCAATGAGTGACACGCACAATCCAGTGGTGGCGACGAACCGGAAGCCGGGGCGGGGGATGCGATGTGGACTGCGAGTAGACTACGGCCGGACCCTCGGGCATTCCGCGAATATATTGCGGGTCATGCGACAGGCAATTGCATTGGTTCTCTTAGCGGGCGCGGCGTGTCATTCCCGGAAACTGCCCCAACGTGCGGCCACAGACTCGAGCGCCCGGCCTGCCGCTCCCGCGTTCCCGTTGCGGCGCGACTCGAGCGACACGAGTGGCGACAGGCCGCAGGTCATTTCCGATCCCAGCGTGGTCGTGTTCTGGCTCAAAGGCGTCGACACGCTCTCGTCGGACGATCGCGCGTCGGCGTTCGACGATCTGCGATCGTACACGGCGGAGGTCGCTTCGGTGCTCGCGGACAATGACATCCAGCTCCTCGCAACCCGCTCCGATACGCTCTACATCTCACTCCCCAACAAGCAACGCCGCGCGGTTCTGCTCTCGGGGCTGGACTATCCGTATGGCTACGTGCTGGTCGATCCGGGCGGGCCGGAGCGCATTCTCACCGGTGTGTATTCGGGAGACGATCTGCTGGACGAGCTGCAGGCTTACTTCGACCTGCCGGATGAATCCGACAGCGGCCCGCCACGCTCGACCACCTGAGCTTTCGGATCGCTCACGCGGAACCGTCCGATAATTCGTGATAAGCGCTGCGCCGTCGCGGCGAGCGACCGCCCGTGAGGGGTGTCCGCGTCCACCGGGACGGTGTCGAGCTCCGAGGCGTGGCGCTGGGCGTCACCGAGGGTTTGCGCGGTGGCGTCGATGGTGCGATTGACGGTGGCCGCGAGATACCCGATTTCATCGTGCTCGTCTTCGGCCGCGCGGGCGGTGAGATCGCCGTACTCGACCAATGCCAGCACCTCGCGTGTCGCCCGCAGCCGCGCCACGATGCGCAGCATGGTCGGGACGATCGCGATGGCCACGAACACCAACACCAAGGCTTCCTTTGCGAACATCATCCAGCCCCAGGCCGCCGGATCGAGCGCCGTCACGAGCGCGAAGCTCGACACGCTGAGCACGAGCGCCTCCCAGGCCTCGTAGGGTCCCAGGTAGTACGCCGCCTGGAACGGCGCAATGAGATAGGCCGGAAACACGAGCTCACCGCTCGGCCGGGCGGCGTACGCCACCGCCGAGACCATCGCGGCACCCAGGGCGATATTGGCGTGCGCGTGCCATACGCGGAACGAGTGGTCGCGGGCGACGCGGCCCAGCGTGTAGTTGAGCGCGCCGAACACGACTGCGAAGCTCGCGATGAACCACCAGGGAACCGACGTGAGTCCGGCGAGCCGTGCTCCAATCAGCAATACGAGCCCGCAGCCTACGACGCGCCAGCGCCAGCGCGTGTTGGCGAGGACATACTGCCGCCGTTTCGCGGTAAATTCGTCGGTGAGCGCCTGCGCGAAGGAGGGATGCACGGGTCCTAATCTGTGCAAGGCCGCCTGCCACGGTAGAGGGTCCGCCCTGTGGTCCTGATGGTCATTGTGCTCGGCATCACCGCGCCCGCTCGGTTCGGCGCCGGGGACTCGACCGGGGCGGCCCTGTATCGCGCCTGGTGTTCACAATGCCACGGCGTGGACGCCCGCGGCGTGCCGCAGCGGCAGACTCGTCTGTCCACCCGTCCCGCGAACCTCGCGGATTGCCGCAGGTCCACCGCCGAGACGGAGCGCGGCTGGATCGACGTGGTGCGCGAAGGCGGGGCGGCGTTCGGGCTGTCGCTCGACATGCCCGGGTTCGGCGATGCCGCGACGCCCGAGCAGATCCGGGCGGTGGTGCAGTACATCCGGTCATTGTGCGGGGAGCGGGCCTGGCCGCCCGGGGAGCTGAATTTCCCGCGCACGTTCTTCGCCGAGAAGGCCTATCCCGAAAACGAAGTGGTGGTTACCACGCACGGGAACGAACAGGAGTGGCTGTACGAGCGCCGCTTCGGCCCGCGGTTTCAGATCGAGGCGAGCGTGCGCACGATCTTCGATTCCCTGTCGCAGGCGTTCGGTGGCGCGACTGCGGCGGTCAAATACAACGTCTGGTACTCCAATACGCTGCGCTCGATTGCCAGCGTCGGGATCGAAGCGTCTCCGGACTGGGGGCGGCAGGACGCATGGGAAGTCGAGCCCTACGTGGCGTTCGGCACCAATCCCACCGGCGTGTTCTATGTGCAGGGCGAGTTCGCGGCCTCGTGGGAAGAATCCCAGATCACGGGATTCCCGTACGCCCTGTCCCTGAGTCGCGAAGTGGGGAGGTTCGCGCCGATGGTCGAGATCGGCGGCACGATCGCCCGGTTGGCGGGAGACGAGAGCACGCTTTCGATCGTGCCACAGCTCTGGTTCCGGCTCTCGCGCCTGGGACACGTAGCCGGCTCGGTGGGGGTGGATTTCCCGATGCAGGAGCCGCGGAGCCCGCTGTTGGTCGCGTTTCTCCTGTGGGATTACGCGGACGCCGGATTATTTCGAGGGTGGTAACCAGGGGGGAAGCGGGAAACGGGAAGCGGGAAGGGGGACGGGGGAAGGGGCAAGGGTAAACGGGCGCACGACATCACGGGTGCACAGTGATCTGGCGGGTCACGGCTCCATCACGACGTGAGCAAAAAGTGTCGACTCATTCAATAATCATATCCCATTCCCATGGTGAATCCCCAGGGTGCTCGCGGATCGCCTGAACCTTCCCTCTTCCCTTATTCGTACCGCAGGGCCACGATCGGATCGAGCCCCGCAGCTCGGCGCGCGGGCCAAATCCCGAAGAACAGCCCTACCGCCGCGCTGAACACGAAGGCGAGAAAAATCGCGAGCGGCGAAATCAGCGTGTTCCAGTGCGCTAACGTCGAGATGACGATCGCACCGCCCGAGCCCAAGACGACTCCGATGATCCCGCCGACCAGGCAGAGTACCAGCGCCTCGACCAGAAATTGAAACATGATGTTGAACCGCGTCGCGCCCAGCGCCTTGCGCACGCCGATCTCCCGCGTCCGCTCGGTCACCGACACGAGCATGATGTTCATGATGCCGATGCCGCCGACCACCAGGCTCACCGCCGCGATGCCGGCGAGCAGGTACTTGAACGTGTCGGTGGTCTGCTGCAGCGTCGCGAGAATGTCCGTCTGATTGCGAATCTGAAAGTCGTTGTCCTGCCCGGGCCGGATCTTGTGCTGGCGCCTGAGCACCCGCTCGATCTCGATCATCGCGAGATTCATCGACGCGAGATCCCTGGCCTGGACCGTAATGTCGCGGAGGCGATCCGTGCCCATCACGCGGTAGCGTGCCGTCTCGAGCGGGATCAGGATCTGCTCGTCGGGATTCTGGAAGCCCTGCGAGCCCTTCTCCGACAGCACGCCGATGATCTCGAACGCGATGCTGCGAATCATCAGCTGCTGGCCGATCATCGCGTCGCGATTCGAGTTGAGCATGCCGGGCACCGAGGCGCCGAGTACGGCAACGCGGCGCCGCGCGGCATCGTCGCCCGCGGTGAACATGCGGCCGGCCGTCACGGCGTAGTTATGCACCGGCGCGTAATTGGGCGTCGAACCCACCACGCTGACGTTGATGTTCTGATCGCCCAGCTGCACCTGCAGGTTCTGGCTCAACTCGGGCACTACGGCGCTCACGTACTGCGCGTGATTGGCGAGCGCGGTATCGTCATCCATCGTGAGGCTGACGCGGTTGTTGCTCGCCACGCCGCGCATGAAGCTCTGGCCCGGATACACGGAGAGCAGGGTCGGCCCGAGCGCCTGGATCCGGTCCTGCACGGATTTCTGGGCGCCCGACCCGAGCGCCACCATGGTGATCACGGCGCCCACGCCGATGATGATGCCCAGCATGGTGAGCAGCGAGCGCAGCTTGTTGGCGCGCAGCGCCTCGAGCGCGACTTTGACGATCTCGCCAAGCAGCATGGCTAGGGCGACCCTCCACTGGTCAACAGCACGACGGTATCCTGCTCGGTCAGCCCGCTCACGACTTCGATGTGGTCCTGGTCGGTAAGTCCCGTTTTGATCGCGCGCGGGGCGATGCGGCGGTTCTCGCTCGTGAACACGATGTAGCTGCCGTCGCCGTTCGGGGCTCCGGCCGCCGAGTCCCGAGCCGCGGCAGCGATCTGCTGCTGCACGGCGGCCGGGTCGACGTGAAGTACCGCGGCCGCGGAAGCGACGTCGTGCGGGGTCCGGAGCGCCGCGTTCGGAATCGCGAGTACGTTGTGCCGCTCGCCCACGTGGATCTCGACCTCGGTATTCATCCCCGGCTTGAGTACGTGGCCCGGGTTCAGGATGTTCACCTGCACGGGGAACATAGTGACATTCTGATTCACCTGAGCCTGCGGCTCGATCTTCAGCACGGTGCCGTCGAAGGTGCGGTTCGGAAACGCATCGACCGTGATGGTCACCGGCGCGCCAGCTTTGACTTTGCCCACGTCGGTCTCATCCACCAACGCCGAGACCTGCACCGTGTCGAGGTTGGCCATCTTCAAGATCTGCGTGCCGCCGCCCACGTCGTTGGTCGGGCTCGAGATGATCGTCCCGAGCACCGCATCGAGCTCGAGGATCGTGCCCGTAATGGGAGAGCTGAGATGCGTGTCTTGCATCGCATCCTTGGCGGTTTGCAGATCCGCGCTCGCCGTGGCGACCGCGGCCCGCGCGGTCGCAGCGGAGAGTTGGGCGGAATCCAACCCCGCCTTGGTGATCGACTGCGTCTGATATAACGACTGCGAGCGCTTGAGCTGTGCGGTCGCGTTGTCGAGCTGCGCCTGCGCGACCGTCAGACTTGCCTGTGCCTGGGTCAGATTGTTCTGGGGGATGCGCGGGTCGATGCGCGCGAGCAGCTGCCCCTTCTTGACCTCGTCTCCGGTCTGGACCGGCTGATCGAGGATCTCTCCCGACGCCTTGGATTTGACGGAGAGCGTCAGGATCGGTTGGATCACGCCCGACGCCGTCACCGCGACGATGATGTCGCCCCGGCTGACCGCTGCCACCTCATATGTCGAGCGCGCCTGGGTGCGGTGGCAGGCGAACGCACCGACGAGGAGCGGCAGCCGGCGAGCCAGCTCGCGCGAATTCACGGGCCGGCCGGCGCGCGACGCGGCGCCGGTGCCGGCGCGGTTGCCGCTCCCGCGGCGCCGGTCTGCCCGCCCTGCTGGCGCAATCCTGGGAGCCCTCCGCCGGTCACGCTCTGGAAACGCTGCTTGAACTGCTGCTGCGATTGGACCAGCGAGGCGCTCGGGAGCACGAGGACCGTGTCGTGATCCGTGAGCCCGCTCGCGACTTCCATGAAATCCTGATCGGTGAGCCCGGTCCGAATCGTCACCGGCACCGGCTGCCCGTTGCGTTCCACGAACACGACGTAGCTCGTGGCGCCGCGCCGATTCCCCCCCCGACCCCCTGCTCCGCCACCACCGCCACCCTGTCCCCCTCCGCCTCCCCCTCCC
>Ga0335079_10004194_pt1 | contig 16573 bp, 17 predicted proteins | sample Lox_Sample_33_FD_206719 | JGI IMG/M metagenome (GOLD analysis project Ga0335079, IMG submission 206719) | Soil microbial communities from Loxahatchee National Wildlife Refuge, Florida, United States - Lox_Sample_3.3 | ecosystem: Environmental > Terrestrial > Soil > Wetlands | place: USA... | reverse complement strand
TGTCCCGTGAAGTCGCGAAGCGAATGGTCGGGCGGAAGGCCGGTTCCATCGTCAACATCGCATCGGTATCCGGAATTCTCGGCAACGAGGGGCGCGTCGCATACGGTGCCTCCAAGGGCGGCGTCATAACCATGACCCGGGTCATGGCCGTCGAGCTCGCGTCCCGCGGCGTCCGCGTAAATGCAATCGCACCTGGTCCGATAGAGACGCCAATGGTGGAAGCCGTCCATACTCCGGAGGCACGCAGAAGCTGGCTCTCCACCATACCGCAGCGCCGTTACGGCCAGCCGTCCGACATAGCGAGCGTCGCGCTCTTCCTGCTCGACGAGCGCAAGTCGGGATTCATTACCGGGCAGACGATCTGTGTCGACGGCGGCTTCACGGTCGCGGGGATCATGACGGGCGGCGGCCGAGACGCTGACCCATGATTCGCGGACACCCGATGGTCAGCGTCGGACGGCTCTCGCGCGGGCTTGCAGTGCCTGTCGTCTAAGCGCTACTCCAACGCACTCGTCGACGCCTTGAACGCCTTCGATCAGCGGGTGGTGATCGAGGCTGCACGAGCAGCCTCCGTTTAGAGCGTGCTCGGGTCACTCATAGGGCGAGAAAAAGTCTTTGCGCCATTTGATGGCGGCTGCGAGCCCCTGGGAGCGCCGGACTTCGTTATATTTGTCGGCTTCGGGTGAGCCGGTCGCGTCCATGACGGCCGCGATCTCAGAACCATATTGAATCGCGCTGCGCAGCCCCATTATTTCGAAAGTCTCGTTGATCGCGCGCTTGTTGTATTTGAGGCAGTCGGCGGAAACCCGCGACATGCGTCGCGCAATCTTCAGGGTCTCGACATCCAGATCACGCTTGGGGAACACCTTGTCCACGAGACCAAGCCGATGTGCCTCGCCTGCGTCAAAGATGTCGCCCGTGTAGATGAGCGCTCGACACCGGTGGCCGATCAGCCACGGCATCATCAGCGTTGCGATCCCGTTCGAGAATCTCGCTTCGACCGCTCCAAACTTCGAATCATCCGAGCAATAGCGGATATCGCAACACATCGCGAATTCGAGCGCTCCCGCAAGACAGTAGCCGTCGATCACCGCGATCACCGGCTTGCTGCAATCCCAGACGGAGTAGGTGAAGCGAATGTCGCTCTGCAAGCGCGCACGCCATTCCACGAGCCCTCGCGCCGGCTTTGTCGCCGATTCCTTCACGTCGTAGCCCGCCGAGAATGCTTTTCCTCCCGCTGCCTTGATCAAGAGGACGCGTACCTCCGGATCGCGATCGGCCGCGCCAACGGCATCGATAATTTCACGCACCAGCCTCTCGCCAAGCGCGTTCATGTGATCGGGCCTGTTGAGCGTGATCGTCGCAACACGATCCTCCACGCCATAGATCAGCTCCTCGTACATCATGGAACAGCCTCCACGTCTTTCGGGATTGCGGGCTCGATCAGAAGATCCACCCCTGTCGCGCCTCGCTCGTGAACAATCAGCGGGTTGATCTCGATGACGCTCAACGCGTCAAGAGTCGCAGCGCCTATGCGAGACAACGCGGCAATCGCCGCCGCGGCCGCGGCGGCATCGTAAGGGCCACGACCGCGCGTGCCCGCGAGCAGAGGTCCGGCCGCTGTCTCCTGCAGCATGGCGAGGGCCTCCGCCTCATCGACCGGTCCCAAACGCAGGCTCGCTTGCTTGATCACTTCGACGAGGAGACCTCCCACGCCCACGAGTACGAAGCTGCCGAATCCGCTGACATTGCGAATCCCCAGAATGAGCTCGATACCCGGTTCGGCCATTCGTTGCAGGTAGATTTGACGATTGGAGCGGTCCGGTACTTTGCGCTCGAGAATGGCCGAGATCTCGTGAAAGGCACTCTCGAGCTGGCTTTGAACCTGGAGGCCGACGCGAACGAGGCCGAGATCGCTCTTGTGCGGCAAGTTGGGCCCTGTTCCCTTAAGAACCATGGGAAAGCCGAGAACATTTGCGGCTTCGAGTGCCTGGGAAGGCGATGGAACAGGGATCGTCTCGACCATCGGCACTCCCGCTTCCGCCAGGATTCGAAATCGCTCGGCCTCGGTCGCCGACAAGACGCGACGGCTCCAGTTTGCCGGAAGTGTCGACGGCGAGGCCGTCACGGTTTCCGCCGGAACGCGCAAGAAGTGACTGATTGCCGCGAGAGCCGGACGAACCCCTGAAAGGAACGGAATGCGCGCACGATGGAGGATGGCGCGCACCTCCTCGTTCGGACCCGTGCCGGTCACGTTGTTGAAGAAAATAAACTTCTTATCGGAGTTGGTTGCCGCCGCAACGCAGGCTTCCGCCATCACGCAGGCATAGGGCACATCGCCACCTCCGACGCCGGGCGCGTCCACGGAGATGGCGATAGTTCCAATGGCGGGATCGGCCGCGAGCGCGTTGACCACCATCCCAAACCGCTCAGCATTGAAGCCCAGTCCCCACGCATCGATGGGATTGTGGATCTTTGCGTACGAGGGGAAGGCAGGTCGCAGTCGCGCAAGAGTGTCGTCGCGAAGCGGTGCGAATTCGACGCCGGCCTCGTTTCCGACATCGGCAATCAGCGCGGCCTCGCCGCCCGAGAGCGTAACCGCGACGAAATGCGGCGTTGGCGGCGGCTTTGGACAGGTGGCGAAGAGCTGCGCGGTCTCGAGCATTTCGTCAAAGTCGCGAACGCGCGTGATCCCAAGCCCACGAAAGAAAGCGTCATAAAGCTGATCTTCGCCCGCAAGGCTTCCGGTATGCGCTTGCACGAGTGCCCGACCGCCCTCGCTGCGTCCGAGCTTCAGAGCGACGATGCGCTTGCCGTTGCGGAGGGCCGACCGGGCGGCGGCAGCGAACGCCTCCGGCCGGCGAACCGTCTCCAGGTAGAGAAGTATCACTTCGACCCGCTCATCGCGCGCGAAGTGATCGAGGTATTCGGCGACAGTCACAACCGCCTCGTTCCCCGTCGTCACCAGGTAGGCAAAGCCGATCTTGCGCTCGTCCTCGCCCAGCGTCAGCGCGACCGAGCCGCTCTGAGAGATGAGCGCGAGTGGCCCAGGCCGAACCCCCTGGAAAAAACGTGGCGTCCAGATCGCGGCTCGATCATGTACGTTGATAAGCCCGAGATTGTTGGGACCCGATACCGAGATCCCGTGGCTTCTCGCAGTGGCCTCGATCTTTTTCTGCAACGCCGCTCCCTCGGCGTCGCCGTCCGCGTACCCGTTTGCGTTTATGAAGACGGCACGAATGCCGCATTCAGCGGCTTCGTCCATGAGCTTGGGACCCTGCGCCGCCGGTACGGCCAGAAAGGCGGCGTCCACGCGGTCGGGCAAAGCCGAGAGCGCGGGAAAGCACCGTAGATCATTGAGCCGTTCATAGCGTGGATTGACCGGGTAGATGGCACCCCGATACCCCATTACCCCGAGATTATGAATAACCCGCGAGCCGATCGCATCGGGCCGCTCGGAAGCGCCCACCACCGCGATAGATCGCGGATTCATGAGTTTGTCCAATGCAAGCCCGCTCAATTGCCCGCTCCCGAGAAGTTCAGTTCATGCACGACGCTCGCGATCAGCGCGGTTCGCGCAGAGAGTCGCACTGTCCGGCTCGCGCCAAATCGGTTTTCAATTCAGGGGTTCGGGCACCCGGTCGGTCGGTAAGTTCATTTCGGCGCCAAACCATTTCATCTGCAGCTCCTTGACCTTGCCGGCCTTGGTCAACTTGACGAGCGATGCATCGATCGCATCGATTAACGGCTTGGATTCGTCGTCCTTGCGGGCGAGCCACGCCAAGTAAGATTTCGGTCCGAACGGCGGCAGGACAAGCTCAAACGTATCCGGACGCGTCTTGACGAGATAAGCGAGATTCGGGAGTGAGCCCGCGACTGCAACGATCCGCCCCGCCTCGAGATCGGCGTAGGCGTTGGGGCTGCCAATGTACTCCTTGATCTCCTGGACGCCCCCCGGCAGCGTCGCCGCGTACTCCGTAAGGACCTTCGTTTGCGCCGAACCTTTGGTCCCACCGACGATCTTGCCGGCGATATCAGCGGGCTTCATGACGCTTGCGTCCCCCTTGCGCTTCACCAGGGCGACCGTCCCGTCGGCGATCGGAATGGTGAAATAATAGCGATCCATCCGCGCTTTCGTGACCGTGGTCGTCGCCTCCACCATGTCGAATTTCTTGGCTTCGAGGGCGGGCAGCACGCTGACAAAAGGCAAGTCGACGTAGCGCACTTTGACGCCGAGATCGGCCGCCACCAAATCCATGAGTTCGACGCTATAGCCCGTGGGTTGGTTGTCCTTGAGGAACTCGAAGGGCGCGAACTGAAGTTCCGTGCCGAGCACGAGTTCGCCGCGCGATTTGACCTGGGCAAACAGATCATCGGCGCGAGCGAAGGTCCACGCCCCCAGCAGCACCGAGACCACGGCAAATATGATGCTCAAGCGAGAAAGTCGTCGGATGCCGCGCACCATTCCAAGCATATCACCCTCCCCTTTTGAGACACTCCGAGAACTGTCCGCTCCTAGCTGGCCCCCGTCCCTGCCGCCGCGCCCGGCCGGTCCGCTAATAGCGTATTCCGCTCGATCCATGTCTGCAGGAATTGTCGTGTCCGCTCGTTCTTCGAATTGAAGAAAACATCCCGCGGCGGTCCCTCATCAAGTTTGGTGCCGCGATCAAGGAACACCACGCGATTGGCGACCTCGGCCGCGAAGTGCATTTCATGGGTCACTATGAGCATCGTCATGCCCTCTCGCGCAAGCTGTTTCATAACCTGCAGAACCTCACCCACCAGCTCCGGATCGAGCGAGGAAGTCGGTTCGTCGAATAGGATAACGGCAGGATTGACCGCCAGCGCACGGGCGATGCCGACACGCTGCTGCTGCCCGCCGGAGAGGCGGAGCGGATACTGATCGAGCTTGTCGGACAATCCGACTTTATCGAGCACGCGCCGGGCGATTTCGCGAGCCTCTTCCCGTGGTTTCTTGTGCACGAGCATGAGCGGCTGCGCGACATTATCGATGACGCGCATGTGCGGCCACAGATTGAACTGCTGAAACACCATCGCGATTTCGCGGCGCAGCCGCTCGATCTGACGCTCATCATCCCGACGCTGTCGGCCCTCCGCGCCGATTCGCTCGCCGCGCAGATAGATTGCTCCCTTCTGATACGGCTCCAAGAAATTGATGCAGCGCAAGAGCGTACTTTTGCCCGACCCTGAAGGGCCAATGATGCAGACGACCTCCGAACGATTGACCGAGAACGACACGGAATTGAGGACCTGAAGCGGGCCGAACCATTTCGACACACCGGCGACCTCGATCAGCGGGCGTTGCTCCTGGCCCTGCTGGAAATTGTCCATCTCTTTGCCCGCTCCCGGCATCAGTGCGCCAAGTAGCTTCCGAGGCGGAGCTCTGCCATTCGGCCGCAATACGATGTGAACTCGGTCAATCCCCAATAGACCAACGCGAGTATGAAAAAAGGCTCCACGAAGCTGAAGGTTTCGATCGTCATTCCCGTCACTTCGAACGTTAGCTCAGGTACCGTCACAATAGACAGAATGGCAGTGTCCTTGAGAAGGATGATCAGCATATTGGTGATGGGCGGGACTGCCAAAACCAGAATCTGCGGCAGCAAAATATGTCGGACTCTGGCCCAACGCCGAATGCCGAAACTGCGTGCCGCGTCGATTTGACCGGGAGGGATGCTGGAAAATCCGGCCCTGAATATCTCCGCGAAATACGCGGCACCATAGAGCGCCAAACCAAGCACGCCGACCGTGAACGCATTAAGTGCAATTCCGACGGCCGGCCCTCCATAATAGGCGATGAAGAGCTGAACCAGCAGGGGCGTGCCGCGAAAGAACTCGATGTAGCAGCGGATCGGAATTGTCAGGGCGCGCCGGCCGGCGGAGAGGGCAAGACCCAGCACAAAGCCCAGCAAAATGCCGAGTGCCGAGCCAAGAATCCAGATAACGACGGTGAGCTCCAAACCGTGGATCAACTGCGGACCATAAGTCCGGAAGAGCGAGAGATCGAAACTCATGGCGAGACCGTCGCAAATCCGGCGCCGAGACGCCTCTCGGCGGCGCGGCCGAACATCGCAAGTCCCAAATTGATGACGAGGTAGATGAGCGCGGCAGCCGCATACCATCCGAGCGGATGAAGGTCTCGCGCAACGATGTTTTGGCTCGCGCGCGTGAGATCCGCGACCCCAACGACCGACACCAGTGATGAAGCCTTCAGAATAAGAATGGCCTCGTTCATCAAGGCGGGAAATGCCGCCCGCAGCGCCTGGGGTATGAGGATGTAACGGTGGATCTGCGCGCCGGTGTAGCCGAAGGCGCGCCCCGCCTCCTCTTGGCCCAATGGAATGATGAGGAACCCGCCGCGCAGGTTTTCGGCCTGATATGCTCCCGTACATAGCCCCAGCCCGATTACCGCGGCCACGAAGGGCGGCAGATCGAGGCCCAACACCGGAAGAAAGTAGTAGATCACCAAAAGCTGAACGAGCAGCGGCACGCCGCGGAAGAAACTGACATAGGCCCCCGCCGAAGAGCGCAGCCACCGCCGTTTAGAGAGCCGCATGAGACAAAGCGGAATGGCCACGATAATTCCCAGGACGATCACAAAGCAGGACAGAATGACCGTGGTCCCTGCGCCGAGCAGCAGGATTGTCACACCCTCGATGATCGGTGAATTGAGAAAGCCCGGACTCAACAGTGTCTCCTGTCCCGCCGCCTCGTGAGAGGCGCATCCGATCGAACGATCGAATGGTGATGGCCGACAAGCCGTCGCCCCAATGGATTCATGACCGCTCTCACAGGCATGGAAAAGGAAATATATCAGCGCGATCGAAGAATCTCGCGACGACGGCACTCCAAGCCGAAAATGTCCATTGGATGCAGCGCGGAACCCTTGGCAGTCCGCTCATAGCCCATATCTGAATTAGGGTGCTGCCATTCATCAGGAGGCATCAATGAAAATAGCAGTGATAGGCACGGGGTCGGTAGGCGGAACTCTGGGCCGGCGGTGGGCCGAACTCGGCTACGCCGTGTGCTTTGGTGTTCGCGACACGAAAGACGGAGCGGCAAATGCCCTGGTGACGCAAATCAAGGGTGAGGCGCGGCTCGCGAGCGTCCGCGACGCGGCCCGGGATGCTGAAGTGGTGGTGCTGGCGACACCTTATGCGGCGAACGCGGCAGCACTCGCTGCGGCTGGCGATCTCGGCGGCAAGATTCTCATCGATGTCACCAACCCGATCGGGTCCAATTTCTCGCTTGCTGTCGGGTTCAACAGCTCAGGCGCTGAGGAAGTGGCGAAACTGGCGCCGGGGGCGCGGGTCTACAAGGCAATGAACCAGGTGGGCTTCGAGGTCATGGCCGATCCCGCTTTCGCATCGGGAAAGCCGGTGATGTTCGTCGCCGGAAACGATAGCGGAGGCAAGCGGGTGGTGCTTGAGTTGGTGGCGGCACTGGGCTTCGAGGCTATCGATGCGGGAGAGCTTGCCATCGCGCGCCTGATCGAACCTTACGCCATGCTCTGGATTCACCTGATGGCACGCCGCAATATGGGTTGTGGATTTGCCTTCGGATTGTTGCGGCGGTAGGTGCGGCGAACGGTTTTCAGCCGCGGGCTGGAGCCGAGGCCGCGTTGACCGGCGATTCGCCGACGGGCAGGCCTCTCAATGTCTCCGCAGCGCCAGGCCGGTACAGCGCCATGCAACCGCCGCCAGCGCAGCGCGCCAACGGCTCTCTGGCGCTTGTGTCGACCCCGATGGCGCCGTTGATTGTCCGTTGCGCCGCAGTTCACCAGCCTTCGCCAGGTACTGATCCGCGAGCCCTTTGAGCATTTCCGAGGTCGCGGGGTCGGAGCAGCGTCTCATCAGCCGTGAACACTCACGCGCCTTCTTCTCATACATCTCGGCAAACATGAGGAACCTCGTGGGCCGTCAATTGATCGCGCTATCGTGCCAGAACGATCGTTAACAGCTTCTAACTTACGCAATCTAATGCGGATCGTTTATCGTGCTTGTGACGGCGGTCACAGCGATGCGCACGCGCGGTTCGCCTCGTGCTCACGGCATGAAAGCCCCTGGCGCGCGGGACTCAGGGGGTTGTCGGGGGCCACTCCCCTTGAACCACGATTGCCTCGGCCTCGCCCGGCCATGGCGGCATGGTAACGCCAATGGCGGTCAAGGTTTCGTCCCCAAGGGCACGGAATTGGAAACGGGTACCGAGCGGTATTGTCACGCATGTTCCCGTGCAAACCTTGACGACGCTCGCCCGGCCATCCTGCTGGCGCCACATCTCACCGTGCCCCGAAAGAAAGAACCAGATTTCTTCCACGGTGCGATGAACGACCGTCTTCGAGGTCTGCCCGGGCCCAAGCTCGAAATGAGCCATCCCTCCGCGAGGGAGCTCAAGCAGAAGCCTTACCTCCGATCCGTCGGGGGCGATAGTATCTCGCTGCGCCGGCAGTTGTTTTGTGTCGAAGTCGATCATGCGGCCCTCATGGCAGAGGCTTTCAAATCTTGGGGGTTCCGACGTCGATGTTCCAAGCGCCTTGGTAGTCCTTAAATTGATCACGATCTGGAACGATCCGCAGCCCGCAAAGCAACATCCCTGATTTCCGATTTAGCCCGTTGGACAGATCTTCACCCGCCGTCCGCTTCTTGATCTAGAGATTGAATTTTAAGAGACTGGTATCTCATCTTGCGGCCGGCCGGTTTAGGCCAAAGGCAGGTGCTGGCAATAATGAAACGAGTGGCGGCGGGCACTGCGACACACAAGAGGAAACGCAGGATTCCGCTGCGCAAGCCATCGCGTCGCGCCCGAACGGCAGCAGGGGCTCCACCGTCTGCGAGCGAAACGGCACTGGGAACAGCTCTCGACCTGTTGCCGATCGGAATAGGGATTTTCAGCAAAAAGCTTCGGCTCGTATACGCAAATCGCCCGTTCGGCACGCTGCGCGATCTTCCGCAGGCACTGTGTGACCTGGGGACCCCGCTCGCCGACATCCTGCGCTACAACGCCGATCGTGGTGACTTCGGACCGGGGGACCCCAAGCAGCAAACTGCCGTTCGGATGACGGAAATCGCTTCATTGCGCCCGCGGGAAGTCGAGAGAGAATTGTTCCACGGGCGGCGGCTGCTCATCCGATATACGCCGATCCGCGGCGGCGGGCTCATGCTGTCCTACACCGACGTGACCGACGCAAAGCGGATGGAGCAAGCATTAGGTGACAGCGAAGAGCGGCACGCACTGGTCAGTCGAGCGGTGGCGGAAGGAATCTATGAATGGGACATCGAGCGGAATGCGCTGTGGATTTCCGCTCGACTCATCGAGATGTTCGGCCTGCGGGACCGTGAGCTCACCGCCGCCGACTGGAACGCACTTGTTCATCCCGATGATTTCGCGGGTTATCGAGCGGCGCTGCGCCAATGCTTCCGGGGCGAAGCGACGCGGGTCGACTGCGAGTACCGCGTCCGGCACGGCGACGGCCAGTACCGATGGATCAAGGACCGCGGCATTCCAGTGCGCAACTCGGCGGGGCGGGCTATTCGCCTCGTGGGCGCTCTCGACGACATTACGGCAAAGAAAGACGTCGAGCAGGCGCTGCGCGAGAGCGAAGAACGCTACGCACTGGCGATGCGATCGACCAGAGAGGGCGTTTACGAGTGGGACGTTGCCACGGGCAAAATCTACTACTCGCCCGGCGTCACCGAGTCGGTCGGGTTGACGAGCGAGCAGCTACAAACGGTCTCCGATTGGACGGAACGGATCCATCCCGACGATCTGCCCGGCTACAGAGCCGCGACGATTGCGCATTTAAAAAGGGAAACGGATCGTCTTGATCACGAGTACCGCTATCGACACCCCGACGGCACGTGGCATTGGGCGCGCCAGCACGGCATTGCCCTCAGGAATGAAGATGGCCGCGCTTATCGAGTTGTCGGCTCGACCGGCGATATCACCAAGGAGAAAGAACTTGCGCGCGAGCTGCTTCACGCGCGCGGCCGAATGCATGACGCGATCGAGGCGCTCGATGAAGGCATTGCCTTGTTCGACCCCGACGATCGGTTGGTCATCTGCAATTCACGATACGCGAGATTCTTCCGCGAACTGGCCGATACCGAGATCCGAGCGGGCATGACGTTCGAAACCTTCATACGCGCCGGACTGGCAAGGGGCATGTTCCCTCTTGCCCGCGACGATCCGGAGACGTGGCTTGCGACGCTGCTGGCTGATCGTCGCGAGGGTCGGGCCCGAGAGCAGCACCTCGCGAGCGGAACGTGGCTGCGCGTGCGGGATTATACAACAGACGACGGCTCGCTCGTCTCGGTTTATTCCGATGTCACCGATATGAAGCATCGCCAGGAGGAGCTTGAGCGCGCCAGGGAGAAGGCGGAGCGCGCGCTGGATCAGCTACGAGCGACACAGCAGCAGCTCATTGTGCAGCAAAAAATGGCGTCGTTGGGCCAGTTGACCGCGGGTATCGCTCACGAAATCAAGAACCCGCTCAATTTTGTCAACAACTTTGCCGAGCTTTCCGGCGAATTGCTGGACGAATTCAAAACGGCCGCGGCGCCAGTACTCGCGGCACTCGAGCAGGAGAAACGGGCCGAGATCGACGAGACGATCGACACTCTGGCTGCAAATCTTCGGAAGATCGCCGAGCATGGTCGCCGCGCGGACGGCATCGTCAAGAGCATGCTGCTGCACTCGCGCGGGAGCAGCGGCGAGCGGCAAAGCGTCGACCTCAACGCCCTGATCGAGGAGGCGCTCAATCTCGCCTACCACGGCGCCCGCGCGCAGAACCAAAGCTTTGATATCCGCGTGGAGCGGGAGTTCGATCCCGCCCTCGCCCCGATAGAATTGGTGCCGCAGGACGTGACTCGCGTATTTTTGAACCTCATCAGCAATGGCCTCTACGCCATTCAGAAGCGGAACCGCGTAAATGGCAGTCGCCCGGTTCTGAAGGTGGCGACGCGTGATTTCGGTGCCATTGTCGAGGTGCGCGTGCGCGACAACGGCATCGGTATCGCACCGGAAAATCGCGACAAGCTATTTCAACCGTTCTTCACGACCAAGCCGACCGGTGAGGGCACGGGGCTGGGGCTTTCGATCAGTTACGAGATCGTGACGCAGCAGCACGGCGGCACAATCGAAGTTCACAGCGAGGTGGACGCCTTCACCGAATTCACCGTGCGATTACCGCGCAATCGACACCCCGCCTGAGCCATCGGCGAGCCGTCGTGCCGAACGATTGCCCACACAAGAGCGAGACGATCGGTCGGTTGACCGCCCGCAGCTAGGCATTCTAGAGCCACCTCGACAAGCGCGCGGTCGCTCGCGCACTCGCAGCCGCTTGCATGAACTTCGTATCCAGACCGCTCAAGCGCGGGAAACTTGACCCCTCGCTTACTCCGACCGAACGCGACCGACAACGTCCTTCCATGCCCTGAAGTTTTGGGGCCATCTGATCCAGTTCCTGCATCCAAATTCGGAGGTCGAAATGCCGGTTTCAGCGATATCACGCTATCGAGGTGGAACGGTCGAGACCGTGATCCCCCTGGCCAAAAGGATGAAGGCAGTCCTGCAAAAACACGGCGTGGCTTATCGGGTTAGCCGCTTTCAAACTGGTCAAGACGTCGGGCAGTGGATGGTCGTCGTGCAGTATGCTTCTTGGAACGCCTATGCGAAGGCACAAGATAGCTTTGCCAAGGATACCGAACACGAGAAAGCGGTCGCAGAGATTTCAGAGGTCGTGACGTTGATCAGCCGTGAATTGGTCGTGGACCTCGATCTCTGATGCGGAATCCAAAATGAGCGCATCGTCCATTTGCCTGGGCCGGCTGGGTTTGGTCGGTCGAAACCACGGCCTCCAGCGGTCCCGCATCGTGGCGCTCTGAAAGAGGGTCGCTGCACAAAAAGGATTACCTCTCATTGGGCGACCGATCTCCTCACGGCCTCATTCGGACTGATCCCGTCACATTCCATACATCCTGATCGTGAGCGGTTACAACCGATGCGCCTTTGCGTCCTCTCGCGGCCACCCGTTAGCGTTCCAATAAGCGTTGTGGGCAACGCCGGTGTCGAGCCGGCGGCGACGCATGGTCAAGGCGCCTCTTAGTCACTGCGGCAGCGCTTGCCACTTGTCGCAGCGAGTGCCTTCCGCGGTGCTCTGAAGGCGCACCCGCCCTGTCGGCTCAGAAGTGACAGTGTTCACAACGCTGTTGATCCCGGGTTCGTAGAGCCCGGGAAAGCATCAACGCGGGAGCCCCAACGGGAAACCGATGCGTCGTCTCAGTTTGCAAAACGGCTACCGCGACCAAGCCCGGGATGGTCCCGAGCTTCGGCAGCGGTAAAGGAGGAATTATGAAGAAGTTTCTTCTTGCGTTGGGCGTGGCGCCGCTTTTGGCCGGCACCGCCATGGCGGCCCAGCCGCTCACCGACAACCAAATGGATGGCGTGACCGCCGGCTTTGCGGCGTTCTCGACCTCCGACGCACAGGCGCTCGGAAAGATCGTCGCCTCGGTGACCGCAACCGTGGCCCAAGTCGCCGTGGTCACGACCTCGTCAGGTCACCCGGTCACGGCAACCTATGGCGAGACAACCCTGACCTTGTTCAAGTCGATCGCCGGCGCGCAGGCGGCGTCGAGCGCGACGAACACCCTGCCCACGACGATCATTGGACTGTCTTCGCCAGGTAGCACGGATTAACCCTCAAACCAGGAAGGATATCAGCCATGAAAACGAGATTTTTCTCTCTGCTCGTGGGCGCGTCCCTCCTCGCGCTCGCCGGCACCGCCCAGGCGGGACAGCCGCTTAGCGACAACCAGATGGACGGCGTCACCGCCGGTGCCGCGGCGACCGCGAATGCCGCCGCTCTGGCACTCGGCGACTTCTTGACCTTCACCGCGACGCAGACTGCTACCAACGCAGTGACCTCCCTCGACGGGCTCCAAGTGGGGATCGCCTTCGGCGGATCGCTGTCCGAGGCGGCGGCGAGCTCCGCGCTGTTCCAGGCGGCTGTCGCAACTCACGCGGATTCCGCCGCGTCACTGCCCTGATAGGAGGAACACATGAGGAAGTTGCTTCTTGGCCTTGCGGTGTTGCCATTCCTCGCCGGCGTGTCGCTGGCAGGACAACCGCAAGCGCTCACCGATCAGCAGATGGACAAGATCGCCGCTGGTTTCGACTTCTTTGAGATCGACACCAACAACGTCGGTGCTACAGCTACCCTGGTCAACATTGAGCCCTTAGGCTCTAACCTCTGCACCAGCACCGGGTGCTTCGTACAGATTCAAGGCACGACCTACCCGAGTGGCGTACAGTCATTCCAGCTGTACGCGGCATTCGGACCAGTTTGCCATAGGTCCTGTGCAGGGATTCGGATGATTGGATGACGCTTCGCTTCGCGGCGCGGGGCGTCACCCTTGTCACCGGGGACCAAAAGTTTGTTATGCGCATTGCCGTGTCGAGCTCGCCGTTCGTGAAGCGTACAGGGTAGAGCGCACACGCTGAAGTTCGCAACGCTCGACTCTTCCGGGCGCAAAGCGGTTGTGCACCCGGTAGACCCATCGTTGTTTAACTTCCTCCGACGCCGGGGACAACCCGACGGTGCACTCCTCCGTCAGGAGCCGAACCGGACCAGACGAGCCAAGGTCTACCCTATAAATTTCGAACTTGCTTCGACGTGTCAGGCTTTCTCGCATCGAGTGAGTATGCCCGGCGCCGACGGCGACAAACGCGAGTGAGCCGCCCGTGATCGCCATGTTTTTCATGAAGCGCTGGAATGGGTCCGGATCGTCAAGTTGGAAGTGGCCGATAACGGCCGCAACCAGCCCGTAGATGGCGAGCCCAAGTGCGACGAGCGGGTCTCGTCTTTTTTTTGCCTTCCTAATTTATCTTCTATTCCCGTAGCTCACGTGGCAGCGGGGAGCGTCACCAGCGTTGTTTCGAGCTTGGCCAGTCGCCTTCGACTCTCGTGCCGAACGGGGCGACCTGGTGGTTCGTCGGGGAGGCCCGAGCGACGGAATGGGCAGCGCAATTCGTCTGGGTTATGCTGCCGGCCGCAAGAGCGAGGAGGAAGTCGATGATCACGAAGTTCGACAGCTCTTATTATGGCACTGCCGACATGGAGAACCTTGGCTATGCCGGTACGCCGATCAACGATCGTTGCTATTCGAAGACGGAGTTGGCGAATGCGCTGCACAAAGTGGTGGCCTATGCCAAGTGCATGGACGAGCGAGGCTATGACACCTTCTGGATGGCCGAGCATCATTTCCAGCCCGAGGGCACGGAATTAATCCCCAACATCTTGATGATGGCGATGCACTTGTGCGGCGCCACCAAGAATATACGGATCGGCTGCGGCTTCAACATCGTGCCGATGTGGCACCCGCTGCGCCTCGCCGAAGACTATGCGATGGCCGACGTTCTGACCGGCGGGCGGGTCACCTTCGGCGTCGGGCGCGGCTACCACACGCGCGAGGTCGAAACCTTCGGGGCGCCGCTGCTTGACCAGAACGCCAACCGCGAGATGTTCGAGGAGGGCGTCGAGATTCTTTTCAGGGCCTTCGAGGGCAAGCCGTTCTCCCACAAAGGCAAGTACTACACGATACCGCCGGAGGTGCCGTATCGCGGATATACGCTGAAGGAGATCACGCTGGTGCCGGCGCCGCAGCGGCTCCCGGTCGAATGCTGGCAGCCGATCCAGAGCGGCTCCGAGCGCGCCTTCGACTTCATGGCGAAGTACGGTATCAGCGGCGTCATCGGCGGCGGCTCGGCCGAAGGCGGCGCCGTCGAGCGGCACATGCTCGGTTTCCAGGCGGCGTACGCCCGCCGCGGCGTCAAACTCGAGCTCGGTGAGCGACTAGCGCTCGGCTACCAGTTTCATATCTCGTCGAGCCGCGAGCAGGCGATGCGAGAAGCAGCGCCGCACTACGAGGAGAACATGAAAATGTTCGGCGAACTGCGCCTCGTACGCGCGCTGACGGACGAGCAGATCGCGGCGATGCGCGATCCGCGGCGGGTCGGCACGGTGAAAATGCCGACGATCGAGGATGCGGTGAAGATGGGCGGCTTCCTGGCCGGCCGGCCGGGGGACATCATTGAGCAGCTGAGGGCGGTCGAGAAGCGCTATCCCGGCCTCGATCGCGTCATTTGCGCGACGCCACTTGGTACACCGCTCGAAGTTCAGCTCGAGGACCTGGACCGGTTTGCGAAAGAAGTGATCCCTGCGTTCCGCGGCGCGAACATCGCGGCCGCGGCCAAATAGATCGGGGGCGACGCCAGCGGCCGCGGCGCCTCAAGGCGCGTGCATGGACACACGCAGGGGCAGCGAAGCCCAAAAGCCTTCCCTATCCTTGATCCGCAATAGACTCCGGCAGTCTGACTTGTGACTGCTGCGGGCGGAACGGATGCAGCAACTGTGCCGCCAGTGAACTCGGTAGTTTGGCCTCAATGCCGTAGGCCGACGGCCATTGATTCCGCGGCAGGTAGTGGGTGCCGAAGATCCAGTCCATAAAGGGCAGCATGGAAGCGTAGTTGCGGTCCCGCGGCTGGGCGAGCGTATGGTGCCAGTGATGGAAGGCGGGCGTCGCGATTACCCATTCCAGCGGTCCCAACCGCCAGCGCAAATTGGCATGAATAAAGAAGCCCCACATCGTGATGGCGATCACGAGCAGCGCTGACACTGCGCCGCCCGAAGGGGTGAGTGGCGTTGCTATTCCCAGAACGTAGATCGGAATCAGGCCGCAGAGCCTAATGAAAACATTGTCGATTGGATGAGCACGTGCGCTGATCAGGAAATACACCTGCGTTGGGTTGTGGTGAACGGAATGAAAGCGCCACAGCAAGGGGATTTCGTGTGCCCAGCGGTGGCCCCAATAGAAGCCAATCTCGCCCACCACCAAAGCCGCTAGCGCGCGTGCCCAGATTGGCCACGCCCCGACCGCCGCATGCACGCTGTATGGGACTACAGCGTACGCGCCGGAGGCCACCAGCGCGAGCAGCGGGGTCAGCAGGAGGCTGGGCACCAGGCCGCTGATGAAAAAAAACCCGATATCGCCAGTTAGGCTCTTACCGATGATTTTTCGCGGATGCACCGCGAACAAGCGCTCCAATGGCAGGAAGACCACAGCGAGCAACAGCAGCCATGCAGAAAGCCTGATGAGGCCGATCAGGAACGCCATAACGTGCTCGTGGTCCAGGAATGCAGTCAAAGACGCTATCCTGATCTGCCGATTCGCAAAGTACGCACGGCGATCGCGCCTGGGCGAGAAGGATGATTCCGTCCAGGCGCGCTAACCAATCGGGGAATCAGACTGCCGTGTTGATCTTCGCACGCCGGCGAAATTTTACCGCGCCGAAGCCCAGAAGGCCAGCACCGAGGAGCGTAAGAGACGCGGGCTCCGGTACCCCGACGGGCGTTGTGTTCACGCCTTCTAGGAACACCGTCGGTGGTTCATTGATGTCGCTACCGCCGTTACCCCAGGCCAAGAACGTCAGCACCGCGGTTCCGCCAGTCAGGTCCATGGCATTTGGCGTAAAGCTCAGGTTGACATTGTTCCAGTCC
>Ga0335079_10004193_pt1 | contig 16575 bp, 13 predicted proteins | sample Lox_Sample_33_FD_206719 | JGI IMG/M metagenome (GOLD analysis project Ga0335079, IMG submission 206719) | Soil microbial communities from Loxahatchee National Wildlife Refuge, Florida, United States - Lox_Sample_3.3 | ecosystem: Environmental > Terrestrial > Soil > Wetlands | place: USA... | reverse complement strand
ACGGATCCTCGCCGTAGGTTTCCATGCCGCGGCCCCAGCGCGGATCGCGGAACAGGTTGATGTTGGGGGTCCAGAAGGTCAGGCCCTGGTAGATGCCGCGCTTGCCGCGCCGCACGAATTCATGATGTTTGGCGCGCGCTTCGTCGGAGATGGCGGTGGCCACGCGAAACAACAGCCCGGTATCCCACGTCGCGGCCATGCCGATCGGCTGCGGGAAAACGGTGGCGTGTCCCGCGCGGGCGACGCCGTGCAGACACTCGTTCCACCAGTCGTAGGCGGGCACGCCCAAACGCTCGATCGCCGGCGCGGCGCTCAGCAACTGGGCGGCTTTTTCTTCGAGGGTCATGCGCGAGAGCAGATCGTCCACGCGCTTCCCGATCGGCTGGCTGGGGTCTTTGTAAACCTGCCCGGGCAAAGGCAGACATACGGCAACGAGGAGAACCAGAGGTGATTTGGTCATATTCCCTATAAATGATAATGCACGGCGCGCACCTCCGCCTGCCGGCATATCGGATACACTAAGGCTGAAATGAGACCAATCTGTTTCGCCCCGCTCGCGGCCGCGCTGCTGCTGATGCCGGCTTTGTCGAAGAAGGACCAGCCGTTCACCGGGCGCTGGGATCTGACCATCGCCACGCCGAAAGACACCTATCCTTCCTGGATGGAATTCACCGAAACCGGCGGCCAGCCGGCGGTGCGGATCGTAGGGCGCGTCGCCAGCGTCCACGCGGCCACCGATGTGAAGCTGGCCGGATCGCACCTGACGTTCACAACCTACGAATGGTTCGAAGGAGAAATCAAGGTCACCTGGGACCTCACGGCGGCGGGCGGAAAGCTGACCGGCAAGCAGCAACGCGCCGATGGCGTCGCCGGGCAAATTGCCGGCGTGCCCGCTCCGGCGCTGCGGCACAAAGCTCCCGCGTCGTGGACCCAGCCGGAGCCGTTATTCGACGGGAAGGATCTTTCGGGATGGGAGCCCGACAACCCCGCCACCAATCATTGGGCGGCGATCGGCGGCGAACTGGTCAACCAGGCCGCCGGGGCCAATATCCGGACCACGCGGAAATTCGACGATTTCAAGCTGCACATCGAATACAACTGCCCGCAGGATGGCAACAGCGGGGTCTACCTGCGCGGGCGCTACGAAGTCCAGGTCGAGTATGAGAAGCCCGGCGAGAACGACAAGTTTCACGCCATGGGATCGATCTACGGCTTTCTCGCGCCGTCCGTCGATCTGCCCAAGCAGCCGGGGCAGTGGGAGAGCTACGACGTGACGCTCATCGGACGCACGGTGACCGTCGTGCGCGATGGTAAGACGACCATCGACAACCGGGAGATTCCCGGCATTACCGGCGGCGCGATCGACAGCCATGAGGGAGAGCCAGGCCCGCTCTACATCCAAGGCGATCACACCGGCGGGATGAAGTACCGGAACATCACGATCTCCGTACCGCAGCGGTGAGCCATGCCCGTGCAATTCACAACTTCGTATCTCCAGGAGTCGCTGGCTGCGTTTCGCGCGATGCAGAAGCTCGCGGAGGGCGCCATGGCGCAGGCGACCGACGAACAGCTCTTCGCCAAGCTCGACCCGGAGTCCAACTCGATCGCCATCCTCGTCAAGCATATGGCCGGCAATATGCATTCGCGCTGGACGGATTTTCTCACGAGCGATGGCGAGAAGCCGGACCGCAAGCGCGATCGCGAGTTCGTGGAAGCGCCGGCGACGCGCGCCGCTCTGATGGAGCTTTGGCAGGCAGGCTGGGATTGCGTCTTCGGCGCGCTCGAGCCGCTGACGGATGCGGACCTCGGCCGCCAGGTGACCATTCGCGGAGAAGCGCACTCGGTGATGCAGGCGATCACCCGGCAGATCTCGCATTATGCGCTGCACACCGGCCAGATCGTGATGCTGGCCAAACATTATCAGCACAGCCAGTGGCGGTCGCTGAGCATTCCGCGGGGCAAGTCGGAGGAAGTGAACCGGCGGATGAAGACGAACAAGTGAAGTTCGCCGCGGCGCGCGGAAGTGTGCGCCGCGCCGGTCAACGGAGCACGGCGGCGAAGAATCCGTCGCCGGGATCGACTCCGGGGAGGCGGCGCATGGTTTCGATCACTTCGTTCGCCGGCAGGGCGGCGATCACGTCTTCGTTTTCTTCCCGCTCCAGAGAGCAAGTCGCGTACACCAACAAGCCACCCGGCGCCAGCGCGCGGCGGCCCTGCTCGAGCAATGCTGTTTGCCGCGCATGCAGATCCGGGAGATCGCCCGGCCGCAGCCGCCACTTGATCTCCGGATTGCGCGCGAGCGTGCCGGTTCCCGAGCAGGGCGCATCGATGAGGATGCGATCGAACCGGCGGTTGAAAGGCAGCGGCCGGGTGCCGTCCAGCACCACTAAGTCGATGCCCAGAGGCTTGAGGCCGGCCAGGCGGCGCATGTGGATGTCGCAAGCGGTGGCGCGCACGCCGGACGCGATGGCCTGCGCGGTCTTGTTGCCGGGCGCGGCGCAGAGATCCAGAAACGTCAGGCCGGGCGCCAGGCGGAGCAGGGGCACGATCGACTGCGATCCGATATCCTGGATGCGGCCGGTGGTCTCGTTTACGTAGGATTCCGGTACGCGCAAATTCGCGCGCGCCAGTGCCGCGGCGGTATCTGGGCCGTATTGGCGATCCCAGCGCTCCAGCAGCCATTGCGGATGCGAAAGCGCGGTGGCGCGGTCGGGCCACGGCACGGGATCGCGATCGACTTTTCGCAGAACCGCGTTGGCAAAGCCGGCGGCGGAGCGCTTGCGGGCGCGCTTGACCAGCTCGACGCTTTCTGAAATCGCGGCGTGCGGCGGGATGCGATCGAGGTAGCGAAGCTGATAGATGCCCATGCGCAGCGCGACGAGCACGGGTGCGTCGAGCCGCTCGGCGGGCTTACCGGAATAATGTGTCACCAGGTAGTCCAGTTGCGCCCGATAGCGCAGCACGCCGAAGACGATTTCCGAAGCGAGCCCGGCATCGCGGGAACTGAGCGGTGCAGCGCGGGCGGCCAGCAGGTCGGCGGCGTAACCGTTATGCTCCGTTGCCACCAGGATTTCGAACGCCAGGGCGCGGGCGGGGGACATGATTCGAATGTAGCGCGGGTGTGGGCTGAAGTTGAGCGCGCGGCGAACCGGCGAACGGAAGCTTGCGCCGCGGGCCAGCAAAATCGATCTTCATCGTTTGCCCGCGGACTCATCATCGCGCGCATGGCGCGAGTGCAACCCTCAGCGGAGCTATGATCGAAGAGACGCAGCCATTCATGCACGAAATGAGCATAGCCGCCTCGATGCTGGAAGCCGTGCAGGCCGAGTCCGCGCGGCGCGGCGCACACGTGCTGGCGGTGGGGTTGAAGGTCGGCGAGCTTTCCGGAGTCGATGCCGAGTCGTTGCGCTTCTGCTTCGACGCCCTGGTGCAGGATACGGATCTGGCGCCCCTGGCGTTGGAGATCGAGTTTCGCGCCTGGCGGAACCGCTGCCGCCAGTGCGCCAGGGATTTCGCCGTCGAAAGTTATCGCACGGAGTGCCCGCAGTGCGGCTCGGCGGAGACGGAAGTGGCCGGCGGCAAGGAGCTGGAATTTTCCTATATGGAGATCGAAGACCCATGACCCGCGTGCCCCTGGAGCGCAAAGTCCTGAACGAGAACGACCGCCTGGCAGCCGGACTGCGCCAGGGTTTTCTGCAGCACGGAACGCTGTGCGTGAACCTGATTAGCTCGCCCGGCTCCGGCAAGACCATGCTGTTGGAGCGCACTCTGGCGGCCTTCGAGCCGGCGCGGCGGGTGGCTGTGCTGACGGGCGATATCCAGACCGACAACGACGCGCAGCGCCTGGCGCGCTACGGGTTTCCGGTCCGGCAGATTACTACCGGCGGCGCCTGCCATCTGGACGCGCGCATGGTGGAGAAGGCCCTGGCCGAGTGGCGCCCCGAATCGATCGACTTGTTGTTCATCGAGAATGTCGGGAACCTCGTCTGCCCGAGCAGCTACGATCTGGGCGAAGAGGCGCGCGTTGTGCTGCTCAGCGTAACCGAGGGCGAAGACAAGCCGCTGAAGTATCCGGCCACCTTCCATCGCGCCGACCTGGTGGTGCTGAACAAGGTGGACCTGCTGCCCTATGTCCCGTTCCGCATCGAACTGGCGCGGGAAAACGCGCGCCGCGTTCAGCCCGATATCGAGATCGTGGAAGTCTCCTGTACGACGGGCGCGGGGCTCGACACCTGGCGCGACTGGATCGAGACGCGGTACGCGGCGCGCAGGGCAGGCGGTTAAATTTACGCGCAACGGGGGCGCATCGCGTTACCGCGCCGGCCCGCAATGGCGCGGCGTTGGCCCAAAAGCTGCTGAGTTTGCGCCCATGCGTCTTGCCGCCGCGTTGGTCCTGATAACTTCGTTTTGCCGGGCGCAGTTCAAGAGCACCGTTCCGCTGGTGGTTGCCCCCACCACCGTCACAGACTCCAGTGGACATTACGTGGATGGGCTGACGCCAAACGAACTGATTCTCTACGACAACAATGTGCCCCAGGCGATACAGATGGATTGGACGGCGTATCCGATCGACCTGGTGGTGGCGGTCCAGACCAGCTCGAATTCGGGCGCGATCATCGATAAACTCGGCGGCAGCGGCATTCTGTTTACGCAGTTGCTGGCGGCGGATGCCGGCGAAACGGCGGTGCTCTCGTTCAGCGATGCAGTGCAAATCCACCAGGAATTCACCGGCAACCCGGATCTGGTGATTCACGCGCTCCGCATGTTGCGCAAGGAAGGCGGCGGCGCGCGCATGCTGGATGCGCTGCAGGCGGCGCTCGGGATGCTCGAACGGCGGCCTACGGGACGGCGGCGCATCGTACTCATGATTGCGGAGAAGCGCGATCGCGGGAGCAAGGCGAAGCTGGCCGAGGTGATGGAGCAGGTCGAGCGCCAGAACGCGGCCGTCTACTGGCTGACCTATTCGCCGCTGCTGGAGCCGTTCACCGTGAAGCCCAAGACCGCCGAGGACTTGAAGCCCGAAGACGAGCGCATCAAGGTGCAGAAGTGCGCTCTGTGCCCGCCTCCCGACGATACTCCGGTGCCTCCCGATCTGGGGCCGGGCGGTCCGATCTATGCGATCGCCGAACTGGTGCGGCTGCACAAGCCGGATCTTGCCGGCCTGTTCGCGAAGACCACCGGCGGGCGAACGTTGAATTTCCTGAAGAAGAACGCTTTGGAGCAGGCCATTCAACTGGTGGGTGAGGAGGTGCATCGCCAGTACGTTCTCAGTTTCGAGCCGAAGCCCGGCGAGCCGGGAAGCTTTCATGCGATCCGCGTGGCGGTGAAGGATCGGCCGGAGCTGCGGGCGAAGACGCGCGCGGGATATTGGGCGCTGCCGTGACAGCGGCGGGCGGCGGCCTGTCACGGCGAAGGTCTTACGGCGTATCCAAGCGGGCGTTCAGCCATGCGGCCAGGCTATCGAGCGGAACCTTCGTCTGTTCGCCGGTGGCCATTTCCTTGACCACCGCCGCCCCTTGCTCCAACTCCGCGGGCGCCAGGAAGACGGTGAACCGCGCGCCGCGCCGGTCCGCGTAGCTGAAGAACTTCGCCGGTTTTCCGGCCGAAAACGCCAAGTCGGTTTGGATGCCCGCCGCTACCAGCCCGGCAGCCACGCGCGCCGCCGCCTGGCTCAGCGCTTCGTCGAACATGCCGACGCAAACTGCGACCTTCGGTTTGGCGGGCGCGAAACCCTTCAGCTCGGCCAGAATCTCGCCGATCACCACGTCGCCGAAACCCATGCCTACGGCGGGCCGGCTCACTCCGGCCAGGTCTCCGAACAGGTTATCGTAGCGGCCGCCTCCGAAGATCGCACGGAAGCGGCGGCCGGCGTCGAAGCCCTCGAAGACCGTGCCGGTGTAGTACGAAAGCCCTCGCACGATGCCGGAGTCGAATTGCAGGTATTCGCCGAATCCCATCGACTCCGCCAGGTCGAGCAGACGGCGGACGTCCTCGGCCGCGGGACCCTGGGTCAGAGGTCCGCCGAGCCGGTCCATCACGTCGTCCGCCGCTTTTGCCGTGAGTCCCTTCTCGACCAGCATCTGCTTGAGGGTCTCGACGGGCATCTTATCTTTCTTGTCGAGCACCATGAATACGTCCACATGCTGCTCTTGCGGAACGCCCAGCTCGCATAACAGATGGGCCACCACCTGGCGGTTATTGACATGGATCCGCACGTCGTTCGGACCCAGTCCGAGCGTGCGCAGCGCGTGCGTGACGCAGGCCAGAATCCAGGCTTCGGCGAGCACCGACCGTTCGCCGACGACGTCGAGATTCCACTGGAAGTGTTCGCGTTTGCGGCCGCGGGTCATGCGCTCGTAGCGAAAGCACTGGCCGATGGTCCACCATTTCGCCGGGAACACGATCTCCTGCTGGCGTGCGCTGATCATGCGCACCAGCGAGGGCGTCACCTCCGGGCGGAGCGCCAGTTGCCGGTTGGACTTGTCCTCGAAATGATATATCTGCTGCGCGACCTCCTCGCCGGCCTTGCGCGCCAGCAGCTCGAATGTTTCGACGACGGGCGGCTCGAAGTGCTGGAAAGCGTACTTGGTTGCGGCGTCCGCCCAGGCCTTGAAAATACGGTCGCGCAGTTCCAGATCTTCGGGATAGAAATCGCGCATGCCGCGCGGCGGTTCCAATTGCATGCTACCAGTGTACGGCGCGGCGTGGCGCGCCGAGATACAGCCTGGCCGGCGATTGAAGTTCGCCGCCTGGAGTGTGGATACTTGCGCTGCCACGCCCCGGGGTGGCGCAAAGCTTCAGCTTGGGGCGGGACTTCAGTCGCGCCGCGCCGGCGAATCGAAGTTCGCCGCAGCAAGCTGAGCTTGCGCCACAAGGGGGTTGCTAACGTATTTCAATCTCGCGCTCGTCGCCGCCAACTATCCGCAGCCGGATCTCGATCCGGTCGGCGGGCATCAACTCGGGGAAGCGCTCGCCCCATTCGATCAGCACCAGCGCCCGGCTATCGAATAATTCGTCGAGGCCCAAGGTGGCGGCGTCGCGCGCGCCGTCGATACGGTAAAGATCGACGTGATAGACAGCCGCCGGCGCGCCGTATTCATGGATGAGCGTGAACGTCGGGCTGGAGACTTCTTCCGGCGGGGCCGCGCCCAATCCCTTGACGATGCCCTTGGCCAAAGTGGTTTTGCCCGCGCCGAGGCCGCCGATCAGCAAGACGACGGCGCCGCGCGGCAGCTCGTGCGCCAGGCGCTCGCCCAGCGCGATCGTCTCCTCTTCAGACGCGGTGCGGAAGACGGCCACAATCCTCCATCGCCGCGGGCAGGTAGCGAAGCAAATCGGTGGCGACGAGACACTTCTCGGTGAGCGCCGCCGCGCCTAATTCGCCGGCGAGGCCGTGCAGGTAAACGGCGGCTGCGATGGCGATATCCGGCTCGTTCGGAAACTGGCCGAGGAATCCGGCGATCAGCCCGGTCAGGATATCGCCCGTGCCGCCGGTGGCCATGGCGGGAGTGCCAGTAGGATTGATCCAGACGCGGCCGTCGGGAAACGCGATCAAGGTGCGCTCGCCTTTCAACACCAGGCGCACCTGGCGGGCGGTGGCGAGCGCGCGCGCGGCCGCCACGCGACCGGCGGAGATTTCCGCCGCCGGCTTCCCGCACAACCGGGCCATCTCGCCGGGATGCGGCGTAAGCACGCGCAGTTTGCCGCTACCGGACCAATCCGTGCCGGCCAGGGCGTTCAGCCCATCGGCGTCAACGACCATGGGCTGCGGAAATTCCGCGAACACGCGGCGCACCATATCGACGGTTTCCGGATGCGTGCCCAATCCCGGCCCGATGGCGATCACGTCCTTGTTCGCGGCGATGGCCTCGGGGCGGCCGTCATCGAGCGGCTCGGTCATCAATTCGGCGGCATGCGCGGCGATCGCCGGGATGGCGGATCCCGCGGAAGCTACGGTAACCAGGCCGGCGCCGGCACGCAACGCGGCCATTCCGGACATGGCGGCCGCGCCCGTCTTGCCGCGCGAGCCGGCGATCACCAGCACATGTCCGAAGCTGCCTTTGTGCGCCGCCCGGGTGCGGGGCGCGAGCAAGTGCCGGAACAGGACCGGCTCCACCAGCGACAGCCAGATGGAATCGTCCGCATCGTAGAGCTCGGGCGGGCTCCCGATAGGCGCGACGCGCAACTCGCCCAGCGCATCGCAATTCGGCGGCAACACCTGACCCGGCTTGGGAGCGGTAAAGGTGACGGTGTAATCGGCGCGCGCCTGCTCGCCCAGCGGCTGGCCGGTATCGCTCGGCATTCCGGACGGAATATCGACAGCCACAACCCGCGCCAGCGGAAAGCCGCGGTTGATCTCGCGGATCGCTTCGAGCATCGCGCCGCTGGCGGGACCGCTGATGCCTGTGCCCAGCAGCGCGTCCACTACGACAGTCGCCAGGCGCGCTTCCGCCGGGATCTCGCGCACGACCGGGCAGCCGCATACTTCGAGCATGCGGTAGTTCTGGGCGGCGTCGCCGTGGAGTTCTTCCGGAGCGGCCAACAGAATGACGTGAAGAGCGCCCGGCCGGAAACGCGTGAAGAGCTGGCGCGCCACCACCAGGCCATCGCCGCCGTTGTTTCCCTTGCCGCAGAGAATGGCGACGCGCTGTCCGGCGAGAGGCGCGAATTTCTCCGCCAGGAATTCCACCACGCGATGACCGGCATTCTCCATCAGCACGAGGCCGGGGATGCCCATCTCGATGGTGCGCCGGTCGACCTGGCGCATTTGCGCGGCGGTCAGGACTTTCACGGTCTCCTCGCAACTAAGATGGTCATATCGTCCTGCAATTCGGCGGACACGCCGGTCCACTGCCCGACCGCTTCCATCACGCGCGCGATGATCTCGGAGGAGCCGCGGTCCGCATTCTTGGACAGCAGATCGGTGAGCCGCTGCTCGCCGAACATCTCGCCGTATTCGTTCTCGGGCTCCACGATGCCGTCGGTGTAAGCCACCAACACGTCGCCGCTGGCGAGCTGCACCTGTTTTTCCTCGTAGCGTGAGAAGGGAAATGCGCCCACTACCGTGCCGGTGACCTGCAGGAGTTCCGGCACGCCTTTGCGCAACAGGATCGGCGGCAAGTGTCCGGCATTGGTGTAAGTCAAAGTCTGGGTCAGGTCGTCGTACATCGCGAAATAAAAGGTGGCGAACTTCTCCGGCGACGTATTGGCATACAGTTGCTTGTTCAGCCGCGAGACCATGGCCGCGGGCGAGAGCCGGTACTGTCCGCCGCCATTGCCGGTCGAGTTGGGGAGGCCGGCGGTAATCTGCGCGCGCATGGTGGACTGGATGGAGGCCATCAGCAGCGCCGCCGAGATGCCCTTGCCCGCCACGTCGCCTATGGCGAAGGCCAGGCTGGATTCGGCGATGGGCATGAAATCGTAGTAATCGCCGGACACGACGCGCGCCGGGTTGCACACGCCGGTGAGCATGAGGGTCTTGAGATCCGGCGCGTCCTGGGGGAAGAGCTGGCTTTGCACTTCGCGCGCAATCTCCAGCTCGGACTGCAAGCGCTCCTTCTCCTTGGCGACCACGATGAGCCGCTCCAGGTTTTCGGTCATGGTGTTGAAGGAAGCGCTCAGCTCTGCGAGCTGATCGTCGCCGGCGGCCGGAATGCGATGCGAGAAATCGGCCTCTTTGACGCGCCGCGTGCCGAGGTACAACTCGTGCACGGCGCTGGTGATGGTGCGCGTAATGGAGACGCCGATCACCAGCGAGATCAGCTCCACAATCAGAATCAGCGTAACGATGATCAGGAACGCCGCCCAGATCACCTGGCTGTACTGCATGTCGCCGAGAGTGATCTTATTCCCGAAGACCGTGCCGAGGACCGCGGACACACGCGTATGGACCAGCAGCAGGCCTTGCTTGTCCTTGTTCCCGGGCGCGTTCCAGAACATTACGGGCACCAGCGCGCCCCAGTCGACTTCGACGTCGAGCAAATTGGCTTTGGGCGGAATATGGGTGGCGCGCGCGGGCGGCATGGCCTCGCGGGCCCCGCTCCTCAGCGCGCCCGCGGCTTCGGAGAAATCCCGAAAATCAACCTCGCCAATGCCGGGCACCAGGTCCGACAAAAAGTCCTGGCTGAGGGGCGCCATGATCAGCACCTGCGTGTTGCCCGAGGTCATGTGAGCCCAACTGAACAGTTGGTCGTCCACGACGACCACGCCATTGGCGTCTTTCCATCCCGCGGGCGGAGCGGTAATGGTGGACGACGCGGGATAGCGGAATTCGCCGCCATCGCGGACCAGCACGGCGCTGGCGGGAAACAGGCGCTGGGTGAAGTCCGCGCTGCGGACGATTACTTCATGCCGCCGATCCAGGGGAGTTTCCAGGATCGCTTGCGCGGCGCCCTTCAGGATGACGGTGCGGCGGTCCAACTCCGAATTGATCAGGTAGACGGCCATCTGCCCGGTGAGCCCGTAGGCGCTGACTACCACTAGCGCCAGGATCAGGGCGATCGGCACCATGGCGATGAAGGCGTACGCCACGATGAGCCGGTTGCGCAGGCGCCAGATCAATTTGCGGATACCGTTCCGCGCCAGGCGGACCGCCACGACGAAGCCGGTAATCCAGACTCCAAACGTTACCAGCAGCCGGATGCTCGAAAGGGGCGCCGCAATGCTGAGCACCCACATCAGGACCAGCAGGACCCCGAACGTTTTTTCGATACGCCCGAGTCTGCGATAGAGCGATTTCAGGCGCGGCGGCATAGACCACTTATCTTAGCGCGGAGGTGTGGCCGGACCGCTACGTGAAAAGTGGGGGACCGGCGCCCGGAGGCCGCTCACCCGCCGGCGGGGACGCCTGAAGCGGACGGCGGCGAGTCAGGGATGTGAATGCCGGCTTCTCCGGCAACGGCGCCCGGGGAGCGGATGACCAGGCGCCCTTCACATGTCCGAACGGCGTGGATTCCAGCAGGCCGGCCGGCAGTGAGCCGCTCTTCACCGCCACGAACAAGCCGCCGGCGCGCGGCGAATTGGCGTGACTGGCTTTGGCGATCGACTCCCTGCCCGGGCCGGTTTCCCCTGTTCTCAGGATCGTCGAGCGGCTGGGCGCGACGTGCTCCACGAATACCCAGGCACGTCCAGGCTGCACATCCGGCGCCGGTCTCCACTCTGCCTGTATTGATGCTATTGTATATACACGTGCGCGTCGAATGGGATGAAGCCAAGAACCGCCAAAGCCGCCGCAAACACCGGGTGGACTTCGAGGTCGCGGCGCTGGTGTTCGACGATCCGAACCATCGCGGCCGGCAGGACCGCTTCGTGAGGAACGCTGGCAGACCATCGGTTGGGTCAACGGATTCTATTGGCCTGCCACACATGGGCCCAGGAGGATGTCGTCCGGATCGTCTCGGCTCGGAAAGCGAGCCGTAAAGAAAGGAATCGTTACTATCATGGCCATCGTCCGCAATGAACGAAAGCACGGCGATCCGCTCACGCGCCGGCAGAAGGAAAAACTGAAACAAGTCGCTCGAATCAAGGATGAGGACATCGACTTCTCCGACATCCCCGAATCGACCAATGCATGGTTCGCGCGTGCGGTGCGGGGCAAGTTCTACAAGCCCGTCAAGGAAATCGTGTCGATCCGTCTGGATAAGGATGTGCTGGCGTTTTATAGGAGCCAAGGGGCGGGTTATCAGACACGCATCAACGACACACTGCGCTCGGCGATGCAGGCCGCGCGCTCGGCAAGGCGGAAGACGCGGCGGTAACTGACTTGCTGCTCAAGGGGGCAATAGAAACGGAGGGCTGGCAACCAGGGATCAACAGAGCGGCTGTCTTGCGAATGGCGAGACGTAGAGGACGTTGTGCTGCTTTCACAGTTTCGTCCGGCCCCTCCCGCAGCCGGGCCAATCTCCGGAGCGGGTCCTCGAGGACGGTCTGCCCACACGCCTACTCCCCCTTCTTCGGAATCTTGATATCTAACCTTTTGATCTTCTGATTCAGCGTGGACAGCGGCACATGCAAACTAGCCGCCGCCTCCGTCTGGCTGCCGCCGAATTGCTCCAGCCGCTCCAGGATCACGCGCCGCTCATGATCCGCCACGATCTCAAACAGCGAAGCATCCGGTGGAAGCGCGCCGCCATCGCCCCGGCGCAGCCGTATGCCGCTTGACTGCAGCAACTGATCGGGAAGCACATCCATGGGTACGGACGGGTCGGTGGCCAGAACGACGGCGCGCTCCACGGCGTTCTCCAACTCGCGCACGTTGCCCGGCCAGTTGTGCTCCATCAGCACCTGGATCACCTCCGGTTGGAAAGTGAGCACCGAGTGACCCTGCGCGTCGAGATACTTTTCGTTCTCGCGGCAGTACTTCGTGAAGAAGTGACTGACCAGCGCCGGGATATCTTCCTTGCGTTCGCGCAAAGGCGGCAGCGCGATGTTGATCACGTTGAGCCGGTAGTACAGGTCCTCGCGGAACGTGCCTTCGTCGACGCGCTTTTTCAAATCGTCGTTGGTGGCGGCCAGGATACGCACGTCCACGCGGACCGGGTCGGTCGAGCCCAGCGGGATGAACTCCTTCTCCTGGATCACGCGCAGCAGCTTGGCCTGCATGTCCGGCGCGATGGTGCCGATCTCGTCGAAGAAGATGGTCCCGTGGTCGGCCACCTCGAAGTAGCCCTTCTTGGTCTGGATGGCGCTGGTGAAGGCGCCCTTCACATGTCCGAACAGCGTGGATTCCAGCAGGTCGGCGGGCAGCGATCCGCTGTTCACCGCCACGAACAAGCGGTCGGCGCGCGGCGAATTGGCGTGGATGGCTTTGGCGATCAACTCCTTGCCCGTGCCGGTCTCCCCTGTGATCAGGATAGTCGAGCGGCTGGGCGCCACCTGCCCCACGAGGTCGAGCAGGCGCAGCATGCGGTCGCTCTTGCCGATGATGTTGGGGAAACTGTAACGCTGTTTGAGCGCGCGCTTGAGGTGCGTATTCTCGTATTCGAGGCGCCGCTTCGAGATCATGCGGTCGATCTCGATCAGCAGCTTCTCGTTGTCCCACGGCTTGGAGAAGTAATCGTTGGCGCCCAGTTTTAGGGCGTTGACGGCGGCTTCCACCGAGCCGTAGGCGGTGATCATGAAGATGGGGGTCTCGCGGTCGCGCTCGCGGACTTCGCGCAGCACGTCCATGCCCGAGCGGTCCGGCATCATCAGGTCCAGCAGCACCAGGTCGTAGGCGCGCGATTCGATTTTGCGCAGTCCCTCGGTTCCGTTGGGCGCCAGCTCCACGTGGTAGCCTTCCAGGCGGAGCAGGGTATCGAGGCCTTCCCGGATATCCAACTCGTCGTCGACTACCAGTACGCGTCCTTTGGCGGGAGAGGAGGAGGGTTGAGGGGCGGTCATTTCAAGCGGCATTCACCGGCTGGCTGGAGGCGGAGTCGCTGCGGGCGTCGCCGGCTGGCGCGGCCGGGCGCGCGGCCTTCGACCACGGAAACTCCAGGTGGAAGCGCGTGCCGCCGTGGCGGCTCGACACTTCGATCGAACCCTTGTGCTCCTGCACAATTCCGTATGTCACCGCTAATCCCAAGCCGGTCCCTTTGCGGGTCCCCTTGGTGGTGAAGAAAGGGTCGTAGATGCGCTGGATATGTTCCGGCGAGATGCCGTGACCGGTGTCGGAGACGTCCACGCGCGCGCCGGATTCCTCGCCCCAGGTCCGCACCGTCAGCACGCCGCCGCCATCCATGGCGTCGCGCGCGTTGAGGAACAGGTTCAGAAAAACCTGCTGGAGTTTGCCGGCGTTGCCGTGCACCGGCGGCATGCCGCTTTCCAGATCGAGCTTCACCTCGACCCCGGCCTTCTGGATCTGGTGTTCCAGCAGCGACATGGTTTCGCGGATCACCTTGTTCAGGTCCAGGTCCCCGAACGAGGTGGTGGAAGTGCGCGAAAAACTCAGCAGGGAGTTGACGATTTCGCTGGCGCGGAAGGTCTGCTTGGCGATCTTGTCGAGCAGGATGGATTTCTGTTCGTCGTTGGCCACCTGCTTGGCCAGCATCTGGGCGTAGGTGGAGATCACCGCGAGCGGCGTGTTCACTTCGTGCGCGACGCCCGCGGCCAGCAGCCCGATGCTGCTCAGCTTGTCCGCCTGCACCAGGCGCTGCTCCAATTCGGCGCGGTCGGTCACGTCGTCGAAAATGATGAGCCGGCCGATTTGCTCCAGTTCTTTCGAGACCAGGGGGGCGATCGCCACGTTGACCGTCGACCGGGCGCTATGGCCATTGTGGCTGGCGGGGGCCAGGAGCGGAGCCGCCGCGCGGGGCGCTTCGGCGGCGCCATTGATCGGCCGCACGTTCGCGGGCTGGGCTGCGCCTGCAACCGCGGAGAGCGCCGTCGGATACATAACGAACTTGTAGATATGGTGGATACCGGTCTGGCCGCGCACCCGCTCGAACTGGTCGGCCAAGTCCGCCGGGAACAGCTCAGCCAGCTTCCGGCCGACCGCGGATTGCCTCGAGATGCCGGTGAGCTTCTCGATCTGCGAATTCCAGCTTTCCACCCGGTCATCCAGGTCCGCCGCCAGAATTCCCACGTTGATGGATTCCACGATGTTTTCGCTGAATTCCTTCAAGCGTTCGTATTCTTCCACCTTGCGTTGCAGCGAGCGGTAGAGCGTGGCGTTTTCGATGGCGATGCCCACGTACCCCGAGATGGTGGCGAGCAACTCCACGTCCACCGTGGAGAGGAATTCGCCGTCTTCGGCGCGGCTGGCTCCCAGGAATGCGATGGTGCGGCCGCGCACCGTGCAGGGGATGTAGTAGGTCAGGTCCAGGTCCGAAATCGTGCGGCGCACGGCCGGCGGCCATCCGCGCGACACGGCGTCCAGTTGATGCCGGGTGCGCTCGAAGAAGATGTGCGGTGTGGGCCATTCCCAGTTGAGAAAGCTGAGATCCAGTTGGTCGCCGCTCAACTCCGGCGGCCGCCGGCGCGCGCCCATCGCCATTCGCATGTGAAAAGCCGGTCTGCCTTCCGGCCGTTCCTCCGCCAGGAAGATGGCCATGTGCTTGATCGACAGAGTCTGCAGGAGGCGTTCTCCCACCGACGAGAGCATGGCGTCCAGGTCGGTTTCCGAGTTCAGCTCGCGCGCAAACTCGACCAGTGTGCGGCGATAATCGTAGCGGTCGCGATAGAAATGCTTATCCAGCCGCTCCTGAATCCAGTTGCGGATGGGCTGGAACAGGAAGGCGGCGGTCAGCATCACGGCAATCAGGCCGGTATTGCCCACGTCTTTAAAATTCTTCTGCACCAGGCTGCCGAGCGAAAACACGATGCTGTAGAAGGCGGCCAGCACGCAGAGCGTTGCCAGCGTGTAAGCGTATCCCCGGCGGAACAGGATATCGACGTCCATCAGCCGGTAGCGCACGATCGCATACGCCAGGGTCAGCGGAATGAGCCCCATCGAAAGCACCGAGAGGCGCATGTACGGGTTGGGGATCATCCCCAGCGTGTACGGCACAACGTACAGGATGGCGAAGGGCAGAATCCCGCAGAACGTCCCGTTGCGCAGCCATTTCAACTGCTGCCGCACCACGGGATCTTCCGCCTTGCGGTAATCCAGGCTGAGGACTAGGCCCGCTAACAGGTACGGAAGCACCAGGAAGGGCTGCCAGATGCGGTCGAGCATCCAGCGAAGCTCCACCAGCGAGATGCCGATGCGCAGGGTGCCGGAAGTAGTCGCCAGCCAGGTGGCGAAGAACAGCAGGGGCGGCAAGTACAACAGCGCGACGCGCACCTTGCGCCGGAACCAGTGCCGGGGCTCCGGGAACGTCAGGCAGAAATGCAGAAAAATGGTGGGCGCGAACAGACCGGCCGCCACGTTGCCGAAGTAGATGACTTTATCGAAGCCATTCAGCTTTCCGGTGTAGTGGAAGCAGCAGAAGATGAAAGATACCAGGCAGAGAATATAGAAGTGGCGGGCCTTGGGGGCGCTGCCACGCCGGAAATAGACGAAAAGCCCGATCAGCAGGTACGCCGTGCCGACCAGGTATTGGCCCGATACCGCGGGATCGGCGGGCGTCTCGCGGATGTAGACGGTGGCCTTGAACTCGACTCCGCTGCGGCGCGCCAGGTACTCGGCTTTGTTCCAGGAGCCCACGGCGGCCAGGACCTGCGGAACGTCGATGGCCTTCTGTATGGCGGCGCCATTAATCCGCAGCAGCGCGTCGCCGTTTTTGAGGCCGGCCTTGGCAGCCGGACCGTCGGGCTCCAGGTGCAGCGCTTCTACGCCGTGCGCGCGATCCACCCAGACCGCGCCATCGTCGGCCAGGCGGAATTTTTGCTGTTGCTGGAAATTGATGACGGCGGAAACGGCGGCGGCGATCGCCAGTATGGTCAGGATCGCGGTCGAGAGCTGAAACTTGAGTTCCTGGAACATTCCGCCGCCGGAGTCTTATTGAGGCACACTTTGCCTCGGAGATCGGTTTCTAGCACGTTTCATGCCAGCCGAAACTCCCAGAATAGTAAATTTTTCTTGGACTTACAATCAAAACCGCGCATGGGATTCGAAATTCGGTAGCAGCCCTATGGAGAAGTGTAGACGATTGC
>Ga0335079_10004189_pt1 | contig 16586 bp, 14 predicted proteins | sample Lox_Sample_33_FD_206719 | JGI IMG/M metagenome (GOLD analysis project Ga0335079, IMG submission 206719) | Soil microbial communities from Loxahatchee National Wildlife Refuge, Florida, United States - Lox_Sample_3.3 | ecosystem: Environmental > Terrestrial > Soil > Wetlands | place: USA... | reverse complement strand
GAGGGCCGGAAGGCATTGTCGTGGACAACGATGCGTATTGTCAATAGGGTAAGACCGATGGGGACATTCATCCCCTTGCGGAGGGCGTAGCCATATGGACTAAGTACTCTGTCTTAGTCCCGCATCCTGACAAGTTTGGCTGCTATTGCACAACCAGGGTCACTGCATAGGAGCGCGTGGCCGTGCCTGAGGTCGCACTCACTGTGACATTGTAAGTCCCAGCCGGTGTCCCCGTGGTGGTAGTCTTCGAGCTGCTTGACCCACATCCTGCCTGGAATAGTAGTAGCAGGGAGAATCCCAGGAACAACCCCGCTAAAGCACACCGGCTGAGAGCCTTGCGTCCGCGACTGTTTCTGCCAATGCCAACCCCCAGCAACGTGATTCCCGAAATGGGAAGCCACAGCGCATACGTCAAGCCCCTTCGCCACAGGCTGGTCGTAGTAGTCACGCGCTGGGTCGTGTTAATGACCACGACGCGGCTCTGGGCCCCATTGCTCAGGTTGGGGATCTGGTTGTTTCCCTGGTTGGTGCCAATTGTGCAGGTAGCGCCTGTGGGCAGGCCAGAGCTGCAGCTTAAGGTGACGGCGTCCGGAATGTTCCCGGTCGGTGTCACGGTCGCTGTGTAGCTCGCCGGCACTCCGGCCGGAACTGTTGCCGTCGCCGGCGCAACCGCAACGTTGTAATCGTTCACTGTCGTGCTCGCGGGAGGACTCGGCACTACGCTGTACGCAGTGCCGCTGACGGTCAGCGTACCGGTATTCCCCAGAATCACCGGAACGGTTGCCGGCACCAGAGGAGCAACGGGCGTCAGAATAACGCTCACGGTGGCGGTTGCACCTGCGTTCAGGGATCCAATGCTGCAAACTACAGTTGCGCCAGTGGCGCCGCTGCAAGTGCCCGGACTCGCCGTAGCTGAACTGAAAGACGCAGCGCCCGATGTGGGCAGATTGTCTGTGAAGGTAAGCCCGCTGGTAAAGTCACCGTTATTCGTGATGGTGTAAGTGAAGGTGACCGGATTCCCGACTCCCACGGGAGATGGCGATGCTGTAGCCGTCACTGTGAGATTCAAAACCGGCCCCAGCTTGCTCACAAAGGCATCGCTGGCTCCGCTCAATGCGGCTTGCAACGGCGCTGCGGTGGTGAAGTTTGTCGAGGAAGTTTCGCCCGCCACATAACTCGCGCCCTGCGTGTCCACGGCGATTCCGGTTCCCATATCGGTGCCGCTTCCGCCGAGATAGGTGGAGTAATGACCAATCGCGGTGTTGGTCGTGGCCGTGGTGTCAATGCGCGCCGCAAAAGCATCCACACCGCCTCCCGGTCCTGCTTGCACCGGGTTATTGACCGACGGAAAGTTGGAGGAATCCGTCCATCCCGTAATGCGGCCTCCACCGATGCTATCCGCTGTGATTGCCGTGCCCACATCTGTGCCGCTGCCTCCGAGATAGGAGAAATAGCTGAGCGGGACCGTCCCGCTGGTGCTGCCGGACGTGATGGTCAGGTTGCCGAGCTTTGCTATGAAAGAATCCGTGCCGCCTCCATTAGCAGCCTGGAACACCGTCGTGCCGCTCGGACTGGTGAAGCTGAAATCGGTCGAAGTCGTCGATCCCGTCACGTACGCGTTGAAGCTCGAATCCACGGCTATGCCATATCCGATGTCGTCGGCCGAGCCGCCAAGAAATGTCGAATACAGCAATTGCGCTCCCGTGGCCGCCGCTGGGTTGATCTTGGCCACGAATACGTCCAGCGGCGTCGAACTGGTGGGACAGGTGGTCGTGCTGGGCGCGGAATTCAGGCAGCCCTGATACGCGTTCAAAATGGGAAAATCCAGAAAGTTAGTTCCGCCCGTGATGTATACGTCGCTGCTGACATCAACCGCGATACCCCCGCCCACCGCTTCTCCGGTTGAGGGATTCGATCCGCCAAAATAGGTGGAATATGCCAGGCTGGCCGTTCCCGTGTCCGTGGCGCTGATCTTGCTCAGGAAAAACTGGTTATCGGCTTTGGATGTCGTTTGGATCGCGCCGAGCGTTGTGGGGAAATCTGTTGAAGTCGTCGTCCCGGTTACATATGCATTTCCACCCACATCGAGCGCCAGGCCCGAGGCGGTATCCACCTTACTGCCTGAAAGATACGTCGAATATTTGAGAACCGCGCCTTGGGAATCCAGTTCTGTCACGAAGACATGGTTGCCGGCCGTTTTCCTGGTGTCCTGGTAGCCGTTAAACGTGGGGAAATCCCCGGAACTCGTTGTCCCCGCAACAAAAACGTCAGAGGCCGCATCCACTGCCACCCCCGCGGAGTAATCCAGGCCAGTTCCGCCGAGATACGTGGCAAAGACCAAAGCGTTGCCGGTGGGATTCAGCTTTGCAACGAAGACGTTAGCGGTCGCGCCGGTGGCCAGTGCTGTCTGGTAGGCGCCGCTCGTGACCGGGAAATCTGTAGATTGCGTCGAGCCCGCCACGTACACGCTGGAAGAAGAATCCACGGCAATCGCCGGACAGCCCGGCGTAAACGAAAGACCCGTAATTGCCGAGCAGCTTTCCGCCAGGCTGCCGCCGAGATAAGTCGAGTACGTGAGCACGGGATCGATAATCAGGCTGCGAGTCCGGTCGTACGTGCCAATCTCGAAACCTATTTCATTCGCCGCGCGAACGACATAGCGGCCGGACACGGAGTGCTGCTCTTTCCCATACACCTGATAGACCCGCGGCGCTTCCAGCCGAATTTCACCGCTCGGCATCACGAGAGACAGGCTGCCGTCGCCGTTCAGACGGACGCCGTCCGCTCCCTGCAAGCGCAGCCCGATCTGCGCGGGATCTGCGCCGGGAGCCACGTCGAAGTCATATTCCAGGTGCCCCTGGTTGCCGTAATAAACCAGATCGACTCCCGAATACACACTTCCGTACCTCACGCCTGCAAACTGCGGTATGTTGCGGCGCCATTTCGCGGGGTTACTTCCTAGGAAGTAGTTGCTCTTACCGGGAAGCAGATTCACTCCCGAAAGCGGCGGCTCAGGATTTGCGTTGGCAAAGCTCATCCGCAGGACGGACGCTCGATCAGCGGAATCATTCTTCTCCGGCGTGCGCTTAGGATGCAGACTCAGCACGACTTCCTGGCTAGTGAGAAAGAGCCCATATCCGGCTCCCCGGGCCAAAAATTTCACGCGGCTGTCGCTCTGTCCCTGGTTTGGTTCAAAGGCCAGTGGAAGCTGGCCGTACATAGAAATTGCGTGTTCGCCTCTCCGGGCTGGTGATAAATCAGAAGAAAAGAACTCGCGTGAAGGGGAGCCCTCGAATCCGCTGACAGCTCGTGACTTACCTGCAACCGTTAATACCGCGGTTCCGAGAATCATCAGGAACGCCACACTCGTTCCGATGCGGACGAGCGCAGGTCCTGTTCCCAACGCACAACGATTCAATCTCACGAGTGCCTCCGAAAATCCCGCTTTCATGGAGAGGAAAAAGAAAAACCGACAGCCCTCCGGCCCGCACGCGCGCCGCATGCGTCTTTACCGCCGGAAGATTGCCGAAAAATTTAAGTAACTACTTAAACATCTGACGGATAGCCTGTCAAGATACACCCAACACGATCTCCCCATGGATTCGTCAGATGCGCGCCGTGCCCGGCGAAGATGCCGCATGATGGTGTTTAGCGCGCTCCCTCAGCAGCTTGAAAGGCAAGGCCCGTGTTGTCGGCTAGCGCGTTTTCTGCAAATAGTTTCACGGATCACCGACGGCGGGTAGTTGCAGCGGGTTCAAGTCTTTCATTCTTAGACCTCAGGACCCACCCCGCGGGTGCACTTCGCTGGCAGCAGGATTGCTCCCTCCGCTTCGGCCCGCCCCCGCCCTCCCCGATGATGTTCTGCTACTCACTCTGAACTAATCCGGCATTCAAGCAGTTAGCCTCCTCGCGACTTTGATCTTGCAAAACCTGTGAAAAGTAGGTAACCCTATGCATGACAAAGGGGTGAGGTCAGGTCCGGTTGCCCGTTCCGTGCAGGCTGGCTGTGTGAGTCGAAATGCTCTTAGGGCACGAAAGCACGATGCTGCAACCACCACAAGAACGGCGTGCCATGCGGCGTTTTGACATGCGGCTGCCCGCGTCGATCAAGCTGACGGAGCCGGCGGGTGAACTGCTCGAGACGGAAACCCAGAATGTAAGCGCGCGCGGAGTGTTTTTTTACCTCGATCGCGTGGTCGGAACCGGATCACGACTGGATGTAACCCTAACGTTTCCACCACATATCACCCTGACGGACTCGGTCCGCGTACGCTTCACCGCGCGAGTGGTGCGGGTAGAAGAACCGCTTCCCGCCTCGCGCATTGGGGTTGCTGCGCTGATCGAAGAGTATGAATTTCTGCGTTCGGAGTCCGGTGCGCCTCTTCTCGGAACCCAGTAAGTCTTTGTTCAGCAGTGGCCTGCCTTACTTTTGCTTCTTCAATACTTCAATCTCATCGCGCAGGCGGGAGTAGCGGCGCATCAATATCGCAAGATACGTGATGTGGATGATCCACGTGGCAGCGTAAGCGGCGTAGAGAAAGTTCATCGCAGGGCCTCAAGTGCCTGAAATTCTTCGACATCGCGATGCAGCATTTCCAGCCGGTAGCGCGACCAGCAAACCATCCACGCAAACAGCAGGAAAGCCAGCCAGTTGATGAGAAGCGCGTGCAACATGCGGTGATCAATCGAGCCTCCGCCGCCAATCACCGGTTGTGGATGCTGCGTGCGGAAAAACCAGATGGAAAAATACACCAGGGGCACATCGAGCGCGCCAAAAACCGCGAGGGCGGCTGCCAGAACCGGAGTCTGTCCGCTGCTCGAAAAGCGCCGTAACATCAAGTAGCTCACATAGATCAGCCACAGCAACAGCGTCGAAGTCAGGCGCACATCCCAGGTCCACCAGATCCCCCACACCGGACGCGCCCACAAAGGTCCGGTCACCAGGACCACGGTGCAGAAGACCACGCCAACTTCAGCAGTTACAACCGCCAGCGCGTCGGTCGCTGCCGCCGAGAAAAGCTTGCGGATGATGAAATACATCGCGGTAATCGCAATGCCCGTGGTCGCAACCGATGACGGCTCAATTCCATAGGGCATCGGTTTGATTACGAACGCCGCGACGCACGCGAGCACGCCAATCGCAACCGCGACCCACTTTGCCAGACGATCAGCAAACTCTTTGGGGCGAACCAGATACTGCACAGACGCGATGAAATTGATGAAGAACAGCAGGAACGCGGTCCACGCGGAAGGAACGTGATAGTAGAAAATGCGCTGCACTTCTCCCATGGTGCGCTCGGTCGGCGCAACCACCAGGGCCTGATAGAGCCCATAGGTCAGCAGCACCGCCGTCAATAGTCCCAAAATGGGAAAGGCGCGCTTCATTCAGCGTTCAACACTTTCTCGAATAAGAGGAGACATCCCGTAGTAAACACCAGATCATAGGCGACTAGCAACACGATCCAGAACTTCGCAGAGAAGTCTCCGGTAAGAATGGAGTTGGTTGCCTGCACCATGGCCAGCACTGCGGGGATGGAAATGGGAAACAGCAAAAGAGGCAGCATGATTTCGCGGCTGCGGGTACGCACTGAGACGGCGGCGAAGAACGTTCCATTCACCACCAGCGCCCAGGTGCCAAGAACGGCCACGAATGCGAGTTGATAGGCAGGACCAAGCGCACGCAAATTGTAGAAAACGATAAACAGCGGAGTCATCAGCCCTTCGAGCACGCTGACGAAAATGAAATTGCCCAGGGCTTTTGCCAGAAACAAGGAATTGGCCGGAGCGGGAGAGACACGGTAAGCGTCGAGCACCTGGTTGCGCAGTTCGCGGGCCCAGGTCTGGTTCAAAGCAACGACCGCGGCAAACAGAAACGCTACCCAAACCAGGCCGCCGGCGATGTGGCGCGATTCTTCGGCAGTTGGATCAAACGAAAAACTGAAGATCACGACCACCAGCAAGGCAAAAAACAACATGGCATTGATGGCGTCTTTGGAGCGCCACTCGAGGCGCAGATCTTTGGCGAGCGTAGCGCGAGTCAGTCCGGAAGGTGCGCTCATTGCACCTCCGGGGGAGGCGTCAGGTCATGGGTGCGGGCGATGATCTGGCCGGACTGCATCCACACGAACTCATCGGCTATGCCATCGAGCAGCGCCGCCTGGTGGGTAACGACGAAAATAGTCTTGCCGGCATTGCGCAGGCTCGCCAGCAAGCCTGCCATCTCGCGGGCAGAGCGCGCGTCCACGTTCGAAAAGGGTTCGTCCAGCAGAAGAATGGCGGGATCGTTCAACAGCGCGCGGGCCAGCGACATGCGCTGGCGCATGCCCTGGGAGTACTGGCCGACGGGGCGGGTGAGTCCGGAATCGAGACGCACGGCGCGAATCACGTCGGCGCAGCGCTGCTCATCGCGGATTCCGTACAGGCGGGCGAAGTAGCGCAAGTTCTCCATGCCGCTCATTTCGTCGTAGAGCAGCGAGGGATGCGCCATGTAACCGACCTGGCCGCATACGTCGCGCAGACTCTGGGTTCCGAGCATGGAGATAGAGCCACGCGTAGGCGGGGTCAATCCGGCAAGCGAACGCAGCAGCGTGGTCTTCCCTGCCCCGTTATCGCCGAGAATTGCGTAGAGACGGCCGGGCGCGAACTCCGCGCTCACGCCGCGCAGGGCAGCAAAGCGCCCGAATTGCTTGACCAGACCAGTGATGACGATGACGGGCGATGCCGGCGCGCTGGATGGATCAGCCACGATAGATGAAGACGGAATCCCGCACTACAACCCAGTGAAGATAACTGAAGTGGGGTGTGAAGTCGAGGGGGACGGTGGCAACAGCGCAGACGATTGTGCTGGCAAGAAAAAATGCCGGGCCAAGGTTCGGCCCGGCGAATGAATCGTGTTCCCCCTCGTCAGTATGGCTTGCGTCTTATGGGCGAGCGGCGCGATACGCTGCGGCTCCGCGGGCTCGCCGTTTTCCAGCAGGCTTGTGCTGGGACGGCGGAAGCGAGCAGAGGTCTCCGGCCAAGGTGGTGTTGGCAGTCGTGTAGTACGCGTTCGGGGCAAAGGTGTTGCCGGTGCCGGAACCCAGCAGGATACCGGCGCAAGCATCCACGATAGTGTTCTGGATGGCGCTATTGTTGTTGCCGGTAGTGCCGCCGCTATCGGTGCTCGAGCACTCATCATCCAGGTGAATGGCGGATTCCCCGCTATCCATGATGGTGTTGCTCCTGATGCTGTTCCCGTTAGTGCAGGCGTCAATGGAATCGCCCTGGGAACCGGAGATCTTGTTGCTGGTAATGATCTCGGCGTCGTCCGTGGGGGTTCCAGGCGTGCCGTCAGAAGCCAGGGCAATGCCGAACTGGGCGCTGCCCACCGTGTTCTGGCTGATAGTGATGGAGTTGGCGGCATCGTAGAGCAGAATGCCCGAGGCGGCCCAACCCGTGCCGACCCAGATGTCATCGTTCACGGTGTTGCCGGTAACCCGGCCGGTGGCGCCGAAACCGATCTGGATTCCATTCTGCGCGGCACCGGTGGTGGGACCGTAGCCGACCACATTATTGTTGAGCACATTGATGGTGGTACCGATCTCGTTGCCGGTAATACCGTTCTTCTGGTAGTTGTGCACCGAGCTGTTTTCCACCGTGACGTTGGAAGTCCCGCCAATATCGTCGCTCTGGGCGAAGATGCCGAGTCCCAACTGGCAACCGTCGGGCTGAACGTCAATGGCCTGATTGGTTGTGGTCACGTGGTTCACGGTTCCCGAAGCATCCTGGTAGAAGATGCCGACGATATTCGGCGAGCAGCCGCTGACGTTGTTGCCGTAGCCATCCACCACCAGATCCGTGAGATTGACGGTTGGCGAACTGCTGGTCGTACCCTGAATGAAAATCTGGGCAGCAATGGGACTACCGAAATAACTGGTGGCATTCTGCACCAGGCCGCCGACCGGAGAGACGATGACAGCAGCGCCGGAGGTTCCGGATGTGACACCTGCCAGGGTGAGCGGCTTGTTGATGACTACCTGCTCCGGGTAGGAACCGGGGCAGACGCGGATGGTGAGGCCGGGGGGAACGGCGTTGACCGCCGCCTGAATGGTAGAGAAAGTTACGCCGCTCATACAGTTGCCGACAACGACCACTGTGGCGGAGAGTTTTTGAGCACCGATGCTGACAAAGGCCAGCAACGCAACGAGCATCGCAGCTCGCATCCTATAAACACACGTATGCATGTAGATCCTCCAGGGGTGGAACACAATCCGGAGGGGGAAGAAATTCCGGGAGGAACTTTACACGGGCAGTGGGACACTGTCAATGACAAAACTAACCGCGCGGACTACTTCCCGGCTGAGAACAATATTTGAGAGGGTGGAAAATTTCCAGAACTACTTTAGTTGGACATCTGACTGCCGCCGTTCGGCTGCATCTGGGTCATGTTCGGAGACTGCGCGCCAGTGCCGGGTTGTTGCGGAGCATATTTGGAAGCGCACTTGGCCTGCAATTGCTTGGCATGGAAAACACCGTCGCGTCCGAAGCTGCCATCGGCCAGGGCCTGGGAGTTGTCTTTGAAAGTATCGGGAGGCGCTTCGGTGCCGTTATAGATAACGTTGAGGACCTGGTCGTTTTCAACCAGGACGAACTGCACCTGCGTGCCGGTGCGCTTGATGGAGCCGGGCTGGACGTTGCCGGCGACGCGCAGGCGCTTGGTGTAGGCGCTATCGCCCATGCCGTGCAATTCTTTGATGGTGACGTAGTAGCTCTTGCTCTCCTGCACGCCGGTGTATGCGAGATATCCCAGCGAGAGAAGGATGAGCAGTGTGGCGCCGCCGAATTGCAGGTACTTGCCGGTCTGACTGGACATAAAGGAAACGACAGCTAGAAAGACTGTATTCCTCCGCTCAGGGCGGGTCAAGCCGCTCTAAACCATTGTGCCACAAATGAAAAGGCGGGCCATAAGCCCGCCCTTTCGTAACAACTGCCGGTTTGCTATTGGTGGGTGGCCACTCCGAGTTCGACGTTCCCGGATGCGTCGGCGCCCAGCAAGTACACCTGCTTGCCGGAGGCGCTGGCCACGATGGTCAAGTTGACCGCGGAGCCGTTGGGATGAATGATCGCAGAACCAATGCCGTTCGCAGCGATGGAGTACGACCCGGCGGTGCTTCCGCTCAGGAAGACGCCGTTCTTGTTCTGCGTGTAGGCGACGCTGACCGAGCCCGCACCGTTGAAGGTCATCACGCCAGTGATTTCAGTGTCGTCGCTGTCGCTGAGCGGCTGCAGTTTGATCTGGAAGGCATAGCTGCCCTTCAGGCTTGCCTTGGTAAAGGAAGCGGAGCCGGTGAGCAGGGCAAAGCCGCGTTCCGCAGCGGTGTGAATGCCGGCGGAACCCGTGCCGGTGAAGTAGAAACCGCCGGCAACGCCGTTACTTCCGATGCTGTTCAACGCCAAGGCGAACTTCATGGTGTCGCCGGTGACGAGGAACGTCATGGCAGCGGTGCCATTGGCACTCACTGCGTAAGTTCCGCTGATAATGGGCTTCTGCACTATCAGGCCGCCAACATTCTGAGTGGAGCGAAGGCTCACGTGACCGGCGCCGTCGAAGGTCGCGGTGCCAACGATCGCACAAGCGTTGCTGCGATTCAGCTGCACGTCGGCCGTATCCCAGAAGGCATACGTGCCTTTAAGGCTGGCATCCGTGAAGGTGCTGGCCTGGAGGGCTGAGACGCAAACCAGGGAAACGAACACCACGGCAACGAAAAGAGAGAGTTTTTTGTTTTTCATGGTTCCTCCTCAGAACAACCTGCAATAAAGGGCAACGGCATGAGCTCGCCGATAGAGCCAGGGGGAATCGAAAGTCACCCGGACGCGGGTACGAAGGTTCCGCGGAGAAAAGAAAACGGGAGCAGTATGCCCGCCCCCGTCACAGTTGCACGCAGCTCTTAGGCCGGCTGATTACCAAACCCGGCAGGCGTTGGCACTGACCATTGGCTGGCCGGCCTTACATCCCCAGGCCTGCTGGAACTCAGGCATGTTCTGCACAACACCGTTCACGCGCCAGCGACCGGGCGAATGCGGGTTGGTCGTAACCTGGGTGCGAGCATATTCGGGACGGCGTTTTTCGCACCAGACGCGGGCAAAGCCGAGGAAGAAACGCTGCTCGGGCGTGTAACCGTCAATCTTCTGACCTTCTTTGCCGGTCTTGTCATCGGCGATCATGTGTTCCAGCGCCATGAGCGCAATGCGCGCCCCGCCGTTGTCGGCTGTGTTTTCTCCCAGGGTCAGCCGGCCATTGAGCTTGAGATCGTCAACGGCCACAAAGTTGCTGTATTCATCGGCGATGCAACTGACGCGCTTTTCGAATTCCTTGCCGTCGTCGGCAGTCCACCAGTCGCGCAGATTGCCCTGCGGATCGTACTTGCGGCCCTGATCGTCGAAGCCGTGGGTCAGTTCGTGCCCGATCACCAGGCCGATGCCGCCGAAGTTTACGCCGTCATCCATCTTCTTATCGAAGAAAGGAGGCTGCAGAATGCCGGCGGGAAACACGATCTCGTTGTACGAGCCGTTGTAATAAGCGTTCACGGTGGGCGGAGTCATGCCCCATTCGTTGCGGTCGAGCGGCTTGCTGATCTTGGCAATGTCACGCTTGGATTCAAATTCGTTGGCGCGCAGCACGTCGCCGAGCAGATCGCCGCGGACGATGTTGAGCGAGCTGTAGTCGCGCCATTTGTCGGGATAGCCGATCTTGTTGCGGATGGCCTGCAGTTTGATCTTGGCCTGGGCTTTGGTGGCGGCAGTCATCCAGGGAAGGTTCTGGATGTCTTCGTCGAGCGACTTTTCGAGCGCATCCACCATCTTGAGCATGCGCTGTTTGCCGTCGGCGCCGAAGGTGATCTCGACATATTTTTGCCCGAGGGCCTCGCCCAGGCTGTTGTCGGTCAGGTCAACGCAGCGCTTCCAGCGCGCCTGGATCTCCTTTTGCCCAGTCAGCGCCTGGCGCATCTTGAAGTTGGCATCCACGTAAGGCTGAGACAGCCACGGGGCAGCGCCGCGCAGCAGATGCCAGGTCACGTAGGTCTTGAGAGCGTCGAGAGATTCGGAATCCAGCAGGCCATTCACCTGCTTGAAGAAATCGGGATTGGAGACGTTCAGGTCCGAGAACTGAGGAACGTTGATCGCCGCAAAATAACGGGCAAGGTAAAAATTCGGGGCCAGGCCGATGGCGGCGTCGCGGCTCATCTTGTGGTCGCGATTTCTGGGGTCGCGGCGTTGTGTGCGGTCCATGGAAGCTTTCGCAAGCGCGGTTTCGATGCGCAGCACGGTTTGCGCAGAATCTGCCGCCTGCTGCGAGGATTGACCGGTCAACGTGAAAACCTGGGTGATGTAATCGACGAGGTGCCTGCGCATTTCGACCATGCGGGCGTCATCTTTGATGTAGTAGTCGCGGTCGGGCAGCGACAGGCCGCCCTGGTCGATGTTGGCGATGACCATGCCGGCATTGTGCAGGTCGGGCGAAGAGTAGAAGTTGAAGAGCGGATTCGGGCCGATGAGGTGAACGCGGGCAATGGCGTCAATCAGGGAAGACTTGTCAGTAACGGCAGCGATCCGGTCGAGTTCCGGTTTGAGCGGCTCGAGACCTTTGGCGTCTACGGCTTTCTCGTCCGTGCAGGAGCTGTAAAGATCGCCGATTTTCTGCTCGACCGCGGTGCGGCTGGAGTTGTCGATCGAGGCTTTCTCCAGAATGTCACGGAGGGTGACGAGATTCCGCTCGTCGAGTTCAATAAAACTGACCCAGGAGCTCTGGTCGGGGGGGATTTCGCTGGCCTTCAGCCAGTTGCCGCAGGCGTACTGGTAGAAGTCGACGCAGGGGTCGAGAGTCTTATCGATGTTATCAATACTGAAACCGGGCCCCGGCTGGGCGGGGGTTTGGGCAAAGACGATGGCAGACAAACAACCGACGGCAAGCAGCAAAGTGAAAGTGCGCATGGTGGCTCCTGGTGGGTGAATGCTGATTTTATGCCCAGCGTGTTTAGACGGGCAAGAAGGCGGCAGGTTTGGTGCCGCCAGGCTGGTGATGTTTCCGGGGGCGGCCGGGGAACGGATACAATCGCCCGCGGAAACCATCGCCTCATGAAACTGAAGAATCTCGTGCCCATGCTGTGGACCAACGATCTTGACGGATCGATCGCCTTCTACCGGGAAATGCTCGGCTTCGAGTGCGTGAACCGCGCGGAAGGATGGGCGTCATTGCAAAAGGACGCCGTTGAACTGATGCTCTCGCTGCCGAACGCACACGAACGGTTCGACAAGATCCAATTCACTGGCTCGTTTTACTTTCATCCGGAAAACGTCGAGGAACTCTGGCGGGGCGTGAGGGACAAGGCGACGGTGGTCTACCCGCTCGAGGATTTTGACTACGGGATGCGGGAGTTTGCGATCCGCGACAATAACGGGTATATCCTGCAATTCGGACAGGAGATCGACCCCGGCTAGCCGCAAAGGTAAGCCCGCGCTAGACTTGCGGGCGAAAAACGACGGAACCGGCCGGCCTCTTGCTGCGTATAGATAGAGGAAGGATCGCTGATGAGAACATTCAAGATCTCGCTAATCGCCAGCCTGATCGGCACCGCCGCCGGATTCTGGGCCTGGAAACTTGATGTGACCAAAGCCTTTTGGCCGGCCCATCCTCAGCTCGCCGGCGTCCTCATCACCATGTTCGTGGCGATCGCCGTGCAGCTTACCTGGCCGCCAGAGAAATCGAAAACCTAGCGCGGTTCGGCCCGCAGAAATCTCGTTGCGCATGGCAGCACGGGACAGCGGCGTCCTAACTTGCTTGTGAGTTTTGCCGTCATTCGTGGCGGTATAATCCGTCTAGCACATCCTCACAAGGCGGAGCATTCATGTCTTCAGGTAATGGGACTTCCACAAACGGGGGATACAGCGTGCCTCAACCCCGTGCGGAGTGGCTCACACGCCGCAAGCAGGGCAACACCGACGGCAACTTTTCGCAGATGCACTACGCGCGGCGCGGGGTCATCACCGAAGAAATGTCGTTCATCGCGCACAAAGAGAAACTCGCGCCCGAGCTGGTGCGCGACGAAGTCGCGCGCGGGCGGATGATCATTCCCGCCAACATCAACCATCCGGAACTCGAGCCTATGGCGATTGGCGTGGCGTCGCTGTGCAAGATCAACGCCAACATCGGCAATTCGGCGGTCACGTCCGAGATCCACGAAGAGCTGAAAAAGCTGCATACTGCCGTGCACTACGGCGCCGATACCGTCATGGATCTTTCCACCGGCGGCAACATTCACGAAATTCGCGAAGCCATTCTGCGCCACTCGCCCGTGCCGATTGGCACGGTGCCGATTTATGAGGCGATTTCTCGCGTGAAGCGGGTAGAAGACTTAAACGCCGAAGTGATGCTCGAAGTGATCGAAGAGCAGGCCGCGCAGGGCGTGGATTACATGACGATCCATGCCGGCGTGCTGATTCAATATCTGCCGATGGTGGCCAAGCGCATTACCGGCATCGTGAGCCGGGGCGGCGCAATCCTCGCCCAATGGATGGCCTACAACCACAAGCAGAATTTTCTCTACGAGCGCTTCGACGACATCGTCAAAATCTTCAAGAAATATGACGTCAGCTTTTCGTTGGGGGATGGGCTACGGCCGGGATGCGTGGCTGATGCGAGTGATGAGGCGCAGTTTGCTGAATTGAAGACTCTGGGCGAGCTGACGAAAAAAGCCTGGGAGCACGATGTGCAGGTGATGATCGAAGGCCCTGGCCACGTTTCCATGGACAAGATCAAGGAGCAGGTCGAAAAAGAAGTCGAGCTCTGTTATGAGGCGCCGTTCTACACGCTTGGCCCGCTGGTCACCGACATCGCGCCCGGCTACGACCACATCACCAGCGCCATCGGCGCGGCCATGATCGGATGGTACGGCGCGGCCATGCTCTGCTACGTCACGCCCAAAGAGCACTTAGGGTTACCCAACGAAAAAGACGTGAAAGACGGCATCATCGCCTACAAAATTTCTGCCCACGCCGCCGACATCGCCCGTGGCCGCCCCGGCGCCCGCGACCGCGACGACGCGTTGAGTTATGCGCGCTATAAGTTTGATTGGGAAAAACAGTTTGCGTTGTCATTAGACCCGGAGACGGCGCGCAGCATGCACGACGAAACCCTCCCCGACGACTACTACAAAGAAGCAGCCTTCTGCTCCATGTGCGGCCCGAAATTCTGCTCCATGAATTACTCGTCGAAAGTGGACGAGTACAACAAGCAGGTCCACGGGATCGAGAAGAAGGATTACTCAGAGTTGGTGGAAAGATTGGTGACGTTGAAGTAGTTCTTGTGTGGCTGTGTGGCGCGGGCGCCCTCGCCCGCGAGCGCTCGCTGCGATCTGGGCCCCCGAGCCTGCTGCAGCCCGACGTGGCCGAGGCGTTTCCCACCGAAGATGCGGTGAACGAAGCCTTGCGCGGCATTCTGAGCACAACACGTGCGGTACGCCGGATTGGCGGCCTCCCAGATCGCTCTCTGCAACCAGGCCGCGCCAAGTCAAAACCCATTCGCCGCGCCACGTAAGACCTGCCAGCACTCGATTGGGCAGCAAGATCGGAGGGGCGGCCTCCGACACCGTGCTACCAAGTTCTTTAAGCGTAGCCCCAAGTTCTGCTGAGTTATTCGAGCAAAGCGGACGAGTACAACAAAGCCGTCCACGGCGTTTTGCCCAGGTGAGCTCGCAAAATCGGCTCGCGGCACCTGGGGCACCAGGCTCGGGCATTACGACATATCCATAGAGCAGCCAACCCACGTGCCGACGCGTGTCCTCCAAGCACTGGATAAACAGGTCGCAAGGCGGCGGAACAGCCGGTTTTGCTTGAGTGGGGTAGTGGCCTGCCGAGAGCGCAAGCTTCGTGGTGATTGAGGAAGCGCAGGTTTTGGGTAGGGCATGGCTTCAGCCATGCCGCAAGAAACAGACCCTCGACGGCTTTAGCCGCTGAGGGGCACATCCGGCTCCGCCGCACGGGCGGAGACGCCCGCGCCTACGTCAACGCGACTGGAGCGTCCGCGCCCCAACGTGCCTTGCGGCAGCAGTGGCAATGCGCGCCGTGTTGGGGTTCTTCGACTCACGTTCGTCGCTGGCGCGACTTGCGTTCGCTCAGAATGACAAACGCTTGCTGGCGATAGCAGCTGAATGTGAGAAAGTGGGATTGCCTGGCTTGTTGGAAACGATGGAGGCCGCGTGTCACAAGACCATCCTGGACCGCTTCGCAGTACGAGGTTAGTGACGGCTGAACTTGTCTCTAAGGGAATTTGCCCAGGTGAGCTCGCGCAGAGCGCTCGCGGCACCTGGGGCACCGGGCCCACTGCGCTCTCTCTTGCGGCGTTGAAGTATCTTGGGCCACCGCTCTCTGAACGACTGCCGTAGAAAAACACAGGACTAGAACCCAACCCAAAGCCAGGTTTCTACCTCGCATCACTCACTCCTCGCGATGACATTGCGTAAGTTACGCACTGGCCGTCAGCAGTAACATGATCCCCGCCAACGGACCTATAAGCGCGAACAACCACCATTTCGAACTGCGGGAAGCGGCGGCCCCCGCCAGGGCTGCGGCGGCGAGGATGGCAACCGGCCCGAAAGCAATCCGGGTGTATCGATTGTCAGGTATCCACCGTGCAACGTCGTAAAGCCATGGCATAGCGGACAGCACCAGGCTCAAGACGCCAAGTTGATTCCTTTGGATCGCGGCCCCTATTGACATACGCCCGCCCGGTCTGAGGCACAATGAGCGGCCAGCCCGAATGGACTGAACGGATTGTGTTCCCCGAAGTGCATATCACCGCGCGTGGTCGGAACCGTTGCTGCTGGGTCCGCCTGGGGATTGACATTGAAGTGGCCGGAGTTCGCGCCGGTCCAGAAACTTCCTCGGCTCCGGTACTCTTGCATGTTGCTGTTTTCGCCCCACCTATGGAAGTCGAATCCAGCTTTCGTGAGTGCACCACCTGCTTGTTCTGGACTTCCAGCAAAACTGAAGAAACCGGCTGCGGTTTGGTTCGCTTCCATCTTGCTATTTGTGAATGTGAACAAGAAGCCCGACATGTTGCCGCTGCCTTGAATCACCGTGTCGTAGCTATTTGCGTTCGCATCATGGTTCACGAACACGCCCGCCGAGGATGTCTGCCCTCCGTTGTTCGAAAACTGAACGCCGCTGCCGGTTACGTCAGCGGTATATGCCCCGGTTCCAGTGGTCCGGTCCACGAGATTGCCGTTTGCATCGTTGCCGATCATTGTCGCTGTGAAGTTGTTGTTCTTATCGGTTACACCTTGGACCAATGCCGTCTGAGCGTTGCCGTCCTTGTCGTACCCAACCGTTTGGCTTTGGCAACTGCTCGATTCCTTCTGGGCCGGTGGCCCACACAACGCGGTGTCCGTTGTGTGGGGCAGTTCAACACCGTGTAGCGCGCCGGGCCTACCTCTTCCCCTTCAGCATCGTCATCACCCGGTCAAAGTCCTCGAGTGTGGCGTACTGGATCACAATCTTCCCTTTGCCTTTGCGGTCGCTGATCTTCACCTTCACGCCCAGGATCTTCTGCA
>Ga0335079_10004187_pt1 | contig 16588 bp, 19 predicted proteins | sample Lox_Sample_33_FD_206719 | JGI IMG/M metagenome (GOLD analysis project Ga0335079, IMG submission 206719) | Soil microbial communities from Loxahatchee National Wildlife Refuge, Florida, United States - Lox_Sample_3.3 | ecosystem: Environmental > Terrestrial > Soil > Wetlands | place: USA... | reverse complement strand
CAAGACCGCGCCGGGGATGTTATCGGAGCTGGTCGACAGCAACAGGCTCAAAGGAAGAGCAAGAGAGAGTATCAGCGGCACTGCGACGAGCGAGTAGATGATGTACCTCTTCCTCCTGAAAACGGCGAACTCCTTCTTCGTAAGCGTCCAAGATTTCGAAAGCCTCATCCCTGGTCCCCTCCGCCTTTGACAAGTTTGAGGTAAACGTCTTCAAGGGTAGGCCTGAGTTCCGTGACAAACCGGATCTGGCCCCCGGCCTTTACTATCTCGTTCACGATTGAAGGGTTGTCTGCCTCTGGGTCTTCAACGTCAAGGAGCAACCTGTTCCCCCCGACAGACTCAACCTTCTTGACTCCCAGGTCGACCAGTGCCTTGACAATCTTCTCGTCGACGGCCACCAGATGGACCACCGTCTTTCGTCCCCACAGTGAGGCCCTCAGCTGGTCGGGCGCTCCGACCGCTATCAGAGAGGTCTTCAGCACCCCGATTCTGTCGCAGACCTTCTGTGCCTCGTCCAAGTTGTGGGTGTTCAGGAATATCGTTCTCTTCTCTTTCTTCAGCTCAAGGACGAAGTCCCTGATGGTCTTGGCAGACTCTGGGTCAAGGTTAGCAGTGGGCTCGTCGAAGAAGACCACCTGGGGGTCGTGCAGGAGGGCCCTGGCGATGGCGACCTTCTGCTTCATCCCCTTCGAGAAAGTGCTGACCGTCCTATCCTTCTTGTCCCAGAGGTCGAGCATCCTGAGGAGCTTCTCCATGCGCTCTCTGCGCTGCGGCTGTGGGCAGTCGAACATCTCACCATAGAAGTCGAGGTTCCTGTACGCCGAGAGCTCCTCGTAGAGGCCCACGTTCTCTGGGAGGATCCCCACGACCTTCCTTACCTCCAGTTGATCCCTCTCGTTGCTTATGTCGTAGCCGGCCACCGACGCGTTTCCGCTAGTCTTGGAAATCAGGCAGCAGAGCATCCTCACCGTCGTGGTTTTCCCCGCGCCGTTCGGACCGAGGAACCCGAAGACTTCGCCTTCCTCGACCTTCATGCTTACTCCCTTCACTGCGGTGACGTCCCCGAATTGCTTTGTCAGGCCCTCTGTTTCGATGGCGGTGCCCAACATCGAGGCCTTCTGCTAGCCTTCTCCCTGTTCGAATTTCGACTCTTCGAGACGCTTCTCCTTCAGCTCTTCGTCGCTCATGGGGGGCACCCCTGTCTTCTCTGCGGCCTCGGGGGGCCAGGTGATGGAATCCTTGACGAAGTTGTTCGTGATGCTTCGCTTTCCACAGGCAGGGCATTTCGTGGACCTCCACGGTCCCATGTGGACAAGCGACGGACCCACGCTGACCTCGAAGACGGCGCCACACTTGGGGCACTTTGCTCTCATTAACCAAACGATCATTTTCCCGTTCTAAATCATTTTCTCTCCACATGAGGGAGTGTGGGGAAGGACAACGCTCTCCGCCTCCCGCAATCAGGTGTCTCTGAACTTCGCCCAAGCACTATAAATCAGGGCGGCGTTCACTCGGGCGAGTTTTCTCCTTGTTTGTAGCCGATTCAGGGTCGCTCTCCGAATCGCAGTGTCCCCCTCCATCGGGACAATGGCCCTGCTTGGAGGCGCCCACCGGTTGATTGAAACTGAGAACCTAACGAGGAAGTTTGGGGAACTGACAGCCGTGGACAACGTGACATTCAAGGTCAATCAGGGAGAGATCTTCGGCTTCCTCGGGCCCAACGGAGCTGGCAAGACCACGACGGTGAGGATGCTAACCTGCCTCATTTCGAATACCAGCGGCAAGGCGACGATCGGCGATTTCGAAATAGGAAACAATGCTGACAGACGCAAGATCAGGAGGATTGTCGGGCTCCTCCCTGAGAACGTCGGACTCTATGAAGGGATGAGCGCTTACAAGAACCTGGACTTCTACGGAAGGTTCTACAAGGTGTCCGAATCGGCGAGGAAGGAAAGGATAGAGTATCTTCTCAAAATGCTCGGGCTCTGGGAGAGGCGAGACGCGTCGGCGGGGACCTTCTCCAAAGGGATGAAGCAGAAGCTCGCGATCGCCCGGGCACTGATACACGACCCGCAAGTCCTCTTCTTGGATGAGCCGACAGCGAACTTGGACCCCGAGTCCTCGAAGGCGGTGAGAGACTTCATCGTCGAGCTCAAGAAGGAGAAGAGGACTGTCTTCCTCAACACCCACATGCTCGACGAGGCAGACAGGATCTGCGACAGGGTAGGCATACTGAAGACGAGCCTGGTGGCTATCGGGAGCCCTGAGGAGCTGCGCGAATCCCTTTTCTCCCGGACGACCGTCATCCAGCTTGAGGCAGTGAGCGAAGCCGTCACATCAGCTGTGAAGAGGCTCGGAATCGGCCGGGTAGACGTGCACGGCAGCAGCCTGCTGATCGGCGTGAAAGACCCCGACAGGGAGAACCCTGACATCGTGCACGCCATCGATTCTGCCGGGGGGCGAATCCAGTCGGTCTATCAGAGCAATCCAACCCTAGAAGATGTGTATCTGAAACTGGTCAGGAGCTGACTAAAACGTGGACATGCATAACGTCTGGTCTGTCGCTTCCAAGGACTTCGAGAACATCAAACGCCGGAAGAGCCTCCTCATCGGGATTGCAGCTTTTCCGCTCCTCCTCTCCATCGCATTCCCGGACATCGTCCAGAATCAGGTGGCGCAGGGAATCCAGAACGGAGGCTTCCCCGCGAACCTCCCCTTCGGTCTTGAGTCTCTGTCCTTCTTCTTCGTCGTCCTCGCAGCGATACTCCCGGGCTCAATTGCAGCCTACAGCGTGGTAGGAGAGAAGGTCGAGAAGAGCCTGGAGCCGCTGCTGGCGACCCCCCTGACCGACGGTGAAATCCTTCTTGGCAAGGGCATCACTGCGCTTGTCCCGCCCATCATCGCAACCTGGGCCGGAGCTACTATCTTCATGGCCCTGTCGAACTACATCCTATACAGCGGGTTCTCCATCTACTTCTTCCCCGAATGGGATTCCGGCATCATGCTCTTACTGCTCGCCCCCCTCGCAGGCGTATTCAGCATCGAACTGACAGTCATCGTTTCCTCGCGGGTAAATGATGTGAGGAGTGCGACTCAGATATCGACTCTAATGTTCATCCCTTTCATGGGTGTCTTTCTTGCGGCCGTGACCGGGTCATACACTTTCAGCATAGCCAGCCTTCTCATCTTCGCAGTGATACTCCTCGTCGCCGACGTAGCCCTCTTCTTCGTAAGCACTTCCACCTTCAGTCGGGAAGGAATCCTTACGAAATGGAAATGAAGGCTATCGTTCCGTAGGTCCGTCCAGCGACGACATTTGAAGAGCGTCCTATGAAAGTACCAAACCCTGGGGTGTCGGTGGAGGTCCAAGGAGATTCGCCTGCCAGTGCGCGGCATGACCTGGATGGGCTCCACAAGTATTGGCACTATCTCTTCGTCGTCGCTGTGTTCACCTTCGTGCTCAGTTCACTCGGACTCCTGAACGCCTATTTTCACTTCGTCAACATCTCATCCTACGATATCAACCGGCAGAACGTCTCGTCGTCCATTCTTTTCGCGGGATATGCGGGCATGTTCTTCAGCATGGCCATCCTCCCGATCCCGGACTATGTGCTAGTCCCCGCCTACGGGTTCCTCGCTTCCATCGGGATCTTCAACCCGGCGACCACCTTCCTGGTCTGCCTTGTTGCGGCGCTCTTCCCAATCGAATACCTTTGCGGGAGGCTTGCGGCGAGGCCGCTCCTCCTGAAGGGGCTGGCGCTGTTCCGCATAACCGAGAAGGACATCGAAGTGGCGGATAGGTGGCTGGTCGAGCACGGACACTTCTCCATATTCATGGCCACATTCGTGCCCTACTTCTACAGCCTCGCTTCGTTGGCAGCTGGAACACTCAAGATGAAGGCTGCGCCGTTCTTCCTATCTAGCACCGCCGGATTCGGGATAAGGTACATGTTCCTCGAATACATCGGTTACTTCGGAGTCTACATCTTCGCTGTGTCGTTCGACTACTCGGAGAGGGGCCTGTTCGCAGGGCTGTTGATCGCTTCTTCTGCGTATCTGGCTGTCCACCTCGCCCGAACTCTCAGGTTCGCCCCCATCATCCACCGTGTTGCGTTAACCCTGGGACGCTAGCGTCGCAATGCCTGCCGAAACGAGACCAGGTTTCTCCTGCGGGTTTTCCCGGGCGACTCGTGCCGAACGCTCTTAAGTTCAAGATTACGAGGAGCTCCATTGGACCTAACGAAGAAGCTGCAAATACCCGCAGGAACGCCTGTTTTCCTCGTCAACCAGCCACGGGGCTTCAACCCGGGCACTCCTGTCTCGAAGACAGACCATGGAGCAGCCGTCCTTGTGTTTGCCGTCAACTCCAGGAAGCTCAAGGAGAACGCGGGTGCTGCCATCCGAGCAGCAAAGGCCGACCGCCTTTCATGGATTGCCTACCCCAAGGCCGGGCAGTTAGAAACAGACCTTGGTCGTGACATACTGCAGGAGCTGATGGAACCGCACGGCATCGAGGGAGTGAGGTTAGTCAGCGTCGACGAAGTCTGGTCTGCCATGCGGTTCAGGCCGAAGAAGCCGTGAAGAACGAGTCCATGGAACGGCCGGGCGGGGAGGTTGTCAGAGGGAATACGCTTGAGGCCAGCGCAGTCGAGATCTCGAGAACGCCGACTCGCTTCCACAACGCACTCGGAGAGGGGACGGTCGGGCGTCGACGCGAGGGACGGAGCCCACTCGGGGCGCGACGGACCTCAGGCAAAGGTTCAAGTGCCGTGGCGTCCTCTTGGAGGGAATGGGTCTAACCATGGACGTTGCACACACCGGGAACGTGACAGGACGGAGGCGCCGGCGATGAAAATCAGAGTGACCACCGTGTACGTGGATGACCAGGAAAAAGCTCTGAGTTTCTACACCGGGGTGCTAGGATTTGCGAAAAAGGCCGATTTCAGCAACGGGCCGTTTCGCTGGCTGACCGTGACTTCACCCGAAGACCTGGATGGCATCGAGCTTCAACTCGCGCTCAACGACAACCCGGCGGCGAAGGCCTATCAGCAGGCCATGTTCCAGCAGGGGCAGCCCGCAATAATGTTCTTCACCGACGATGTCAAGGATGACTACGAAAGGGTCAAAGCCCGCGGCGCCGAGTTCACCTTGCCCCCGACAGTGGTCACCGGCTCAACCATCGCCATGATGAAGGACACCTGTGGTAACCTGATTCAGATCTCTCAGCTGGCACGCCATTGAGGTTGCCCATCCGGCAGGAGGGCAGCGAAGGATGATGAAGAAGAGCGGCGCTCACGCAGCCGAATCTCCCTCCCGACTGATAGACGCAAGAATCAAGGAGTTGGGGGACTGGCGCGGCGAGATGCTCTCCCACCTCCGTACCCTCATCACGCAAGCGGACCCGGAGATAGTCGAGGAGGTGAAGTGGAGAAAGCCAACCAACCCCTCCGGAGTGCTCGTCTGGTCCCACGACGGCGGTATCTGCACGGGGGAGGTCTACAAGGGCTCAGTAAAGCTCACTTTCTTCAAGGGTGCTTCCCTGAAGGACCCTTCCCACCTGTTCAACCAGGACGGGACGGTCCGGCGCGCGATCGACTTCCATGAAGGTGAAAATGTTGACGAATCCGCATTGAAGGACCTTATTCGCGCTGCCGTCGCGCTGAACTGGAAGGGCAAGAAGCAGTCCGAGTAAGCGCCAAACAGGGGCGCATTCTTCGTGCGTAGAAAACCGGCAGCGCTCGCCGCCGCTCGGTCCACCGGGCCAGAAACGCACCCTGCATTCAGCCCATGTGCTGGGTGTCCGAAATTCCCACCGAAGACGTCACGAACCTAACTCGGAGTCAGTGTAGCGGAGCGTGGTCAGACCCTAGCAAGCATCTCAAAGAGCTCGCTTTGCCTTCGTACCCATAGTTCGACTTCTCCCTCGGAGACCCTGCCGCCAAAATCGACGTCGTGTCCTGCCGAACCCTGACTTCTAATGGGCGTCCTCCCGAAGCTGATGAGAAAGACCTAACAGCTTGACTGCGATCAATCTCGCAATGGCCAAGCGGCGGTTCTCGTTAAGAGCGACAGTGGACACGGACAGCCCCGAGCTGGTGCTGAAGGCGCTGAGAAGGCTGCTCGGCGAAGGAGCGGTCGAACGGGGAACCAAGCCAGGCGAGTTCCTCGTCAGGAAGGTGGTGGAAGGGGGGAGCGCCAAGGATCTGAACAAGACGCTTCTTTCGGCGCTCCGAAGGGAGGAGAAGAGAACCAGGCTTCGATCGGAGTGGACTGCTCAGGACGGGACAGTCTACAGGTTCTTCGACTATGTCCTGAAGAGGGTAGCAAAGGCGTAGCAGGAGAAGGGCATGGTAACGCACGCAGACCTCCTCAAATGGTCCAAGATGGATCACTGTCCTCGTGGTCCAATTTGGAACCGCTAATTTTGCGATTCAGCAATACATGCATTCTGATTGGTGGCGGGGGGAGCTGCGATCAAGACCGAGTCTCGATAGGAAGTCCGACGCAGCGACTCTGTTCTCATCACTGAAAATCGTCAGATGATTCTAATAGACGCCTACCCTTCATCCGTCTCGTGAATCAATCGACTAGGCCGACCCCAAACAGGAAGGGGTTAGGAACTACGTCGCTATTCGTATCACTTATCGTCATCATCTTTGTGGTATTTGCTTACTTGTCCTTCACGGCGAACGGTGGCGTCGTTACCACCCAAGATTCGTCGACTACGACGAATTCAGGCATGCAAGGAGTCGTTACTGGTTATGTGACTGTGGGGCCCTCGCGCCCCGTCTGCTCCGCGAACCAGACGTGCAATGTGGACTTGACTGGCTACAGTCTGGTGTTCACTTCACGATGCCAAGGGGGCGCATATGAATGCGGAACGAGCAAGGCGGTGTTGTCTCCAGGTGGGCACTACTCGATTCTACTGCCAGGGGGTAGCTACTCGGTGACAGGGATGTACCCATCGTGCAGCTGGATCGGGTGTGCCTCTGCCTTTCCGAAAACAGTCCTGGTCGAAGGTGGAATGCAAGTAGTGCTCGACTTCAACATTGACACTGGAATAAGATGAGGCAGGATCATTACTTTGTTCGGCGAACCCTGATTGTGAACGCAGAGGCGGAAGTGTGGTCTAGCGGACTCTGAGGGCGTTCAGGATCACAGCCACATCGAGGACCTCCTGCATTGTGGCCAGGTCTAAAGTCCCAGGCTCACCACAGTGTAGCCGCTAGCAGACGGCATGCAACGTCCGGGTTGTCGAAAAGTTGTCTCATCATTATCAAAACGCTAAGCGGAGCTTATCCTGAGTTTGTTGGTGAACGGCGACGGTCGGACTCGAACCGACGACCAATAGGTTAACAGCCTACTGCTCTACCACGCTGAGCTACGTCGCCACGAACGCCTCATGTGGTGACCTCAAAAACGTTGTTTAAACCCCCGCCCCTCTGACCCAGTCCGAATGGACTCACGCCCCGTCGACAAAGACAAGAGAGACGTCGAGACTGTGATCCGACAGTTCTTCGAAGCGGGGAAGAACAAGGACCTCACAGCCCTGGCAAGCTTTCACTCCTCTGCCGACTCCTTCACGAAGTTCGATGAGAACCCCCCCTACACCCGGCAAAACTCCGACGAGGCCTTCGTGTATGAGCAGGCAGCTTTCGCCAACATCTCGGACTACAATTACCAGGTCGACGAGCTCAGGGTAGACCTCCTCGGCGACGCCGCCGTCGCCACCTTCTACTTCTCCTACGGGGGGATTGTCGTAAACGACTACTCCTTCGAAGGCTCACCGCTGAGCGGCAGAGCCAGGGTCACCATGGTCCTGACCCGGTCTCCAAGGGGATGGAAGATTGCCCACGAGCACTTCAGCAGATACCCGGACTGGGTCGCGTCCAAGGCAAAGAAGGAGTAGCTCTGGCCCGCCGCCCGCCCCCCACCCCTTCTCAAACGACTTCTGGGATTCGGGAAGGCTGTCTCCACCAGCTGTATAGTATCAGCGCCACGACTGCCATCCTCGCATAGATCGTAAACCCCATCAGGATTGACGTGACCGGGATGGTGAAGAAGCCCCCCTGGAATGTGAAAAGCAGCTGTGTGCCCTGGAACCCCAGCTGTCCCTCCACCCAGGGGACCAGCGCCCGATGGAAGCCGAAGAGGAGGTCTCCCACGAAGAAGTAGCCGACTTCGTTCATGAGAGACACGAGCAGCCCCAAACTCAACGCACGCTGCCAGTCCTTGAGCCCCTGGAATACTATGAGCACCCCGAACGGGGCCATGTACGTCATCACGAGCCAGATGTGATAGGCTGGCGCAGAGGTTCCGTACAGGTCCACCCAGTTGATCAGGATTAGGCCATAGAACGCCGAGAAGAGAATCAACTTGAGCAGGGTCAGCTGCCTCGGGTCGGTGGGTCTCAGGCCCCAGACAATGGTCTCCAAGCCGTTGGCGAGCACAATGATGGCCATCAGTGGCACGAGGGTCAGCGCCGCGATGTCGGGGACGAGCACCGCACCCACCGCCAGCGCAATGGTGACCAACCCTGTGGCCAGGGCTGACCCTCTCAGCCAGAGCGGGTGCGATCTACCCGCTGAATGGACCACCCTCCCCAGGCCCTGGATGATGAGTGTGATTGCGAAAAGGAAGACGAGGGTCTCGAAGCTCAAATCTGGGAAGAATATCACCACGAGGACCACCGCGGCTGCAAGAAGGCCTCCCCCCACCAGCCCGAACCCCTCCAGGCTGGCCAGCCTCCTTCTGACCTCCCCTGCAGCCACCATGCGCACGGCGCTGAATAGGAGCGCTACAGACAGCAGGAGAACGAGCTGCGAAGTCTGAAAGCTAAGGTTGGCCAGAATGACTATCGAGAGAACGACCGAGGACAAACCGAGGACGACCTCGGAAGCGCGTAACCAGTAAGGCGGGACTGCCCTGACCTTGGCGTCTACTGCTCCTCCCGTGGCTTCAGACGCTTCCTCGGGCAACCGATTCCATGAAAGGGGGCCCGCCCACTTAAGGATGCTCAGCCTGAGAATGAACCTGGACTTGGACTCAGCCCGATTCTCATGTTGACCTAGTCTCTGATTACAAGATACATATGGGGAACAAGATCGCATATGGCCTGCTGACCCGGCCTAAGCTGCTGGTTTCCCTTCTTGAACTCAAGAAAATACACCTTTCCGGCCTTGACTCCGACCCTATCACAAACCACAGTGGGGAAGTAGACCGTCCATCCCTCTTCGGTCAAACGCCTTGCCACCATATTCTCCTCTTCAATTCTCTTGTAGGCAGCAGCTCTCTGGGCTTCTGTGTCATGACGCAGATATGGCGCGTGAAGTTTCTTGAGTTCAGGATGTATAATGATTGAGTTTCTCCCTCCCTCGGACCGCTCTTCCTTCGTGAAAGTATGCTTGGCCATGACCAAATCATCACAAGCCCACGGCTAATAACGCCCCATGGTCCCGTGGAGGATTGCGAGATGCTTGCCTCATACGGTGGGCCCGGGGCGATTTGAACGCCCGACCGACCGGTGTCTCAGTTGTCCGTATGAGCCGGTCGCTATGGCCGGTCGCTCTAACCGAACTTCCCGTCGATTGACTCTGAGCTACGGGCCCACCTTTCGGCGGCTCCCAAGCTGCTAGCTTTAAGCACGGTGGCCAAACCTAAATAGCCCCAATTCAAATCGAAATCCTAGCGCAGTGAGCAAAGACCAAGACGAAGGATTCGAGGACATCCTCGCAGAACTCGACCGCGAAGAAGCCCGCATAAAGATAAGGACGGAGATGAGACGCTTTGGAAAGCCCACTACGGTCATCGAGGGGATTAAGATGAGCGACAAGGACCTGCACGAGCTCAACTCGAAGATGAAGAGAGCCCTTGCGACCGGGGGGACTGTGAAGGACGGGATAATGATACTCCAGGGGGACCACAGGGAAAACGCGGCGAAAATGCTGAAAGAAAATGGGTTCTCCGAGAGCACGATTGAAGTAATTTAGAGAGAGTTTCTTCCCCCTTCTCAGGGGGCTTAAATCCAATTCAAACTTTTAAAGGGTAAGTCGCGGCGCAGCCGAACAGAAGTCAACGTGTCGAAGCCGATTACGACCTTTGAGGACTTCGTCAAGCGTATCCTTACGGTGGTCTTCTATGTAATACTCCTCTCCGTTGTCGTCCTCGTCCCCATCTACTATCTCCTCGATTCGATATTCCACTTCCCCGTGGATATCTTCGCCCTGGCGACAGTCAAGCCTGACCAATTCCTCGCGTTCCAGCTGAACCTCATTGCGACAGAGCCGTTCCACACGCTCTTCGCGCTCACCGTCTTCCCCGGCTTCTCATTCGTCGCCGTGTACGGCACCATCTTCATGGGATGGGTGGAAAGGAAGTTCACGGCGAAGATTCAGCTCAGGACGGGTCCGATGTACGCGGGCAGGTTCGAGGGGATCCTGCAGAACGTCGCCGATTTCTTCAAGCTGGCTTTCAAGGAGATTATCATTCCGAACGGCGTCGACAGAGCCACTTTCATCGCCGTTCCCTTCGCGCTGATGGCCGTGGCGGGTGCCCTGGTCGCCCTGGTCCCGCTCTCGCCTACGACCTACATCGCGAACCCCTCTGTGGGCGCTGTCCTCGTGTTCGCCATACTGGGCTTCACGCCCTTGGTCGTGCTGCTCGCAGGGTGGGCGAGCAACAGCAAATACCCCTTCCTCGGCGGCCTGAGGGCGCTGCACCAGCTCGTCGCCTACGAAATCCCCATGATACTGTCGCTTGTCGGCGCGGTGGTCCTCTCCGGCTCGCTGAACCTGATGGACATCGTGAACGCGCAGAGCAGCGTGTGGTACATCCTGCTCCAACCGCTCGCGGCAATCGTTTTCTACATCGGCGCCCTCGCCGAGCTTGAAAGAATCCCATTCGACATCCCCGAGGCGGACAGCGAGCTCGTCGCAGGGTGGCAGACCGAATACACGAGCATGCTCTTCGGAACCTTCCAGCTCGCCAACTTCTCAAGGATGTACATCATGGCCGGACTGTTCACGACCTTCTTCCTGGGCGGCTGGCTAGGCCCCGCCCCCGTTCCACCAGAAGTCTGGTTCATACTGAAGGTTACGATAGTGATGCTGGTCATGATGCTTCCGAGGAGCATCATGCCGAGACTCAGGATCGACATGCTCCTGAGGGCAGGGTGGGTCAAACTCCTCGCCCTGTCTTTTGCGAACATCTTCCTGACGATGTTGATCGTCTCATCGGGGGTCATCCACTAGATGGGGACCTGGTCCTACATCAAGGGGGTCTTCGTCGCCACCTGGACGGGCCTCAAACACCTCTTCCGGCCGAGGATGACCCTGCGCTATCCGGAGCAGAAGCTCGACCTGGAGGATTCCCAGTACCCGACCTCTCCCCGCCGCCCTGCCGGGCTCACGCCAGGGTACAAGTACGACCCCCTCCAGGGAGTCGGAATAGCGGGCTTCAAGGGGAGGCACATCCTCTATTTTGAGAAGTGCACGGGGTGTCAGCTCTGCGCCATAGCCTGCGACGGCATCGCCGTGGCCATCGACATGCAGAAGGTAACCAAGGGCAAGCCCCAGAACAAGAAGGACATCTGGCCGGCAGTTGACTACGGCAGGTGCGTCTTCTGTGGATTCTGCGTCGATGCTTGTCCCTTCGACGCCCTCTACATGACCAACGACTACGAGCTCTCGGCCTATGACAAGATGGGGCTGAAGTACACTCCAGACATGCTCGCTGTCCCACCAAAGCTCGAGGGGAAGAAGTACAAGGTCGAATTCGACACTGAGAAGGGGGTCGTGAGGTACGGCTGACATAGTGTTCCTGGCGATGATGGTGGTGACCGTGGGGAGCGCCATAATCGCCCTCGAGGCAGACGAGATAATCTACGGGGCCATCGGGCTGGCTGGCTCGCTCTTTGGGGTTGCGACCCTGTTCTTCCTGCTCGACGCCCCCTACGTCGCCGTCTTCCAGATAGCTGTCTACATCGGCGCCGTTGCTGTCCTCATCCTGTTCACCGTTATGCTCGTCCGTCAGGAGAAGTGGGCCAAGGAGGTGCCCCCGAAGTCGGGGACCAGGATAGCAGGCGTCCTCACCGGCCTGGCGATCGTAGTGGCTCTGACCTTCGCGACGTTCGCTACAAACCTATCCCAGTACAACACGATTACGAACACCGCGACGTTCGTCAACATCGGCCAGCTGATATCCACAAGCGACTCGCCCATCCTCGAGGTCCTCGCACTTGTGTTGGCAGCCGCCGTCGTGGGGGCGCTCACGCTCTCCAAAGTCGACAGGGAGGACAAGGCGCAGTGAACTCCCTGGCAGATTTCATGCTCGTCTCCGCGATGCTCTTCGGGATCGGCATCTACGGCCTAGTCACCAAGAGGAACGCGCTTCGCCTCCTCTTCGCGGTCGAGATAATGATCAACGCTGCTAACCTCAACTTCGTCGCCTTCGGGCAGTACCTCCCCTTCGCCGCTGGGGCTCAGAGCTCGTCCAACGCCGTGGGACAGACCTTCGTGCTCTTCTCCATCGCCCTGGCCGCCGCCGAGGCCGCGGTGATACTGGCCATTGTGGTGGTGGCCTACAGGCTCCACCAGGACGTGGACGTCAGCGAGCTGAAGTCCATGGAGGGATAGATTTGACAGTCAGACCCACGCTTCTCGCCAATCGATTTGTAGGAACCCTGGAGTAGCACCAAGTGATACAATACATCCTTCTTCAATCCGTAGTGGTGCCCATAGTTGCGGCTGCCCTTTGCTACCTCCTTGCCCCCAGGGCTGGCAAGTGGGTCGGCTGGCTCGCCTTCGCCTCCCTCTTCCTTACCACAGTCCTCCTGATCGCCTACGGCTGGCAGCAACTCTTCTCCGGGGGCGCCCCGATCACCGAGTCCTACGCGTGGGCGCCGAGCGCGGGCCTGACGTTCGGGTTCTTGGCCGACGGACTCAGCTTCCCCATCGCCATCTTGGTCAACCTGGTCCTTGCCGCCACCGCTGTCTATTCGATGCCTTACATGCAGATGAGGCTCAGGAGCCTATATGGCGAGGAGAGGCCCGCCAGGTTTGGCCTCTACTACCTCAACTTCCTCCTCGTGGCCGCAGGACTGATCGGCATCGTCCTTTCGACCAACCTCATCGAGCTGTATCTTTTCCTGGAGCTAGTCCTCATCCCTACCTTCGTCATCATCAGCCTCTTCGGGTACGTCCAGAAGGAACGGGTGGGGATCATCTACATCATCTGGAACCAGCTCGGCGCCTTCGTGTTCCTCGCCGGGATCGCCCTCGCCTACGCCGCCACTGGGAGCTTCGACATCTCTTCCTTGGGGGGCGCGCAAGCCAGCACCTACGCCTACTGGATCGCAGGCCTGATCCTCGTCGGATGGCTGGTGAAGATGGCCGTCTTCGGAGTCCACATGTGGCTGCCAATAACCGAAGCAGAGCCGCCGACGTCGTTCGCGCCCACCATGGCCGTGGTCTCTGGCATCGGGGCCTACGTCATCGCACGCCTCCTCTTCTTCGGGATGCCGACCGTGTTCCAATCCTTCAGCCTCCCTCTGATGGGGTGGGCCGTCCTTACGATGTTCTACGGCGGTGCAGTCACCCTCGCCCAGAACGACGTCAAGTACATCTTCGCCTGGTCAACCATGAGCCAGAACGCGTACTCCGTCCTCGGCCTTGCGAGCACGTCGGCCCTGGGCGCGGCGGGAGGGGTGTTCTACTTCGGGAGCCACATCCTCGGGAAGTTCGTGATGTTCGCGGTCGCCGGCATTCTGCTTTCCCAGACAGGTCTCCGCGACGTCAAGAAGATGGGTGGCCTCGCGGCGAAGATGCCCTTCACCGCCTCTCTTTTCGTCCTTGGTGCGCTGATCCTCTCCGCCGTCCCGCCGACAAGCGGGTTCCAGGCCGAGTGGATCATGTTCGCAGGTATCTTCTCGCAGGGGGCTCAGGGGTCCTACGTCTACCTCGCCGTGGCAATGCTCGGTCTCATCGCGACCCTGTTCACCGTCGCCTACACCTTCTGGCCGATCAAGAAGATATTCTTCGGACAGCTGGCTCCAGGGCTCGAAGAAGTCAAGGACGCCCCCTTGACGATGACCCTCCCTCTCCTTGCGATAATCATCCCTTCGATATTCATAGGGATCTACCCAGACCTCGTCTCCAAGTTCCTGCTCGGCTTCGCCAGGACGCTGGCTTCAGGAGGCTTCCCATAGCATGGCCTTCATCATCCCATCCTACTTCATCTGGCTGATATTCATACTCCCCTACGTCGGAGCTCTCGTCACCGTGGCGCTCAGGAGGGCGGGGAGGATCGGGGATTACGCCGCGGCTGCCTTCGCCTTCGTCTCCGCCGTCTTCGCCTTCACCATGCTTCTGCCGCTCCTCGAAGGCCAGACCCTCGGCGTCACGTCGGTGCCGCCGCTCTCGACCAGCGTCCCCTGGATTTCCGGCCTCGGCCTTACCATGGGCGTCCTCACAGACCCTTACACCGCGATCCTGACCAACGTCGTCGCCTGGGTCAGCTTCCTCATAGTCTTCTACAGCATCGAGTACATGAGGGACGACCCCGGCCATAACCGCTACTTCTTCTTCATCACCCTGTTCGTCGGGAGCATGCAGCTGATAGTCCTCTCGGACAACCTGCTGTCCCTCTTCGTCGGCTGGGAGATGGTCGGCCTCTGCAGCTACGCCCTGATAGGCCACTACTGGAAGGATGAGACGAAGGACTGGGTCGGGACCCCGGGGGACAAGGCCCTGGGCGAAGACCAGGCCTATTCCCCATCTCACGCCGGGATGAAGGCCTTCGTCATGACGAGGGTGGGGGACGTGGCGATGCTCGCCGGCATCCTCATACTCTTCTACTATGCGGGGACCTTCAACTACTACCAGCTGGCCAGCGACCAGAACTCCTGGTTCCAGCACCTTAACTCTGCGGGGCTCCTGGTCCCCGTCGCCCTGCTCATCTTCGGAGGCGCCGTCGGTAAATCCGCCCAGTTCCCTCTCCACGAATGGCTCCCCGACGCCATGGCAGGCCCCGCTCCGGTCTCGGCGCTCATACACGCGGCAACAATGGTCAAGGCGGGGGTCGTCCTCGTGGCGAGGATAGCCCCGATCTTCTACTTCATCGCAGTGGCCAACCCGAGCTTCGGGGCGGCGTCGGTGCAGCCCTTCTTCATGACGGTTGCATGGATCGGCGCCTTCACAGCCGTCCTCGCTGCCAGCCAGGCCCTCGTGGGCTTCGAGCTGAAGAAGATACTCGCCTACTCCACGGTTTCTCAGATAGGCTACATGATGCTCGCAGTCGGGGTCGCCGGCCTCTCCGTCGACTTCGCCGCAGGCCTTTCGGCGGCCCTCTATCAGCTGATGAGCCACGCCATCTTCAAGGCGTGCCTCTTCCTCGCCGCCGGGGCCCTGATCCACGCAGCTGACTCGAAGTACATCAACGACATGGGAGGGATGCGCGACAAGATGAAGCTGACCTTCGCCGCCTTCCTGATCGCCGTGGCCTCCCTCTCGGGGATACCCCCGTTCAGCGGCTTCTGGAGCAAAGACGCAGTCCTCGGCGCGGCGTGGTCCGCCGGCCAGTACGCACTCTTCGCAGTCGGTGCCCTCACCGCAGGCCTGACCGCCTTCTACTCCTTCAGGATGCTCGGGCTGGTCTTCCTCGGGGACCGCAGCGCGAGGCTGAAGCAGCTCGAAGGCCAGGGGCACCATGTCCACGAGCCCAGCCCAATCATGTGGGTCCCCTACTCGATCCTCGCCGCGCTGACAGTCATCATCGGGCTTGCGGCTACCGGGGGGCTCCTGATCCCCTCGCTGAACATCGAAGCGACCCTGGACGCAGCAGCTTCAAGCTACATCACGTCCTTCTTCCCCACCGCTTCGCTCGCAACTCCCTCAGGGGCGCTGAACGCGGCTCCCGCGGGGCTCGCCGGGCTCTTCGTGGCCATTGGCTTCGCAGCCGCGGCAATGATCTACCTGCTGAGGAGGACCCCTGCATCGCGCTTCGTCGGGGAGACGGGGCTCATGCACGGTCTCTACACGTTCCTTGAGAAGCGCTGGTACATCAACGCCATCTACTACAAGGTCTTCGTCGACGCGCCCCTCGCGGCCTCCGTCTGGCTGAGCGACAAATTCGACTACAGGGGGCTGTTCAGGGCCAACAGCGCCGGCTCGGTCCTGGGCGTATACCTCTCGACGGCGGGCAACTGGGTTGATGTCAACATCGTAGACGGTGCAGCCAACGGATTCTCGTCGGTCGGCCAGGTGCTCTCAAGGGCCTTCAGAAAGATACAGACAGGGATTGTAGAGCAGTACGCCCAGGTCTTCGCCCTCGGCATCATAGTCCTCATTGTGTTGTTCCTGATTGCGCTTTGGCAGACGGGCCAGGGGGTATTCCTCCCATGAGCTTCGTCCTCTCCCTGCTGATATCCCTCCCGCTGGTCGCCGCTCCTTTGGTCTACGGTCTGACAAGGGTGAACAGGCGCCTTGGCATCTACGCCTCACTTGCCCTTTCGGCGGTCGTCCTGCTGATCGCAGGCTACGTCTTCTGGCAGGTCTACGCCGCTCCTCCCGCACCCGGCCAGTACCTATTCCAG
>Ga0335079_10004186_pt1 | contig 16590 bp, 16 predicted proteins | sample Lox_Sample_33_FD_206719 | JGI IMG/M metagenome (GOLD analysis project Ga0335079, IMG submission 206719) | Soil microbial communities from Loxahatchee National Wildlife Refuge, Florida, United States - Lox_Sample_3.3 | ecosystem: Environmental > Terrestrial > Soil > Wetlands | place: USA... | reverse complement strand
ACGTCAAGCGTGGGTAATGGAATGCGCAACATGGCCCAGCGCGCCCGGGCCCTCGGCGGCGCCGTCACCCGCCGGGGATGACGACACAGAACCGCACCGCGGGGTTGCCCCAAAATGGATCACCGCCATATCGCCGCCGGGGGTCTGCTGAATCCGCCCGGCCTCCCAGTTGATGCCGTGCCGCTCGCGCGATGACTCGCACGCCGCGAGGTCGAAAGAGTCACTGTTCTGATCACCTGCCAGGCCCTAGCCAGAAACCGTCAGGCATCACCTGAAGCCAAATCGACAACAATCGGCTGACCTTGGCAAGGGGAGCCCGGCTGGCCCAGGCGGGACGGGGCATCGCCCGCAGCCAGTGGGCACTGTGTGATTCGCTCAGGAAAGGCGTTCACCCCGGCTGGGTGATGCTTTTGCCGCGGCTCGGCGGCCAGGGTGGCTTTGGTGCGCCCAGCGCCGGAGCGAACGCGCTCCCACCACAGGCGCTTGCCCGGGCGCCGCGGGAGGAAGCCGAAATGTCCGACAACGATGTTCTTTACGTGCTCGCCGCGGCCTACGGGAACGCGGATGACGCGGTGGCGGACTACGAGGCGGTCAAGGCGCTGTACGCGGCCGTGAAGACGTCGCATGACTTCGACGCGGCGGTAATCGCCAAGGACGCCAGCGGCGACGTCACGATCGTGAAGAAGCATGAGCAGCCGACGCGGCATGGCGCTGCGGTCGGGCTCGGCTGGGGCCTTGCGGCTGGCGTCGTAGCAGCGATCTTTCCCCCGGTTGGGATTCTAGGCGCGATCGCGGTCGGCGGCGGTGGCGGGGCGGCGATCGGCGCCGTGACCGGCCATGCTGCCGGTGGCATGAAGCGCGGCGACCTCAAGGAACTCGGCGAGACACTCGACGCAGGAACCGCCGGGCTGATCGTTGTCTACGAGACGAACCTCGCCGACCAGGTTGCGGCCAACGTCAAGGCGGCGAACCGGATCGTTTCCAAGGCCACTGACATGGCGGCCGACAAGCTCGCGGCTGACCTCAAGAAGGCGGAGCAGAGCTCGGGCGACGCCGGATCCGCCGCCACGGCGTCCGCTTAAGGCCACAGTAGCGTTTCCTAATCGCCTTACGATCCAGCTCACTCATCCCACCCCAGACACCATGCCGTTCGTCTTGGCACCCTGGAGGCTGTCATCTCCCTCCCGGTCCGCCCGGTGCGCACGTTGGGTCCAGAAGCGCCGGTACGGGTCCAGCCAGATGTCGATTTCCCGCAAGGGTGCGGGATCAACGGCGTAGAGCCGTCGCGTTCCCGCCACCCGGACGGTCGTGAATCCGTTCTCTCGCAGCACCCGCAGGTGCTGCGAGACCGCGGGCTGAGAGATCCCGAACTCCGCCTGCACGGTGGCGCCAACCTGCCCGGCAGGCAGTTCGCCGGATGCGAGCAGTTCCAGAATCCGGCGTCGGACGGGATCCCCGAGAACGTCGAACGCGTGCACAGAAGACACTATATCAACTGAAACTTATATAAGTAACCTGCGATATTTGGTTGCCAGCCAACCGGTATGTTGACCGGGTCAACCTGCGGCCCGAGCACATCAGGTTCCTGACAGAACTGCTGCGCGACGAGCGACGAACGGTCGGCCGCCTCGATGGCCCCGCCCTGATCTCCGCTCGTGGGGACGGCCCCCGCGCTCAAGGTGCGCCCCGTACGATGGCGTCCAATGACAGATACAGAGGTCGGCCTTAAGGCCAGCCACGCGAGGAAGGACCGGTCGCAGCGCGGCCGGCCCACACCACAGATGCCTGCGGGCCGGATCTGGGGCTGGGCAGGCCCGCTGATCGTGACCGCGTTCGCCACCTTTTTGAGGTTCGACCGGCTGTCCATTCCGCGATCGATCGTCTTCGACGAGCATTATTACGTCCCTGACGCGTTCGGGATCCTGCACTATGGGGTCGAGCGCAACCTGGTAAGCAACTACAGCGACGCGATGGTAGTGCGCGGCCAGACGAATATCTTCGGCCCAGGCGGCGAGTTCGTCGTGCACCCCCCGATTGGCAAGGTTCTCATTGCGGTCGGCGAGGGCCTGTTCGGCCTCAACCCGTTCGGCTGGCGATTCGCGGTCGCATTCATCGGCTCGCTCTCGGTGTTGCTGCTCGCGCGGATCGCCAGGCGGATGACCCGGTCGACGCTGCTTGGCTGCGCGGCGGGCCTCCTTATGGCCCTCGACGGGCTCGAATTCACCATGAGCCGTGCGGCTCTGCTCGACATCTTCCTGATGTTCTGGCTGCTTGCCGCTTTCGGCTGCCTCATCATCGATCGTGATCGTGCACGCGAACGGCTCGCGTCAGGCGCTGGTGAGGCCTCCGACGGACCGGGGCCCAAGCTCGGCGTGCGCTGGTGGCGGGTGCTTGCAGGGGTGTGCCTCGGGCTGGCCTGCGCGTCGAAGTGGGACGCCATCTGGTACGTCTTCGCTTTCATCGGGCTGACCGTGGCGTGGGACATTGGCGCGCGGCGGGCCGCGGGGTTCCGCTCTTTCGGCCGCGGGGCACTCGCCGACGGGCGCTGGACACTTTTGTCCTTGGTGGTCGTCCCCGCGGCCGTATACATCGCGTCCTGGAGTGGCTGGTTCGCGTCCAGCATCGGCTGGGACCGGAACTACGCGGCGCAGCACGGCGTCACGACTCCGGTGATCTCCGCTTTGTACTCGCTGTTCGAGTACCACAAGGAGATGCTCAATTACCACATCCACCTGCATGCGTACCATCCGTACCGGTCGCAGCCGTGGACCTGGCTGGTGATGAGCCGGCCGGTCGCATTCTTCTATGCCAGCCCGACCGCGGGCCACAACGGCTGCCAGGTAGCGCACTGCTCGCAGGCGATCCTGGCGATCGGCACACCGGCGATCTGGTGGGCGTCGATCGCGGCGCTCACGGTCCTGATCATCTGGTGGCTGACGCAACGGGACTGGCGGGCGGGCGCTGTGTTGCTCGCAGTGGCCGCGGGCTGGCTGCCCTGGTTCGCCTTCCCGGCCCGGACCAAGTTCTTCTTCTACGCCGTGTCGTTTGAGCCGTACCTGATATTGGCGATCACGCTGTGCCTCGGCCTGATCATGGGATCGGCCCGTTCGTCACCGCTGCGGCGCGGTATCGGCGCGGCGATCGTCGGCGGGTACCTGCTTGTCGTCCTGCTGAACTTCTGGTACCTGTACCCGATTCTCGCCGCGAAGGTGATCCCGTACAGTGCCTGGCACGCCCGGATGTGGTTCTCGAGCTGGATCTGATGTCGCCGGGCCGTCCCGCCGCGCCGCCCGCCTGGACGTCATCCGGCCGGCATGCCGAACGGCTGCCGCAACCGATTCCCGCGGCAGCCGTTCAGCATCATCTTGGGTATTCACCGACCGGCGGCTGATGCGGGCGGCCTGACCTGGGCGGTGACGGGGTCGTCCCACCTGATCTGCTGGCCTAGCAGCCAGGTGGTTCCCGCCGCCGAGGACGCGGCGCCCGTGTCGCGCGCCTCGTCGATGGTGGCGTCGATGCCTGCTTTGCGCAGTGCCATCGCCCAGGCGGGCCCGGGTGACCGGATCTGGCCGATGATCGTGAGATCCCGGCCTGGACATGTGCTTGCAGATATGTGTCAACTGAGGAAGGCGGCGAGCGACATCGGTTACGTCACGTGAGATAGGCGCGACTAAGAGGCTCCCCTCGTTACCGTGGCGCGGGCCGGCCGAGGTCGTACCTTGACCACGATCGCTTCACTCACCAGAAGGGGGATCCGGATGTCTGCCCGAAGTCGCTTCCTCGAAGGTTCATTCGCTCCGGTGGCCGAGGAGATCACGGCATTCGACCTGCCGGTCACCGGCCGTGTACCCGCCGAGCTAAGCGGGCGTTACCTGCGCAACGGGCCCAACCCGATGGGTCTGGACGACCCCAATTACCACTGGTTCGTCGGCGCGGGCATGGTGCACGGCGTGCGGCTGCGGGACGGCAGGGCCGAGTGGTACCGCAACCGCTGGGTCCGCTCGAAGGAGGTCGCGGTGGCCCTTGGCGAGACGTGGCCCGCGGGCCCGGTTCACGACGGCTTCGACTTCGCCGCCAACACCCACATCATTGGCCATGCGGGGCGCACTCTCGCCACCGTGGAGTCCGGCCCGCTGCCCTACGAGCTCTCCGATGAGCTTGACACACTCGGCCCGTGCGATTTCGGCGGGACCCTGCCCGGTGGCTTCGCGGCACACACCAAGCTCGACCCGCGGACCGGTGAGCTGCACGCCATCGCCTACTACTTCGGCTGGGACCACATCCAGCACGTCGTCGTCGGCCCGGCCGGCCAGGTGAGCAGGACCACCGACATCGCGGTCGCCGACGGGCCGATGATGCACGACTTCGCGCTCACGGGCAAATACGTGGTCCTGTTCGACCTGCCGGTAACGTTCAGCATGGACGCGGCTGCCGCAGGGCGACAGCTACCGTACGTCTGGAATCCAGCGCACCAGGCCCGCGTCGGCCTGTTGCGCCGCGACGGCGGCCCGGCCGACGTCCGCTGGCTCGAGGTCGAGCCCTGCTGGGTCTTCCATACGCTTAACGCCTATGACGACGGGAGCAGGGTGGTGGTTGACGTGTGCAGGTACCAGCACCCCTATGACGTGTCCACCTTGGGGGGTCACGGGCCGGTGACGCTCGACCGGTGGATCATCGACCCCGACGCCGGCAAGGTGGCGGGGCAGCGCCTGGATGATCGCAGTCAGGAATTCCCGCGCGTCGACGGCCGTGTCACGTCCCGCCCGCACCGTTATGGGTACAGCGCGGTCATAGGCGAGGTCAGCCAGGCCACCGCCCCACTCAGCGGCGACTTCGCCGACCAGGCGTTCGCCAATGCCCTGCTCAAGCACGACCTGGCGCACGGCACCGTCGAGGCGCACGAGTTCGGGCGAGACGCAACGGCCGGTGAGGCCGTGTTCGCCCCGGCCTCACCGGATGCCGCAGAAGACGACGGCTATGTCATGGCCTTCGTCCACAACCCCGACCGCGGCGCGGCTGACCTGGTGATCCTCGGCGCCCAGGATTTCCCGGCCGAACCGGTCGCCCGCGTCCACTTGCCGGTACGCATCCCACTCGGTTTCCACGGCAGCTGGATAGCCGACTGGTAAATCCGACCAGAAGGCGGTTAGCGGCCGGGCGCGACCCCTACCTTGATATTCACCCAGCCAAACTGATCTTCCGCGATTGCCCACGCCGCGGCGTGCGGACGCACGCGGTGCGGCGGCGGCGCATCACGTCTCGTCACGGGCTCGCGTCTCGTCACGGGCTCGCGTCTCGTCACGGGCTCGCGTCTCGTCACGGGCTCGCGTCTCGTCACGGGCTCGCGTCTCGTCACGGGCTCGCGTCTCGTCACGGGCTCGCGTCTCGGCGACCTCGCGGCAATGGTGCCCGGAGCCGTTAAGCCGGGCGGGCGCAGCGCTGAGAGGTAGCGGGGCGGCGGATCAGCATTTGCGCGAACGGCACGTCCCTGGACATGCCTTCAGGGCCGCAGGTAGGAAGCGCCATTGAGATCGACGATAGTGCCGCTGGCCCATTCGGCCTGTGGCGATGCGAGATAGACGACGGCCGCGGCAACCTCATCGGGGCGGGCGACCCGCCCGAACGGGCTTTGCGCGCGGATCTGATCGCCTGACGGCCCCGCGAGGTGACTGGCCGCCATGTCCGTCTCCACATAGCCTGGTGCAACGGTCGCGACCGCTATGCCATGCGGAGCCAGAGCCCGCGCCAGCGACTGGCCGAACGCGTTCAGCCCGGCCTTGCTCGCCCCATAGGCAGGCTGGTTTGGCTCGCCGCGGAACGCGCCCCGCGAGGAAACATTGACAATACGCCCGGCGCCCCGGGCGATCATGTGCTGGACGGCGCACCAGGTCACGTTCGCGGCGCCAACGAGGTTGACCCCGAGCGTCGCATGCCAGGCCGCCTGCCACTGCTCATAGGACACTTCGGTGATCCGATGCGGCGTGAAGGTGCCGGCGTTGTTCACCAGCACATCAATGCCACCAAGCGCCTCCCTCGACTGGTCCACCATCCGCCGCACCGCCTGCGGGTCGGCCAGATCGGCCTGAACTGCGACGTGCCCACTGCCAGGCAGCCCCGCCACCACCTCCGCGGCGAGACCAGCCGACTGTCCATGATGGACAGCGACCCGGTCGCCCTGCACGGCAAAAGCCCGCGCCACCGCGCGACCGATGCCCCTAGCCGCCCCTGTCACCAAGATTGCTCGCGCGCTCACCTGATCGACCCTAATCCTCATGCCGGTGAGGAACGGCGAAGGGCCTGACAGCGGCGGCGGCGCTGCCACGCCCTTTGGCTGGGAGCGGCAGGGGGTGGCTACTGCGGTGCGCGCCGTCGAGGCCAACGCTGCAGCGATCCGTCCTCACCAACGGTTGGTTCCGCCGGCATGCTTGCGTCGGGCCGGGTCGATCCGGAGCTGCGAACGGCGGCGCGGGCTCGCCTAGCGCCGCGAACTTGCAGGTCATGGCCCCGGGCAAGCAGCGCTACATCGGCTCTGGTGACGTCTGGCGCCAGGCGCGCTCCCCAGCGGCGCGGATCGCGGCGCCGGGAAGGTCGAACACGATGAACCCGCGAACCGAGCCCAGCTCCATGATCTCCGGCTGGCGGCGATCACCTCCCCGTCCGGTTCGGCTGGCACGGCCCCTCCGATGATCCCAATCGCCGGCATTGCCTCCCGGGGAGTCTGCCCTAGCCAGTGCGGGAGGAAGCGGGGTGGTGACCCAGGATGGTCGGCTCAGCCCGGCTGAAGGACTGGCGTTTCTTCAGACGGCGCGCAGCAAGCGCTCCGGCTCGGCAACGGGCCGCGCACGGGCGGTTTCAATGGCTGAGCGGATGCTAATCCCGACGGCCCGGGCCACCGGTGGCGGGAAGGCGTTGCCTATCTGGCGGTAGGCCGCCGTCTTGCGACCTGCGAAATGCCAGTTCGGTGGGAAGCCCTGGATGGCAGCGGCCATTGGCAGCGTCAGTCTCGGAATGTGATTGATGGGGTCGGTCGGCTTGGGCGGTGCATCGGCTAGGCCCTTGCCGTCGACGTGCAGCTGACGCCAGGCCTCGCGGGCGCGGGTCGGGCCGAGATCGGGTCCGCCGTGTTTGCGTGAGCCGCCGACAAGCGTCGCGCCAACGCCGTTGGCCTTCCTGGCCCACGCATCGGCGCCCCTCCAGCCGTCGGCCGCCATGTGATCACGGAGGGTCTCGCCGACGGTTGGTGGTGTCTTGATGGCCCTTGGCCACTCGAAGTGCTCGTGGGCATCCGCCGTCACGGCTACCAGGATGAAGCGCGGGCGCAGTTGCGGAACGCCGAACTCGCTGGCGTTCAGCACTTGCCAGTCGGCCTGGTAGCCCAGCTCGTGCAGCCGGTCGAGAACCTGCTGGCGGTAGCCCGCGAAACGGGCCGTGGACAGGCCGCGGACATTCTCGAGCATCACCGCGGCCGGTTGGCACTCCTGGACGAGACGCAGGGCCTGTGGGAATAGATCGCGTTCGTCGTCAGCGCCAAGCTGCTTGCCCGCGATCGAGAACGGCGGGCACGGCACACCGCCCGCGAGAAGGTCGATTCGCCGGTAGCCGGCACCGTTGAAATGATGAACATCCTGTTGGATCACGTTCCATTGGGGCCGGTTCAGCCGCAGTGTCGCACAGGCGTCCAGGTCGATCTCAAGAGCCGCCACGTGGGCGAAGCCAGCCTGTTCGAGGCCGAGCGACTGACCGCCCGCGCCGGCGCATATCTCGAGGCAGGTCAATTCAGGCACAATAGGCCCCTATCGTGTTCGGGCTTGTTCTCGGCCGGGTGAACCGAATCGCTCGGCGATGGAGTCGGGGTGAAGAACGTGCCACGGGCCCCACGCGGCGCTGCGGTGCGCACAAGCCTCCCCACGCTCCGGTACTCTACAGATCCTCGTGACCCACTTCAGCGAATTGGTCGCACAAGCGTTCGACGTGTCGCGGCAGGAACTCGTTTAAGCTCTGGCTACCATCGCGATGCGATTCCGCCGCCAGCACTAACCGAGCCGGGTCTGAGGGCAGCCGTGCAATGTCAGGCTGGACCAGGCGGAGCCACCACGACCCCAGCGTTTCTGTTCGCTCAGCCGGTGTCCGCGACGAGCCGGAACCAGGGGGCGGACGTAGAAGTCAATCGCCTCGTCGTGGTGGCGGACGACCAGGGTAACCAGACCGATGTATGCCATCACCGGCCGGTTGCCCCGTGCGATCGAGGCGGCGCTGCTTAGCCGTGCTGGCTGTCGTCGCGGGTGTAGACCTCAAGGTCGGTGGCTTTGACGCTAAGCCACACGCGGCTGCCGGGGGTCAGCGAAAGCTCCGCGACAGCTGCTGGCGTGACGTCGACGAGGGCGGGCGGCAGCCCGTCGAGGTCGAGGCGGACCCGATCGGCCAGCAGCGCCAGGCCGGCGATCTGTGCCTGCCACGTGTTGCGGGCGCTGGTGGCCTGTGGGCGCTCGCTGCTGACGACTACCGCGGACGGGCGGACCGCGACCAGCACGTCACCATGCTGGCCATGGTCGGGAACGACGAAGGTCCCCCCGGCGGCCAGGTCCACCCCCGCTCCGTCGGCGTGGCCGGAGTAGAGGTTCAGCCCGACGAGCCTGGCCACGTATTCGGTAGCCGGCCGGCGGGCGACCTGCGCGGGTGTGCCTTCCTGGACGATCCGCCCATCCTCGAGGACAAGCAGGCGGTCAGCAAGCACCAGCGCTTCGAGCGGATCGTGGGTGACCAGCAGGCACGGCCCGGTGAAGTCTGACAGGTGACGCCTGAGCTCGGACTGCACGTCAAGGCGGGTACGGGCGTCCAAAGCTGACAAGGGTTCGTCAAGCAGAAGCAGCGCGGGCTCTCCAGCGAGGGCCCGGGCCAGCGCCACCCGCTGGGCCTGCCCACCCGACAGGTCCGCGGGTTTGCGGCCGGCGAGGCCGGTCAACCCGAGCCGGCCGAGCCAGTGATCCGCGGCAGACCTAGCCGCACGCTTGCCCAGGCCGCGGGCAAGCGGCGAGAAGGCTACGTTATCGAGCACGCTCAGGTGGGGGAACAGCCGGTAGTCCTGGAACACGAAACCCACTGGCCGACCGGCGGCCTCGACGAACGCTCCGGTGTTCGCGTCGTCGAGGACCTTGCCGCCGAGCACGATTCGGCCGGCCGCGACCGGCGTCAGCCCGGCGAGCGCGCTGAGCAGCGTGGACTTCCCGGCACCATTGGGCCCCAGCACGCCGAGCACCTGACCGGGCGAAGCGGTAAGTGCGGCCCTGAGGGTGAAGCCGCCGCGCGTGACCTCAGCCTCGACGACCAGGCCGCGGTCGTTGTCGGGCGTCATGGGCTGCGCCGCGCAGCGGCATCTGTCACGAGGCCGCGCCGCCCCGTAGCCAGCGGTCGCGAAGGGACACCAGCACGACGACCGATACGAGCAGCAGTACGAGGCTGAGCGCGATCGCCGCGTCGGGGTCAGTCTCGAGCGCGTAATACACGGCGATCGGCATCGTCTCGGTACGCCCGGGGAAACTGCCCGCGAATGTGATCGTGGCCCCGAACTCGCCCAAGGCTCGCGCCCAGCACAACACCGAGCCCGCGCCAAGCGACGGGGCGATCAGCGGGACGGTGACCCGGCGGAACACGGTCATCCGGCTCGCGCCCAAGGTGGCGGCCGCTTCCTCGAAGCCCTGGTCGGCCGAGCGCAGTGCCCCTTCGACCGTGATGATCAGGAACGGCATCGCGACGAAGGTTTCCGCCATCACCACGGCGAGGGGCGTGAAGGGGATCGTCAACCCGAACCAGGAATCCAGGAGCCTGCCGACGAGCCCGTCACGGCCGAATGCGAGCAGCAACGCGACCCCGCCGACTACCGGCGGGAGCACCAGCGGCAACGTCACAAGTGCGCGAAGCAGTCGCTGCCCGGGAAAGCTGCTCCGGGCCAGCACCCAGGCCAACGGCACCCCGATAACCAGGGAGACCACCGTGGCCACCGACGCGGTCCACAGCGACAGCGTCAGGGCCTGGGTCGCGTCCGACCCGCTCAGGACCGATCCGAGCCTGGCCCAGGGGGCGCGTACCACCAGCCCGATCAGGGGCAGCACCAAGAACGCGACCGCGACAAGCGCCGGCGCAAGCAAGGGCGCAGGCGCCGACCTCGAACCACCACCCCGGGCGGCGCGGCGGGCCCTCTCGCGGGCGGTCAGCCGCGACGGCGTGGCGGCTGTGCCTACGCTGTCAGCGGTGTCCACTGCGACCGCGCCGGGGCTAAGGTCAGGGCTTCTCGAATCCGGCGGCGGCGAGCACGCTCTCGCCCGCTGGCGAGGCGACGTACGCGGCGAAGGCGCGCGCGGTGGCCGCGTTGCTGCTCTTGCTGATCGGGGCGATGGGGTAGGCGGTGGACGCGTTGAGGTTGGCCGGGATCTGGACGCCCTTGACCTTCGTGCCCGCGGCCCTCACGTCGGTGACGTAGACCACGCCGGCGTCGACCGCGTCGAGTTCGACCTTGCTAAGGACCGACTTCACGTCTGGTTCGAGGGTGACCGGCTTGACGGTGATCTTGGCGTTCTTGAAAGCCTTCGCCGCGGTGACTCCGCAGGGTACTTGCGGCTGGCACAGCGCGACCTTCACCGACGACTTGGCCAGGTCGTCAACGGACGTGACAGCCGCGGGGTTGGCCGGGGGCACCGCCACCTCCATCACGTTGTTGGCGAACGTCACAGGATTGGACGCGTCTCCGGCAGTGATGACTTGCTGCATGTTCGTCGGGCTCGCCGAGGCGAACACGTCAGCGGGCGCACCGTTGACGATCTGGGTGGCCAGGGTCGAGCTCGCGCCGAAGCCGAAGGTCACCTTCACCCCTGGATGGGCGGCCTCGAACTGCTTCCCGAGCTGGGTAAAGGTACCGAGCAGCGACGAGGCGGCGAACACGGTGATCGATCCCGAGAACGATGGCGACGCCGAACTGCTCGCGCTCGATGACGCGGCCCCGCCTCCAGAGCTGCTGCTCGACCCGCAACCGGCCACGGCTGATCCTGTGATCCCCACGATCGCGGCTGCGGCAAAGGTGACAGCGGAACGGCGCACTGTGAATTCCCTAAGTCGAATCTCGCCCGCGGCGAGATCAGTGGATTTCGGGTATCTCGATGGCCACATTGGTCGCCTTGACGGCCGCGACCGCGAGCACGCCCGGCTCCAGGCCGAGTTCGTCGGCGGCCTCGCGGCTGAGCAGCGAGACGAACCTGTGTGGCCCGGCCTGGATCTCGACCTGAGCCATCACGGTGTCGCGGACCACCCGGGTGACGAGGCCACTGAACCGGTTACGCACCGAATGCGCGACGGCCGCACCGGTACCGGCTTGACCGGGCGACTCGGCACGCTCCTGCGCGAACCGCGCCAGCGCGGCCCCGTCCACCGCCAGCCGCCCGGACGGGCCCGTGATGCTCTCGATCCGCCCCCCATCGGCCCAGCGGCGCACGGTGTCGTAGCTGACCCCGAGCAGTTCGGCGGCCTCCCTGATCCGGAACATCGGCATCCTGCAACACTAACGCACATGCCGCCAAAGGGACACTGCGGTGGCGCATTAGCGATGTTTGCGCGCTACAAGAGACGCACTTGCGAATCGTGCGTCCGACCACTGGGTGATCTTCGGCCCAAGGTGTGAGTCAGGGTGGCCACGATTGCGTCTGAGACCTTGATCACCGCGGTGACCTCGCTGCCCTCGGCCAGGGCGAGCTGGCGCACCACCTCCACGGTGATCGAGGCCACCGGGCGCAGTAGTACATTGGCGATCGCTTCCCCCGGTGGTGATGCTGCTGACCCGGGCCGGGATCTGGTTTCGGGCACTCAGCGGCATGACTGCGGCTCCTCAAGGTGATCGATGATGTTGGCACCCCACGCTGGCCGCGAGGCCGATCGGGAAGCGGCAACCTGTCGCCGTTGTGCCAGTGCCAGCCCGGGGGGCGATCCCACGGAACCCACCGCAATGCCGCGAGCGGGGCACCCGGCGTAAGCCGTTACGGATATTGGGCGGAACGCTAGCTGAGCGGGGAGCCGTCGGGACCGCGGCGGGCGACCGGACCCGTCGTGGGGCCGAGCACTCGCCGATCCACTCGTCCTTCCAGGACTGGTCGTACTGCCGGTCGTTGCAGCACGGATGGTAAATCGCCGTAAGCTCGCGGGCGATCTGCTCCCGGTGCCGCCTGCCGCCGCCAGGCACGTCGTACGTGCAGATGTAAACCCTCCGCCCGCTTGGCCGAATACGCGAACTGCAGGAGATTCCGCGAGTAGTCGGCCATCGAGCCGGAGACATCGAGGATCAGGACGAGTGGCCGCAGCCGGACCTTCGGCCCTAATTCCTGCTGCCCGTCCGCGCGACGGCGGATTAAGGATTCTCTTATTTGACTGTCCGTACCGGGTGACCGGTAGTGCGCTCACGATACCGGCGCTCAGGTGAACAACATCTCATCGAGTAGGGCGTCCATACGATCCGGTTGAAGTTGTGCATACGGTGCCAGCTCGTCTGGGCCGCTGAACCTGCAAGGCTGATGACGTGCCGCGTCGGCAGGCGCTGTTCCTGCGATGTCAGCCCCAAGCTTGACGCCAGTACGGCGGGCGCGTGGCTGACATCGATCATGCCGCCATCGTCGTCACGTGGCACATCTGGCCTGCCAAACTGCATCTCCCGGGCAAGCTCACGGCCTGGCCCCGATTGCCTAGCGCAGCCGGTGAGCGCGGGAACCTCGTGGGGATCGGGTGACATTTCGGCCGTGCACCGCATTGGCGCACGAGGCGTCGATGAGGATCAACCTGAAAGGAACGCGGTACATGCGATACAGGGTCTTATCCCGTGGCGCGATCCTCTTCTCGGGCACCAGTGCCCTGCGGCACGCCCTGGCCCGCCACTGGCAGTCGATGGTCAGGCAAACTCAAGCATATGATGCCCTCGCCGCCATCGACGCGGAGATCGCGGATCACTGGGGCACGACCCCCGGGCTGACGCGCGAGCAGCGTACCCAGGCAATGGAGGACGCCGCGCGGGCGCTCGCGACTGGGTTCCGCGAAGGAGGAGGAAGCCGGGCGTTCGCCTGCCCCGCTTCCCGGGACTAGGGCGTCCCGTGGATCTTGCTGGATGCGGCGGTGACCCAGGCGGCGAGCGGCAAGGCCCTGCTTGGTTTCGAGGAGCCGATAGTGGGGGCTATCGGTGACGACGACAACGCCGCCGTTCGTCGTCTGGGCGCCGATCCGCGCCGTCCCCTGCCAGCACACTCAGCGGCTAGGTCCGATCGCTCGTCGAGATGGCCGACACCCTCGTCGATGACCACGACATCGTCGACCTGCTGACCGGGCTCGCGGACCGGTGTGTCAACCTGCTCGGCGTCTCTGCCGCCGGTGTGATGCTGACCGGAGGGCAGCTTGGGGCTGGTGGCCTCGTCGAGTGAGGCGATGCGCCTGCTGGAGCTGTTCGAGCTCCAGGCCCAGGAGGGCCCGTGTCTGGACGCCTTCCGCACCGGCGAGCGCATTGAACACGAGAATCTGGCCGCCGGGTCCGGCCGTTGGCCGTCGTTCTCCGTGGCGGCCCTCGGAGCGGGTTTCCAGTCGGCGTTCGCCTTGCCGCTGCGGCTGCGGGACGTGGCCCTCGGTGCCCTGAAGCTTTTCAGCGTCACGCAAACCCCGATGGATGAAGCGGATGTCATTGTCGCCCGGGCCTTCGCGGACCTCGCCACTCTCAGCATCGTGCGACGGCCGAAGCCCAGCGCCCGAACGAACAGCATGAAGCCAGCCGAACTCGCTGATCGGGTTCTGGCTCAGGCGGACGTGACCAGGGCCGATCTCATCGTAATCGGTGGCCACCACCTGCACGAGCTCCGCGAGAAAGTTCTCGGCGACATCGGTAAGACGCTCTCCCACCGCGCTCGCTGTCCCGTGCTCCTCATGCCGAGCGCTGTTGGCGGCGCCGTAAGGTAGCGCACGGGGTTCTTTGCGGAGCAGACGTCCATCGTCCGCCGAGACGATGAGCAGTCAGCCGTCGGGCAAAGGCCGATGCAGAACGAAACGGTCGGGACTGTGTCCACGACATCGTCCGTGCCCTCGGGCGCGCTCGGGTCCGGCCAGTTCGAGGAATGGCGCCCCCGCCACTGCGCTTCGCCGTCCCTAAACGACTGTCGCCGGCTGGACCACACCGCGAGCGAAACGGGATCACTCCGGGCAGTCGTCTAGCCGATGAGTTCAAAGGTCCGGCGTCGCTGGCTCATTGGTCTCGATCGGCCCGGGGGGCACGGACGCTGGAGGTGCCGTCTGGGTTGCGGTCGTGCCCGGTGAGCACCGCGATCGAGGAAATGATGCCTGTGTCCCTTTCCCCAACGAGTTCCCATGCTCGCGCGATTCCGATGATCAGCAATGCGACGAGGACGTTGCTGACGAGCTCTGCTGCGCCGCTGCTGCGCGGATGTGGGAGCAGATCAATGCCGCCGACGAGCTCGAATGCGAACGCCGCCAGGAGGAGGGCGATCAATCCGAACTGCCCCGGCACGTGGTGCCGCGGCAAATGGCTGGAGAAGATGGATCGCGTCCCTGTGGCGGTAAAAAAGATGCCGATGACAGCCACTATGGAGGCCGGATACCCTACATTGTTTCCGGGTACAAGGCCGAACAGTGAGACCGCCAGCGCATTAGTGAACGCCAGGATGGAGGCGGCAGCGCGGACCTGCTGGACGACGACCGGCCGATCAGCGGGGTTATGGCGGGCCTCAACGGAGATCGCGACGAACAACAGGCCGGTCAAGGTGGCCGCGCAGCCAGTGATGGCCGGGAGCAGATCCCGGTAGGGCCCGGTTAGCACTACACCGAGACTAACTGCGGAACTCCTCGACGGGCAAGAACGACCGGGTCCGTGCGCCGGTCACTTGCGAAGTACCGCTGGCGATCAACCGATTGCGGTGACTGCCCGCTTCCTCCTCGCCGGCAGAGACTTTTAGTCATCCTGTGCCTTCCGCTGTCACGAGAAGGTGCGTAGCCCCATCCGGCGGAGCTCGACGGCATCTGTGCTCAGCGCCGAGTCAAGGCGGGAGATCGAAGCCGAGTCCGTTGCTGATCTACCTGCATTGAACTCGCATGCCTGCAGATCAGCCGCCCGATTCTTCCGTTGGCCCAAGCTGGCCGCCGGGTATGAAGGCAGTGTCGTTCGGGGTCCGGTCAGGTGCCGATCGGGCTGCCGGGTGGTGGCTCGTTCCTCGCCACGCTACTGAGCAGGGAGAATAGCCCGAGTGCAGGCGCTTGCGCGGACCCGTTACTAGTGCTGTACTCATCGCGAGAGGCAAGAGCGTGAGGGGGAGCATGCGTGTCGTGGTCGATCTCGCGGTGTGCGAGGGATATGCGCAGTGCGCCTTTCTCGCACCGGAGGCGTTCCGGCTAAGCGGCCCCGAAGGGCTGATGTACGACCCCAACCCGTCCGACGACCTGCGTGAGCGGGTCCTCCGGGCGATGGGCGCGTGCCCGGTTCATGCTATTTCCGCCGACTCCTCAGTCCCCGGCACCATGGCCCGCGATGCCCGGTAGGCCCGCCCCGGAGCGGATCGTCATCGTCGGCGGCTCCCTGGCTGGGCTCCGGGCTGCCGTGACGCTGCGACAGCTCGGGTTTGACGGGGTTCTTACTGTCGTCGGCGACGAGGCCGACCCTCCCTACGATCGCCCGCCCCTGTCCAAGCAGGTACTCAGTGGATGGGTCCCGCCCGACCACACCGTCCTGCCGCATCTGGGGCAGCTCGGGGACACCCGCTGGCTTCTCGGAACTCCGGCCGCCAGGCTCGACCGGAGCACCAGGGAAGTCGTGCTGGCCGACCACTCCCGGGTCCCCTACGACCTCGTGCTCCTCGCCACCGGGGTGCGCAACCGGCCCTGGCCGGACGAAGACCAGGCGAAGCTCAAAGGGGTGTGCGGAGTCAGGACCCGCGGCGACGCCGCGAACCTGGTATCGCTCTTTGCTGGCGGGGTGAGGCGGGTCGTCGTGGTCGGCGCGGGCTTCACCGGCTCAGAAATCGCCTCGGCGTGCCGCCACCGTGACATCGAGGTCACCGTGATCGAGCGGGGGGAAGGACCGCTGGTCGGGGCGCTCGGCGGCGTGGTGGGCGCGGTCGCTGCGAACCTTCAGCGCTCGAAGGGCGTGGACCTGCGGTGCGCGGCTACCGTCGAGGCGCTCGAGGGAACAGGCGGCAGATTCCGTGCCGCCGCCTTGTCGGACGGCTCGACGGTGGAGGCGGACGTCGCGGTAATCGCGCTCGGGGCGATCCGCAACACCGAATGGCTGGCCGACTCTGGCCTGGCCGCCGGTCCGCTTGGCGTCTCGGCCGACGCAGGGTGTCGGGCGATCGCGGTAAACGGGTTGGTCACCGACGATGTATACGTCGCCGGCGACGTCGCACGATTCGCCCACGCCTTGTTCGACTACCAGTTCCTCGCCTTGGAGCACTGGCACAACGCCGTAGTCAGCGCCCAGATCGCGGCGCACAACATGATCTGTCCTGCGCAGGACCGCCGCCCCCACGCGTGTGTCCCGACCTTCTGGTCCACGCAGTTCGACGTGAACAT
>Ga0335079_10004184_pt1 | contig 16594 bp, 13 predicted proteins | sample Lox_Sample_33_FD_206719 | JGI IMG/M metagenome (GOLD analysis project Ga0335079, IMG submission 206719) | Soil microbial communities from Loxahatchee National Wildlife Refuge, Florida, United States - Lox_Sample_3.3 | ecosystem: Environmental > Terrestrial > Soil > Wetlands | place: USA... | reverse complement strand
CAATCCCAAGGGTCTTCATGAGGCCAATCATGTACGCCTCCAGGTCGTCCAACGCGTGCTTGCAGAGGTTGATGAATTCCTCCCGCGGTGTCTTCCTCATCTGCACCCTGTACTTCCTCTCGGCGAAGATTTCGACGGGCAGGCCGTTCCTGTCAATTCCCAAAGGATAGAGGACGCTGAGCCCCCTCATCCTCGCAGCCCTCGCCGTCATGTCAATCTGGGTGTACTGGGTGAGGGCTCCCGGGTGCCAGGGCTTCCCCGACGGATAGGGGGGAGGGGTGTCGACCACGAAATTGCGATTCTTACTATTCGAAGGCTTGAAATCAAAGATTCTTCTCTCTGTGTCCCATACCTGTCTCATCTCAGCCTCGAGCTTTGGGTCCCAAGAAGTCGCTTCAAGCTTCGCTGAGAACTGTGGCTGCAAACGATTCAGGCTCTGCCATGAGACAGTATATTAGGTTAAGAGGGGTTTTTGGGGCTCAAGACCGTGTTTCTGGAGGTCGCCCTGTCTACCGACTTGAGGAGGGGGTAACCAACGATGCCTATAGGCACGATTTCACTTGCCAGGAACTCGACCCATCCTATCCACGCAGGGACCCCGGTAAGGATCACCACGTAGGTCCCAACAATCGCTGCAACCACCGCTATCTCGAGTGCCACCGCCAGGGGCCAGCTCCCCTGGAACCTCCTCCTCGTGATCACCCAGGCGAGCGTCGCGGCGAGGAAGTTAGCCGTCGGCCCCCCCACGATGTCCACCACCCCGAGGTTGGGTCCCAGCGCATTCCCGATGAAGCACCCGACGGTGAGCCCTACTATGGCCGGCGGCCCGAAAAGGATGGAGAGCGGCAGCAGGGCATCCACAAGCCTGAACTGCAGCGGACCGAAGCTGATGAAACCGAAATAGAGGACGTAGGCGGCGTACAGGGCGGCCAGCAACGCGGCAAGCGCCACGTTCCGCGTGGTCCAGATTCTGTTGTTGTTCATTCCTCCCACACCGGGATTTGTAAGGCGGATCGGGTGGAAGTCACTCACCCGCCAGTTCTGAGCCTCCGGCCGGGGCGATTTAAGGTGTCAACGGAAGCGCAGGCCCTTCAGCCGCATCATGGGGGCCCGTGAATCCCGGTTAAAGAAAACAGAGTGTTCGAACTTCTTACGGAGAGCTCTTCTTCGCGGCCTCCCCTGCAACGACGTCCTTAGGCAGGAGCCAGTATATGTCGGGGTGTTCCGCCTTGAGGGTCGCGAACGTGGGCGGCAGAAGGCCGTTCCTCCTGACCCTGCGGACGTTGTACTCGACGAAGCGTCTCATTGCGCTGGTCTCTCCTGCCGCAGCAACGAACGCCCTGATCTTCTCGATGGCCGCGTCGTCGTCGAGCTTCTTGACATTCACCAGGTATGGTGCCAGCACCAACCACACGAGCCTGTGCCTCCCGTCTGAGACGGGGTGCAACAACAAGTCCTCGACGTAGAGGTATCCTTTGTTGGTCTTTGGTTTTGGAGACGGGACGTACTGCATCACCCCCTCCTTCACCCCCAGCAGCTGCCTTGGAAATGGCCCCCTGCGCAGGTTCCTCACGCCATCGGCTATCGCGGCCAGTGCCGAGTCCGCGAACAGGTCGTTGAGCATGTTGTCACTCAGGTAGACAGTCCCCGTTTTCAGCTCCTGCCTCGCAAGCTTCCACTTCGGGTTCTTGGTAAGCTCGAACCTAGAAACGAGGGAGAGGTATCTCTCGAAGGGCATCGAGTAGCTGGCCCGCCCGTCCGCGATATCGGCCAGCGGTGGCGCTCCCCCGAAGCACTCCACCATGATCTCCGCCTTGGCCCTTGGCTCCTCCCTGACGAAGAACTCCTTAGCCCTCTCCGCTTCCTTCTTGGAGAACCTCGACGTGAGGACCGGGTCCTGGCTGGCGACAAGGGCGGCGGCGAAGAAGCTTGAGAACTCAACGAGGTCGGAGATGTGTGACTCATACTTCACCCTCCCCAGGGCGCTCAGGAGCCTGCTCTCCGTCTGCCCGACCACCTCCCTGCTGGCCAGCCCGTCCTCGACCGGGATGGACTCGAAAAACTTCCTCGATCTGGGAGCAAAGGGATACCTCAGCTCAAGGTCGGATAGCAGTGGCCCGCCATACGGCATCTATCTCCACCGAAGGTTCCGGCCTTCCAAGGCCCTTCTTAGCCTTCCTTCGCCGTTGAGACGATCGAGAGCACGTCCCTGTCCCTGAGCACATAGTTGGTCGGGAGGTGGAGCCCCGTCCTGACGTCGATTGCATAGAGGAGCCCCTTGACCAGGTCGGTGTGTATGTCCCTCGCCAGGTCCTCCACGGTGGACCCGCTGGGGAGGAGGTACACGTCAGGGAGTATCCGCCCATTCTTGTCGGAAAGCTTCTGTGGGTCGTGCACGGGGTAAACCGCGTTCTCCCTGAGCAGCTTGAAGGTCACAGAGTTCAGCGCAAACTGCACTCCTGTCCTCAGGTACTCCCCGAAGACCTTCCTCCTGATGTAAGCCAGAGCGCTCTTCTGTGCGTCGTTCAGGTCCTGAGGCTTGAGTATCTCGAAACGCTCCTCGCCAGGTACGTACTTGATGAGCCCCTTTGCCTCTGCCCTCCGGAGTGTTAGCTCGGCCTCGCCGCTCGTAGGGACCACGATGAGCCCCTTGAACTTCTCCCTGAGCTTCTGGAAATTCTCCGCGGCGAACGGTAGGTCCATCTTGTTCGCAATTAGCAGCGTCGGCTTCGAGTACTCACGAAGAGACCAGCAGAAGTTCTGGACGTCCTTCTCGTTCCACGAATCGAATTGCTTCTCTTCGAGCATCGCTTCCTTCATCGCCGCTATCACGTGCTCCCTCCTTACCCCAATCCCGTGCATCACCTCCTCTACAGCAGTGGGGACACCGTAGCCGGGCATCTTCGAAAGCTTGGATATCTTCGGTAGGTTGGTGTTGAAGAGCTTCGTGTACCAGAGGACGAGCTCCAGCTCCACGTCTGCGAAATCAGCGATAGGATCTCCGGTCCCCGGCTCTGATATCTTCCCGTCCTTGTCGACGCTCCCCGACGCGTCCACAACGTGCAGGAGCGCGTCTGACTGTGCGGCCACGCTCAGGAACTGGTTCCCCAGCCCTTTGCCCATCCAGGCACCCTTGATTAAGCCGGGAAGGTCCGTGACCTCGACAGGTATGAATCTCCATCCGTCCTCGCACTTCGAGTTGGCAGGATTGTCAGAAACCCCGAACTCTTTGTGGACGCAGAGCGTAACCACGTTCGCCACCCCGGTCTCAGGGGACTTCGTGGTGAAGGGGTAGTTGGACACCTCCCCGGAGAGTAGCGTCATCGAATTGTACAGGGTCGTCTTGCCTGCATTCGTCTTGCCGATAATTCCGATTCGTATGACCATGGTTTCCTGCTCACTAGCTTCCTTCACCGCATAAAAACAGTTGCACGAACCGGCGCCGTCAGGGGGAGGGGGCCGAACGCCAAGCCCTCACGGCTTCATACCAGAAGGCCGCTGCGGCTAGTGCAAGCACGATTGAGAACCACTCTACCACGGACGCGACGTCGAAGTAGGAATACCCTACCCAGGCGAGATAAACGGCGAACACCGTGAAAACCACGGCATAGAAGATGAACCGAGGCACGAACAGGGTCCCGACGCGGAGGAAGTCCCTCATCACATCCACCTTCACCTCTCCGGCGACCTCATACTCGCCATTGTTCTCTGAAACTAGCCCGAGGTCCTTCAGCTTGTTCAGGTGGTACTGGGCGAGGGAGGGGTTCGACATCATGAGTGCCCTCTGAACCTCCCTCACCCCCACCTTTCGCTTCTTGAGAGCGTATACGTACACCCTGAGCGTGTTCCCCTTCAGCTCCGCATCGACCATTCCCTTCGTGCGTTTCCCTGCAGGAGGCGCGACCTCCTGTGGCGGCTGTTTAGCTGGTTCGCTCACGTGGCCCTTCTCGGCTATCTTTCTGGCTCGGCGTTCAAAAAGATTGGTCGAAGACGACTGAGAGTAACCTGTTTCATATGAACGGACTGGCGGCCCTCGGTCGAAGCCCAGGACGAAGGCTGCGGCCTAGCTCCTGTACCGCAGGATCGCGCCCACGCCACCGAAGCTCTTGAACATACTTCCCTCTTCCGTCCCCGACGAGATTACCTCGACCTTCGACCCCACTTGGAAGGCGAGCTCCTCGAGCACGTCAACCAAGTCCTTCTCCACGACGTCGTAGTCGGTCGCCCCGCACTTGGTGCAGGGGGTGGACGTCATGTCCTGGCGTTGCTGCACTTTCTTAGCGGCAGCCACAGTCTCCGACTTTGGAGTCCCGCACTTCCTGCACATCGCTTCTATCTTCACCATGTCGAGGTCTTCTGATACCAACACCACTTCGGCGCTAGCCTTCTGAAGCGCATCCATCACCCTGGGCAGGCCGTAAACGGCCAGCCCCGCCTGCCTGTTCACCTCCGCGAGGAACCTCTGGACCAGGCGCTTTTCCTCGACCAGCCGGACGTCCTTGAGCACGTCGGCCCCCTTGTCCACAAGCTCTCTCACCCCCTCTCTTCCCGAGTATCCCAGGTCTAGGACGGCGATGACCTTCTTCTGCAACTCGTAGTGCAGGTACCCCCCTTTCAGGAACTCGTCTTTTGTAGGCCCAGGTCCCCCGACCAGCAGGCCCGTGACCTTGTTGCTGTCTATGAAGACGCGGGTTGCGTGCTCCCCGACCCTGTTGAAGTAGTACGTCAGCTCCATCTCCCTTCCGCGCTCGTACCTTCTAGCGGACTGACCCCCTTTCCTAGTCTTCCCGGAGATGCCGGATGTCAGCACGTCCTCTATTTCCAGCCTGTCTCCGCTGAGAATCCCCATCCCGACTTCGCTCGAATCGATGACGAGAATCCCGTAGACCTTCTCCTCCCTGAGCATGTCCCTGAGCCACTCGACGTGGAAGTGGTCGTCGCACTGGTATAGGTACTGGGTGACTGGCTTCGGTGGGATAATCTCCCACACGTTGACGACCTCACTTCCTGGCCCGTTTGTCGGCAGGGCTCCTGAGAAGACCACCAGACCGGTGTCTGGCGCGGTCCTGTAGAGCTTGAGCCTCTGCATCGCCTTCGTAAGTGCGTCCTGGACGTGATTCCTGGTGGTGTCCGACTTGATGTTCCCAGCTGTCCCCCACTCCTCCCTTAGGTTCGCGATTGCTTCGTGAACGGGCTTCTTGGGGGGGATGTAGAGAGAGACGAGCTCTGTCCCCCTCCCTTCCTTGTTGCTGAGCTCGGAGATTAGCTTCCTAACCTTGTATAATCTCACTGAGTCGGTCTTGGACAATGCAGAGCTACCCCTACGTCAGGCCGAAGAAACCGTCGCTTCCAAAGAGGCAGCAGGCATTCCGATGCTCAAAATCTTCCTGACCCATTTATAAAACCTATCACTCTAACAGGCCCAAGCGAGGGCTTGCAACCATGAAGGCTGTGCTACGAATCGGCGGTTCGGTGCTAGGGTCTCCCCCAGCGGCAAAAGTCGTCAACGCCTACGCCGAGGTCATCGCCGACCTAAACTTCGAGGGACACTCCGTCGCGGTCGTCGTCGGGGGCGGCGAGATCTCCCGGGAATACATCAGGTCCGCGGCGGCCATGGGCCTCTCGACCTATCAGCAGGATACGGTGGCGATCCACGCTTCGAGGCTTAACGCCCGGCTTGTGGCGATGAAGCTTGGGGGCGTGAGCAGCGTACCCACGTCGATCGACGGCATGCTCCAGCGGCTGGCAAGGAACAGGGTCGCGGTGATGGGAGGACTGAAGCCAGGGATAACAACAGACACTGTGGCGGCCATAGTGGCGGCGAGATGGAGGGCGGACATATTGGTGAAGGCCTCTGATCAAGACGGCATCTACACCGAGGACCCGAGGGTCAACAGGAAGGCAAAGAAGCTCGACAGGCTGACCTACGAAAGAATGAAGCAGATTCTGGGTGGCTCGCACCGGCCGGGAATCCACAGCATAGTCGACCCCGTGGCGGTGGACCAGCTCCTCGAGTCGAGGGTGAAGCTGGTGGTGTTGAACGGCGCGGAGCCGAAGGGCGTAATCAAGGCGATTCATGGAGTGAAGATAGGAACGGTAGTAAGTTAAGCAGAGCGTCGGGAGTGAAAAGCAACAGGAATTGGTCTCGGTCTTCGTCTATGTTGCCCTCGTCGCATCAATCTTCATTTCCTTCTGGTCCTCCATCGTCGAAGCCACCTACCTGACCCTTCGCCCCTTCTCACTGAGCTCCTCCATAGCAGCTGGATCGTCAAGGGCTGCCACGGCCCTCGAAATCGTGAGCGAGAAGACGAGGCTGGTGAGCGTCACGACATTCGTCGACACCTTCTCCAACGTGGTCCTCGCCACCACCATCGGATTGATCCTCTCCGGCTTCTTCGGTCCGATGGGCTGGATTTACAGCACGGTCGGCGGCTCGTTCGCGATCATGACCCTGCTCTACCTTCTCCCGAAGGCCATAGGCATCGAGAACGCTCTGAGGATGTCGATAGTACTGGCTTCCTCGACCAAGATGATCATGACCGGTCTCGCCCCCATCGCGGTGCCCCTGACGAACTTCGCCCGGGCCCTGTCCGAGAGGCTCGTAGGGAAGCCTGGGTACAGGGAGGTGGACCTGGCAGCGGAATTCGAGGACGTAGTCACGATGCTCGAGAAGGCAGGACACATCGAGCCGGACTCGGGGCGCCTCCTGAGAGCCCAGCTCGCCTCCTCCAAGGACAACGCCGCCAGCGTCCTCACTCCCGTGGAGGAGATAGTGTCCATCGACAGCGGCTCTACAGTGTTCGAAGCGCTCCGGATAATGGGTCAGGCCAACCATCCTCGGATGCCCGTCTACGACAAGAAGCGGAAGACGTACATCGGGGCAGTCACATCAAGAACCATTTCGAGGGCCATCTCCCGAGACCACATGGACTATTCTGTCCTGGACTACATGATACAACCCGCACACGTCTTCGAAGAAGACAGCCTCCCCTCTGTCATCGACAGGATGCAGGACGCCGGCACCACCATCGCCTTCGTATTTGACGGGGACAAGATGGTAGGCATGATCACGCTTTCTGACATCCTTGAGCGCTTGCTCGGCATCAAAGTCTAGCTGCCCACTCCCACCATCGAATGACCAGCGGCGCCCTTTGCCCGTCGTGGCGGAGGAGACTCGGTAAGCGTTTCTGCGGCTTCCCCGAGATTGCTCCCACGGCGGGATAGTGCGGTCAGGGTGGTCCGGCAGCGCATCGAGAAGTTTACCAGGAGATGAGCAGGTCACGGAGGCGATAACGGAAGCGAAGAAACAGATCCAGAGAAAAAGGGCCCAGCCGGTCTGGTTCCTGCCGCTACCCTCAACTGGTCGGCTTCTTCGGGACGGCAAGCGAGTTGAGTTCGTCGAACGTTATGGCGCCTTCGATTAGGGAGTCGAACGTGCCCTTCTCCCGGGCTTCTCTAGACGCGCGCTTCAGCAACCCCATGGCGGCGTACGAAGCGCTAGGCCCGAAGCTCACCCTGGCCACTCCCAGACGCTTCAGCTCCGGAACCGGTGGGAGGCCTCTCCTCACCATCACATTCGTCGGGAAATCGAGGGCCCTTACGAACCTCGAAATCGACGCCCCATCCGTAAGCCCCATCGGGTAGATGCAGTCGACCCCGAGGTCCCTATAGGCTTCTGCCCTGACAATCGCTTCCTCCATCTTTGCGTCGTCGTCTCCGGAGGCATACCTCAGTGCGTCCGTACGGGCGTTGATGACGAAGGGTACCTTAAGGGACTCGCGGAGGCGGATTAGTGCCCTGAGTCTCGCCTTCTGCTTCTCGACAGGGAGGAGCTTCTTCGTACTGTGAACGAAGTCCTCTATGTTGATTCCCACGGCACCCGTCTTAATCACCGCCCTTACACTACTAACTACTCCCTCGGGGGTGTCCCCGAACCCTCCGATGACGTCCACGCTTAGTGGAACCGAGAGCACACGCGAGATTCTCTCCACGGCAGCGTTGAACTCCCCGTGCGGGATTTCCTCCCCGTCAGGGTAGCCGAGTGAAACCAGCATGCCGGCGCTCGACGTCGCGACTGCCGGGAACCCCTCATCTTCGAAGACTCTGGCGCTCGGAACGTCCCAGGCGTTCGGCAGCACCAGCACCTCCCTACGGTCGTGGAGCCTTCGAAAGGCTTCGGCCTTCTCTGCCTGGGAGTTCACGTGGCAGCCGACTCTCCATGTACTGGACTCGTCATTCGGGCACCGAGTCCCATGGGACCGCTAAATTGTTTCTGAGGCGAGACGTGCCTGGCTCGTGACGGGCGCCAAGGAGGCATACATGTCTTGACGTCCCTGAGGAGTCGAGCCTTGGAGCCGATCATGGCCATGCAGGAGGTGCGCGTTTGTTCTTCCCTTCCAGGCAGTCTCATGTCGGCCGCGAAGACCCTCACGCGTTCTTTGGCCTTCGTTGGAGAATCCGAGTCTGATTGCCCGGAGGCTCGTTGAGCGTGTGGGTTGGGTCGTATATTCGACGCTTGTAACTAATTAGGGAACAGAAGTAAAAGTGCGCTCCGCCCCAAACAGCACCCAGAATCGAATTGAAGGTTCCAATACGTCTGTTCGGCAGCTTCAAACCAACGGAGTGGACCGAGGAAACCTACATTGCTGGCCCTCCTTTCACGATAGAAACGATTTCTGGCCGAGTCTACCTCGTACCCAGAGACTACCACGTCGAGGAGAGGCTCGACGCCATCTCGTCTCCTCTCGGGTTGAAGAAGGCGAGCCAGGAGCGCAGACGCTTCCTGGTCACCAAGGCTAACGCCGTAAAGGGGCTCCGTGAGTTCGACTGGTACGTCAGGCGGAGCTGGCAGAACAAGGAGCTCACAGCCCTGTGGGCCCTCGCTTACATCGGCGAGAGGGAGGACTGGTCACAGACCAGCCTGAAGCTCCAGTACATCGCCGAGGTCGCGGGACTCACCACGAAGGAGTGCGGCCAGGCGCTCCAGAATCTCTTCCATCTCACGCCTCAGAACGGGTCGACCAAGAATCTGACGGAATTCGGTACGGACAAGAGCCTTGTCCAGCAGACGCTGGAGAGGAAAATCACAGAGCTCCCCATCTGGACAGAGGAGAAGGTGATGTCCGCCCTCTGCACAGGTCCTGGAGGTTCCGTTACAGAACTCTATGAGGCAGTGCTGTCTCAGGGCCTCACCATAGGCGCTGTCTACAAGGTGTCTGAGCGCCTGAAGACCCATGGGTACGTCTACACCCAGAAGCACTACAGGGTCAACGAGAGAGGGCCAATGAGGGAGATGCTGACTCCGGACTGCGGCAACTGCTTCTTTGGTTACTCGAACTCTGCCAAGTGCCTCGAGGGCACTCTGAGGGAGATTGAAGACGTCCTCGCCCGCGACTACGGCAAAGAGCCCACGAAAGACGAGAGGTCTGCCGTCTTCAACACAGTAAAATCAATGCCCTACGCATGCCGGACGAACAGGAGGGTTCTCAGCTCGCTCAGACTCATGCACGAACTGGATGGCATCGCCGGCGAGGGCATGGTCTCCACCATGCTGGCCAAGATTTCTGACGGCTATGGAGTCAAGTTCCCAGTAAGAATCGAGAACTCGTCCCAGTAGTTCTGCCGCCTAATGGACGAACTCCTGGCTGTTTTATCGAAGTCGCGTAGCCACAACAGTGGATAGCGATCAAACCAGCATCTGACACTCGCTCGACAGAAGCGCAGCCGGCTCCGCACATAGAAGCGAATCCTTCAACTACTCAGGGGGCCACCTAAGCTGGTGGCATTCAAAGGGAGGCTGTGGAGGCACCAGGACTTTCTGAAGTTCTGGACGGGCGACACTGTGACGCAGTTCACAGGTCAAATCACCGACCTTGCTCTCCCCACGGTCGCAGTCCTGACGCTGCAGGTGACTGCATTCCAGCTCGGCATACTGAACGCCCTGGGCTTTATCGCATTCCCAGTCCTCGGTTTGTTCGTCGGGGTCTGGATGGACAGGGTGAGACGGAGGCCAGTCATGATTGTTGTCAACCTTATCGAAGTAGCCGTGCTCGCAACCGTGCCCGTTGCCTTCGTCCTCGGTGTACTCAGCCTCTATCAACTGTACGCCGTCGCCCTGATCATGGGAACCTGCACTCTTTTCTTTGATGTTGCCTACCAGTCCTACCTTCCCAGCCTGGTCGAAAAGGAGGATGTGGTGGAGGGAAACCAGAAGCTCCAGACAAGTGCCTCCGCCGCTCAGGTGGCGGGCCCTAGCGTGGCCAGCGGGCTGATGCAGATCTTCGGTGCCGCGCTTTCAATTGCTGCTGATGTCCTCGGGACCTTCATCGCTACACTCGTGCTCATCTTAATCAAGAAACCGGAACCGAAGCCCGAGCACAGCGGGCCAGGAGACGAACGGCACTTTTTCGCAGAAATGCGGGAAGGAATCCGGGTCGTCGTTGGCAACGAGTTGCTCTGGACCCAGGCAGGGTGCACGGGTACCGCAAACCTCGGCAGCAACATCTTCGGCGTCGCCGTCCTGCTTTACGCCTACCGAACACTCGGGATTTCGAAAGGAATCATAGGAATCGCCTTTTCGATGGGCGCAGTGGGCTTCCTCGTGGGCGTACTGGTCTCGTCCGCCTTCACCCGGAGGCTCGGCCTGGGCAGGGCGATCGCAGCATCGATCGCGTTCAACTTCGCACTTCTGCTGGTGCTGCTGGCCAACGGCACCTTCGCCGTGCTAATTCTGGGCGCCGCCTTCTTCATCTCGTACTTCGGCACCCCGATCTACAACATCAACCAAGTCAGCCTAAGGCAGATTATAACGCCCAACAGACTCCAGGGGAGGATGAACGCTACCATGAGAACGATTGTCTGGGGCACCATCCCTGCAGGCTCTCTTCTCGGAGGAATCCTAAGCACAAGCCTTGGGATTACGCCCACCCTGATCGTCGGGGCACTGATCTCGGGCATTTCTGCCCTCTGGATAGTCCTGGGACCCATCTTCAAGCTCCAAAAGCAGCCGGAGCCGGCACCCGACTGAGCGGCAGAAGTGGTGGGTCCGGCCCGCTCTTACAGTCTGGGCCACCTGCCGTCAGTAATGCAACATTGCAATCCATTTGGTGCACCTAGGGGGTTCCTGGGACTGGCACGCAACACAAGGAGCGATAATGAAGCGGTCGTGCTTCCAGTACCAGCCTGTCTTATTGGCATTTGAAGTATGGCCACAACTGGCCTACATTTCTGCAACCAAGCGTCTTCTCATCTCAGAATATCTAGGCACGAAACCCATCTTCTCGTACAGTGCTCTCGCTTCCGCGGCCTCTACTGGGCAGTCCAAGGTAATCATATCAGCGCCAGCTTTCCTGAACTCAGCCAAGAGTCTGTCAAGAAGCGCGGTCCCAATCCCCCTTCTTCTCTGACCAGGTGCGACGGCCATCAGAGCGACATGCCCCAACTTGACCGCCTGCCATCTCTCCAGAACCTCCCCAGGAATGTCTCTGAAGTACCCATAGGCGAACCCCACTATTGTTCCCTCTTCCTCCGCAACTAGAAACCCCGCAGGGAATTGTCTTGTGATTGCCAAGTCCGCCTCACTCGTCGTTCCGTCAAAGGAAGCATATGTGTTCGCCAGTTCGAGAACCGCTGCCTCATCGCCCTTTCTAAAACGGCGAATAGACATTGTTGAGGGGATAAGTGTCAGTCGCCCTGAATTTGAACCTAAAGCGACATCACTCGTTCCTTACAACCGCGAGGGTGTGGGGGGATTCGAACGTGCCTACTCAAGTCAGATAGCTCTCCTGATTACGATCTTCGGCGGAGAATTCTCGGTGTTCATGTCGATTAGGCGCTGTTTGCGAGTCCATGGTCATTGCGTCGAGGCCTTGTGCCGCGAGGGGCCTTGTGTCACGCATAGTTTTCCAGAATCTGCCTCAGAGCTTGCAGAGGGACTGCCCCGTCCCCCAGCAGAGCGTCATGGAACTTACGCACGTCGAACCTCTTGCCAAGTCTCGCCTCCGCCTCCCGCCGCAACCTGATCATCTCCAGCTGCCCGGTTTTGTAGGCAAGGGCCTGTCCCGGCCATGTAATGTACCTGTCAACCTCGTTGATTATGTTGTTCCTGGCCAGGGCTGTGTTCTCTATCATGAAATCGATGGCCTGTTCTCTGGTCCACCCCATGGCGTGCATGCCCGTGTCAACGACTAGACGGCACGCCCTCCAGGCGTCGTAGGAGAGTATGCCAATCCTGTCCAGGTCCGAAGAGTACAATCCCATCTCCTCGGCCAGGCGTTCCGCGTACAGCCCCCACCCTTCGATGAAGGCCGTAACTCCACTATTCTTCCTGAACTCTGGAATCCCTTCGAGTTCCTGAGCGATTGCAATCTGCAGGTGGTGACCCGGGACGGATTCGTGGTATGCGAGAGCCTCGGCCTCGTACCTAGGCCTGGTCTGCGGTTCGGATGTGTTGACGTAGTATCGCCCTGGCCTAGAACCGTCGGTCGCCGGAGGACGGTAGTACGCAATCGTGGAGTGCTTCTCCTCGTGCTCCTCCATTCTTACAACTTCGCACGGAGTCTTTGGGAGTCGTCCAAACCACTTCGGGATTGCGGCGTTGGCCCTGGCAAGGGCCGATTCCGCCTTGGCTGCGACCTCATCCCTGCTCGAGAAGTACAACGAGGTGTCCGTCCTCAGGCGCTTGAGGATGTCCCTCAGCCCGTTGATGCCGAAGACCTTCCCACCCAGCTCCTGCATCTCTCGGTTGATCCTCGCGACCTCCCTGAGCCCGGTTTCGTGGATCTCCTCCGGGGTGCGGTTCAACGAGGTGTGAACACGAATCAGCTTGACATAGGCGTCTGCTCCTCCTGCGATGTGCATTATGCCGGGCTTCTCCTGAGGCCTCGCAAATGGGAGCAGTTGAGACCTGAGGAACTCGAGGTATCGCTCAAACCCTGGCCGGGCTGATTCCCTGACGGCGACCTCCATCCCTTTCTTGAACTCGCGAGACTCTGCTTCCGTCCAGTCGCGCTTGACGGCAAGTGGCCGTAGTAGCGCCCATTCCGAATCAGGTTTCGAGGTCAGGTCCTTGAGTTCGTCAATAGCCTTCTCGACTACCGCCCGGACTGCCACCCTATGCCCGAGTGCGCCAGCCCTGAGGTTCGCGATATGCCGGTCCATGTAGGGCCCGATGGCTTGCAAGCGCTTCACCATGGCATGGCCTTCCGCGACCGTCCGCACGGGCTGGTAGGATTCGACGTTCATCAGCTCGACCTGGGGCCCCTGGAGGGGGTCGACCACCCAGTCGTCGAGGTCGCAGGAAGAGTAGTCCAGAACAGAACCTGCGTCCACCAGTAGACATGTCCGGGTCAGCCTGTCGCCGACGGGCAGGCTAGATTCTGTGATCGCCTCGCACCGCCGAACTATAGCCTCGTACTGTCTCCTCGCGCGTCCCCTTCCTTCAGGTGAGATATCAGGGAGCCTGTCGTCGAACCTCCTGTCGCCGAGGCCCGTCGCAACAAGGGGCTCGTTGTACATCCTCTCCTCCCAATACTCCCGAGCCAGGTCACCGAGCTTTGTCTGGGGAGTAACTGTAGAGTCCATCACGACAGTGAGTCGGCCGGGGGAGTCCTAAACTGTTGCTGAAGAGGAGGGCGGTGCCGGTTATCGGTGGTCGGGGAGAAGCGAGACAGTAGTGTGGTGGGACTCTGGCCCCACATGCCGCGTGTAAATCCGGAATCCCTTGCGGGATCTCAGAGGCATCGCGGTGTGGGCCATGAAGGCTGGGTTTACGCTCCCTCTAGACATCAGTCCCTCTCAGGTGTCTCCGTAAATAGAAGCGTGGTACTCCCCGAAAGGTTGTCAGGGGAAGGGGAGAGCCAACCCAGGCTCTTCAGGTGGCTATCGATTCTCATCGTCGCTCTAATCGCCCTGGTCGTCGTCCTGGCCGTGGCCTGGGTCCTCCTACAGTGGGCCATCGCGGAACACGTGTACTCGCTGAAAGCGGGCCTCGACTGGTTCGGAATAACTTTCTACCACGACTACACCTTCGTTGCCGCTGCCCTCTTCGCCCTCCTGCTGGTGTACCCGCGCCCGGGGGGGAGCGACCTCTGGAGGCTTGGGACGGTGGCCTACCGACTAATCAGGCCCTACGAGGCGGAAGAGAATAGGCCTAGTGAGAAGATGAACGTCTGGCTCTGGAGGCTCTGGCAGACCGTCAAGTGGGCGATTGGGTTCCTTCTCTTCGTTACCTACGGCGGCTTCCTCTTTCTCGGCCCAATCATGAACCCCATCATGATGATGTCGATGGGCCTGGGGAGCTGGCTTTCCGTCCCAAGCGTCTTTGCGCTCCCCTTGACGTCGGCCACGGGGGGAGGCTTCGTTAGCCTGATGCCCACGCTCAGCATACAGTACGCCGTCATATCCTACGTACTATCGGCGGTCCTCCTGGTGGTCGCCATCAGGGTGGTCCTCCGGATGTTGGCGAACATGGCCATCAGGCGGGGGGACGTCCCAGCCAGGAACTTCCTGACCCTGATCTCGCTGATCCTGCTCGAGGTAATCATTGGGGCCCCCTACTGGTTGATGAACATTGCAACCCCGTACATCTATGGCGTTGTCTGGAGCGCCTTCCTGCTCTGCGTAGTAGGGACTTTCTACCTCTTCAGGAGGAGGGCAGAGACCCCGAAGCTCAGGCTGCTCAAGGGAGTCGCAGTTGTGCTCGCTGTCCTCCTTGTGGTTCAGGTGGGCGTAGGCGCGTTCTACTACTTCAACTGGAACAACAACTATCTCCCCTATCAGTGGTACCCGCAGACAGACAAGCAAATCACCGTCACCAGATGGGCTGCGGGCCTCGACGGCATCCATGTCGAGAGCATCACCAACCTCCCCACAAGCAACCCGACGACCACACTGAACTTGGTCAGGCAGTGGGACCAGCAGGCCGCATCCGTCATCAACACCAAGGAAATCGGCGCCTACAACTGGATGCAGCTCGCAAGCTCGGAGATCGTCTTCTATAATGGGACCGAGTACTGGGTCTCCCCCACGACTCCGGCATTCCCGTCCACCGACTGGATCAGCGAGCACCTCATCTACACCCATGCGGCGAAGGTCCTCGTCATCAACACCCACAACGGGACCGTGGTCCCCACCACGAGCGCTTTCGGAATATCCTCCGAGCCCCCCATCTACTACGGCGAAGGCGCAGGATTCAGCGGGAGCGTATATGTGAACGTCCCCAGCTACGAGGAGATTCAGAACGTCTCATACAGTGGGACGCCGGACTATGTTCTGGGCGGACTGCAGAAGGCCATGTGGTTCACCTTCGCAGAGGGGCAGCTCGGATTCGCCTTCTCGGGGCAATCCATCAACATGCTCTGGAACAGGAACATCTTCGCTAGGGTGGGCGACGTTCTCATCCCGGGGCTTACTATGGACCCATCCGCGTACATAGTGTCTGACGGCAAGAACTTGTACTACGCCGTCCAAGTCTACATCGACTACCCGCTTCAGTCAGGCTTCGCGGCAAGCCCCTACCTCAGGTTCTTTGGGGTCGTCCTCGTGAACATCGCGGACGGCTCCATGCAGGGGTACACCGTCTCGAACCTCCTCGGGACCAACTCCTCTGACTTTGTCACCCAGTTCTACCAGAACTATTACTCAGGCTGGAGGGCTCCTCCGGCCTGGCTCGTCCCGCAGCTACGGTATCCTGAGCAGCTGCTCGGCTCTCCCACCGTCCCAGGCCAGCTCGATTACGACTTCGTCTACCACGTAAGTGACCCCTTCGTGTTCAGGGCCGGGACGCAGTTCTACGAGAGGGCGGGGAACAGCACGGTGCAGTACATCCCATTCGCCGTGGGGAACAGCACTTACTTCGTGGGCCTGCAGCTCGTGCAGTACCAGGGGGTGGTCAGCAAGAACCTGGGGGCGCTGTACGTCGCCTATGGAGGGGACAGGCTGGGCCAGATTTACCTCTATCAGAACCCATCCACGTCGTCTCTAATCATAGGTCCCACCGCAGCCGAAAATGCTCTCACGACCAACCAGCAGATCAGGACGCAGCTGACTCTCCTCCCCAACTACAGATTCGGCTCGTACCTCCTGTATTCCGTCGGAGGGGTGCTCACCTACTTCGTGGCGATCTACACCAACCCTGGATCGTCTGGGGTGGTGACTCAGCTGCCGTTCATGACCGCCGTGACCCCGACGGGGGTCGTGGGGGTGGGGAATGACGCAACCGCGGCCTTCGAGAATCTGGGCATAGCCAATTCCTCTACCACTACGACGCCTACCATGAGAGCCGTTGTCGGTCAGATAAACTCGCTGATCACGTCCATGGGTTACACTGTGGTGAACGCCACTTCGGTCAACCCCACGGTGTGGGTCAACGTAGGGAGCGCGTCACTGGGCGCGGTGGGGGCCAACAAGACCGTGGGGGAGGTGGCTAAACTGCTAGCAGACTACGGACAGGGGAGCGTCGGAAATGCGGTCTACGCCTGGACCGATGCCTCGGGGAACCTGAATTTTGGCGTGATCAGGGTTCCTGCAGCCGGAGTCACAGAGCTCTACTATGTGACAATCAAACCGTAGCGTACGCTAGTGTAGCGCCAACAGG
>Ga0335079_10004181_pt1 | contig 16606 bp, 16 predicted proteins | sample Lox_Sample_33_FD_206719 | JGI IMG/M metagenome (GOLD analysis project Ga0335079, IMG submission 206719) | Soil microbial communities from Loxahatchee National Wildlife Refuge, Florida, United States - Lox_Sample_3.3 | ecosystem: Environmental > Terrestrial > Soil > Wetlands | place: USA... | reverse complement strand
CGAGCGCACCGCCGCGGAACCTGTTCCGCTGCATCTTCGCAATGCTCCCACGGGGCTGATGAAAGGCTTGGGCTACGGCAAAGGCTATCAGTACGCCCACGACTTCGAAGACAAAATCACCGACATGCAATGCCTGCCGGATAACTTGCGCGATCGCGTTTACTACGACGCAACGGAGGAGGGAGTCGAGAAGAGAATCAAGGAACGCTTGCAACAGATCAGGAGAACGAAGGCAAAAACAACGAGGTGATTTTGCTGGGGCTTAATCTCGGATTCCGCCCGCGCGATCTTCTGAAGCTTTCACAGCTGCGCTGGAGTCTAAAATTTCATAAGGAGAACACTTACCATGAATCCTCCGGCTTCAACCATTACTGCTCCCGAAGAAACTCAATCTCCAACTTCAACATTTGGCGTAAAGGCTTTTCTGGCGCGAAGCGCAACCTCAGCGCTCATTGCCGGATCCATCCAGCGCCGCGAGCCTCGCCCGCAGGACGTGCAAATCGAAATTCTTTATTGCGGAGTTTGTCACTCTGATCTTCATCAGGCCCGCGATGAATGGCATGCTACCCAGCCGACCGTCTATCCCTGCGTGCCCGGACACGAAATCGTCGGCAGAGTGGTTCGCGTCGGCAAAGCGGTTAAGAAATTTAAGGAAGGGGATCTCGCGGCTGTCGGATGCATGGTCGATTCCGACCGGGTGTGCGAGAACTGCCTTGAGGGTCTGGAACAGTACTGTCTGAACGGCGCCACCTTCACGTACAACAGCGACGACAAAGTGCTCGGCGGAGTTACCTACGGCGGGTATTCAGACAGCATTGTGGTCGATGAAGCATTCGTACTCAAGGTAGCCAAAAACGCAAATCTCGCCGGCACCGCGCCGTTGCTCTGCGCCGGAATTACGACCTATTCGCCGCTGCGACACTGGAAAGTCGGCAAGGGCCAGAAGGTCGGAATCGTCGGCCTCGGTGGTCTGGGGCACATGGGACTGAAAATCGCCCACGCTCTCGGCGCCCACGTCGTGCTATTTACGACTTCCCCAAACAAAACGGCTGATGCGCACCGTCTCGGCGCCACTGAAGTCGTCATTTCGAAGAACGCTGACGACATGCTCAGGCATGAGAAGAGTTTTCATTTCATTCTCGATACGGTTTCGGCCGAGCACGATATCAATGCATATCTCCCTCTGCTGAAGCGTGACGGAACCATGGTGCTGGTGGGAGCGCCACCCGAGCCGCTGCCAGTGACCTCATTTAACCTGATCGTGGGACGTCACAGCCTCGCTGGATCCGGAATAGGCGGCATTAAGGAAACGCAGGAGATGCTCGACTTCTGTGCCGACCAGGGTCTCACAGCCGACATCGAAATGATCAAGATTCAGCAGATCAATGAAGCCTATGATCGGTTGCTAAAGAACGATGTCAAGTATCGTTTCGTGATTGACATGGCTTCTTTGAAATAACAGCCGATGTGGCATGCAGGGCAGGCAACTGCCCTGCATTCGACGTCCGGCTCGCGAAAGCCGGCTGCTATTATCCTATCTGTTAACAATTCAGAAACATCCGCCGCCTACAATCGGATGCTTCCATGCCTGTCACCACAAAATCCCCGAGAAAGTCGGCCCCCAGCTCTGCCTCAAAGCAAGCGACAAAACTAGCGAAAACGGCTTCACCGCTGCCCGGCATAGCCCAATCGAAGAAGTTCGATCTGCTTATGGCGTTTGGTCTCTTTATCTTGGTCGCTGTTTTGTATGCTCCGGTCCGGCATTATCCATTCATTGACTACGACGACACCGGGTACATCGTCCAGAATATGCACCTGCGAACCGGCGTGAGCTGGACTACGCTGAAGTGGGCGCTCACGTCGACCGAGCAGGCTAATTGGCATCCGCTTACATGGATGTCGCATGCGCTCGACTATCAGCTTTATGGGTTGAATGCTGGCGGGCATCACGTTAGCAATCTTCTTCTGCACGCCATCAACACTGTTCTGCTGTTCTTTTTATTGACCCAGGCCACCGGCTCACGTCTTCGTAGCTCAGTGGCAGCTGCGCTTTTTGCCCTGCATCCGCTGAACGTTGAATCGGTTGTGTGGGTCGCGGAGCGCAAAAACCTGCTTTGCACGCTGTTTTTCTTTCTAACTCTATTCGCATACGGCTGGTACGCGAAAAGGCCCGCTCTCGGACGATATCTTCTGGTTGCGGCACTCTTCATTCTGGGACTCGCGTCAAAGCCCATGGTGATTACCTTGCCGTTCGTGCTTCTGATCGTTGACTACTGGCCTCTTCAGCGCTTCGTTGCCCAGCACAAGCGCGGCCGATCATTCGGGAAGCTCGTACTTGAGAAAGTTCCGCTTTTCGCTTTGTCGGCGGCATCGGCTATGATCACGATGGTGTCGCAAAAAGCCGGGGGCGCCATGCCAACCGGCTCCGAGTTTGCATTCCACTTGCGGATTGAAAATGCGATTCGAGCGTATGCCATTTACTTGCGAGAGACGATTTGGCCCGCCAGGCTCGCGGTATTCTATCCCAGGAATCCTTTGATCTGGTGGCAGGTCGGGCTTGCCGCCATGGTCGTCTTGGCGCTGACCTTCTTCGCATGGCAGCAGCGGCGCGAACGGCCATACCTTCTGGCCGGCTGGTTGTGGTACCTGGGTACGCTGTTTCCAGTCATCGGCATTGTTCAAGTAGGGGCACAGGCGTGGGCTGACCGCTACGCGTATATCCCGCTAATCGGAATTTTCGTAGCTGTGGTTTGGGGCGTTTCGGATCTTCTGGATCGAAAGAAGGTCCCACTGAACGTGCGAGTGATAGCGGCGACGGCTGTTTTATTGATTTACGCTGGCGCTACTCATAAACAAATTACCTATTGGCGAAGCGACTACGATCTTTGGTCCCACGCGGTGCAAGTCACGCAGGGAAATCTGCTGGCGGAAGACAATCTGGCCATCCAGCTATTGCACATGGGACGGTCAGAGGAAGCCCTTGTGCACTTCAAGAGTGCAAGCAGCATCAATCCTGATGATCCGTTGAGCCGCTTGAATATCGGGGCCGATTACCAGGACCACGGGCATCTTGCTGAAGCCATGGCAGAATACACGGCCGTGCTGCAATCGACCGATGATCCCAAGCTTCTGGTCCCGGCCTACAGGAACCTCGGTGCTGCTTATCGCAAGCTAAGCGACTTTTCTAAAAGTATCGAGAGCTACGAGCAGGCTCTGCGCATCGATCCCCAGCAGACTGATATTCTGCTCGCGATAGGTTACCTGCGTCGGGATCAGGCCGCCGCAGCTGCAAGAGATCACGCGAGCGCGTCCGGGGCGCGCTAACTCTGTATAATCACAGGTTCTCAATCATCGCTCTTGATACGGAGGAGTGTTGCCGCAAGCGGAAATTGGCATCATTGGCGGGAGCGGGTTGTATTCCATGCCGGGGCTCTCGAATGTTCAGGAGATCCGGCTGCAAACCCCGTTCGGCGAGCCCTCTGATGCTTATGTTCTGGGGACTCTCGAGAATCGCAAAGTTGCGTTTCTCTCACGCCATGGCCGCGGCCATCTTTTGATGCCGTCGGAGCTGAACTTTCGCGCGAACATTTATGGATTCAAGCAGCTCGGCGTTGAGCGCATCGTTTCGCTCTCGGCCGTTGGATCGTTAAAAGAAGAGCACAAGCCGCTGGAGTTCGTGATTCCCGATCAGTTCTTCGATCGCACCCGGCACCGTGTGGACACGTTTTTCGGAGATGGCGTCGTGGCGCATGTGTCCTTTGCCGATCCGGTTTGCGCCGAGCTTTCGAACATCGTGAGCACGGCATGTACTAAAGCAGGGGTGGTTGCGAAGCGGGGCGGGACCTATCTTTGCATGGAAGGTCCGCAGTTCTCGACGAAAGCGGAGTCGAATTTATACCGCAACTGGGGCATGGACATTATCGGTATGACCAATCTTCAGGAGGCGAAACTCGCGCGCGAGGCTGAGATGTGCTACGTCACAGTCGCTATGGTCACCGATTATGACTGCTGGCATCCCCAGCACGATTCGGTAACCGTGGATCAGGTTGTTGCGGTCTTGCTGAAAAATGCCGAGCATGCCTGCAACGTGGTGCGGGAGACAATCGCAGCCATGCCGCGCACCCGCAGCTGCAAGTGCGTTTCGGCGCTGGCGCATGCGATTATTACCGATCGAAGCAAGATTCCTGCCGCAGCGCGCCAAAGACTTGGCCTCATACTCAATAAATATCTGGAAGGCATACCTGCACAATGAGCATTCTGGCCGTTGGGTCGGTTGCATTTGACACCATCGCAACTCCAGCCGGGCACGTACAAAATGTGCTCGGCGGCTCCGCCACACACTTTTCGCTTGCTGCCAGCTACTTCACCGATGTTCGCGTCGTTGCAGTCGTGGGCGAGGATTTTACGGCTGAGCACGAAGATGTTTTAAAGAAACGAGGCATTGATACACGTGGTATTGAGCACGCGACCGGCAAGACATTCCGCTGGGGAGGAAAATATCTCGAAAACCTGAACGAGGCGAAAACGGACTTTACCGAGCTGAATGTCTTCGAGTCATTTAAGCCTCGTATTCCGGCCGAGTACAAGGATTCGGAGTTTCTGTTCCTGGGTAATATTCATCCTGCGTTGCAGGCCGCCGTTCGATCCGAATTGCCGCATCCCAAGCTGAGCGGCGGCGACACAATGAATTTCTGGATTCAGGGAACGCGCAAAGAACTGGTCCACACACTCAAGCTGATTAATGTCCTTCTGATCAATGATGGCGAAGCCAAAATGCTGGCGGGCGACAATAGTCTTCCTCGTGCCGCACGCAAAGTGCTGGCCATGGGGCCGCAGGCGCTGGTCATCAAGCACGGAGAATATGGCGCGACGATTTTCTTCCGTGATGGCACGTTTGGAATCGGTACGCATCCGTTCCGCGCTCCGGCTTTGCCGATTGAAGAAGTCGTTGACCCCACCGGCGCGGGCGACTCATTTGCTGGCGGCTTTATGGGATATATCGCCTCGCAAAAAGAACTGAACCGCGAAGTCCTGAAGCGGGCGCTTTTCTATGGCGGAGTTATGGGATCATTCGCGGTCGAACGTTTCGGCACTGAACGTATGCAGTCCCTCACGCGCGATGAAATTGATGCGCGTTTCCGGGTCTTTCGCGAGCTCAGTCACCTCGAATGAGAGGCCGCGATCCAGGACGTGGCGATCCCGAGTTGGTGCTGGTGGGCCAGATCGCTGCGGCGGCTTCCTGCATTTCTTTTCTTGTTTATCTTCGCCACTCTGATCTTCTTTTGTTCGGCGATGCCGTCGCCCACATTAACATTGCCCGTCGCATCTTTGATTCGCTCACTCCCGGCATTACCCAACTTGGAACTGTCTGGCTGCCGCTGCCGCACATTGCGATACTTCCTTTCGTGGTTTCAGACCGCTTGTGGCAAACCGGCGTGGGTGGCTCCATTCCTTCGATGGCAGCCTACATTGTCGCTTGCATCGGTGTGTTTCGCCTGTTGAGGAATACGCTGGCTTCCGGAGCTCCGGATGTGAGAGTTCGAATTTCGGCCTGGATCGGCACTGCCCTCTTTGCTGCTAACCCGAACCTTTTATACCTGGAGGCCACAGCAATGACCGAGTCGCTTTGCCTTTGCTTTTTTGTGTGGTCGCTGGTGTATTTCACGGAATTCGTGAATGCTTCGGACCGAGCTTCGTCGCTGCTGATGAAAAGTGGCCTGTATGTCGCCGGCGCCTGCTTTACTCGATATGACGGATGGTTCTTGGCTGCGGTTCTTTTTGGAGTTTTGATTGCCATCGCAGTTCGTTCTCGATTCAGGAAGATCAGCGTGCGAGAACTTCTGAGATTTCTCTTGCTCGCAACTGCGGGCCCGGTGATTTGGCTGGCTTATAACGCGGGGTTTTATCGGAACGTCTTCGAATTCGTCAATGGCCCGTATTCTGCGCAGGCGATTGAACACAACAGTTCAGCGCCATGGCACCCGGGGATGCACAATCTGCATGTGGCTGCGAGCTATTTTCTGAAATGCGCGCAACTTACGGTCGCGCAGGGGAACTGGGGCAGGCTGTGGCTTTTAGTATTGCTCGCTGGAGCCGGGGTAATCATTTTCTTTGAGCGGCGGCTGTGGCCGCTGTTGTTGTTGTGGTTCCCGCTGCCGTTCTACGCTATATCGATCGCCTACGCTGGAGTTCCGCTTTATGTCCCGGTTTGGTGGCCATTTACTTACTACAACGATCGCTACGGCGTGGAAATGCTTCCGGCTTTCGCCGCGATGTTCTGCGTTCTCATCTATCACCTGTTCCGATTTTGGGTTCGCCCGAAAGCGATAGCTGCCGTAGCGTTCGCCGCGGTTGCTTTGGTTGCGATCGGCTACGCCTTCGTCTGGCGTGCTCAGCCTGTCTCATTTCGTGAAGCCTGGGCCAATTCTCGAACGCGGATACCGTTTGAACATGCGATGGCCTCAAACCTCAAGCTGCTGCCTCACGATTCGACGCTCATCATGTACATCGGCGATCATTCCGGTGCTGTACAAGACTCAGGCATCCCATTTCGACGTGTCATCAACGAGGACAATCAGCGTCCCTGGATCAAGCCGATCGATCCAGACGGCTTTTGGGCACGAGCTTTGAAAGATCCCCAACGATATGCTGATTATGTTATCGCCATTGACAACGACCCTGCGGCGCGCCTTGTGAACCGGCAGGCACTGAAGTCGTTGGTGATCATTCGCAGCCTCGATGAACCGCCAGCCAGTTTCTACTGGACTGGCCGCCCACAGCGGTAATCTCCTGCGTTAACTATGTGAACGAAAGCGTTAGGTTCGCAGTGCTAGAATCCAGCCAAAGCATGACGTACCTGCATCAAGCTTGGGAGATTCAGCCCCGCGAAATAACTATCCCAGTCTCCGCCGATGCGGTACAAACACAATGAGTCCGATTCCGTTTGTGAAGGCTACCGCCTGCGGAAACGACTTCATCATTATTGATGGAGCGAACGCCCCGGCTGAGCTGGCAAGCGTGACGCGAGCTATCTGCGACCGTCATCAAGGCGTCGGCGCTGATGGTGTGGAATGGTTGTTTCCCGCGCAAGGTGCTGATATCCATGCACGACTGCTTAACTCCGACGGAGGAGAAGCCGAAATCTCGGGCAATGGCACACGCTGTGTCGCCGCATACCTATGTTCGCAGCAGCCCAAGGAAGAGTTTCGCATTCGAACCGGCGCGGGATTAAAGATTTGCACGCTAACAGCGATTTCCGGAGATCAGTACGAATTCGAAACTGCCATCGGGGCGCCGCAGGTTGAACCTGAGCTGGTGTTGAACATGAGCTTCGGTGAGGTGCGGGGAATTCCGGTTTCAATCGGCAATCCTCATTACGTGATGTTCGTAGCTGAGGTTCACGATGCGTGGCAAAGCCTCGCCGCCGAAATTGGCAAGCACCCGGATTTTCCTCGCGGAGTCAATGTCGAGCTTGTGATCGTCAAAGATAACGCGAACCTCGACATACGATTTTTCGAACGCGGTGTTGGTGAGACCCAATCATCTGGGAGCGGGTCGTGTGCGGCTGCAGTCGCCGCAATTGCTACGGGAAAGGCACGTTCGCCGATGCGAGTCCACGCTCCGGGAGGAGTTCAAACCGTGCGCTTTGAAACGAACGAAATCTTTTTGCGTGGCCCCGCCCGCCTGATCTGCCAGGGTGAGTTTTTTGGTTCAAACCAGTAACATCGAAACGATGCCCCGATCTACCGGTCGAATCAAGCCACCAGCACTACAGTCCGGCGACACGGTGGGCATCATCGCGCCCGCCAGCAACATAAAGCCGGAACTGCTAAAGGCAGGATGCGAAGCGCTGCAGAACCTGGGATACAAGCCGTTTTATTTCGATTCAATTCTCGATCAGGACCTGTATTTTGCCGGCAAAGTTGAGCGCCGGTTACGCGAACTGGAAGAGATGTTCTTGCGTGATGATGTTCGCGCGATCGTCTGCGCGCGGGGGGGATATGGCGCTAATTATCTTTTGCGGAGTCTCGATATAGGTAAGATTGCGGCGCACCCCAAGATCTTCGTTGGCTACAGCGACGTAACTACCTTGCTCACGTGGTTTGCGGACTCGGCTGGGTTTGTTACGTTTCACGGGCCCATGGTGACCAAGGATTTTGCTTCACCGGAAGGAGTAGACCTGCCTTCCTGGGCGGCGGCTGTATCCGCAGCTGAGCGCTTTGAGTTCGGGCCGGAATCTAACGCGAAACCGCTGATCGAGGGCTCGGGTGAAGGGATTCTTTACGGCGGATGTCTCTCCATGCTGGTGGCGTCGCTCGGCACACCTTACGAAATTCAGACGGATAACACGATCCTGTTCATCGAAGATGTCGCCACCAAGCCTTATCAGATCGACCGCATGCTGATGCAGTTGAAACTCGCAGGCAAGCTCAAAGCTGTGCGGGGGATTATTTTTGGCGAAATGCTCGATTGCGTCCAGGCGCCAGGCCAGAGCTACCCGCTGGAAGAAATCATTTTGCGTGTTGTTAGCGACCTCGCTATCCCGGTTACCTTCGGTTTTCGCTCCGGGCATGCCTCTCGTGCGAACATAACTTTGCCCGTCGGTGTCAAAGCTGCTTTGAACGTAAGCGCTGCCGAAGCTCGCCTTACCATTCTTGAGCCGGCAACGGTTGCAGCCGGAGCATCGGTACAAGCGCAGACAATATGAAGCGGTCAAAACACATTCACCTGATCGGAATTTGCGGTACGGCCATGGCGTCGCTAGCCGGAATGTTGCAGCAGCGCGGTTTCTCCGTCACCGGCTCAGACGCGGCAGCTTACCCGCCCATGTCGGATTTTTTGGCGTCGCTCCAGATTCCGGTCGCGCAGCCGTTCGCCGTGGAGAATCTTGCTCCGGCTCCCGATCTGGTCGTCGTCGGCAATGCGATTTCGCGGGGCAATGTTGAACTGGAGCACGTTCTCGATCAACGCATTCCGTTCTGCTCCTTGCCTCAGATTCTGCATGATGAATTCTTGGGCGACAAAGAAGTGCTCGTCGTCGCGGGAACGCATGGCAAAACGACCACCACTTCCATGCTTTCGTGGATTTTCGAAAGCGCAGGAATGAAGCCATCCTTTCTGATTGGCGGAATTGCCGAGAATTTCGAAAGCAGCTTTCAGCTGGGAGAAGGGAAGTACTTCATCCTGGAAGGCGATGAGTATGACACCGCGTTCTTCGACAAGGGTCCGAAGTTCATGCATTATTTTCCCGATGCGGTGATTCTTACGTCAGTCGAGTTCGATCACGCCGACATCTACAAAGATCTCGAAGCAGTCGAGATCGCGTTCAGGCGATTGGTGAATCTCGTCCCGCGTCGCGGCTGCATTATTGCGTTCGATTCGGGCGCCAGCATTGAGCGCTGCCTAGCCAAACCGTTCTGCCCGGTCGAAAGATACGGCGCGAGCTCGACTGCCACCTGGCGGGTGACAGACTTGCGCTCGCAACGTGATCGCACGACGTGGTCAGTTCTGCACAATGGGGAGCCATGGGCAGAATTCGAATTTCTGCTCGCGGGCGACTACAACGTGTGGAATGCCACGGCAGCAGCGGCTATGGCATCATCCTATGGCATTTCGAAACAGCAGATTACCGCGGCATTGAAGACGTTCAAGAGCGTCAAGCGACGCCTCGAAGTCAAAGCCGAAGTGAACGGAGTCACCATTATTGATGATTTCGCTCATCACCCGACCGCCATCGCACTCACGCTGAACGCATTGCGTGCGCGCTATCCAGGCTCAAGACTGTGGGCAGTGCTCGAGCCGCGTTCGAACACCTTGCGCCGCAATGTTTTCCAGCACGAGTTGGCAAAAGGTCTAGGGCTGGCTGATGAAGTGGTGATTGCCGGAGTCTTCAAATCGGAAACAATCCCTGAACCCGACCGTCTCGATGTGCCCGCGGTTGCAGTTCAAGTCACGCGAGAAGGGAAGCGTGCCCGGGTTATTCCCTCCGTTGACGCAATCGTGCAGCTGATTGCCCCTGAACTTCGCGCCGGTGATGTGGTCGCGATTCTCTCTAACGGCGGTTTTGGCGGCATCTACGAGAAACTTCCCGAGCGGCTGAAAGCGCTAAGCACTACGGCTGCGGCGGGGTAGAGAACTAATCCTTCAGCGGAACGATTGCCTTGTCTCCCTGGCAGAAAGTCGCGACTCTCTGCAATCCACCATTGGGCTCTGAAACCAGCACGACCGGCCCCATGCAATAAACGGCATGGCCATTCTCTGCCATGTACCAAATCCCACCTTTATGCATGTGAGGTTGTTTCGCGGCAGTCTTGATTGTTGCGGCTGTCGGCGCAGTGAAGTTAGAACCTGGAAGAGACAACGCCAGAACTAGTGTTGCCAGAAGTTTCATAGGGTCTTTCTCTGGCCCGGATTGACCGAAAGTTCCTCGAAGCTAAGCTGCTAGATCGAAGAGACGCTTCTCCGCGGGTCCGTCGTCTCTGATGTGTCTTGATTGAACGGCGGTGCCACGGGAACCTGCTTTCGGAGCTTGTCAGCTTTGTGCTTGCTCGCGGCGTTGTCTCCCGGTGTTGCCTGGGTTGACGGGTTCTTCGCCTGGGATTTTGCCTTGGCTTCAGCCTGGGCCTGGGCTTGGGCGCGCTGCTTGTTGAGGTTTGCTTTCAGGGCAGTTAGCTGGCTGCTGTCGTCGAAAAGCGAGCGAATCAGATCGCGTTGCGAATCAATTGTCCTTGCCTGTTCGATCACCAACATAGCCATCAGGCCGTAGGAGATCAAAAAAAGTACGACAAGAAACGGCAACAACGATTTCCTGGGCTTTGCTACCGCGACTGCGTTCTCGGGAAATAGATTCACAACCACCACCCCGATCTGTGCCCCAGAGCAGCAGGCAACATGTTAGGTGCAGCTAGAACGCCAAGAAGAGCTGATTTTGCAAGCCCTTCCAAAATATGCCGGTTCGCTTGGATTCCTGCACCCGTGGCGGGGTTGGCGAATGCAAGCCGCTGCACATTATAGGTAACCCACCTGCGTTACCGATGTGACTTGCGAACTGCCAAATATTGTCATTTGTGCGTTCAGAGTCCAAAGCTTAAAGGATTGGTTTCGCACAAACTTATCTAGTCCGAATCAGCGGCCTTGCAATGTTTCGCGATCACCTTAATGTCTTTCTCGACATCGTGAACTTGCAGCACCGTTCCTGGCGCTCCTCGAACCGTATCGGCAGGATTGCTGCCCAACTTCTCCGAGCGAATGCCGGTTTTCACGGATCCTGGTGCGAGAACGCCCGTCACCTCAACGTCATGATTGATCTGCTTGTCCAGTTTTGTGCCCACCCCTCGCAACGCATAAATCATGCTGGTTTGGTTTTCGACTAGAACGTAGTTACCGGCATTTCTCTGCAGGCAGCCCTTGACCGTCATCGAACCTCCGACCGGACCCGCACCCTCCGAAACAGCCGTGTGTTGAGCGAACGAGACCGCCGCCGTGAGCAGGGCAGAGAACGCAAGCAACTTGAATGTGTCTCGCATAATTGCCTCCCAGCGAACAGGATCATCATATGCGCACCTCGCGCGCTCCGTGCCTTCTCTGAGAATGCGGATGCCGCAAACATCTTGCATCCCGGCTATCGAGGTCTCATCCAAAGCTGTTACGCCTGTAGAATAGGCGCGTTGACTTTTCCATGACTTCATTCGTCCAAGGCTGTCAGGAGAACTGCCGGTGAAAGTGCAGTGTCTGCCTTTCAGCCAAGTACCGCATACCACACGCCTTTTTTCTGACTTCCTTAATGGAGCCCCGCAGCTCCGGCACTTTTATCCGCGCTCTGCGCGCTTCGGAGAGTGGTTCCGGGAAGTTCCTTCAGAGTTGTCCTATTCCGTTCAGCGCCGTGAAGCAGTCGCCACTATTCTGGAGCGCCAGAACCGCAGCTGGAATGCCTCGGCAAAAGTTCTGGAAAACATCCAGTGCTTCCGCTCTGGAGCTGATGCGGTCGTAACCGGTCAGCAGGTCGGGTTGTTTGGCGGCCCGCTCTTTTCCGTCCTGAAAGCCTTAACTGCGATCAAACTGGCCGGCCAGGCGACGGCCGCAGGAGTCGACTGCATTCCCATATTCTGGCTTGCCACGGAAGACCACGATTTAGAAGAGGTAAACCACGTATCCTTCCTTGGTTTTAATGCTGCACTGAAGACTCTCGCCACGCCAACCGCCGGCACGCCGGAATCCCCCGTGGGCAGACTGGTTTTTGGGCCTGAGATCGAGCCCGTATTGCAAGAAGTATTCGAGTTGCTGGGGGAATCAGAAGCTACTGCACTGCTCCGAAGTTCTTATGGCCCGGGCGAGACATTTGGCAGCGCGTTTGCGCGTCTCTTCGCCCGGCTTTTTGGTGATTACGGCGTCATTCTGCTTGATGCCTCTGATCCGGACTTCCACCGCATCGCTGAGCCAATCTATGCCTCCGCGATCGAGCGCGCTCGTGAACTTGATGAAAACGTCCTCGCCCGTGATAAAGAACTGGAGTCGGCCGGCTATCATCGCCAGGTTAAGGTGACGCCAGCCTCAACCCTGCTCTTTGCAATGGAAGACGGGGCGAGGGTCGCGGTGCATCGGCGGGGAAATGGGAAGGGCGATGATTTCTTGATAGGTGACGAACGGCTCTCGAGAGCGGAGCTGCTCAAACGCATCCACGATGCTCCACACAACTTCAGCCCCAACGTGCTTCTCCGGCCGGTCGTTCAGGATTTTCTTCTGCCAACGCTGGCCTATACCGGCGGCGCGGCCGAGGTCGCGTACTTCGCGCAAGCTGGCGTGGTATACGAAAAATTGCTGGGCCGCGTTACGCCCATCGTGCCGCGCCTCTCGGTGACCATAGTGGACCAGAAAGCTGCATCTTTGCTGTTGCGTTACAACCTGAACGTAACCGATGTATTTCACGATCGCGAAACTCTACGCGAGCGGCTCGCCAGTGAAACCTTGCCGGAAGAGGTGCAAGCGGCCTTCGACCAGGCGGAAAGCTCGCTAGAAAAATCGCTGGAGACCGTTCGAGCAGCGCTGGCGCACCTTGACAAAACTCTGGTCGATTCGGCAGGCAATGCGGGCGAGAAAATGCATTACCAGCTCAAGCAGCTTCGCGCGCGGGCTGCTCGCGCCGAGCTGCGGCAAACCGAGGTTCTGGGACGCCACGCCCAGTTGCTCAGCCATAATCTCTTTCCCAACAGAACTTTGCAGGAGCGGGAAATTGCCGGAATCTATTTCATCGCCCGCTTTGGAATGAACTTTCTCGGCGAACTGCTCGACGCCATGAACACGGATTGTCTCGATCATCAGATCGTGACGCTCTGACTATCAGCGGAGTTTTTCTTCTAGTTCTTCCAGAGATGCTACACGCGGGATACCCGCGTCTGTGTACGCTCCGCAGACATCGAGGATCATCGCGCCCATTCCTGCGCCAGTCGCGCCCAGATAATCAACGGAATAAACGTCGCCCACGTAGAGGCTCTCTTCGGGCGCAGCTTTCATCTTTTCCAGTGCGGCTTCAAAAATGGCGGGATGCGGCTTCTCATAACCGACGACGCCCGAATCCGTGATGGACTCAAAGCAGTCCGCGATGCCGCAGCGGCCGAGTACCTCGTGGATCTTTCCATCGGCATTTGAAATTACCGCAGTCCGATACTTCTTCCCGATGCGCTCGATTGCTTCGCGCGTTCCCGGGCGAATTTCGCACCAGTTCGACGATGTACGGGTTGCTGACAACAGAGCATCCATCAGCGCCTCATCTTTGCTCTCCAGTTGCTCCAGCAAAGACGTGTAGAACGTAAACCAGAAGCTGTGGTCGTGAGTTCCGTCAGACTTCGTGGTCGCGTCGAAGGCTCGTTTTGTCTTGCATTCGAGCGCGCGCCATTCGTCGAGCGTCGGTGGCGTTTTGCGCTCGGCCAAAGCGGCGAGAATGACATCGCGGTTGGGAAAAAGAAGCGTGTTTCCCACATCAAAGAAAATTGTTTTTATTCCGTTACGCATAATTACCCCTACCGCCAGTCCAGGGCAGTCTGCTTCCACTTGACCGCACTTATCTTCCCAACTCTGTCATCCCGAGCGAAGCGAGGCGCCAGCCGAACGAAGTCGAAGGACTTTGGGCTCCGGACCCCGGGGCCTAGCGCACAACCTGCCTTCATTGCACGTCTCAGGATACAATTTTCGCCATGCCGAAGAAATCCTCTGGCCATGGTCACGACACGCCGACCGCGCGCCTGCAAAAGAATTATTGTTTTGCCTGCGGAATGCATAATCGCGACGGGATGCACCTGAAATTTACCTTGGATGAAGAAAACCGCATAGCGACGTGCCGATTTCGGCTGGGCAAGCGCTATACGGGCCCACCCGGCCACTGCCACGGCGGAATTATCGCGACCATTCTCGATGATGCCATGGGAAAGGTGAATAAGTTGCGGCATGTCGTCGCCCTTACGAAAGAGATGACGGTCGAGTACATCAAGCCGGTTCCACTGAATAAGCCATTGCGGGTTGAGGGAAGGGAAGTCAAGGTTCGGGGACGAACTCATGTTAACCAGGCCAAAATCTTCAATGAGAAAGATGAGTTGCTGGCTCGCAGCAAAGGCGTATTCGTTGCTATCGATCCGCATAAGATGTTCGCGAAGTTTGTGGAGCGATAAGGCCTAGAAAATTGACAACGTTTTGTCCTCTGTGGCCCCTGTGCTCTCTGTGGTGAAATCCTTGTAAAATAAGTCTAAGCTGGAGTTTCGGCTATTCTTCGCGCTTGCGAAAAGGTTCGCTGAAAGCTGATCGCTGAAAGCTGACAGCCAATAAAGGTTTACCATCATGTCTCAGCATAATGGCTCTTCTCAGGATAAAAGCGGCACTTCACTTCGCCTCAAAACCGGCCTTGCTGAAATGCTCAAAGGCGGCGTCATCATGGACGTCACCAACGCCGAGCAGGCCGTCATCGCCGAAAAATCCGGAGCCGTCTCCGTCATGGCGCTCGAGCGAGTGCCGGCGCAAATCCGCGCCGAAGGCGGCGTGGCACGCATGGCGTCGCCCAAAAAAATTCGCGAGATCATGGCCGCCGTATCGATTCCCGTGATGGCCAAGTGCCGCATCGGCCATTTTGCCGAAGCCCAAATACTTCAGGAGCTCGGCGTCGACTACATCGACGAATCAGAAGTGCTCACCCCCGCCGACGAAGCCCATCACGTCGATAAGCACGCCTTCAAGGTTCCATTCGTCTGCGGCGCGCGCAATCTCGGGGAAGCCCTGCGCCGCATCGCCGAAGGCGCAGCCATGATCCGCACCAAGGGCGAAGCCGGCACCGGAGACGTTGTCCACGCGGTGAAACACATGCGGCAGATCGTGCAGGAGATGAAAATTCTCACCGTGCTCAGCGAAGAAGAGCTCTACGCCAAGGCCAAAGAACACCAGGCCCCCTATGAGCTGATCAAGCTGGTCGCCAAAGAAGGCAAGCTGCCGGTGCCGAATTTTTCTGCCGGAGGCATTGCCACGCCCGCCGACGCGTCTTTAGTTATGCAACTCGGAGCCGAGGCGGTTTTCGTCGGCAGCGGCATTTTCATGAAAGATTCGACCACGTTCGCCGAGCCCGCCGAGGCGGAGAAGCGCGCCCGCGCCATCGTGCGCGCCGCGACGCATTACAACGACCCTAAAGTTTTACTTGAAGTCTCGGAAGACCTCACCGGAGCCATGAAAGGCCTCGCCGTCAGCGCCCTGGATGAAGCCAATATGCTGCAAACCAGAGGCTGGTAATGAGAGCCCGCGAAAACCCCTGGCTGCTCAGCGTCGTTATAAGAGCCGCATGCCTGATCTGCATAGGAATTGCAGTCTTTTTCGGAGTGCCCATTCTTGTCTATAGAGGAGAGCTGCCAAGAATCGGCAAAGGGATTATCGGCGTTTTGGCATTCATAATTCCGCTCACCCTCGCTACACGGTGGATTTTTCATACACTCTCATTCCACTATCCGCGGCAACTCGTACGCTCGCTCACGACCGCGTTTGTGTTTTCTGCGGCTATTTCACAGATGATCGGAATGCCGGTAGCCATGCTCACCGGCAGCTATGCCGAGAGACTTCTTGGGACCCGCTTTGCTTTGCTGGGCGTGTTCCTGGGTCTTGTTTTGACAATCACCTGCCTTTGCTTTCTGGCTTGCGTTCTCGCTCGTTCGGTAACGTGCCGTGAAATGAGGCTCGCTGACGACCACAGTTGAAAGTTGTAGATTTTGGCGGCGTATAAAAGCAAAAGCCCCGCTGGTCAGGCGGGGCTCGGCAAAATTGCCGGCGGCTACGCTATCTTTCAATACCGATTATAGGCGGGTGGCCCTCGATAAGAGCGAAGGCGTTGTCAAGGCATAGTTATCCTGGGCGGGGCGTGAGCCCCGCTTGCGTTGCCAGAGAGGTTGAGGACCAAGACTCTGGACATCTCACCTGCGAATCACTTCTCGGTGGAACTCGTTCCACCAACCATCGATACGGCCCCGACTGCGACCATGATTCTTCTATGCGAACATCCCGTCATCACGGGATGCGAGAGCACCCAATCAAGGTTTCGGTCTAGCTTGCGCCGACCAGGGCCACCCGCGAGTTGCTCTCGATG
>Ga0335079_10004179_pt1 | contig 16607 bp, 17 predicted proteins | sample Lox_Sample_33_FD_206719 | JGI IMG/M metagenome (GOLD analysis project Ga0335079, IMG submission 206719) | Soil microbial communities from Loxahatchee National Wildlife Refuge, Florida, United States - Lox_Sample_3.3 | ecosystem: Environmental > Terrestrial > Soil > Wetlands | place: USA... | reverse complement strand
AATAGTCGCAAGACTGTGCTTGACCCGGCCACGGATGATGTGATTGTTTCGGTGTTCAGCGTAGTCAATCCATCGACGATTGATGCGTTTCCAACTGCCGGGGCATTTCCTGGAGCAATGGAGGCATATCCTGGCGCAGGATATGATGACTATCACTGGAACGCGGCGCACCCAATAACGCCCAGCTTTACGAAAGCCAGCCTGCAGAACCAGCTTGTGGCCGGCGGTCCATGCGAGGGCGTTGTGGTGGTGGAGGTCGCTTGGACCTATCATCAGGTTTTAAACCTGCCGTGGATGGCAGCACTTGGCAGTCCGGTTCTGCATGCCTACTCCATCATGCCCTTGCAAGCCGCTGAACCGGTTGGCGTGGGCACAACTGGAAGTCCACAGCTTCCAACTTGCCCTTGATAAGGAGAAGAAGTTGATCAGGAAATTATTTCAAAACAAGAGTCGGGGACAAGCCATCGCCTTGGTCGCCGTCGCCTTTGCGGGACTGGTGGCCATGGTCGGATTAATGACGGACGGTGGCATCTTGCTGATTGCGAATGCACGCCTGCAACGCGGCGTGGATGCGGCCTCAATTGCCGCCGCTGAACAATTTCGCAAATACTATAATCCGGACGATCTGACCAACGCCGCGCAGGAATTCCTACAATTGAATCAATCCGATGTTTTCAATGTAAGCACCCAAACGTGCGATTCTGTGGAAGCACAAGGCGGCACCGACCCAGTTCTTTGCGCCACTCCGTTACGCAAGTTAGTGCGAGTCACTGCTTCAGAGCATGTCAATTTTGGCTTCCTGAGAATCATCGGCATCGACTCGTATGACATTACCGCTTCGTCCGTGGGCGAAGCCGCCTCCATGGATTTGATCATGGTGATCGACACCTCCATTTCCATGACGTTTGACACCAATCCGAGTGACCCCAGTGGTCCAAATCAAATTGGCATAGGTGAGTCTCCCATTGACTGCAATCCAACCAATACTTGCGAACCAATGGCCGACGTAAAGGCAGTGGCTGAGGCCTTTGCAACGAATTTGTTTTATCCTTATGATCGCATGGGAATCATCACTCTGACCAGCCAGACACCTTGTGTCTGGAGCGGCCAAGGAGATTATTTGACTAATTGCCGCGACCCCGAAGTGCTTTACCAACTTCAATCCTCTGGAAATGGTGATACGGACCAGACGAATGTGGAAAACGCCTTAGCTGGGATCAAAGTCATCCAGCCTCCGCAGTGCGTATATGATTGGAATGGGTCAAAATGGATTCTTTCCCCTGGTCCTGATCAGGGCGGAAATAATCCCCTCGGAGTCTGTTTAGATTACCCCCCCACTGCCAACACTAATCCTGCTCCTCCTAATCCTCCATTTGTCAGCGAAAACTGCCCCGAATTTCAGGATTCTTCTCCCAATGACCCGACCACTTGCACCTCGACCAACGCTGGCGGCGCCTTGCTCGAAGCCGGCAATGAATTCGTCGATCCAAACATAGAAGTCCGAAAGGATTCTTTTTGGGGTGTCATCATGATTTTGAGCGGTTCGCCAAACGCGAGCTTCGGTGATCAGAATCACCCTGCCGGGTACTGTCCTCAGAATACGTGGGGTGGGCCATTTTGTCTTCAGCCCAGCCTGAGCTCGCCCCGCTATGCGAATGGCAATTCAAACTACACCTCTCTGGACTATGCGCGTGATATGGCGGATTGGGTGGCAGGCGCGGCACCCACCGGTCAGGGTGTTAGCGTATTCACCATCGGCTTGGGCAACAAGGTTGAAAACTCATCACAGGGTAACCCCACCGAACCGGAGGATTTCCTTAAATATGCAGCTTTAACTGCCGGCGGCAGCGGCTCGGGCGTCAACCATGGCAATTATTATTATGCTCCTGATCCAAGTTACCTCACGCCGATCCTCAATGACATCTATCAGAATATCACCACCAGAATTGCTAAATAGCAGACAATGGCTTCAATAAAGGGTACCGATATGAAAACTGGTAATATGAAAAAATGGCAAAAGATGACCCCTCGCAAAAAGGCCCAGGCCATGGTGGAGTTCGCCCTAGTGTTGCCGGTTCTATTGCTGGTGGTGTTCGGCGTGCTCGAATACGGGCGTCTGCTGTATGCCTGGATCATCATCGAGAATTCCACGCGCATCGGCCTGCGCTATGCCACCACCGGTCAATACAATCCGGCCTATTGCACGTCCGGCTGCTCCTCGGATACGGATACCGACGCAGCACGCATCCCATCCATCAAGGATGTAACACGCGAAATTATCGTCGGTTTGCCTTATAACCAGTCGGTGACCGATACCCAAAATGATTATCTAAATATCACGGTCTGCTCTTCTAGAGAAGCGGCCTTTAATCCACCGCAAATGGGTGGCACGCATTATGCGAGTTGCGCTGCGAATGAAGATGCTGGCGGACCGAACGATACAGTCGTTGTGGCCGCAGACTATAATTTCGCATTTATCATCCTGCCTCATTTGCCCTTCGCCTCTGCCCTGGCGCCGATGATTCACCTCGCTTCCTATCGCGAAGGCCAGGTGGAGGCGTTCCGCGCGACTCGTTCGATCGATACACCTGTGCCGCTAAACATCCCGCTGACCCCGTCCAACACGCCTGTGCCGCCCACGTCTACACCCACTCCTCCACCGACCTTGACGCCGACCATAACAAACACGCCCACCCCAACGGATACCTTTACGCCTACTTCGACGAGCACACCGACTAACACGCCGACCAACACGGCGACCAAAACTCCGACAAACACGGCAACGCCAACTGTACCGTCGAAAACTCCTACGCCATCGAATACACCTACCAAGACCTTCACGCCAACGGCAACCGTTCCATCGGCCACACCAACCAAGACATTCACGGCGACCGCAACCGTGCCATCCAATACACCGACCAAAACGTTCACCCCGACGATAACCTACACGCCATCCAGGACGCCGACGCCATCGAATACGCCGACCAAGACCTTCACGCCGACAATTACCTTGACGCCGTCTAAGACGCCAACCCATACACCGGTTACGCCTTCGAACACGCCGACTGCATCGAACACACCTACCAAGACCTTCACTCCGACGGCAACCGTGCCTTCGAACACGCCCACGAACACGGCAACCAGAACCCCGACGCGGACACCGACGGCAACCGTGCCGACGCCGACGCCGTCGAACACGCCTACCAAGACCCCCACGCGGACACCGACGAACACGCCACCGTTACCAACCTCCACCCCATCGCTTACACCTTCGCCAACGAACACGCAGTGCTTCAACGGCTGTTGACGAACCAATAAATCCATATCGCTCAAGAAATATCGCCAGCCTGAAATAATGGCTGGCGATATTTTTAAGTTATAATCATCCTAACTAATCAAACAGGAGGTGACCCGACAATTTATCCTGGGAAAGATAGCGCATGATCTTGTAAAGTTTTACAAGATGACGAGGATGAGGGTTCTCCATCGCAGGATGGAGTTAATCAACCAAGCCGGTTGAAAAAATCGAAAGTTCAGCGGAAGCCCTCTGGATGTGCCACCATCCAATTTTCTTTCCCTCCAGTCGATCACTTCGCAAACAATGCCGCGCGAGCAATCGCGCGGACAAAGACGCGAAGAATGGCATAAATAAAATCCAAATCTGGAGGATCCCTATGTGTGGAATCGTCGGATATATCGGGCCGCGTGACGCGACGCCGATTATCCTCAATGGCCTGAAGAGGCTCGAATACCGCGGCTATGACTCGGCTGGAATTGCCATCGTTAACGGCGGCCAACTCGAAGTCCGAAAAGACGCTGGCAAGTTATCTCAATTGATCGAACACGTGAACCGGTCACCCATCAACGGTGCGCCTGGCATCGGACATACACGCTGGGCGACTCATGGTGCGCCGTCGGCGCGCAACGCGCATCCGCATCTCGGTCAGACCGGACGCGTGGTGGTGGTTCAAAACGGCATCGTCGAGAATTTTCTCGAATTGAAAGATGAGTTGATGGCGGAAGGCATCGAATTCCAATCCGATACCGATACTGAGACCATCGTTCATCTGGTGGAACACTATATTGCTTCCGGCCTGGACTTGGTGGAAGCCGCACGTCAAACCTTCAAGCAAATTCAGGGTGCAAACGTTGTGGTGCTGATGTCGGCGGACGAACCGGATAAGATCGTGGCGGCGCGCATCGGCAATGCGGGCGGCGTGGTGCTTGGAATGGGCAAAGACGAAAATTTTCTCGCAAGCGACATTCCTGCCATCATGGAACATACGCATCAGGTGATGTTCCTTGAATCCCGACAGATGGCAGTGATCACGCCTCAATGCGTCCGTGTGGAAACCATAGAAGGCGTACAGATCAAGCCGCAAGTGCATACCGTTTCGTGGGATCCGGTCACCGCAGAAAAAGGGGAGTATCGCCACTTCATGCAAAAGGAAATCCATGAGCAGGCGCGCGCCTTGACGGATACGCTCGCGGGCCGCGTGGATTTTGTCAAAGGGCAGATCCGTTTGCCGGATTTAAAGCTCACCAGGGAATTTGCAAATCAAATCGAAAAGATTTATATCACTGCCTGCGGCACTGCTGCATATGCGGGCATGGTCGGCAAAACACTGATCGAAAAAATCGCACGTATCCCCGTCGAAGTGGTGATTGCCTCCGAGTTCCGTTACAGCGATCCGATCCTCGACCCAAATACTGTCGTGCTCGCCATTTCGCAATCCGGCGAAACTGCCGATACCTTGGCCGCCATGGAGGAGGGCAAACGCAAAAAGGCGGTGCTATGGAGCATCGTCAACGCGATTGGATCGCAGGCGCTGCGCGTTGCCGATGGATACATCTCGATGCAAACCGGACCCGAAATCGGTGTGGCCTCGACCAAAGCATTCACCGCCCCGCTCATCGATCAATACATGCTGGCGATTCTTCTTGCCGATTTGCGCGGCATCCTTGACGAGAAAACGCGCCGGTCATTGGTCGCTGACCTGCGACTGATTCCTGATTTGGTTAGCCGCACGTTGGAACGCGAAGCAGAGGTGGAGAAAATTGCGTACTTGCTAAAAGACGTCCATGATTGTCTTTACCTCGGACGCGGTATCAATATGCCAATTGCCTACGAGGGCGCACTGAAACTCAAGGAGATTTCCTACATTCATGCGGAAGGTTATCCGGCGGGAGAAATGAAACACGGCCCCATCGCGTTGATCGATCCATCCATGCCAGTCGTTTGCCTGGTGCCCAAAGACCCATGGCATGAAAAGATGATCAGCCAAATCCAGCAAGCCAAAGCGCGCGGCGGCACGGTGATCGCCGTTGCCACCGATGGAGACGAACTGGTTCAAGGTCTGGCTGACCATGTGCTATGGATTCCGGAAGCGCCGTGGATGCTTTCGCCAGCCATCACAGTTTTACCGTTGCAGATGCTGGCTTACCATATTGCCGCGATCCGTGGCCTGGATGTGGATCAGCCCAGAAATCTGGCGAAGAGTGTGACGGTGGAATAACAAAACCTTGGACGGCACGCCGTCCAAGGTTTTTATTTTCCTCACCGCTTGCCTTGGAGACGGATCAAGGCGTAGCGGTAGGTGTTGCTGGAACCGCAAAGGTTTTAAGAGTGGAAGAATCGAACAGGGGATCAACCTGAACGTACTGTTGTTGTATCCAGCATGGATCGCCATAACGCGGATTTTTAACGACCCACCAGCCATCCACGATACCCTTGCCGAGCAATTGCACACGCGTCCCGGCTTGTATGCTGCTGATCAGTTCATAAGTCAGCGTCTTGCTCGTTGGTCCCGACCAACAGTAGGCGGTGGTGGTTACCAACGGGTTTTGCGGTGTTGCAGTGAACGTTGGCGCGCTGGCTGTATTCGTAACGGGGATGGGCGTTAAAGATGCGGTGGATGCAGATTGTATTTCCGGTGGAGTCCAAGTCAAGGATGGTTCAAGGGAAGCAACAGTACCAGAAACAACAGGTGCATTCGAAGGAGAACCCTTGCTCGCAATCGAAGCCGGCTTGCGTACGCCAACATTACAAGCCAGAATAGCAAAGAGCAACGCCAAACCCGACAGCAAAACTATCCATTTAAGCTTTAACATGATACCTCCGAGAATGAAGTTGAACTGCTTAAACCTTAACAACTTGCTACTTCCAAACAAAAGTCAGTGTTCCCGAGAACGGCAGAATAACAGTGGTCAATTCGGGGTCCGGTTTGCCGCATGCGCCATTTAAACAATTGCAATTGGCGTCCATCGTATTACTTGTGCAGGCTACTGCAGTATAACTGACCGTCCATGTACCGTGTGCACTTAATGGCATGAAAGCATAAAACGTGCCGGTGGAATCAGTTACCGCATCGTTGCGCGGCGGATTAGAGCCAGTGCCTTGAATAAACGAAAACTGGATTCCGCTGATGGGATTTCCGTTTCCATCGAAGACCCGTCCTGTTATTAATTGAGTATTCTCAGGTTGAATGATCGGTGCGGCGGCAACTGCACTTCCAGGATTAAGCAATAAAGAAAATACCCAACCCATGACTCCGTCTGCTGTTTCGACATAGAGCCATTGATCGCCGGGAGATTGTCCCAGTATAAGCAATTGTGTATCTTTCTGCAAAGCCGCCTGCGAGTCGAAGAGAGTCCCGGGACCTGTGCGCAGCATCAAATTCTCCACAGAATTCCTCACAGAGAAAGGTGTGAATGGCAGAGAAGTAAGCGTTGAGGCCGCAGGAATCAAACTCGGCTTCGATGCAACCATCAGGGTGGAAATGGTAGTTTGTGGTGTGGGGGTTGAGAGCAAAAGGGTTGGAGGAATGCTAGGTTGAAATAGTCCGCAAGCCAATGTAGCCAGCAATCCGCAAGCGATATAAAGAAGAAATCTACGCTTCATAGATACATCCAATTTCCAACGTCGTTTTACGGCAATTTCGTTTTGGTTGGTTTTGCAGTCGCCGGCGGATCAAAGGTTCGCAATCCACTAAAATCATAGCCAATATCAATCTGAAGATCCTGCTGAGGCGTCCAACAAGGATCATGATAAACCGGTCCCACAATCACCCACCAGCCCGGAACACTGCCCTGTCCCAGCAGGACTACACGCGTCCCGGCATGAAGCGAGCTGGAGACCTGATAACCTTGACCAGGCCCGAGCCAGCAAAGGGTATTACGAATCACTAGCGGATTCTGTGCAGTAGGAAGTGGCGAGGCTGTGATGGTATCTGTAATGACAGGTGTAAACGTTGGAGTTTCGGACGGCTCGGGAGTTTGTAAAGTGGAGACTTCTGTTTGCATGGCGAATACTGTGGCAGCTATAACTACCCGCGGAGGTTTGGGCGCTTTACCTTCCAATGGAAATCCGCAAGCCAGCAAAGCCGTGCAAAATAAAATACCAGTCCAGGCCAAACGTTTAATGCGTCCATCCATAATACACGTCTAATCGAGTTGAAGTCAAATGGATGGAATGATTATATCAAGAGCGCCGCCAACCGGTGGTTTTGCTTCTTCGAGTCGTGGATGAAGATTTCGGCTTGCTCGCTTTCGATTCCGTCCAAAATCTTGTGGGCGACGAGCTCCGACAAGTCCGGAGGATAAAACGGACCATGACGACTTTATCTTTTATTTGCGCAATTAAACCTCATGATTTAGATACAGAAAAGTATAACTTGACGAGAACATATCGAGTGTTTAGTCAACTGTAATCCGGTTGCGTCCGGTTTTCTTACTTTGATACATCAGCTGGTCAGCCCGGCGGATAAACGAGTCAGAGGTATCGTCTGAATTTAAGAGCGTCGCGCCAATGGATACAGTAACCGTTAAACTTTTCTCGGAAAGGTCAAGACGGGAACGTTCCACAAGATTTTTAAGTTTGAGCGCGATGCTTTGCAAATCTTTTTTATCCTGAACGCTATATAAAATGGCAAGGAATTCATCGCCGCCCCAGCGTCCAATCGTATCCGTGACGCGCAGATTATGATTTAGGCTGCCGACCACCATGCGCAGGATTTTGTCACCAATCTCATGTCCGTGAACATCGTTGAAAATCTTGAAGTCATCTATATCCATAAACATTAATCCAATTGGGTTGGAAAGCTGGCGGTTTTCTGCGATCGCTGCATTGAGACGGTTTTCCAAATAACGGCGATTACCGATGCCAGTTAACGCATCGGTCAATGCAGTTCGCTGTACCTCCGTCAATTGCCGGCGTGTATCTACCACCTTTTCATTACTGCTGAAGGTCTCCACCGCCCCGATAATGTGGCCTTGTTCATCGCGTATCGGCGAGGCGCGCACCACAACAGGCACCCGATAACCTTCAGCGTGATGCAGAAAAACTTCAGCTTCGCGTTCTTTTCCATCTTTCATGCAAGCTGCCAACGGGCAATCTTCAAGACACAGTTGCGCGCCGCTGGAGGATACATGATTTAGCATGTTGTCGCGGCAAGATTGCCCAATCGCGCTGGAGGCGGGATAACCTGTAATGCGTTCTGCACCTCTGTTCCAGTACGTGATAACACGCTCTCGGTCTACAAAATAGATGCCATCATAAAGATTGTCTATGAGTTGTTTGTAAAGGTCATTTCGATCATCCACTTTGCGCTCCCATAATCAATAGGATAAACGATCAGGCATTACTGCATTATAAATCAGTTAAAGTTTTAAAGAACGTTACTTTCATATAATATTTACAAGAAAGCCAAATATGATATAAAATCATAAAAAAATCAAGAAATTCATTAAGGATCAACCTATATGAAATCGATTTACATTGCCGGACCTTTATTCAACTCAGCGGACCGCTCGTATTTAGAACATATCGCTAATGTGCTGGAAAAGACGGGGTTTAAAACATTCCTGCCCCATCGGGATGTTGGAATCATTCAACAATTAACTTCGGAAGAACGAGCGCGGATTTTCTACGGCGATCTGCGTGCGCTTGAGCAATATGAAATTTGCGTGGCTCTTCTCACTGGTCCGGATCATGATTCCGGCACATGTGCGGAACTTGGTTATTGTTATGCAAAAGGAAAACCTTGTTATGGAATCACCGACGACATCCGCTGGCTCAATAATTTCATCTGGGGCTTGTGCGATGACGGCAAAAATATCGTGAAAAGTCCCGAGGAGCTTCTCAAAAAACTCACATAAATCGCAATTTCTCTTCAAGGTTTCTTCACGAAAAAATAGTAGCATAAATATGGTGGCAAATCGAAACAAGTAGTAGTATAAATATGGTAGTTGGTTATGGCGAGTGGTAGTATAAATACGGTAGCAAATTAGAGTATAAGGAATTTGTCCTAATGGAAATAGTTGCCAATGTTCACCTTATTCCAAACATCATTGCCAATCCATATTTGATTATTGATCCCGATGGACTGACTTTGATAGATACTGGATTACCTGGCAGCGACAAGAAGATTCTTCATTTCATCACGGGTTTAGGTCGTTCTCCCTCCGACTTGAAGCGGATCATCATCACCCATTCCGATATTGATCACATTGGCGGCTTATCCGCGCTCAAAAAAGCAAGCGGTGCTCGAATCTATGCCAGCGCAATAGAATCGAATGCCATATCGCAAGGACGAGCCTCGCGCCAAATCAAACCCAGAAATTTTTTCCGCAGGTTACTAATGGGTATTGTGGGCCGTTTCATGAAAGCGACGCCTATAAGCGTTGATGAGACACTGCATGACGGACAAGTTCTGCCCGTGTTGGGTGACTTGCGTGTCCTGGAAACGCCAGGTCACACTCCCGGCCACATATCACTTTTCTCACTATCCACGGGAATTTTATTCTCAGGTGATTCAATTGTTTCACGCGAAGGAGGATTGGTTCGATCCGTCCCAGCCAACACCTGGGATGAAGCCAAAGCAGACGAGTCGGCGCGCAAACAAGCTACACTCGGCGCGCATATCGTCTGTTCAGGTCACGGATCGGTTGTCATGGATGCGGCAGATAAATTTCCGAAAGTTTAACATGTACATGTTTTGTAACGAGATTGCTACCATTCTTCCAGTTATTCGATGTAAAAATAATTCTGAGGAGCAACAGTTCGGTTTCATCTTTATCCAAAGTATAACTTTTCTAGTAACGGAGGCTCATGATGTCACTCAAAAAGTTCGTTAATCTGTTCCTTTCGCTGGCAACTCTGCTTGCAACCTTTGCCTTCACCGGCTCCGCCTTGGCAGATGGCGGTTGTGGTTCAACCTACGCTGTTCGTTGGGGGGATACAATGGCGTCGGTCGCGGCTAGATGCGGAACTACCCAAGCCGCGATTCGACAGGCAAATCCCAATCTCAAGTATTGGTTATACGCCGGTCAATCCATAGCCATGCCCGGAAATTATGGCAACAATGGTGGTTACAACAATGGCTATAATAACGGATACAATGGTTACAATAGTGGCTACAACAATGGGTACAATAGCAACAATAATAGTTACAACTCTGCGCCGCAGTACTACCCGTCTAATTATTACGCGCCCCAGGGCACTAGAACCTATGTCGTCCAATGGGGCGACACAATGCGCAACATTGCCTACCGGATGAACGTCGATCAAAACAGCCTGATTGCAGCCAATCCACAGATATGGAACCCAAACTGGATTTTTGCAGGACAAGTAATCAATCTTCCCAACGCACCTCAATACTATACTGTTCAGTATGGAGACACGCTCCAGATTATTGCAACACGCTTTGGCACCAGCCTATACAGTCTGGAGTCACTGAATCAACTCTGGAACCCGAATTTGATTTACGTCGGACAAGTTATTCGGATTTGGTGAACCAGATCGAATTAGGTTGCAAGTTTAGGCCGTACTGTGTTCAGTTGGTTAAGAAACTTGATCCAGTACAAAGATACATAACATTGTTGTATCCGGTTTCATCTTGGAAATCTGCCGCGCTGATTTATTCGTCGCCGCGCTAATCATGGCCGCATCGACTGAACATAATTCGGGGTGCTTGGCGATAATCGCCGCGTAGGGACAATTGGCAAAGAGCAGGCGCGGTCCTTGGGCGCCTGCTTCCCAACTTGCTTGATAATGTAATTCATTTAATTTTTCAACGGTGACAGTTAGCCGTTTTACCATTTGAGCATTTGAATTATCTTCCCCAAAATGAAGCGCTAATTTTCGGGCAATTTCATTAATTGTTTCATCCCGCTTCGCTGGCGTAAAGTCTTCGAGGAGCTTTTCCAAAACTACGTCAGACAGAAGAGCGAGATTATCACCGAGGGATTTTTCTGACAATCCATATAACTTCATCGGGCGTCCACGTTCATTGCTTCGCTTCTTGCCGATCAAGGCAATTCTTCCATCTGCCAGCAGGAGAGCCAAGTGATGCCTTACCGTAGCTGGCGACATATTTAACCCTCGTCCTATTTGAGCGGCAGAAGCAGGACGTTGTTTCTTCAAATATCCCAAGACGCGTTGCCGGGCGGTTATTACAGACATTCTCCAATTATACCCGTGAAGTCATTTTTACAAATATATTTTTACATAATTCCGTTGACTTTGGCGGTTGAAGTGCTATAATCAAGCAAGTTTTGAGTTGTAAGACACCGCAGATACTTTTGAGGCACTTGATGGAATTTAGTAATTACATTGCAGGCAAATGGGTCAAGGGGTGTGGCGGAAAAACTTTTAACACAATCAATCCAGCCAACGAAGAAGTTCTTGCACAAATCCACGCAGCGGAAATCGCCGATGTCGATTCCGCGGTCGAGGCTGCAACGAATGCATTCAAATCGTGGCGACTAACTCCTGCCCCACTGCGCGGTGAGATACTTTTTAAAGTCGGTGATCTTCTCAAGACCCAAAAAGAAGAACTTGCTCGCCTATTAACGCAGGATATGGGCAAAGTCATCGCTGAAGCGCGCGGCGATATTCAAGAAGCAATCGATATGGCATATTACATGGGAGGCGAAGGTCGCCGTTTGCTGGGTTACACTGCGCCGGTTGAAATGCCAAACAAATTTGGCATGGCGGTGCGTGATCCATCCGGCGTGGTTGGAATTATTACGCCCTGGAATTTTCCTGTTGCAGTGCCTTCCTGGAAAATTTTTCCGGCATTGATTGCCGGTAATACACTCATTTGGAAACCATCGCCCGAGACGCCTGGCATCTCTGCCGCGTTCGTTAAAGTATTTGAAGAAGCTGGACTGCCTGCAGGCGTCTTCAACCTTTTGCTTGCGCCCGGCGCGGACGTGGCAAAGGCGCTGGTCAGTCATCCCGGCGTGCGCGTGCTTTCGTTCACTGGTTCGACCGCAACCGGACGCGCGATTGCTCAGGAAGCAGGCAAGCTTAACAAAAAAGTTTCGCTGGAAATGGGCGGCAAAAATGCCATCATGGTTTTGGATGACGCGAACCTTGATCTGGTGACCGATGCAACAGTGTGGGCGGCGTTCGGGACAACAGGTCAGAGGTGCACCGCGGCGAGCCGACTCATTGTTCAAAAGGGAATTGCGTCAAAACTTAAAGACTCGCTTCTGGCGCGGACGAAGAAATTGACTCTTGGCAATGGGCTTGATCCCAAAGTGGACGTCGGTCCGGTTATCAATAAAGCCGCATTGGACCGGATTCATAATTACGCTGAGATTGGAAAGCAGGAAGGCGCGCGGGCGCTGGTCGGTGCATCAATTGCGGATGTAAACGGAAAAGGTTTTTTCTACGCCCCCACATTATTTGACGGAGTCCAACCCGGGTCGACGTTGGAACAGGAAGAAATCTTTGGGCCAGTACTTTCGATCATCGAAGTCAACTCGCTTGAAGAAGCTATCGAAGTTAACAATCGTTCGCAATACGGACTCTCGACTTCGATCTTCACGCAGGATGTCAACCGTGCTTTCACCGCCATGCGAGATATCTTTACCGGTCTAGTTTATATCAATCATGGCACGACCGGCGCGGAAATCCAATTCCCGTTCGGAGGCGTGCGCGGCACGGGCAATGGGCACCGCGAAGCAGGTCAGGCCGGATTGGAATTGTTTACCGAATGGAAATCCATTTACGTGGATTATTCCGGCAAATTGCAGCGCGCCCAGATTGACAATCGTGAAGAATGACCCTCAATTGGGAAACTTCGTACGCTATTGCCTTGGAGCTGAAACGGTTGCATTCAGATACGAACATCGAAGAGGTAACATTGCAACAAGTTTATGATTGGACTTTACAACTTCAGGAATTCGAGGATGATCCCGCTCTTTGCAACGACGATATCCTTTTAACAATCTACCAAGAATGGTTTGAGGAGTTAATCAATGACAGATAATAAGGAACTGAACAGTCCGGGCTATGAAATCCCGGATGATCTCCAGCACGCGGTCAGCATCACCACGCTGGATCGTCTGTATAACTGGGGACGCCGCTGGTCGGTGTGGCCGATGATGTTTGGGCTGGCCTGTTGCGCGATTGAGATGATCGCGGCGGAAGCCGCCCGTTATGATCTCGCCCGCTTCGGCATGGAAGTGATGCGCGCCAGCCCGCGTCAATCGGACTTGATGATCGTCTCCGGAACCGTCACGAAGAAAATAATGCCGGCCGTTGTACGTCTCTATAACCAAATGCCGGAGCCAAAATATGTGGTAGCGATGGGCGCTTGCGCTTCCGGCGGCGGGCCTTTCAAGGAAGGTTATAACGTAGTCGCTGGCGTTGATAAATTCATTCCGGTGGACATTTATATTCCCGGCTGCCCGCCTACCCCTCAGGCTCTGAACGCTGGACTGATAAAACTGCAAGAAAAAATTGATAAACAATCCATTCGCAAGGTACGCTGGTACCAAAAAGGTTCCGACTCCGCAATGATCCCAATTCCTGTTTTGGGTCCTGATCTAATGGATCCGCGTCGTTATGCAGAGTTCAAGCAATACGCCGAGCAAAAACCAGCAGAGACCGCGACGGAGACGAAGGAGTAACATGGCGACTCTCGTTCATTCTGAGACCCTCAATCTGGCCGAGCATTTCCCCGGCTCCGTCACCGCTGACAGCCGACCCGGTTATACCGGCTGGATCGTGACCAAGGAGAGGTTGATTGAAGTCGCCACAGCTTTACACGATGAATTCGGCTTTGACTTGCTGTCTTATGTGGTCGGTGTGGATTATTTTCCCAACACAATGGAGGTCGTTTATGAAGCATTCAGGACCACCGGAGGGCCGGGCATTCGATTCAAGGTTCAGGTTCCACGTATCGAGCCGATTGAAGTTCCTAGCGTCATTTCGGTTTGGCCTGGTGCAGATTTTCAGGAACGCGAGATTTGGGATCTGTATGGAATCAAATTTACGAATCACCCAGACCTTCGGCGCATCCTGATGTGGGAAGGCTTCGAGGGCCACCCACTTCGTAAAGATTGGCATGAAGCATTTTACGAAGAAGATAACAAGCCGCTGAAGAGTCGCTGGCCTGAGGGCAAATTCGCCAGCGCAGAAGATAGGAACATTTATAAAGACAACTTGCAATTTCCCCAAAACTTCGACCCAGAAAAAGTTGTCTTCGATGGCGAAGCCGCGCTATACGGCGCGCTGGCCAAATATCAAACCATGGACGGCGGAATCAAGACTGATCATATGATCGTGAACATTGGGCCGCAACACCCGTCCACGCATGGCGTATTCCGCGCCGCAGTAGTGCTCGATGGCGAGACCATTGTGAGTTTAAAACCCGTTGTGGGTTATTTACATCGCAACCATGAAAAGATCGGCGAGCGCAATACCTTTTTGCAAAACATGCCCTACACTGATCGCCTCGATTATTTCAATTCAATGAGCAATAACTGGGGTTACTCGCTGGCCGTCGAAAAATTGATGAATATTAAGGTGGCCGAGCGGGCGGAATATTTACGCGTGATCATGGCCGAACTCAGCCGTATTCAAAACCATTTGATCTTGATTGGTATGCTGCTTAATGATCTCGGTGCATACTTCACTCCAGCCCTGTATGCATTTGAGGAACGCGAACTGATTTTGGATATTTTCGAGGCTGCCGCGGGATCACGCATGATGTGCAACTATCACCGTTTCGGCGGCGTATCACGCGATCTGCCAGATGGCGTGTTGGAAAAAATTAAAGATCTCGTGGAAGAACGCTTACCCCGCAAGGCGGATGAGTTCGAGCGCCTGCTTAGTGAAAACGAGATTCTGCTCTCGCGGTTGCGAGGCGTAAAAGTAATAAGCGGTGAAGACGCGGTTAAGTATTCAATTACTGGCCCGGTATTGCGCGCCGCAGGTGTACCCTATGATGTCCGACGCGCCCAGCCGTACGGCATCTATGATCGCTTTGACTTCGAAGTGGCATGTCGCCAGCATGGCGATTTGTATGATAACTACATCATCCGCCTCGATGAGATTCGTCAATCCATTCGCATCCTGCAACAAGCCGTGAAGCAAATCCCCGAAGGGTCGATTAACTCACAGAAGCCGCAATATCAGGTTCGGGTCCCGGCAGGTGAAGCGTATGGACGCATCGAAGCGCCCAAAGGTGAACTGGGGTTTTACATCATCGCAACAGGTAAACCTAATCCCTGGAGATATCATGTGCGTGCTCCCTCGTTCATCAACATCACGGCTCTTGAGAAAATGTGTGTCGGTAACAAGATTGCAGATTTCGTTGCGATCTTCGGAGTAATTGACGTCGTGCTCGGTGAACTCGACCGGTAGAAATTGGAGTAGCAACCATGTATGGAAAAGGAATAATCAAAGGCCTTGGTGTAACCCTCAAGCGGTTTGTCAACACTTATATCGATGACATCGCCTGGTGGGGACGCCGCTATTATACGCCCGAAGGTATTGCCCATCGCTCTAGCTCAAAGGGACGCGGCGTATTTACAATTCAATATCCAGAAGAAAAACTTCCCGTGCCAGAAGAATTTCGATATGTGCCGTTTCTTGTTTACGATGAAGGCGCGGATGGTAAGAAAGAGATTCGCTGCACGTCATGCGGAATTTGTGCCAAAGTCTGCCCGCCGCAATGCATATGGATCGTTCGTTCCAACAACCCGCAAACGGGCCGGCCTGTCCCTGAACCGACTGAATTCTACATTGATGCCGATATCTGCATGAACTGCGGCTTTTGTGCCGAGTATTGTCCATTCGATGCCATCATCATGGACCACGATTACGAGATTGCGACCGATCATCGCAACGTGTTCAACATGGAGAAATTGCTCAAACCGGCTTCGTATTATAAGAGCATTCGTCCACTAAATTACGCTCGCAATGAAGAAGAACGCAAGGCAAAGGAAGCGGCAAAGGCCGCGAAAGCTGTAGCGGCATCATAATGTCATTGCGAGCAAGCCGTATTTTGGTCAGCATGACAACAGCCTTATACAATCAACTGAATGTTTTTTGGGATTCCCATTCCCTTTCGGGTCTAGCAACAACATAGCGAAAGAAAAATAATGACAAACAAACTTACAAAAGAATCTATTCTCGCCGCGCTGAGCAAAGTGCAGGAACCTGAGCTCCATCAGGACCTGGTTACGCTGAACATGGTGCGCAATCTCGAAATCTCCGATGATAGGGTTTCATTCACCGTGATGCTTACTACGCCTGCTTGTCCATTGCGTGGACAGATAGAGAAAGAAGCCAGGCAAGCTATTTTGGCGCT
>Ga0335079_10004178_pt1 | contig 16609 bp, 15 predicted proteins | sample Lox_Sample_33_FD_206719 | JGI IMG/M metagenome (GOLD analysis project Ga0335079, IMG submission 206719) | Soil microbial communities from Loxahatchee National Wildlife Refuge, Florida, United States - Lox_Sample_3.3 | ecosystem: Environmental > Terrestrial > Soil > Wetlands | place: USA... | reverse complement strand
CTGTCGTCGTGGGCGGCGCCGTCGTCGTGGGCGGCGCCGTCGTCGTGGGCGGCGCTGTCGTCGTGGGCGGCGCTGTCGTCGTGGGCGGCGCTGTCGTCGCCGCCGACAGCCCCTCTATCGGCTCCTCGTCGAGAACAAGCCAGGGCCTTGCCGATCACCGCCAAGTTCACCGCCCGCATCCACCAAGATCCGCGGGCCACGGCCCTAGGTGCCAGTGAAGCGCGGCGGGCGCTTCTCGAGGAACGCCGCGATGCCCTCGCGCGCATCGTCGCTGGCGGCTAGCGCCGCGAGTTGCCCGTGCAAGTGCCTGAGCTGATCGCGCGGCGGCATTTCCGCAATGCGGAAGAACGCCGCGCGACCGAGGCGGAGTGCGGCCGGGCTCTTCGCTGCGATGATTCGAGCAAACTCGTCCACGCGCGGATCCAGTTCACTGCGCGGAACTGCCTCGGTGAGCAGGCCAACTCGCACGGCCTCGCCAGCGCTGATCAACTGCCCGGTGTAGTAGAGCTTGAACGCCTGTTTGGGCGCGATGTTCCTGTTCAGCACGGCCATGATCATCATTGGCCAGAGGCCTACATTGATTTCTGGCGTGCCAAGTTTGACGTCGTCGGCCGCGATCGCGACGTCGCACGAGACCGCTAGCCCCAGACCGCCGCCGAGAGCATGCCCAGCGACGCGGGCGATGATCGGCTTGCCGATGTCGCGGAACGCGGCGAAAAGCCGGAACGCCCTGCTGTTTTCAACCTCGACGCCGCGCCCCGCTCCGTCGCCCGCCTCCCCCATCGTGGCCGGGTCACCCATTTTGGCCAGGTCACCAAGGTCGCCGCCAGCGCAGAACGCCTTTTCTCCCGCACCAGTCAGCACGATGGCCCGGACCTCGTCGTCGGCCCTTGCGCGGCCGAAACCGGCAAGCAGCCCATCGATCACTTCCGCGCTGAGCGTGTTGCGGGAACCTGGCCGGTCCAAGGTGATACGGGCAACCTGGCCGGATACCTCGTAGCGGACCGCGGGGCCGTGGGCGTCAGCCATGGCCCGGCGTGCGATCAGCCAACGCGCTCGATGATGGTGGCGTTTGCCTGGCCGCCACCCTCGCACATCGTCTGCAGCCCGTACCTTCCGCCGGTGCGCTCAAGCTCATGCACCAGTTTGGTCATCAGAACCGCACCTGTCGCGCCGAGCGGATGGCCGAGCGCGATCCCACCGCCGTTCGGGTTCGTCTTGGCGAGCGAAGCGCCCGTGTCGGCCGACCAGGCGATCAGCACTGGGGCGAACGCCTCGTTGACCTCGAAGACGTCGATGTCGCAGACATCGAGGCTCGCCACGGCGAGCGCCCGCTGCGTCGCGGGGATCGGGCCGGTCAGCATGAAAACCGGGTCGGCACCGGTCACCGCGAGCGAGTGGATCCGGGCGCGGGGAGTGAGCCCGTGCCGCGTGGCGGCCGCCTCGGACGCGATGAGCAGCGCGGCAGCGCCGTCCGAGATCTGCGAGGAGGTCGCCGCCGTGATCTCCCACCCCTCGCGCAGCGGCTCGAGGCCTGCCATCTTCTCAAGCGAGGTATCACGCCGTGGTCCCTCGTCCGCGCTCACGCCGCCGACCGGGGTGATCTCCCGCTCGAACCGCCCCTCGTCGATCGCCCGGACCGCGCGACGGTGGCTCTCCAGCGCGAACTCCTCAAGGTCCGCCCGCTTGATGCCCCACTTCTCGCAGATTAGCTGCGCGCCGCGGAACTGAGAGATCTCCTGGTCTCCGTAACGCTGGCTCCAGCCTTCGCCCCAGGGCACCGGCATGCCATGCCCGAGCGCTGCGCTCGAACCCATCTTGACCGTGCTCATATTCTCCACGCCGGCCGCTACGACCAGGTCCTGCGTGCCGGAAAGCACCGCCTGAGCCGCGAAATGCACGGCCTGCTGCGACGAACCGCACTGCCGGTCGATGGTGACGCCAGGCACGTTCTCCGGCAGGCCAGCGGAAAGCCATGCGGTGCGGGCGATATCGAACGTCTGCGGGCCGATCTGCGAAACGCAGCCCATGATCACGTCATCGACCGCGGCGGGGTCGACGCCCGTCCGCTGGACGAGTTCCCGCAGCGCGTGCGCGGCCAGATCCGCGGAGTGCACGCCGGCCAAACCGCCGTTGCGCTTGCCGATGGGAGTACGCACCGCTCCGACGATGTAGGCCTCGGCCACTACACCCTCCATGAGAGTCCCGCATGTTCAGTCAACAAACCGAGTGGCGTTCGGTCAGTGTGAGCTTACCTCACAGCCGGGAAGCCCCAGCGGCTATCTGGCCACTCTACGAGAGCGTCGCGGCACCGCACGATAGCGTCATGACCGTGCCTGCCGGTAAGACCCGCCACGACCCAGCAGAAGGCCACGGGGGCCTGCCGACCGTCCCCGTCCTGCTCGCGGCGGCGGTCGCTGACATCGGAGGTGCCGAGCGCCCAGGACAGGTCGCGATGGCCACAGCGGTCCGCGACGCGATCGACAAGGCCGAGCATCTCGCCGTCCAGGCCGGAACCGGGACAGGGAAGTCGCTGGCATACCTCGTACCTGCCGTCAGGCATGCCTTAACGGCGGACGCGGCCGTCGTCGTGTCGACTGCCACGATCGCCTTGCAACGTCAGCTCATCGAGCGTGACCTGCCCCGCCTGGCCAAGGCGCTCAGACCCGCGCTCAGCCGCGAACCCGTGTTCGCGATCCTCAAAGGCCGGCGCAACTACCTCTGCCTGCACCGGCTGCAGGCCGGCGCCCCTGACGATCCCGATCAGGTGCTTTTCGACTCACGTACGGTTTCTGCGATTGGCCGGCAGGTGAAGCGCCTGCACGAATGGGCGCAGACCACTACCAGGGGCGACCGCGACGAGCTTGTCCCCGGCGTGGATGAGCGGGCGTGGCGGCAGGTCGCGGTGTCCGCGACGGAGTGCTTGGGCACGCGCTGCCCGCTGCGCACCGAGTGTTTCGCAGAGAAGGCACGCGACGAAGCCGGCGAGGCCGACATCGTCGTGACCAACCACGCGCTGCTTGCCATCGACGCGATCGAGGACTTTCACGTCCTCCCCGAACACGACGTTGTGATCATCGACGAGGCGCACGACCTGGTCGACCGGGTCACCTCGGTCGCTTCTGCGGAGCTGAGCGCATCGATGGTGGACACGGCGGCACGGCGCTGCGGCCGGCTGATTGCCGGCCACCGAGCCGGGCAGGGAAGGCGGGAAACGCAGGGACAACAGGGACGACAGAGCAAGCAGGGAAGGCGGAGGATCCCGGCCGAGGCCGGCGGCGATTCCGACGTGGCCGACCGCCTTGGTGCTGCCGGCGAGGCGCTGACACCCGTGCTCGCCGAGGTGCCGGGTGGACGCCTCGACGTCCTTCCCGAGGCCTTGGCCGCATCGCTCGCGGTGGTCCGCGACGCCGCGCACGAGTGCGCCGCGGAACTTCGGTTGGTGCTCAAGCGCAGCGAGGACGATCCGGAGCGGCTCGCCATCGGGCGCGCGGCGCTGACCATCACCGACGACGTGCATAACACGTGTGCGCGGCTGCTCGAATCCTTCCACCCGGACATCGCGGCCCGTAGCGAGGTGGTCTGGCTGGACCGGCCGTACCCAGATGACGCACGGCGGCCGCCGATGCTGCGGGTAGCGCCGCTTGATGTTGGCGCGATGCTCGCCGAACGCCTGTTCGGCCGCCAGACGGTCGTGCTCACCTCGGCGACGCTCGCTCTTGGTGGATCTTTCGAGCCGCTCGCGCAGCTGTGGGGACTACCCCCGCTCGGGGGGCCAAGCCCTATCCCTAACGGCTCCGCGGCGGAATCGACCGGCGCGGATGAGGCGCGAGAGGATGGGCAGGCTGGCGATACCGATGCCGCGCCCCACGCGTCCGCGCTCACGTGGTCGGGGATTGACGTCGGCTCACCGTTTGACCACCCGCGCAGCGGCATCCTCTACATTGCGCGCCACCTGCCGCCGCCAGGACGTGACGGGTTGCCCGAGGCCTACCTCGACGAACTCGGCGAGCTGATCATCGCGGCGGGCGGCAGGACGCTCGGGTTGTTCTCCTCGATGCGGGCCGCGAGGCAGGCCGCTGATGACCTCCGCGACCGGATAGGTCACCCGCTGCTCTGCCAGGGCGACGACGCGACCTCCCAGCTGATCACGCAGTTTGCATCGGACGAGCCCACGTGCCTGTTCGGCACCCTGTCGCTGTGGCAGGGCGTCGATGTGCCTGGCCCTTCGTTGCAGCTTGTGGCGATTGACCGGATCCCGTTTCCCAGGCCAGACGATCCGCTGGCATCGGCCAGGCAGCGATCGGTCACCGCGCACGGCGGCAACGGTTTCATGGCGGTTGCGGCGACCGGCGCGGCGCTGCTGCTCGCTCAGGGAACCGGGCGCTTGCTGCGCACGATGACCGACCGTGGCGTGGTCGCCATTCTCGATCCGCGGCTCGCGACGGCGCGGTACGGCAGTTTCCTGCGCGCGTCATTGCCGCCGCTGTGGACCACGACCGATCCCGAGGTCGTCCGTGGCGCGCTCCGCCGCCTCGCCGCGTTATCGCCTGGTCCACGGCTTGATCGATAGCCGCTGCGCGCCCATCGCGGAATGCGGTGCGGGCCGGGGGCAGGCCGCAGTCCGCGATCGGCGCGCCGCGCGGCAGCCGTTAAGGATCTGCTGTGGCACGTCGGGCAGAATCGACACAGGTCCCGACAGTTGCGGAGGTGATCAGGTGACCGTTCGCCTAGCCGGCGGTCAGGGGTTTTACGGCGATTCCGTTACGGCCGTGACGGGGCTGCTCGAGGCCGGAGTCGATTACCTCTGCCTGGAGGCGCTTGCCGAGCTCACTCTGGCGATCCTGCAGAAGGACCGGTTGCGCGACCCGGGCGCGGGCTTTACCAGGGACTTGCCGTTCTACCTTCAGCTCGCCATGCCCTACGTGGCCGCGGGCCGGACGAAAGTGATCACCAATGCCGGGGGGATCAATCCCGCTGCGGCCGGGCAGGAGGCGGCCAAGGTGGCCGCGCGGCTTGGCCTGTCAGGCCTGCGGATCGCCACAGTGACCGGCGACGACCTGATACCGCGGCTGCGCACGGTCTCCGCCCTGCCCGGCGCGCTGGCCAATGCAGAAACAGGCGAGCCCTGGCAGGACTTTCCCGGCCCCGTGCTGTTCGCCAACGCGTATCTGGGCGCGGGGCCGATCGTGGCTGCCCTCGCCGACGGCGCGGACATCGTGATCACCGGCAGGGTGGCTGACCCGTCGCTGTTCCTCGCACCGCTTAGCTACGAGTTCGGCTGGGCGCCGGGCGATTGGGACCTGCTCGCAGCTGGGACCGTGATTGGGCACCTCTGCGAGTGCTCCGGCCAGGTGGCCGGCGGCAACTTCTCCGGCGACTGGTGGACGATCGAGCAGCCGTGGAATCTGGCCTACCCGATCGCCGAGTGCGAAGCTGACGGCACCGCCGTCATCACCAAGCCACCGGGCAGCGGCGGTCGCGTCGACTTCGACACGGTGCGGCACCAGCTTCTTTACGAGGTGCACGACCCCACCGGGTACATCACGCCCGACGTGGTCGCGGATTTCACCACGGTACGCCTGGACGACCTCGGCGGCGACAGGGTGCGGGTGAGCGGGGTGCGTGGCCGCGAGGCGACGGGCACCTACAAGGCGCTCGCCTGCTACCCCGCCGGCTGGTCGGGAGAGGCCCGGGTCGCGTTCGGCTGGCCGGACGCGCTTGCCAAGGCGCGGGCGACCGAAGCGATCTTGCGCAAGCGCACCGAGATGGCCGGCATCGCGGTGGATGAGTGGCTGGCGGAGTACTGGGGCGTGAACGCGCTGCTCGGCGCCGCGGCACCCGCCATGCCCCAGGCGGCCACCGACGATCTTCCTGAGGTGCTGGTGCGGATGGTCTGGCGGTGCGCGGATGCGCAGACGGCCGGCCGGGTGGGCCGCGAGCTGGTACCGCTGGCCCTGTCCGCTCCGCCATGGGGAATGACGGGGGCAGGGCGCGGGATGACCGGCAGGCCGTCACAGCTGCTCGGGCTCTGGCCCGCGCTTGTGCCGAAGGAGCTCGTGAACGAGCAGGTGCGCCACGACATCACCGACCTACCAGAAATCTCAGACAGCACAGCGGTCTAGCCAGGACCGCGTCGCGGCCGAGGAGGCGGAACGTGCCGCGTATCAAGTTGCGTGACCTGTGCGGCACCCGTTCGGGTGACAAGGGTGACACCGTCAACATCGCCCTGTTCGCATATGATCCGGCCGCATATGAGGCCATCAAGCACGAGGTCACGGCCGCGCGGGTGGCAGCGCATTTCGGCGGCCTGATCGGTGGGCCGGTGCAGCGCTACGAGGCGCCGAACGTGCTGGCGCTCAATTTTGTCGCGCGGAACGCGCTCGGCGGCGGCGGGCCGAGGTCGCTGCGCAGCGACAACCTTGGCAAGACGCTTGGTGGCGCGCTGCTGCGAATGGAGATCGATGTCCCGGGTCCGGTCGCGGATCAGGCCCCACGGCGGCGGCCCGACCTGTCGCTTTACGGGAGCGATTAGGGCGTCCTGGTGTCCCGTGGATCTTCGGCGGCGCAGATCGGCGCCTAGGCGACGACCGGGGCCGTCGGCGGCACTGTCGTCGTCGCGGGGACCTGCGCAGGACCGACGATCATGACCGCGCGGATACAAGCGCGTTAGGTCCTGGGCCCGCGCATGCGGGGGCGGTAAACTCGGTTGCTGGTGCCTTGACCTCCGGGAGGGTGCGGTGACTTCAGGCCTGATACTGCTGGCCTTGCTCGCCGTTCTGGTGGCATTCATTTGGACCAGGCTGCGGCGGCGCTTCGGGCTCGGTGTTACCGGCAAGCACTGGACGGCGGCGATCGTGATCTTCGCCATCGTGGTACTCGCGCTCTGGGCCCACGCGCACTAGCGGACGTTTCCTGGGCCGTTCCTGGGCCGTTCCTGGGCTCCGCCCTGCGGCTGCCGCGTCACGACCAGGGTGCCTTCCGTGGATCTTGGTAGATGCGGGCAGTGCCCTACGGCGCGCGGCGCACCGGCACCTCGAACCAGACCGCCTTGCCATCCTTGGTGGGCCTGGAGCCCCAGCGGCTGGCAAGCTGATCCACCAGGTAGAGCCCGCGCCCGCCTTCGTCGTTCTCGCCCGCGCTGCGGATGCGCGGCAGCCGGAGGTCGGAGTCGAATACCTCAACCCAGATCGCAGACTCGCCGCGCCGCAGCCGGACGGTGAACTCTGACCCGGTGGATATCGGCGCGTCGTCGAACGGGGCAAGCTCCCAGCTGTCGTCGAACCCGACGGCCGAGGGACCGCTGCCGACCGCGGCGGACTCGAAGACAAGGGCCCTGCGCGGGCTCGGTGACATGGCAGCGTGCAGCACGACGTTGGTGACGACCTCCGACACCAGCAGGCAGGCAAGTTCCGCCTGCTCGTGGTCAAGCCCCCAGTGGGCGAAGGTGTCCGCGGCCATCCGGCGCGCCTCTGACACCATGATCGGCTCTGCGGGGAACACCCGCTCCTGTGCGGGCAGCTTGTCGCCCGCCGACCGTACGACCACGATCGCCATGTCGTCGTCGATGTCTCCTGGAACCGCCTCTTCGGCCGCCTTAGCAAGCGCCTCCGCATCCTTGTGGGCAACGGACTTGACCGACTGGCGCAGCAACTCCGCCGCCTCGTCCTCGGTGTAGTGCCCGCCGCCGTCCGCCCGGCTTCTCCGGTCGGTCAGGCCGTCGGTGTAGAGCACCAGCGTGGCACCGGGCGGCAGTTCGCGCTGTTCCTCGCGGAACGGCGGCACGCCGCCGACGCCCTGCGAGCGCACGCCGAGCAGGACACCCTTGTGCTCGATCTCAAGCTGCCCGACCTCGCCGTCCACGATGAGCAGCGGGGCATCGTGGCCCGCATTGGCGAACGTAAGCTTGCGTGTCCACGCGTCGTACACGAGGTAAGTGCAGCTCACAATCGGGGTCACCGGTGCGGTGACCCCGAGCGCGTCGGTCTCGACGTGGCCGAGCGTCCGGCACCACTCGTCCAGTTTTCGCAGCATCTCGGCGGGCGGCTTGTCATCCTGCGCGAACGCACGCAGCGCCGCGCGCAGCTGTCCCATGATCGCGGCCGCCCTGGCGCCACGGCCCTCGACGTCGCCTATGACGATCGCGACCCGTCCCGCCGATAGCGGGATGATGTCGTACCAGTCGCCGCCGACCTGCGTCTGAATCCCCTGTCCGCGGGTCTCGAGGGGCTTCGCGGGCACATACCTGCAGGCGATTTCCAGCCCGTCGACCTTCGGGATCTCCTGCGGCAGCAGGCTCGTCTGGAATGCGAGCGCAGTGCGCCTCTCCTCCTCGAAGAGCATCGCGTTGTCGATCGCGATCGCAACCCGGCCGGCGACCGCCCCGACGAACTCACGGTCGAAGGAGTCGTAATGGAGGTCGTCCCGATTGCTGAGGTGTGAAAGCGCCAGGCTCATGACGCCGAGCAGTTCACCGCGCACGATAAGAGGCGAGGCGATGGCGGAGGTGATAGAGACCTCGTCTCCGGCCACCCCGCTCGGATCATTTTGCGTCGCACCCCGGTGGCTCTCGTAGTCTTCCACCACCACCGTGTCGAGCGTTTCCATGGCCTGCTGGCAGAAGTGACCCTGCGGGTAACGGATCGTCTCGCCAACGGCCGCCCAGATTCCCGGCGCGGGCTGCCATCCCTTGGCGTGCATCGTCACCCGCCGCACCAGCTTGTCGCTCTGGCGAAGATCGATGAAGCAATGATCAGCAAACTGCGGCACCAGGGTCTCGGCCACGTGCCTGAGGGTCCGGTCGAGCTCCAGCGACCCGGCCAGCCGGTCCCCGATCTGCTCGAGCAGCCCGATCCTGTCGAACTCACGCTCGTTGCCGCGCTTCATCGCCTCACGGGCGAAGATGACGATGCCGTCGATCGCACCCGACGGATGCCGCAGCGGCGCGGCCTGAGCCCGCACGAACACCCGCGAGCCGTCCTGCCTGACGTTGACGAACGTCCCCTCCCACACCAAGCCGCGAAGGACGTGTTTAGCCAGTTCCGCGGCCTTGACAAGATCGGCTTTCTCGAAGCCCATATGGAGGATGGAATGCCCTATTTGGTGATGAAAATCCGCGGGCAATCCGAACAACTTCGCGGCATAGACGTTCGCGTAGAGCAGATTACTCGCCCGGTCAGTGGCTATGACAGCGGTGTCAACCTGACTGAGCACTGCCTCCGCGGGCAAGTATGCGTCGAAAGTGGCGTCATCCCACCGCTTCATCGGCGCGTCACCTCGCCATTGCGAAGGCGGGTTGGCCCGCGCGTCACTCCCGCCTCCCCAAATTCACTGGTAACGAGAAATCTGTCGTTGGTCCTCCCCTGGTCCACCGGCTCACGGCCTCGTGACGAATACGTGCGCGGCAATCCCGCGCGGTAGGTCAGCCGTCACAGGCCCGGCTATCCCTTCGCAGGTCACCCGCACACCGCCATCGCTCACCGCGAGTGTTACCTCGCCTCCGGGTTGTATCCCAACTCGTTTGAGTTTAAGCATGAGACGGGCATCGCTTTGGACTTGTTCGCTGATTCGCCGCACAATTACGGGCTCGGCCCGCCTGGCCGCGGCATCGATCATGGACTGTACCGGTTCCTGTTCGGCGGCAAGCACACGCGACTTGGCTTCTGCCGGGAGACCGAGTTCCTCGAGCCCGGGGATGATATTCCCGTGCGGGCAGCTTGCCGGGTAACCAAGCAGCTCAACCATGCGCCGTTCGACCGCGTCCGACATGACATGCTCCCAGCGGCACGCCTCGATGTGCACGTCCTCCCAAGGCAGGCCGATCACGTCAAGAAGCAGGCACTCCGCGAGCCGGTGCTTTCGCATGACCTGTATCGCGAGCGAGCGGCCTGTCGCGGTCAGAGCAAGCTGACGGTCGCCCGCGACGCGCAGCAAGCCGTCCCGTTCCATCCGCGCGACGGTTTGGCTCACGGTGGGCCCGCTCTGCGACAGCCGTTCGGCGATTCGGGCGCGCAGCGGCACAATGCCCTCCTCTTCGAGTTCGAAGATGGTGCGGAGGTACATCTCAGTTGTGTCGATGAGCCCGTGGGCGGTCAACGTGTCTCCTCCCCCACTGATGCTAACGCCACCGCAGGTCCTAAACGGCTGCCGCGCGATCACGCCTAGCGCCGCGCGCCGGGCTTGGGGGCAGCGCCGGGCTTGGGGGAAGCCCAGATCTCCGGAAGCCGAGCCGGGTCAGGGGGAAAGCCGCTCAACCACCCAGCCGTCACCGCCGCGGCGGTAACGCAACCTGTCGTGCAGCCTGTTAACCCGGCCTTGCCAGAACTCGACCTGCTGCGGGATCACTACGTATCCACCCCAGAAAGGAGGCAGCGGCACTTCGGTACCCTCCGGCCAGCGGCGACTGAGGCTCGCGTACCGATCGTCGAGTTCCGCTCGCGATGGGAGCACCGTGGACTGCCTGCTGGCCCAGGCCCCGAGCTGTGAGCCGTGTGGCCTGGAGTGGAAATAGCGCTCCGTCTGCGCCGCGGTGACCTCTGCGACGCTGCCCTCCACAATGACCTGGCGGTGCATCGCGTGCCAGGGGAAGAGCAGGCAAGCCCGGGGATTGGCGGTGAGCTCGCGGCCCTTGCGCGAGGTCTTGTTCGTATAGAAGGTGAAACCACCGGCGTCGTAGCCCTTGAGCAGCACGGTGCGCGCGCGCGGTACGGCCTCTGGCGACGCCGTGGCCAGCACCATTGCGGTCGGCTCTGGCAGTCCCGCCGCGGTGGCATCGGCGAGCCACCTCGAGAACTGGGTGACCGGATCGGCTGCGAGGGAGTGCTCGTCGAGGCCAACCGCCCCGGCAGGGCCGTCGTGGTCAGGTGCGTGGTCGGATGCTTCCACGGGTACTGATCATCACACGGTTGCTGGCTCGGTTGCCTCCGCAGCCGGTAACTTACCGGCCGGTACTATCTGACCTCGGGTGCACGCGGTTGAATGAAAGCAACGCCGGCGCGTACGCGAAGCGCGCGTTCGCTCGGCCGGAACCGGGGTGGCCCACGCAAGATAATGCCCTGCCGCACCAACAGGGGGCGGGGCGCAGTGTGGTCCAATGTCTTCAATGTGCTCAATGTGGCACAAGAAAGACCATGAAAAGCGCATGCGGTCCGTCGCCCGTCACGCCCTACCCACAGAAGACGGAGGAAGCGCACATGTCCGACTTCAAGCCGGGACTAGAAGGCGTCGTGGCGTTCGAGACCAAAATCGCCGAACCGGACAAGGAAGGCGGATCTCTGCGCTACAGGGGCGTGGATATCGAGGATCTCGTCGGGCAGGTCTCGTACGCGAACGTATGGGGCCTGCTCGTGGACGATAGCTTCGAGCCGGGCCTGCCGCCCGCCGAGCCGTACCCGATCCCGGTCCATTCCGGCGACGTTCGCGTCGACGTGCAGAGCGCGCTCGCGATGCTCGCGCCCTCCTGGGGACTGCGTCCACTGCTCGACATCAGCGACGAGCAGGCTCGCGACGATCTCGCCAGGGCATCGGTCATGGCCCTGTCGTTTGTGGCGCAGTCGGCCAGGGGGGTCGGTGTGCCGATGGTGCCGCAGCGCCGCGTGGACGAGGCCGCGACCATTGTCGAGCGGTTCATGATCAGATGGCGTGGCGAGCCGGATCCGCAGCATGTCAAGGCGATCGACGCGTACTGGACATCCGCCGCCGAGCACGGCATGAACGCTTCCACCTTCACCGCCCGGGTGATCGCCTCGACAGGCGCCGACGTCGCGGCCGCGCTTTCCGGCGCGGTCGGCGCCATGTCAGGGCCACTGCATGGTGGCGCGCCGGCCCGCGTCCTGCACATGATCCAGGAAGTGGAGCGGACCGGCGATGCGCGCGCATATGTGAAACAGGCGCTGGGCAGGGGCGACCGGCTGATGGGCTTTGGTCACCGCGTGTACCGGGCAGAGGATCCACGGGCCAGGGTGCTTCGCCGCACCGCCAAGGAGCTTGGCGCGCCCAGGTACGAGGCCGCCGCTGCACTTGAGACGGCGGCGCTCGAAGAACTGCACGCGCGCAAGCCGGACCGGGTGCTCGCCACCAACGTAGAATTCTGGGCCGCGATCATGCTTGACTTCGCCGAAGTTCCCTCGCACCTGTTCACGTCGATGTTCACCTGTGCCAGGACGGCGGGATGGGCCGCGCATATCCTTGAGCAGAAGCGCACGAACAAGCTGATCCGGCCGAGCGCGCATTACGTGGGCCCGAAATCACGTCCCGTCGCCGACGTGCCGGGCGCAGGCGACGTACTGCTCACGGGCGCGTAACAGCCCAAGCGCACGAGGCTGCCGGCCAAGTCCCGGCGCAGCGGCCGAGCCAGACCTCTAAAATCGGCTCGTGACCAACATCGCGATTCCTGCTGAGATTATGCCGGTGGACGGACGCTTCGGCTGCGGGCCTTCAAAGGTCCGCCCCGAGCAACTGAGCGCACTCGCTTCGTCGGGCAGCCGTTATCTCGGCACCTCACATCGGCAGCCCCCGGTCAAGTCGCTGGTGCGCAGGGTCACCGCCGGAATGCGCGAGCTCTTCGCACTGCCCGACGGCTACCAGGTGGTGCTCGGCAACGGTGGCACCACGGCGTTCTGGGACATCGCCGCCTTCGGACTGGTCCGCGAGAAGTCGCAGCATCTGTCGTTCGGCGAGTTTTCCGGCAAGTTCGCGAAGGCCGTGGCGGACGCGCCGTGGCTGGCGGAGCCGAGCGTCATCTCAAGCCCGCCAGGTACCCACCCGCTGCCGAGCGCCGAAGACGGGGTGGACGTCTACGCGCTGACCCACAACGAGACGTCGACGGGTGTGGCGATGCCCATAGAACGGGTGGGCGGCGCGGACGCACTCGTGCTGGTGGACGCGACGAGCGGTGCAGGCGGGCTGCCCGTGCGGGCCAGTGATTTCGATGTGTACTACTTCGCGCCGCAGAAGTGCTTCGCCTCGGACGGCGGATTGTGGATCGCACTGATGTCTCCGGCGGCGCTCGGCCGGGTCGACGAGATCGCCGCGACCGGGCGCTACGTGCCCGAGTTCTTCTCACTGCCAGTAGCGATCAGTAACTCGGTCAAGGACCAGACCTACAACACACCCGCGGTCGCGACCCTGCTGATGCTTGCGGAACAGGTCGAGTGGATGCTCGCGAGAGGCGGCCTTGGCTGGACGACGGCCCGCACCGCGGACTCCGCCGGACGGCTGTACAACTGGGCGGAGAAGGCGCCGTACGCGACGCCGTTCGTCGCCGTACCCGCGCAGCGCTCGCACGTAGTGGGCACCGTCGACTTCACCGAGGCAGTGGACGCCGCCGCTGTCGCGGCGACGCTGCGCGCGAACGGGATCGTCGATACTGAGCCGTACCGCAAGCTCGGCCGCAACCAATTGCGGATCGGGATGTTCCCCGCCATCGACCCTGCCGACGTGGAGGCGCTCACCACCTGCATCGACTATGTCGTCGAGCGGTTGTAGGAGCTGTCGCGACCCTCTTTTAGATCGGCGTCTAGATCGGCCGCCTGCTGCTCGGCCGCCTCCTGCTCGGCGAGCCAGGCCCCATGGTTGCGCGCGGCCCAGGATCTGGGTACGCGTCCTGTCCACATGCCCTGCAGGGCCTCCGGTTCCCGGGCCGCGTACCAGATGTGACCGAGCACGACGATGAGGATCGCGAGCGCCAGCCAATCGTGCACAAATGTCGCACCCACTCGAAGTGAGAGCGGCAGTGACAGCACATCAGGCCAGCAGAGCATCACGCCGGACCCGAGCATGACCAGGATCGATCCCGTGATGAACGCGGCGTTCAGCTTCTGACCCGCGTTGAACTTGCCAATCGCGATCCTGCCGCTGCGTCTGTCGCGTGAGCGGAGCCACTCCCAGTCGCGCGGCGAAAACCTGTTCAGCCGCGCGGCGTCGCGCCTGAACGCGCGTGACAGCCAGCCCAGGAGTATCGGTACAGGCAGCCCGAACCCGGCGTAGACATGAATCAATTCGATCTGCCTGCGCCGTCCGGCCAGGATGGCGAGCGGCCCGACGTACAGGAATGCCGCTGTCGCGATGCACGCCAGCATGAGCCCGGCCGTGCTCCAGTGCACCCACCGCTCGCCCCCGGTGAACCTTCGCACGGATCCGTTCAGCTTGCCCGGGGCGGCGCCGGTCCTAGGGCGATCCTGATGTACCGCCGACCCGCCTCCGGCCGTGGTCGGCCCACGCGTGCCCGCGGTTCCGGATCCCCCCTGCGTGCCTGCGGTTCCGGCTCCGCCCTCCGTGCCTGCGGTTCCGGATCCCCCCTGCGTGCCTGCGGCACCGGCCTCCATTCGCGCGTCTCCAGCACGACGATCACGAGGTGGGAGCATCGCCCCGGCCGTTCGACTTGCCCACCCAGGCGTTCACGTCGTATCCGTTGCGCTCCCAGAATCCGGGCACCACCTGATCGGTAAGCGCGATCCCGCTCAGCCACTTCAGTGACTTGTAGCCATACATCGGTGCTACATACAGGCGTACAGGGCCGCCGTGCGCGCGGGTGAGCGGTTTGTCATACATTCCGAGCGCAACGATCACATCGGGTCTGCGGGCCTGATCGAGGGTGAGGGACTCCGTGTCCGCACCATCGAACGACGTGAACGTAAGTGCTCTGGCCGACGGCGCGACTCCGACCGCATCCAGCAAGTCGCCGAGCCTTACGCCGGACCACGGCACAGACGGCACCCGCCACCCGGTGACGCACTGGAAGTCACGCACCAGCCGGGTGCGCGGCATCGAGGCCAGGTCCGCATAGGTGTAGGTGCTCGGCCTATCCACCAGGCCGCTCACGGTCAGCCGGTAATCCCGCCGTGTTCGCAGCGGTTCGCTGCCACTGATGGAGTAGTAGCGGAACCCTCCAGCCGCGGGAATCAAGCTGGTCAGGCCGGTGGGGTCGTGCTCTTCGACCGGCGCCATCAGTGTCGCGATCGCATTCGCCGCACGGGCGCCGAAGGCGACGCCCAGCACGCCGAGCCCCAGCATGCCGAGAACGATGCGCCGTCCCACCGGAGCCTCCGTCATCGTCACATTGTGCGCCTTTCCCGCGCGCACACGTGCCGGCGGTTCATGGGCGCATCGCTTGTCCGAACGCGGGGCCGGTTCATCGCAAGACGGCGCCGACGACGACGGCGATCACGAGAATCGTGAGCACCGCGGGCAGAAGCCATGGCCGCGGCCTGTACACGACCCCAGCCTACGCAGGGCTCGCCACCGGTGATCCGGCGCCGTGAGCCGGATCTAGCCGGTTCCCTCACCGGGCAGGCTGCCCCCAGTGCATCCCTGTGCGGGGGTTGCTGGAAAATCGGGACATGACGGTTGAGCGAGTTGATCCACCACTGCGGGCGGGCGAGCGCGAGATGCTGGCTGCGTGGCTCGACTTCCATCGCGCCACGCTGGCCTGGAAATGTGATGGGCTGACCGACGAGCAACTGCGGCAGCGATCCGCGCCGCCTTCGACGATGTCCCTGATCGGCCTGGTCAGGCACATGTCAGACGTGGAGCGCGGCTGGTTCCGGCAAGGGCTGGCCGGCGAGGATCTGCCCGATATCTACGAAACAGAACAGGACAGGGACGCTGACTTCAACGGCGCGCAAACCGCTGACCTGACAGCGGCGTTCGCCACCTGGCGGGCCGAGTGCGAGGCTGCGCGCAAGGCGGAGGCGGCGGCGGCTTCGCTCGAGACCACTTTCTCCCTCCCGACCAAGCACAGGCAGTACTCGCTGCGCTGGGTCATGGTCCACATGATCGAGGAATATGCCCGGCACAACGGGCACGCCGACCTGCTCCGCGAACGCATCGACGGCGCGACGGGAGACTAAGCGACGGGACGCACGACCGGCGTTGGGATGGCGGGATGAGGCTGTTCATCGCCATCGCGCCTCCAGCGGCCGTGCTGGGCGAACTCGAGGCCGTCGCGGCGCCGCTTCGGCCAGGCCGGCCAGACCTCCGGTGGACACGTCATGACGCATGGCACATCACGCTCGCGTTCCTCGGCCAGGTAGACGACGTTGCTGCCGGGCGCCTGGCGCCGCGTCTGGAACGCGCCGCCCGCCGCCATAGTAGCTTCAGCTTGTCCTTCTCCGGTGCGGGCGCGTTCCCAAGCGGCGCCCGTGCCCGCGTGCTCTGGATCGGGCTCCGAGGCGACATCCGCGCCCTGGCGAGCCTGGCCGAGTCCGTATCCGCAGGTGCCCGGCGGGCCGGCGCGCCACCCCCGGACGAAGGCCGGCAATTCCGGCCGCACCTCACGCTCGCCAGGTGCCGGGCACCAGCGGACGTGAGTCCGCTGGTAACGGCGCTGACGGGCTTCACAGGCGCGCCATGGACCGCCGAAGAAATCCATCTGATCCGCAGCTACCCCGGCCCGCGGCCGGCGTACGAGACGTTCGGCCGCTGGACGCTTGGCCCTCAGCGGCCCGCTGGCGCCGAACCGCGATCCGTGGACCAAGGCGACAAACATTGACCTGTCTTGGAGAAGTGACCCGTCTTGGAGAACTGGCCCGTCTTGGAGAACTAGCCCGTCTTGGAGAACTAGCCCGTCTTGGAGAACTAGCCCGTCTTGGAGAACTAGCCCGTCTTGGAG
>Ga0335079_10004177_pt1 | contig 16612 bp, 16 predicted proteins | sample Lox_Sample_33_FD_206719 | JGI IMG/M metagenome (GOLD analysis project Ga0335079, IMG submission 206719) | Soil microbial communities from Loxahatchee National Wildlife Refuge, Florida, United States - Lox_Sample_3.3 | ecosystem: Environmental > Terrestrial > Soil > Wetlands | place: USA... | reverse complement strand
AGAATTCAGTTCACACCCGACATGATCCCCATGGACATGGTCGGGGGCTTCGTCTTCAACATCGAGAATCGGGTCTTCGAGTTCAGGAAGGGTCCAGTCTTCACCAATGTCGTCCTAGCAGACGAGATCAACAGGGCACCCCCGAAGGTCCAGAGCGCGCTTCTCGAGGCCATGCAGGAACGGCAGGTCACTGTCGAGGGACACACGGAACAGCTCCCCGACCCCTTCATGGTCATTGCCACCCAGAACCCCATAGAGTTCCAAGGAGTGTACCCCCTCCCGGAAGGGCAATTGGACAGATTTCTGATGAAGATCGAGTTGCAGTATCCGGACCTCAAGACGGAGTCAGAAATAATGTTCAGGAACTTGGAAGACATGAACCCAGATGTCATACAAGTGGTACTCGGACCGAACGAAATCCCGCAAGTGTTCAAGGACGTGCAGGGAGTCAAGATCTCAGCTGAAATAGTGGACTACGTCTCGCGGGTCGCCCAGGAGACGAGAGTCGATAAGAGGCTCAGCTTGGGAGTCAGCCCGCGCTCTGCCGTTCACCTGATCCACGGCGCCCAGGCGAACGCCTATCTGGAGGGTCGAGATTTCGTAATCCCGGACGACATCAAGAAGATTTCGTACAGAGTGCTTGGGCACAGGGTGAAGCTCAACCAGAGCGCTTTGCTTTCTGGCATGGCCTCAAATCCAGCCGAAGTGGTGAAGGACATCCTTGCCCGGGTGAGACCGCCGCGATAGGCCTGACGAGCCGAGGCAGGGACGCCGCCCTGTGTGTTCTGTTCACGACACTGGCGGCAGTTCTGGGGAACTTCGCCTGGGGCCTGGTGCTAGGATTCTCGGTCGCGGCCGCGGGTCTGATCTCGGTGGTTCTCCTGAAGTTCTCCCCTAGTCATACTTTCAGCGTCAGGGCGGAAGAACCGAGGTTGAGAGTGCTCAAAGGCGAAGAAGCCGAAATCGATCTGAAGGTGAAATCGCCAATGGGTTTCGAAGAGTCTGAGGTGTCCCTTGCTGGCGCCCCAGAAGGTCTGAAGCTGGAACTTCGGCGAAAGACCGAAAGGTTCTGCACGGTCGTTGCGAGTTCGAGGTTTAGCGGCGTGTATCGCAATTTGAAGGTCAGGCTCTCTTTCCCTGATTTTCTCGGAATCGCGGAGAGGTATGAGGAGAGAGAACTGGAGTTGACTTTGGAGTTTCTCCCAAGATCGTTGCTTCTTGAGCCCGCCCGTGTCAACATGGCACCCCTCACCCTGGGGGAGATTCCCGCTAACAGGATTGGGCTTGCTCAAGAATTCTACGGTGCCGAGAGATACAACCTGTCCCAAGAAGTCAAGGACATTCTCTGGAAGCGACTCGCGAGGTTCGCCTCCACGTCCCCGATGGTAAGAGTCAGGGAGGCAAACACCCCCGAGTTGCTCACGGTCTGCGTGCTGGAGCGCATAGAAAGGGGAGGCTTAGAATACTACAGGTGGATGGACCTGGTTTGCGAAGCAGTCGCACGGGTCGGGAGCGCCGTCATTGGAATCGGGGTGCGTCTCAGGCTCGTCCGCGACACTCGAGAGTGGAGGACTGTCGCAGAAGCCCACGACCTCGAAAGTCTGGCCGACTGCACAATGGCAGTCTGGCAGGGCATAGACCAGAAGAGCACGGACTACGGACCTGAATCGGCATCGATAATCATCGCAGGGGAGGCTGAGTTGAACTCGGCAGAAGGGCTGGGCCTGGCAGGGAGCAAGCCGACGGTTGTGATTTCCTTGGGCCCGACCTATCGCCAGCAGAATCCGAACCTGCTGGTCTTCACTGGGTCTGAGGACCTCAGCGGGTTAGTAGGGCTGGTACTGAGCAGATGAGCACCCAGGGCAGGTTCCTCGTCGTTGGCGTTGCAGCGGCCTTCTTGGTCATCCAAGGAGAGCTCACCTACGAGATCGCCAGCAGCGGGGTTATCAATGGTTTGACGATGGTCGGAGAAACGGTGCTTGCCCTTGCGGCAGCAAAATGCATCCTATTCTTCTCCGTGAAGAGCATGCGAGATGAAAAGCCACAGGGCACCATCCTCCTCCAGGGGGCAGAACTTGCCGTTTACGAGGCCGCAGCCCTCCTGTATCTGGCCAGCGGTGACCCGCTTGTCCTGAACGTGGCGAATCAGATTCTCTCGGGCTGGTTGTTGGGGGCCGCGATCTTCAGTCTGCCTTTCGTCATCTTCAGGTCGCTCAGGGCCATGTACCAAGGAGCCCTTCTTAGATACACAATCCCATTGACGGCACTGGCTGTCGAGGTGCAACAGGGGTTCCTCGCAGCCGCAGAGGGCAGGGGGCTGATTCTGCCTGGCACTCTTGGGCTCGGCGGATCTCCTCAACCCAGCGTGACGGGGGGCGGCTTCGCGGGGTTCCAGGGGGGAACCCTCACGACGGTGGCTCTCGTCACCTCCTTCCTCTGCCTTCTCCTTTTCATCTTGCAGTTTTCCAACGACAGATTCCATTTTGGGGCCTCGGCACCTCTCCTTGTCACACTCGCAGGGACGCTCCTCGCTCTCCTGTTGATCCTGGGACTGCAGGGGTTCGCGGGCAACCTGTCACTAATCCTCGCGCCTCCGACGATACTGATGACAACAGCATGGTGGTGGTTGGCCCGTGCGCACTAGGACCCTTGCCTTAGGCTCGCTGATGCTCCTGTCCGCCTTCCTTCTTCCGACTTCCACCGTAGCTGCCCGAACGACTCCCTCTTTGTCGATGGGGTTCAGTCCGGACTATCTACTTCCCTTGAGCCTAGGGGCGCCAATATACTCGCAGGGGGACGAGATGTGGATCTTCTCCAACTACAGCACCTCTGTAGAGGCTTCCCTCAGCTTTCCGAACGGCACGTCGGCGACTCCGCCGACCTTCCTTGATCCTCAGCGGCTTGTGGAACTGTACCAGTTTGCAAATTCCCCTCCGCTGGGAATCTGGCAGATAACCGTTGTTTCTCCCGCTGGGTCAACCGCCTCCACATTCCTTGTGCGCAGCCAGGGGGAGGCGGTCGAGCCGAACCTGCTTTCGTCTTCCCTCGACGGCAGCCTCCTTGTCCAGAATTTCAGCCTTCCTGCCACCGGTGCTGACGACATCCAGGCGTGTGCCTTGGGCGAAAGCCCGTCTTCAGGGGTGACTATCAGCCTCCCGACGAACTTAGGGGGCAAGATGAACCTGAGTCTCGCAGGCGGGATTGCAGACTTCAGTGTCAGCCAGGTGGCTTCGCCCTTCGCAACGTGGCTGGAGCTCTACGCCCCCTACTCCTATCAGACAAGCCAGGGAATCATCACAACTGATCTGTTGGTGGCGCGGACCGACTCGGTGCTGACACCGGGGAACCAGTCGATCAAGTCCACCTTCAACGAAGCCTTGCCGATGAGGTACGGCAGATACACTCTGAGGACATATCTTCGGACACAGTCGGGGCTTTCCGTGATCGAATCCGAGTACCTTCTCACGAGGGAGAGCGGCTGGGTGTCCTCCAGTTCTTGCTCTTCCCTGACGGTCGTTGTTACCCAGGCCTTTCAGACGACTTCTGACCTTTCCGAGCCCACTTCCAGATGGCCCAGAAGCATCCTGATGATGTATGGATTTGGTGGAGTGGAAGGATACTCTCGGGTATCCTTGCCTTCGATCGGATCAGCAATTGGCCTTAGCCTGCCGCTTCCGAATGCCACCCTAAACGGGATTGGAGTGAGCGCAAGTGGAAACGAGCTGCAGAACTGGAGCTTCAGCGCGGGGTCCTTGTACGTAATCACCGGAAAGTACCCGACAGATATCACAGTCAGACTCGACTTTGGAGATGTGGCCTCGGAGGTACAGAATGTGACGATCCCCCAGCCATATTGGAGGGGTTCGGTGATATTCCCTGCCGGTCTCCTCAGAGCCGACGTGAGCAGAGGAGGTAGTCCACTCTCGAACGCAACGTTCACTGTGTCATCTGCCAGCGGGACATCTGGTTTGCCATCCAAGGCAGGCGGCGTGGCGGCGGTCCTTCCCCCGGGAAACTACACGGTCACAGCAAGCTTTCAGGAAGTGTCGGATTCGCAAGACGTGAGCATAGTCAATGGGCGGGTCAAGAGCGTCAGTCTCACCGTGGAATCGTCGGGGTTCCCGATACTGCCCTACGCAGAGGCCGCACTGGGGGCGGCAGGGGTTGTGTTGGCCATCCTCGTCTGGCGGAGATACCTTCAGCAGCGGTCCCTTTTCGACTGAAGCCGGTTCGCGCACTCGTCGAGTCACCCGGGCGACCCACCTGTTGGCAGGACGAATTCGACAGAGGACGCCTGGCCCAGGAGCCATTACTCCGTCTGGGTCCCCGGTGTCTCGCTACCGTTAATTATCCGGGCCGACAGCTTTGTCTTGCGTTGAAGGCGTCGGCACGGATGAAAGTAATGGTCTCCGCAGCTGAGCGGAGCCTCGGGAAGCTGGGGTTCAGGTTCGCAAGGCACGAAGGGAGTAATGTGGTCGAGTTCGAGATAGCGTGGCCGGACCCCTTTCTCGTGATTATTTCCCACCTGGCCGAAGTCGAATACCCCTCTCCAGTTTTCGGCTTCATACTCCCTAGAAGACTTGCCGAAAGCACAGACCTTCGAATCGAGTTCCCCGTTGAAAGCAGCTTCTCCAGGCAGCGGGCATCGGAATTCGTCAGGGAGTTGCTAAGCACATTGAAGAGGCCTCCGTGGCAGGGCCTTGGATTGATCCCATCGGGAACGGCGAAGGCGATGTGGAAGAGAGCGGCCGAAGGAAGATACTAGTTCAGCGAATAACAATGAATAGCAGGATCATGGCGGCCAGGACCACAACCAACGGAAGCAAGACTGTCTCCAGAGATGCTATTGTAATGGCGACGTAGTCCTTCCAGTCGAGTTCTGTCTTCTTCTCCTCCTCGTCGTCTGCCGCCATTACGATTAATTGAGGATGTGTGCCCATTAAGCCTTTCCCGTTCGCACTCTGATGCAGGGGCAAGGACCACAGACGGAACGTGGCCGCAGGAACCCCTTTCTGGCTAGAAGAACTGGCCTGCCGAAGACAGGTAGAAGGTCAGCGTGAGGAAGGGGGGGCGCCCGCGGGGTATCCTCTCTTGTTCTCGGTCTGCTGCACTTTGCTTATCACCGTCTCGAAGCTGAACTCCTCGGAGAAGTGACACGCAGAGAATTGGTCCTCAGCCACCTCCCGTAGAGGCGGCTCTTTGTCATGGCATATCTGCTTCACGTAGGAGCATCTCGTTGAGAACACGCAGCCGCTTGGAGGGTTCAGAGCGCTTGGCACATCTCCTATCAGCATCGCCGGAACCCTCGGGACCGTGGGGTCAGGTATTGGAATGGCGTTCAGGAGTGCGTTGGTGTAAGGATGCTTTGGGTACCTGTACACCACATTCTTGTTCCCGATCTCCATAATCTTTCCCAGGTACATCACCCCTATTCTGTCGCTCATGTGTTCCACCACTGATAGGTTGTGCGATATGAAAAGATAGGTCAGCTTCAGGTCCTTCTGGAGAGCCTTCAAGAGGTTCAGGATCTGCGCCTGCACCGAGACGTCGAGGAAGGAGGTCGGCTCGTCAAGGACGATGAACTCTGGGTTGGTCGCCAGAGCCCTAGCCACGGCTATCCTTTGTCTCTGGCCACCGGAGAACTCGTGCGGGAACCTGTTCAGATGGTCTTCGTTCAGGCCCACCCTCTGTATGAGTTCCTTCGCCGCTCTGGTCGCAGCTTCTGAATCCGAAACCGCACCGCTTGACCTCATCGCCTCCACCAGCGCCCCCTTGACCGTCTGCCTCGGGTCAAGGGAAGCGTAAGGATCCTGGAAGACGATCTGCATCTTCCTCCTGAATGGCTTCAGTTTTCTGGGTTTGAGACTCGCAATGTCCACTCCATCGAGCATGACACTCCCGCTGGTGGGGTCGAGTAGTCTCAGAATGCATCTCCCCACTGTCGACTTGCCGGAGCCTGACTCCCCCACGAGGCCGAAGGTCTCCCCTCTGCGAATGGAGAAGGTGACATCGTTGACCGCCTTCACGTAGGCCCTGGTCCTCCCAAGTATCCCTCCGGTTATGGGGAACCACTTCCTCAGGCCTTTGACCTGTAGGAATTCCTCAACCGCCACTGGTTTTCATCTCCTTGTAAAGGTGGCACTCCACCCAGTGTCTGGGTGCAGTTTCGATGTGCGGTGGTTTCTCCTTCTTACACAGGTCCCACGCGTACTGGCATCGCGGGTGGAACCTGCAGCCGGCGGGCGGGTAGATCAGGTCAGGGACGGAACCGGGGATCGAGTCGAGCTCCTTCTCCCCCATCACCTTTGGGACCGCTTTGAGAAGCCCCTGCGTATACGGGTGTAGAGGGTTGGCGAATATCTCCTTGATGTCGGCTGTCTCGACGACACTCCCTGCGTACATGACGGAGACTTTGTCGCAGATGCTTGCCACAACGCCGAGGTCGTGGGTGATTATGAGGATCGAAGACTCGAAGTCCCTGCGTAGCGCTCTGAGTAGGTCAAGGATCTGGGCCTGCATCGTCACGTCGAGGGCCGTTGTAATCTCGTCGGCAATGAAGAGAACGGGATTCCTCGCAATTGCCATTGCTATCATGCATCTCTGACGCATCCCGCCAGAGAGCTCGTGGGGATACTCCTCGAAAATCCTATCCGGGTCGGGGAGCCCGACCTTCGAGAGCGCCTGGGTCGCGAGACGTCTGAGCGCCTTCTTCCTCAGACTCCTCACAGGTTTCCAGGGCTTCCCAGAGGCTCTGCCCCCGGTTGTGGGAGGCTTTGGCTTTCCTTCTTCCTCGAGCACCTTCAGGGCCTCCTTTTCAACGATCTCCTCTTCCATGTCTATCACTTCGGTCAGTTGTGTGCCAATGGTGAGAACAGGGTTGAGAAAGGTCATCGGATCTTGAAACACAATCGCGACGTCGTTAACCCGAATCTTCCGCATATCGTTCTTGCTTTTCTTCAGCAGGTCATCCTCTTCTAGGAGCACCTCCCCTCCTACCACATGGGCGTTGTCTGGGAGGAGCCCTTCAATGGTGGCTGCGGTAACCGACTTCCCGCACCCAGATTCGCCAACCAATCCCAGCGCCTCCCCTTTCTTTACCTCCAGAATCACCCCATCCAGAGCCTTTACCACTCCGGCATAGGTGGTAAAGTTCACCATGAGATCCTTTATGTCGAGGACTGGTCTTGCCTGATTGTCCTTCTTACCCATCACTTCCTCCGTAGCCTGGCCCATGCTTCCTACCTCCTTAGACGTGGGTCCAGAACGTCCCTCAGGCCGTCTCCCACGAGGTTAAAGCTGAGCGAGATTGCAACGATAAAGAGCCCAGGAATTGTAATCAGTGCCGGGTCGCTCTGAATGTAAGTCGTCCCATTCGAAACCATTTGTCCAAGCTCAGGGACCAATGGAGTGAGGCCAACGCCCAAGAAAGTCAAAGCGGCGAGGGTCAAAATCACCCCCCCAATGTCCAGGGTAGCTTGGACGAGCAGAGGGAAGATGCTGTTGGGGACGACGTGACGTAGCATGATCCTCCAGCGGGCGACTCCGACCGCCTGGAGCCCTTCGACGTAGGGTTTGCCTTTTTCCACCAGGACCTGCCCCCTTATGATCCTGGTATAACCCGGCCAGGAAACAGTCGCGAGGGCGACAATAAGACTGTTGAGACTCCTTGTCAAGACAGCGGCTATGGCGAGAGCCCAGATGAACAACGGGAGAGCGAGGAAGATGTCTGTAACCCTCATTATGGCCTCTCCCAATTTCCCTCCGAGGTAGCCCGCTGTGACCCCGAGGAGGACCCCGATCACCAGACCAATCCCGACCACGAGCCCTGCTGCGCCCATGTCAAGGCCGAGGGCAAGGACAATCAAGCCCAGCATGTCCCGGCCATAGGTGTCAACCCCCAGGGGGTGCGCCCACCCTATGTTCGGGTTACCGAGCTCTGACTGGGACCCCAACTGAAAATTGATCGAGTTGGCTGTGTTTGCCGGGACGAAAAAGGGGCCCACGATGGCGAGCACCGTTAGCCCGACAGCCAGCCCGATGCCAGCCAGCACAAGCTTATTCAAAGTGAGCAGGTGGAGGGCATACCTCACTTCGGCCACCATGGGGCTCACTCTTCTTGTTGGAGCCGAAGGCAGGGCTTCGTCCATCCTCTTTTTCATATCCTCACCCTCGGGTCCATGTAGGCGTAAAGGATGTCTACGGCCAGGTTCGCCACCACGATGATAATCGTCGTGAGGAAGACGTAACCGAGGACGAGCGACAGGTCGTTTGAGAGGAGCCCATTGATTGACAGCTGTCCTATCCCCGGCCATTGGAATATGAATTCCGTGATTGGTGCGCCCCCAAGCAGGCCCGCGAAGATAAGACCGGAGACCGTGAGGGTGGGAACCATTGCGTTCCTCAGAGCATGGCGGTAGATGACGATTCTTTCCGTGAGACCCTTGGACCTCGCCAGAGTGATGTAGTCTTGCCTCAGTACCTCGAGCATGCTTGAACGCATGATGCGGGTGATGTTGCCTATGGAGATGAAGGCCAGGGTCACCGCTGGGAGGACAAGGTGAGAGAACGAGTCGGTGAACATGACCCAGTTTCCGGTGACCAGTGTGTCAAGAAGGGGAATCCCTGTGATAGTCGGGCTGAGTCCCGCTGGATGTGAGAGAGCAAGAACCGTATCGTAGGCGCCGCTGCTCGGGAGGTTTGGGAGCCCCCAGACGTTGAAGTCATAGTAGAAGAAGATCTTCAGGAGGAGGCCAAGCCAGAAGACAGGGAGTGAAACCCCCACTATTGCGAATATCCTGCTTGCGTGGTCGGCCCACCTTCCGTTCATGACACCCGACACGATTCCCAAAGGTATTCCCACGGCAATGGTAAGAATTACCGCCGCTATCGCAAGCTCAACCGTATTTGGAAAACGCTCGGCGATTGCGGTGAAAACTGGCTGAGTCGCGAGCTTGGAATATCCCCAATCCCCAGTGAAGAGCCCTATGAAGTATTTGAAATACTGGACGGGCAGAGGCTGGTTTAGTCCGTATTTCTGGATGAGGGCCTGAATGCCCGCCTGCGTCGTCTTTGGCGTAAGGTATAGGTAGAGCGGATTGGAGATCACATGAGAGAGGTAGAAAACGACGAGGGTGACACCCGCTATGACGAAGATGAGTAGAATCATCCTTCTGATTATGTATTCATGGAGCCTCAAAGGGACTCACTGACCCATCCCTTTCGTGAAGCGATAAATAAACACCAGTGGCGCTTCTAAAGAAAGAAAATAAAGAAAGGAGAGCGAGAGTTTGCTTGTCTCTCGCTACGATGTAGCTGTAGGTTCTATTGACGCGTAGTAGAACTGATAGAGTGAGGTGAGATACGAGTTACCGATGTTGGACGCTACGAAGGCATTCGGCTTCTCCTGAATCCAGGTGCGAGCCTCATTCAGGTCGACGCCGTTGAGCGACCATATGTAGTAGTGGCCGTTGTTGATTGCGCTCTGGATGTTGTTGATTATTGCAGCCCTAGCCGGGCCGTTGGACGTAACTTGCTCCTGAGTCACCCAGCTGTCGATAGTCGTGTTGTCGAACCCGCTCCATATGGCGTAGGTTCCTGCCGTGCCTGATGCGAACGGCACCAGGAAGTCGTCAGGATCGACATAGTCCACAATCCACCCCACGAACCAGACCCCTAATTGATGGGTCCTAATCTCGGAGAGGTACTGTGGCCATGGAAGAGTGACCACGTTGGCATAGAGGCCAGTCTGCTTTGCGATTGAGTTGATATTCGAAGCGAGGATTATCGCAGCGTCTTCCCTCCCAGTGCTGCCAGTGTTGTAGCCGATGTTTACCGTCTGTGGGTTGTTGGGGCCAAAGCCATCCTTAGGCCCTGCTGCCAGAAGGAGGTTGGTCGCAATTGTGACGTTGAGAGGTGTCCCCTCTAGGCTAGAGTTGTAGCCGTACATTCCCGGAGGAATGATCTGTGTCGCTAGTGGGCTGAAACCCTTCTCAACTTGGTTCGCGAATGTATTGTCATCGAAGAGGTACGCCATAGCCGCCCTGACGTTAGGGTCTTGGAACGGCTGGAACGAGGCTACTGAGCCGTCAGGATTCTTGATCTGCTGTTCCAAACCTGCGAAGTCAGTCTCAAGCTCGGCGAACGGTCCTTTCACCGAGAAGTATGGCTGGATGTTCTGAATGGTTTGGCTATTGGTCCAGGTGGTCTGGTTCACGAAGTCGAAGATCTGGCCCGTCGCGATGGGGATTGCGGCGTTCCCGATATCTGCCGTGCCAGTCTTGAGGTCGAGCTCACGAGTGTTGGGGTCGTTCACCTGCTTCAGGACCACGGTCTGTATGGTCGGCTTGATGCTCCCGTCTGGTCCGCCCCAGTAGTTGGGGTTGGCCACCAACGTGACGTCACCTGTGGTCCTGTCCCAGGACTGGAGGATGTAAGGACCAGTTCCGACGGTCATGCCCGCTTGTGTGGTTTCTATGGCATCCTGGTAGTCACCGGCGGCCGCCCCACCAGCTGGGAGTCCGTCGCCTCCAGCATTCGCAGGAAGCACTCCTGTGCCGGCTGGCGGCTCTATGAAGTTCTTTAACTCCCAAGACGGTGAAACTATGGCTGATGGTGAGAATGCCATGATGAATGGCCACGCAGCGTATGGCTTTATCAGGTGGAAGCTGACCGTGTACGGCCCGTCGATTGTGATAGGCGCCGCATTGACCAGTGCATTAACGGCAGCCTGAGTGTAATTGTTCGTACCGTATGCCGCGTTGAAGGACTGACTGTAGTCTACCGCGCCCCTTAACACCTGATCCAGCGCCCATCCTGGGCCGCTTGGGTCGTCGATAACGAGGGTCCTCATTATGCTAAAGTAGACCGCTGACGAATTGAATGGGGTCCCGTCTGAGAACTTTAACCCCTGTCTTAGCTGATACGTGTACACAGTGCCGTTTGTACTCATGGTCTGAGAGCTGGCTAGCCATGGAACTACCTGTGTCGCGTCTGCACCCTTGAAGAACATCAACTGCTCGTTGACATTTTGGATTACCCCTGAGCCTGAGGTTTCGTAGTCGACTGCCGGATCGACGAACTGAGGCCCACCTCCCCACGTTTCTACCGTGAGTTGGTTAGGATGAGGGTCAACGTTGTAGTTCTGGGCGCTTGACGTGCTAGTGGCTGTGCTGGTAGTAGTGACGGTCCCGGTGCTGGTCGTAGTGACAATCCCGGTACTGGTCGTAGTGACGGTCCCGGTACTAGTGGCTGTGCTGACGACGGTCGTTGTGCTCGATGAACTGGATACGAAGTAGTATGTTGCTCCCACGCCGACAATGAGGATTACGACGATGATGATAGCTGCTGTAACATTTGAAATTGCGTTGTGACTAAATTTCATCGCAGCTCAGTGCGATTTGAGAGATTTAAGCCTACCGATTGAATTCGGTTCTTTTTTGGAAGCTTGCGAACAATCATGATGACAATTGCAACAAAAGCCAAAGCTGTGATGAGCCCGTATGCGAGAAGAGGAGCGTTTGAGGTTCCTGGTGCGACAACGTTGGCAAAGAGGACAGTTTCCTCGGTGCCGTTCTCAGTGGGCGAGGAGCTGGTCCACATCAGCAGGACGCCTCCTGAGCCAGCTCGGACGGGCCACTCAGCACTGGGGTAAGAGTTGTAGCCGGTGGAATAGACGAGGTAGGGGGCGCAGGAACCGCGTACGGCACAGCCGTAGACGTCCCCCGCTGCGGTCCAGAAGACAATCGCTGTTCCGTTCGGAGCAAAGGTCTGTGTAGGGTTTGCTGCGTAATCCGAACCGTTTGTCAACTGTGCCTTCGGTCCCCAGAGCCCATCCTGTCCGGTCATCATGAACACCTGGTCAATGTTGTTTATCGCAGTGGCCCAGACAATGTTCACTTTTCCATCGGGCTGGATGGCTAGTGACGACTCTGTAGAGTCCGCCAGCCGCGTCGTGATGGCCACCGGAACACTCCAGTTGCCCTTGAACTCCGCATAGTAGATTTGGAAATACCGGCTGACCTCCGCATACCAAGTAACGTACAGGTTGCCAGCAGCGTCGACGGCTATCGAGGGGTTGAGAGAGTCTTCCTTGAGAGTTGAGAGATTGTGGGGCGGGGTCCAAGTGGTACCATTCGACCGCGTGTAGTAGATCTCATAGTACGTTCCGTCGAAACCGTACCAAACGACGTGAGCCCCTCCCTTCGAGTCGACGACGATTGAGGGGTAGCCAGAGTAGTAGCTCGAGTTCGACAGTAGGATCTTAGGGGACCAGCTCCCGCCCGAGAAAGAGCTGAAGTAGATTTGGCTACGCACCGGCGCACCTTCTGTCCATACGAGGTCGACCGCTCCCGAGGGTGCAAGGGCGAGAGCAGACCTGGACGAGTTTGCGGCTGACGGCACGCCGGGAAGGTCCGACCAGGAGTCCCCCCCATCCCTCGATACCGCCACTTCGACAAAGTAGGAACCGTTCTTGGCGAGAGTACTGTAGGCTATGTAGATACTACCGCTCGGGTCCACCACAATCTTCCTTTCTGAGTTGTACGCAGTTCCGAGGGCATAGGTGTCTGGGGCGACGCGCGCCGGCGTGGAAACGGGAAGACTCGAAACGAGAATAACAGGAATCAGAAGCAACCCAACCAGGGCCTTGCCATCCCCTGACATCAAGGGAGCTCGCGACCGGGTCCAGCTCTAATAAGGGTGCTGAGTGATTGGATGGCGTCATGGATTTGTCGGGAGGAAAAGGCGATCTCAAGTCAAGGGTTCTAGGGCAGATTCGCATCAGAGACGTGATGATGTTGGTGGGAGATGGGAGCCTTGCCATTTCGCTCTTCGTGCCATGGGTCGATGCATTCTCTGCTCCCATCGGCCCCAGCCAACAGATTTCTCTTGTCACTGCCCCTGACCTGTTCGATATCATGATACATTCGAGCTACCCAAGTCTCGTCCTCGTGCCTATCGCGCTGGTGTTCGGGATTGTGTTCTTTGCCCCGCCGCTGAACAGGGCGAGGAGCCTCAAGATGGTGATTGCCGCCGTTGCGCTCGTCTCATCCTTTTTGGGGAACTTTGTTTTCGGAATACAGTTCGGTGCAGCAATCGGCCTAGTCATGGATGGGAGCTACGTGTCGTATTCGATTGCCCTGGGGCCTGGGACCAGAATTGCAGAGCTTGCAACGGCGATGTATTTTCTGACACTCCTAGTGATGATTTTCACAGATGATTGACAAGATGCGCATACAGAAGGCAACGTGAGGGGGATGACTGGTCTGCACTTCGCGAACGCCATGGTGGTGCATTAGGTGGGAGTCCAGCAAGCCCATTGAGACTGTCAGTCTTCGTGGCAAGGGTCGCGATGGCCCTTGCGGTGTTCCTCGCTGGAATATTCGCTATGGCCGCGGTCTTCGACCTGGCCAGCAGCACACCATGGTTCCTATGGGCAATGCGGGGTTTCGTAGATGCCCCATTCGAACTCTTCCTGCCGTTGTTCCTGACAGGTTTCATTCTGCTGGCGGCCTCAGGAGTGTCTGTTGCGTGGGGAAGACGGAAGACGTCCGTCGTTCTCCTAGCGGTGTTCGTAATCAACTTCTGGTGGACGTTCTTCAGCCACACCCTTCTTCAACCTGGGAACCTATTTTGGTTCCCTGACATAGGCAGCAGTTGGTTCGCGCGATGGTCAACGGGGATGACCGAAGACGTGGAGGCATTCTACTCGTTCCTCTCCTCCGTTGGGGCGTTCTTCGTTTCGAGAATTCTGACCACCAAGGACCTCCTTCGCTCGGTCGCCGAGTCCCTGTTTCTCGGGTCAGTCGCGCTTGGTGCTTTCTCTGGTTTGCTTCTGCTTATGGCTCCTGGCTGGTGGGTTGTTCAGGTAACAAATTTCGAGTCGGACATCTTCAGTATGGATCTCCGCTTTGTTTCGAACGGGTTGCTATTCTGCGCCTCGAGTGCGACAGCCGTGTTGTCAAGCATCCTGTTGTTCTATTTCAGGCGTAGGCAGGAGAGAATCGCACCCTGATTCAACCACTCCAAGCGGAGGAAGATTCGCAGACCGAAGCGTGAGAACCTCCTTCATGTCTGCTGGACGCATCAAAGGAGGCCCGTTGCCAATCGCTTCGTATGTGTTGCTGAGGATTCTAGACGAGGGATCAAAGCAAAGAAGTCCTATTGAAATCGTGATTACCGAAGGTCGAGCAGGCCGCGATAGCCTTCCAGGTTTTGGAGGAAGTCGCCGAACACAAACACAGGGACGATGGCGCCCCCTGAAACGAATCTAGCCCCTTGGTCGACAAGAACCAGGATGACAGATGCTATAGGCCCGATCGTCTCGAGGCTCTCGTGGAGGCGGACGGCCCTCGCCTTTTGAGCCTCTACCTGCCTAGCCAGACCAGCGTAGCCTGAAGCACGTGCCCAGTGCTTGCAATCTACCGCGACGGAGATGCCATCCGAGAATCCGAACACGTCGATCTGGGCGCGCGGCTTCCGGAGGAAAATGTTCTGTCTGACCCTGTAGCCCCTCGCCTGCAGTATGCCGGAACAGAACCGTTCGAAGTCACGCCATGTCAGAGACTTCGACACGCGCTCGATGTCCTCCCCCCAAGCGCAGAGAGCCAAGCCAGCCAGCTGCTCGTCGGTCGATACTGGACCGGTCTCTCCCATCCTGAAGGCGACCTCAGAAATTGCCTTGGTCGCGCCTTCGGTGGACCCAGTTCTCTTCACGAGGAGCTGAAAGAGCGGGCCAGCCATGGCAACATCCTTCCGCACCAAAGGATTTGAACCTAGACGGCTGCAAAACGCCAGATAGAGGAGGGGTTCCCGTTAGTAATCCCTAGCGTGAGGATACAGGGGCCGTCGAAGGAGCCTGTTCGGGCCCCGGTGCCTTCCTCCGGGCGTAGACCGTGTAACCGAACCAGACGTTGATGGCCACGAGGATGTAGGCAATGAGCTGCACCCAGTCTAGGGTCGGAGGGCTCTGGAGGCGCGTGCCGCCCACAACCATGGAAAACGACTTCGTAAGAAGTGAGTAGGAGAACGAAGGCGAACTCCTCAACATGCACCCTTGCCCATAGAGACTCGAACCAAGGGCGCACTGAATCCTATTCTGTACGTCTTGAATTATTTCGAATGTCGCAAGCAGCAGGACTGCGTCCAGGATCAGCACGACGTACGCAGTACGCGCCATTGCCTGAGACGGGATTCCCGACAGATAAAAAGGAATCATCGTTCAAAGCGTTTAACCGCTTCCCCCCGGCAGGCGCCTTCAGGTTGGTGTCACGGGGGACCATAGCCTACGTTGCGGCATTCGCGCTTCTTCTATTTTGGGCATTCTTCGTGCAGGCTGACACACGCAGGGTTGACGGCACCAGCATGCTCCCGACCCTCGAGGGAGGAGACCTGGTTGTAATCCAGAGCGCCGCCATCAGCCAGATACACGTCGGGGACATCATAGTCTATGGAGCGCCCTGTTCTGCATTGGGGGAGTCGGTGGTCCACAGAGTCGTGAACATAACCGCCGACGGGCTCATCACAAAGGGGGACAACAACCCTGGGACTGACCAGACGCTGCTGATAGCGTCATACCAGGGTCATCCTCAGCCGATCGTTCAACAGTGCCTTGAAGGAAAGGTGGTCTTCGTCATTCCCTACGTCGAGCTCCTCGCCTACTACGTCGACCAGAATGGGCTCCCTCAGTGGTTCAACTACCTGCCATCAGTGCTCATACTCATAATCGTAGTCATTTCAATTCTCAGGGAAGAAGAGGATGATGGCAAGAGTAGGACCGGAGAAGCCCCCGCGAAGGCGCATGTGGCGCCTCCCTGAGAGCTTCCGTGTCCGTTTCCCCTGTTCCCGTCCAAACGGCAGCGGCAGTGGGTCATCTGGCAGAGAGAAGGAGGATAGAACGTAGCATGAGCGAACGCTATCGACGTTCCGTCGCTTTGCCAAAGAGAATCACCCCCGACACAAGGACAACAGCGAGAAGCAAGGCGAGCAGACCCCATCGCGCCTTGTCGCTCATGAGCGCGGACGAAACGATGATGATTCCCAAAAGACTGATTGTGAACACCCATTCTGAGAATTTCATCGCCTTCTGGCCAGACTCCATCTTATTTACGCCCTTTTGACTCGTTGAGGGACGAAAACTCCCGATGATTGGACGGAACCGAGTCCTTGGTTCTGGTAACTTCGCAGGGGATTAGCCTTCCTCCGAGTTCTTGGTGTTAACTGTCGAGGGAAGGACTGATTGCGCGGTTCTACGAAGTTGTCGGGTTCTCCTCCGTTTTCGTCTTGCTGTCAAGCGTCGGGACCTGGCCGCTTCCGACTCGGTAGGCCTCCTGTATCCAAGACATGAACTCCTTGTCCATCTGGCTGTCTTCGGTTATCCTGAAGTGATTCACGAATACTCTGCTCGTATGGCGGGCTGTCGAGAGAATCCTTGAGTCGCTAACGGGTCGCAACAAGTCCAAGAATCCGTCCAACGAGGAGTCTGTCAGCTTCGCCCCTGCGAACATCCTCTTTGTTCCCTTGAAGGCTATCGCTGTCTTTGTCACCCTGTAGGTCACAGGGCCGCACTCCTCAACCAGACTCGCGAACTCTCGGTATAGCCTCAGGACAGACTGGG